>Ga0209639_1000530_pt1 | contig 52738 bp, 52 predicted proteins | sample EPASupsiteHSE605_FD_187268 | JGI IMG/M metagenome (GOLD analysis project Ga0209639, IMG submission 187268) | Bioremediated contaminated groundwater from EPA Superfund site, New Mexico - Sample HSE6-05 (SPAdes) (version 2) | ecosystem: Environmental > Aquatic > Deep subsurface > Groundwater >... | reverse complement strand
AAAGTAGTTGATTCCAACAAGTGAAATGCTTTACATATTTGTCTCCATCGTGCTTGGTTACAATGCGATTGAACTTACTTCGGTTCAGAAACGAGATTAATTGAGAGAAAACGTATTTGTCCTGGAACATATGCTATCAGATTAAACTGATGCAAAGCTACAAATTCAAGTCCGTTCGCTCGAAAAACCTCTGTAACTAACTAAATTTCAAATATTTCAAAGAACTATTTTAGATTTTAATGGGACAGCAATGACTAAAAATATAAAATAATCCCGGTCTGTATGCAGGTCGGGATTATTTTTTTATGTCATAAAACAAAAGGTAAACATCTTTCTAACAATCAAATAGCAACACATTGATCCTATTATTAAAAAAGACATACAAGGTAAAAGAATATAAAAAAAGAATTGATTAAAAAGAAATAATTAACTTTGAGGCATTCGAAAGTGTTTTACAGAGTAGATTATTGTTTTAAAAAGAGATAATATGGCAAAAGTAAAAGGAGCGGTTGTTGTAAATACTGAGCGCTGCAAAGGATGTAATCTTTGCGTGATAGCATGTCCTTGCGATGTTCTTGAGCTGCATCCCCGCGAAGTAAACAACAAAGGGTATCATTATGTGTATATGAAATCTCCCGACGAATGCATCGGTTGTGCTAGTTGTGGAGTGGTTTGTCCGGACGGATGTCTGACGGTGTACAAAGTTAAATTATAAACGAAATCAATCTGAAACAGATATGGCAGAAGAAGTAAAATTGATGAAAGGTAACGAAGCTATCGCACACGCGGCAATCCGCAACGGTGTGGATGGTTACTTTGGCTACCCTATCACCCCTCAATCAGAAATTCTGGAAACCCTGATGGCCGAAGAGCCTTGGGAAACTACAGGTATGGTTGTTTTACAAGCAGAAAGTGAAGTTGCGGCTATAAACATGGTATACGGAGGTGCAGGTTGTGGAAAAAAATCCATGACTTCGTCTTCAAGTCCCGGTATTAGCTTAAAACAAGAAGGAATATCTTATATTGCAGGGGCCGAGTTACCTTGCCTAATTGTGAACGTAATGCGTGGAGGTCCCGGCTTAGGAACCATACAGCCCAGTCAAGCCGACTATTTTCAGACAGTAAAAGGTGGAGGTCACGGCGATTACCGTCTAATAACCTTAGCACCTTCCTCAGTCCAGGAAATGGCTGATTTTGTAGGTCTTGGATTCGATCTTGCGTTCAAATACAACAATCCATCAATGATACTGGCTGATGGTATTATTGGACAGATGATGGAAAAGGTTGTTCTTCCTCCTTTTAAACCCCGCCGCACGGATGATGAGATTCGTAAAGAATGTCCTTGGGCAACTCTTGGTAAGGTTGGTGGCCGCAAACGCAATGTTATAACGTCACTCGAACTGGATGCAGCAGTAATGGAAGAAAACAATCTTCGTTTCCAGGCTAAATACAAAAAAATTGAAGAAAACGAAGTACGTTATCAGGAGTTTATGTGCGACGATGCAGAATACCTGCTTATCGCTTTCGGATCGTCGGCCCGTATTTGCCAGAAGGTTGTAGAAAATGCACGTGAAGAAGGAATCAAACTTGGTTTGCTTCGTCCTATTACATTGTGGCCCTTCCCTACCACTGTTATCAGTGAATATGCCGATAAGGTTAAAGGGATGCTTTCGGTGGAACTAAATGCCGGTCAGATGGTAGAAGACGTACGATTGGCAGTTAATGGTAGAGTGAAAGTAGAACACTTCGGACGCCTGGGTGGTATTGTATTTACTCCGGATGAAATTTTGAATGCTCTTAAAGAAAAATTATTCTGATACAATTATGCGCGATAGTAAACTAGACAAGATTCTGACCATAGTTTTTATGGTATTGGCAATTGCTGCCGTTGTATGCTATTTTGCTTTAGACAATAAAGTGGTATTCCTGTATTGCGGTGGTGCAGCTGTAGTAGTTCGCCTTACACAGTATTTTATGCGATTTACACATTAAAATGTATTGATTATGGAACTCAATGATATAATTAAACCGGAAAACTTGGTATACTCCAAGCCCAAATTAATGAACGAAAATGCCATGCACTACTGTCCGGGATGTAGCCATGGTGTTATTCACAAGCTTATTGGCGAAGTGATCGACGAAATGGGTCTCGAAGAAAAAACTATCGGGATTGCTCCGGTCGGTTGCGGTGTATTTGCTTACAATTACCTGGACATCGACTGGCAGGAAGCTGCCCACGGACGTGCGCCTGCAATTGCTTCGGCAATCAAAAGACTGAATCCGGATAAAATGGTATTCACTTATCAGGGCGACGGCGACTTGGCTGCGATTGGTACTGCCGAAACTATTCATGCTGCTAACCGTGGTGAGAATATTGTTATTGTTTTTATTAACAACGGTATTTATGGAATGACTGGCGGACAAATGGCTCCTACCACATTGGAAGGTATGGCTACTTCCACGACGCCAAACGGACGAAATATAGCGTTGAACGGATACCCGTTGAAAATATCCAATCTGCTTGCCCAACTGGAAGGCACCTGTCTGGTAACCCGTCAGAGTGTCCATACTGCCGGTGCTGTTAAGAAAGCGAAGAAGATGCTTCGAAAGGCTTTCGAAAATGCGATGGCTAACAAAGGAACATCTGTTGTCGAATTTGTTTCCACCTGTAACGCTGGATGGAAAATGACTCCCGATGGTGCAAACAAATGGATGGAGAAAAACATGTTCCCTGCTTATCCGTTGGGCGACTTAAAGAATATTGATTAAGTAATATAAAAGCTACATGAAACACGAAATAATTATTGCCGGTTTTGGTGGACAAGGGGTTCTTTCCATGGGAAAGATTCTGGCTTATTCCGGACTAATGGAAGGTAAAGAAGTGAGCTGGATGCCGTCGTACGGTCCAGAACAACGCGGAGGTACAGCCAATGTAACGGTTATTCTGAGTGATGATCCGGTCAGCTCTCCTATTCTAAATGAATTCGACATCGCTATTATTCTTAATCAGCCCTCGATGGACAAGTTTGAAAGTAAGGTAAAACCTGGCGGAATCCTTGTTTATGATGGTTATGGCATTCACAATCCTGTTAAAAGGACCGATATCAGTGTATATCGGGTAGATGCGATGGATGCTGCTACCGAAATGCAAAACGAGAAAGCATTCAATATGCTTATTTTAGGAGGTCTTTTGAAGATCTGTCCTATGGTCAAGCTTGAAAATGTATTGTTAGGTTTAAAAAAATCTCTTCCTGAAAGACATCATAAGCTTATTCCGATGAATGAACAAGCAATCAAGAAAGGAATGGAAATTATTCGTAAAGTATAATTTAGTCTGATAAGACGTTTACTTATAGTATAAAGCCGGGGGAAAGTTTTTCTTCGGCTTTATTTATTGTTGCTGGTTAATATTCTACTTAATATATTTAAGTATATTTGCAACCTTTATCAATTAGTTTATTTAAACGCCGATTTATTTACTGAATTAAACTCTATTTTTATGAAGAAAATGAAAACACTTCTATGTGCATTATTGCTGACATTGGCTTTTAACCAATCTTTCGGACAATCCTATACGGTAAATAAGGAAGATATTACCGTGCAGTTGAATGGCAACGCTTACGTTAGTTCCGGAAACAGAGGGGCAACTATTTCAGAAGAGGGACTCACCGATTGGACAGATCAATCGGCAGTTGTATCAACCTATATCTATTTTGAAAAGCCGCAAACATTCAATTTATATCTGAACGTGAATGAACTGAGCGGAAATTCTTCGCTGTTTGTAATAACTGGTAAACAGACCTTCCGTGTTAAGCTGAAACACAACGACAAATTGCAGAAAATTAAAGTTGGTAATGTAAAGGTTACAACACCAGGCTATTTCGAAATCAGACTTCAAGGAGAAAATAAAACGGGTGAGAAATTCGGAGATATAGAGTCATTTACCCTTGCTGGCGTAGATGGCACAGTAAATTATATAAAAGACTTTTCGCCTTATTGGGGAAGTCGCGGACCATCAGTCCATCTAAACTACTCCATGCCAAAAGAACCTACTGAATGGTTTTACAACGAGGTAACAGTTCCCGTCGGAGAAGAAGTAATTGGAAGCTACTACATGGCCAGCGGATTTGGCGAGGGTTATTTTGGCATGCAATGCAACTCTGAATCTGAACGAAGAGTCTTGTTTTCGGTATGGAGCCCGTTCGAAACACAGGATCCTAAACTGATTCCGGACGAAGATAAAATCAAAGTTCTTCGCAAGGGCGAAGGCGTTCATATCGGTGAATTCGGCAACGAAGGTTCGGGCGGACAAAGTTATCTGCGTTATAACTGGGTATCTGGCGTAACGTATAAATTCCTGACACACATTAAACCCGACGATAAAGGCAATTCTATTTATACTGCTTACTTTTATGCTACAGACGAGAATCGCTGGCGCCTTATCGCTAGTTTTTCTCGCCCCAAAACAACGGCTTACTACACCCGCGCACATTCGTTTCTAGAGAACTTTATACCCGAACAGGGATACCTTGGCCGACGAGTTTTGTTTAGCAATCAGTTCTGTATGGGCACCGATGGCATATGGCGAGCAGTTACTGAAGCAACCTTTACACACGATGCAACAGGAAACGCTAAAGCAAGACTCGATTTCGCAGGGGGAATTGCCGAAGGAAAGTTCTTCTTTCTTAAAAACTGTGGATTCTTTAATGAACGCACATCCTACGGCACTAAGTTGAATCTAACGAATACAGATAAAGCCCCGGTCATAGATTTCGAAGCGCTCAATAATCTGTGATATCATTTTTTGTTTTATCTTTGCGCTCAATGAAACAGTTCATAAAAATAGTATCTCTATTCATCTTAATTGCTGGTTCTGTTCAGGCACAACAGCCCGGCTCTACCAGACAACGGGGAGGATTCTCGCGTTCGAATCAATCTTCACCTAAAAGTCAGCTTGCGGATAGTTTACTAACGGATAGTGCCCGGTTAAAAGCAAAACGAATTACAGGCTACAAGCTAACAGATAAGATTGGCGATGTATATATAGCCCCCATGGATACCGACAAAATCAACTTTTACAACTCTACTCAGGTAGAAGGATACTCTGTTGCACTCGGTTATGTTGGTAATTTAGGATCGCCGGTACAATCTAAGATCTTTTCGGAGCGTAAAGAGGAACGGGATTTTATTTTTGCCGACACCTACGATTACTACCTTACCACTCCAACGAATGCCTATTTTTACGACACAAAGGTTCCTTATACAAATTTGATGTACACATCAGCGGGAGGAAGTGTAAATAAAGAAGAACGGTTAAAAGGTATTTTGACAACAAACTTCGGTAAGAAAGTAAATGTTGGAGCCGAAATGGATTATATATACGGCCGTGGTTACTATAACTCAAACGGAACCAAATTGCTGAGTTACCGTTTATTTGGCAATTATATATCTGATAAATATCAGATGTATACCTATCTGGGAAATTCCAATTTCATCAATTTTGAAAATGGAGGCTTAACAAACGATCGTTATATTACGAATCCTGAGGATTACTCGGATGGCAAACGGGTTACTGAGTCCAAGTATATTCCGGTCCATTTTTCTGAAACATGGAATCGTGTTCGGGGTAAACAGTTTTTCCTAAGTCATCGTTATAATTTAGGGTTCAATCGCACGACCCAGGAAAAAGATAAAGAAGGCAATGTCAAAGAGGAATTTGTTCCTGTTTCAAGCATTATTCATACGTTGGAATATAAAGACAACCGCCGTCGATTTATTACGCACGATTCTCTTGGAGTGGATTCCTGTTATGTAAATAATTATTTGGATGGATCTGTTAATGATACCACTTCGTACTGGTCGATTAAAAACACCCTGGCGCTTTCGCTTCGCGAAGGATTCCAGGACTGGGCTAAGTTTGGACTCACCGCTTTTATTAATTTTGACAAAAGCAGGTACCGTCTAATGGATTCCATTCCTGGAAACAAGTTGATTTATGATGAATTTTCGACTTTCATAGGTGGCGAACTATCCAAAAGACAAGGAAGCATCCTTACCTATGTAGCACGCGGAGAGCTTGGAATATCGGGACCCGATGCGGGCGAATTACGTTTAACCGGCGAACTGCAGACTAAGTTTTCGCTTTTCCACAAAGAGGCTTCCATTAAAGCCGTGGGATATATCAAGAACTTAACCCCTGCATTTTATCAGCGCCATTACCACAGTAAATATTTTTGGTGGGATTATAAGCTAAAAAATATTCAGCGTGTGTATGCCGGAGCCGAAATAAACCTGGAGTCAACACGTACAAAAATATCAGCAGGCGTTGAAAGTATGCAGAACTATGTATATTTCAACACCGAAGGAGTTCCTGCACAATTCGAAAGTAATTTGCAGGTTGTTACTGCCCGTCTAAATCAAAATTTTCGTTTCAGCGCCTTCAACTGGGAAAACGAATTAGTTTACCAGCTAAGCAGCGAAAAGAAGATACTCCCCTTACCTCAGGTAAGCATTTACAGCAATATGTATTTTGCCGTAAAACTTGCCAAGGTATTAACCTTGCAGCTTGGTGCGGATGCTCATTATCATACCTCATACTACGCTCCCTACTACCAACCTGCCACACAGCAGTTTCAATTGCAGGAAGAAGTAAAGGTGGGTAATTATCCACTGATAAATGCTTATGCGAATTTACACCTCAAGCAAGCTCGTTTCTTTGTTATGTTCTATAATTTAGGATCAAAATTTGTTGATCCCGAGTACTTCTCTCTGGCGCATTATCCGCTTAATCCTATGATCCTTAAAATGGGAATTGCCGTTACTTTTAATGACTAAAGGGCATGAAATTCAAAAAGCTCTATATCCTATATGGCATTTTACTTTTTATTGCACTGGCAACTATGTGGATATTGTTTCCTTTCAGAAAAAGCAAACCTGAGCAAAGGGATTATTCGCAGATTAAAAAAGAGGGAGTGCTGCGCATAGTTACCGAATACAACAGTTCGGGGTACTATGTAAATGGCGATACCATCGAAGGATTCCAGTACGAATTAAGTCAGGCTATAGCCCAGCTTTCCGGTCTCGAAGTAGAAATGCATCTGGATATGAATCTTACAACAAGCTTCGAAGGTCTTGCCTCTGGAAAATACGATATTATAGCCCGTAACATTCCGGCCAGCAGTGATATGAAAGAAACTTATCTATTTACAGACCCTGTTGTGCTGAACAGACAAGTACTGGTTCAACGTACAGCGGAAGCAAACCAGGGCCGGAAACCAATCCGCAACCAGCTTGAGCTTGCACAGAGAAGATTGTATATTCCTAAAGATTCGCCAGCCAAACTACGGATAAAGAATCTTTCGCACGAAATAGGCGATACGATCTATGTGTCGGAAGACGAGCTTTACTCTACCGAACAACTCATCATCATGGTTGCCAAAGGTGAAATTGATTTTGCCGTATGCGATTTGCAGCTTGCAAAAAAGGCGATGCAACAATTTCCGGAAATAGATATAAATACAGACATCAGCTTCACGCAATTGCAATCGTGGGCTGTCCGGAAAGATTCGCCGGTGCTTTGTGACAGTATAAACAGTTGGTTCAAACAGATAAAAGAGTCTGGAGATTACAAAAAGATATACAAACGGTATTATAGTGAGTGATAAATGATTCAGAATGTGTTATTAAATAGAACTAACTGCCACGACTACCCTATTATTACTAAAATATTCATATCTTTACGGTGAAAATAAAGTTATAAGATGAGATTTGATGAATTAAATCTGGAAGATGAAGTCCTGGATGGTCTGGATGCCATGAACTTTCAGGAAACTACTCCCGTACAGGAGTTGACCATTCCGGTTATTTTGGAAGGAAAAGATATTATTGCCTGCGCGCAAACCGGTACGGGTAAAACCGCAGCCTACGTGCTCCCTGTAATAAACGAATTAAGTAAGGGAAAACATCCGGCCAATGCAGTCAATGCAATTATAATGGCTCCCACCCGTGAGTTAGCTCAGCAAATAGATCAGCAAATAGAAGGGTTTACCTATTTTATTCCCGTGTCGGCCGTAGCTATTTACGGTGGTACCGATGGGGTGGCATGGGAACAGCAGAGCCGCGGATTAAAGATGGGTGCTGATATAGTTATCGCCACTCCCGGTCGATTGATTTCGCACCTCAAATTGGGTGGAGTTGATTTATCTCAGGTTTCATTCTTTATTCTGGACGAAGCAGACCGTATGTTAGATATGGGATTCTTTGACGACATAATGTCGATACATAAGTTACTTCCACCAACCTGTCAGACTATCATGTTTTCGGCCACTATGCCTCCTAAAATACGGACGCTGGCTAAAACCATCCTGAAGGACCCAGAAGAAATTAAAATTGCTATCTCCCGCCCACCCGATTCCATCCTACAATCCGCATACGTTTGCTACGATAATCAAAAACTCCGTATTTTGGAAGATTTGTTTGCCAAAAGCAGGCCCCAGCGGGTAATCATCTTCTCTTCCTCTAAGTTAAAGGTAAAAGAACTTGCTTTCGCCATCAAACGGATGAAGTTTAATGTGGCAGCCATGCACTCGGACCTCGAGCAGGCACAACGCGAAGAGGTAATGAAAGATTTTAAGAACGGACGTATTGATATTCTGGTAGCAACCGACATTGTTGCCCGTGGTATAGATATCGACGACATAAAATTGGTTATTAATTTTGACATTCCTCACGATCCGGAAGACTATGTACACCGTATTGGCCGTACGGCCCGTGGAACCAACGGCGAAGGATTAGCCATTACGTTTGTTGCAGAACACGAACAGGCTCAGTTCTCGCGAATCGAAAAATTTCTGGAGAAAAGCATTTATAAGATACCTATTCCTCCCGAATTAGGAGAAGCTCCGGCTTACGAACCGGAAAAGCATCCCGAAAGCAGAGGCTTTAGACGCCCAGGAAGTGGTGGAGGAGATAAAGGCAAAGGTGGAGGTCGTCAAGGAGGTCGTCCGCATTTCAACAAAGGACCGCGTCCTACCAAATAAAACTAAATAAGAATAAAGTCCCGAGAATATTTCATATTCTCGGGACTTTGTCTTTTACTAAAAAAAGTTTACAGTTTAGAATACGAATAAGAACTCTCTCCATTACCCATTATTAGGGCGGTGTAAACCAAATTCATTACAAGTTTAAAAAGATATATCTTTCAATCTTAAAAGATATATGAATGGAAGTTAAAAGATATATCTTTCGGATCAAAAAGTATATACTTATTTTGAAGACTCCCTCGATTTAATGCGACTTTTTTACTTTTCACAATTTCCTTTCTACAAATACTGCTCATTAAATTGACGCAGAATAATAAATAAACATTATTTAACATCACGCAAAATATATGCATACCAGCAAGTTAAATGAATACAAGAAGAAAAATGCACAAACAAGTCCACAAAAGGCTTGCAGGGTAAAGAAAAATGTCTACTTTTGCACCCGGGTAAGTCCTACACGGCATGCTCCCTCGGAATCCCCCAGGGCTTGATCGCAGCAAGGGTACTTGGTTGTAGCGGCGCGATGTAGTAAGCTTACCCACCTGCCTCTTTAGCTCAGTTGGCCAGAGCACGTGATTTGTAATCTCGGGGTCGTTGGTTCGAATCCGACAAGAGGCTCAGAAAGGAAGCTTGAATAAAGCTTCCTTTTTTTTATTTCCAAAATTCCGAATATATCCTGCAAAAGAATTAATTTTGCTGTGACGAATAAGTAAACGTAATATATCATGAATGAAAACAAAGACTACTTACTGAAAGGAGCAATGGCCTATGGTATGTCGTTCGGGATATTCTGGGTTATCAAATATCTTTTTTTTATCTTAAGCCTACAGGTAGCCTTTTTAGGAGTTGTGTATTGGGGAATGACTGCAACAGGTCCTTATCTTGCCTATATACTTACAAAAAAATACAAACAGGTTATTGGAGGTAAGATTAGTTTCTTCCATGCCTTGCAATTTGGTATACTGATTTATTTCTTCGCGGCACTAATCATATCGCTTGTCCACTACATCTTTTACCAGTATATTGCTCCGGCAGATTATATAGAAAATTCATATAAAAAGTCTATCGAGATGATGGTTGCAATCAATATGGATTCTGCTATAATCGAAGCAGTTCGTAACATGGGGACACCCAGCAACATTAGCATGACAATTCAGGGGATATTCAACAATACAATGTATGGTATAGTTTTTTCAATACCAGTAGCAGCGATTGTCTGCCGCGGATACAACTCCTCCGAATCACCCAAACAAGAGAATACAGATAACACGATCGAATAATGGACATATCAGTAGTAATTCCGTTGTATAATGAAGCCGAATCTCTTCCGGAGCTTTATGCCTGGATAGAACGCGTTATGAAAGCCAACAACTTCTCCTACGAAGTTATATTTGTGAACGATGGAAGCACAGACAACTCGTGGGAAGTAATAGAGGGACTCAAAAAAAGATCACCTTTTGTAAAAGGAGTCAAGTTCCGGAGAAACTACGGAAAATCGCCAGGTCTTCATTGTGGATTCGAGCGTGCTGAAGGCGATGTTATTATCACCATGGATGCAGATCTGCAAGATAGTCCGGACGAAATACCCGAACTATACCGCATGGTAATGGAAGAAGATTACGATGTTGTATCTGGCTGGAAGAAGAAAAGATATGACCCCATAACAAAAACCGTACCCACAAAACTATTTAATGCCACTGCACGCAAATTTTCCGGCATCAAACTGCACGATTTTAATTGCGGTTTAAAGGCATATAAAAATATTGTTGTCAAGAATATTGAGGTGTATAATGATATGCACCGTTATATCCCCTACCTGGCCAAGATTGCCGGGTTCAATAAGATTGGAGAAAAAGTAGTACAGCATCAGGCTCGTAAATATGGAACAACCAAATTCGGTTTAAGTCGTTTTGTAAACGGCTACCTGGATTTGATTACCCTTTGGTTTACTTCCCGCTTTGGAAAGAAGCCCATGCATTTTTTTGGTCTTTGGGGAAGTGTCATGTTTTTTATTGGCTTTATAGCGCTGGTTGTTGTGTTAGGCATGAAAATGGCGTCACTCTATGCTGGTGATCCGCTGCCTCTTGTTACCAGCTCACCCTATTTTTATATATCGCTTACGGCTATGATTCTGGGAACTCAGCTATTTCTGGCAGGATTCCTTGGCGAATTAATCTCCCGTAGTGATTCTAAGCGCAATCATTATAAAATTGAAGCTGAGATATGAAATTTCTGGATCTGGTAACCAAACGATGCTCCATTCGTCAGTATGCATCTACTCCGGTAGAAATAGAGAAACTGGAATATGTACTTGAAGCGGCAAGACTTTCGCCGTCTGCCGTAAACTTTCAGCCGTGGACTTTTATCGTTGTACAGCAAGAAGAAGGACGCTTGAAACTTCAGGCATGCTATTCCCGCGAATGGTTTAAGTCAGCACCCGTCTATATTATCGTATGCGGTAATCACGAGCAGTCATGGAAACGCCCGTCCGACGGAAAAGATTACCTTGACGTAGATGCAGCCATCGCGGCAGAGCATATTTGTCTGGCGGCTACCGAACAAGAACTTGGCTCTTGCTGGGTATGTAATTTTAACGTAGAATTATGTCATAGCAGTTTTGGCCTTCCCGAAACTGTAGAACCGATAGCCCTCATTCCTTTAGGCTATCTGGAAGAGCCTTCTTTATTTGAACAATCACCAAAGAAACGTAAAGGAATAACCGAAGTCGTTAAATGGGAAAAATATTGCTGATATGTATTTTATTGAGATTATTTTATTGGCAGTAGGTCTTTCCATGGATAGTTTAGCGGCGTGTGTAACAACAGGTTCAGTAATTAAGGATTTTAAAGCATGCCATGTTTTCCGTATCGCGTCTATCATGGCTGTATTTCAGGCAGGAATGACTTTGATAGGTTATTATGCCGGAATAAGCTTTGCTACCTATATCTGCTCGTTCGACCATTGGATCGCTTTCTTTTTGCTTCTTTACATTGGAGGTAAAATGGTATACGAAGATCTGAAAGGAAATGAAGACCAAGAAGAGTGTAAAAACAATCCACTTTGTAATAAAACGATTTGCGGACTTGCTATAGCAACTAGCATTGATGCATTGGCTGTAGGGATCTCGCTGGCGCTGATTAGCTCGGAAATTATGCTCCAGGCAACAACAATAGGGTTGGTTACTTTTGCTTTTTCCGCATTTGGTGTATATTTTGGAGGAAAGTTTGGCAGACGAGTAAACCTCAGGTTCGAACTAACCGGCGGCTTGATTCTCGTCATTATCGGATTTAAAATTCTTGTCGAACATCTCTATTTCTAAAAAAACCGTTACCTTAGCGACCAGTCTCAGTTCTATTATTAAACCATAAATCATATGAAAAGCCAACAATTACGAAAGCTTGCACCCGAGCTGGATTCGCTTCGTCTGGGAAGTGGATGGAGCATAGAAGATCTTCAAAAACCCCAAATAATTGTAGAAAGTAGCTACGGACATAGTCACCCCGGTAGTGCTCACCTCAATTTGTTGGTTGATGAAGCCGGCAAAGGAATAAAAGACAGTGGCGGAAAAGCTGCAAACTACTATGTAACCGATATTTGTGATGGCGAAGCCCAAGGACACGATGGGATGAATTATTCGCTTGTTTCCAGAGATATCATGGCCGCCATGATTGAAATCCACGTAAAAGCCACTCCCTTCGATGCCGGAGTGTTTATCACCAGTTGCGATAAGTCGGTTCCTGCGCATCTTATGGCCGTAGCCCGGTTAAATATGCCTGCCCTGCTTATGCCTGGTGGAATTATGAAGGCTGGCCCCAATCTGCTCACGCTCGAACAAATAGGAAAATACAACGCGTTGCACGCCCGAAAGGAAATTACGGATGAGCAGTTCATGAATTATAAACGTGATGCTTGTCCCGACTGTGGAGCCTGTTCGTTTATGGGTACAGCCTCCACCATGCAAATTATGGCTGAAGCTTTGGGTATGGCTTTACCCGGCACCGCCTTGATTCCAACAAATTCGCACTACCTGAAAGATGCAGCCCGTGCAGCTGGCGAAAGAGCCTTCGGATTAGCTACCGAGCAGCTCAGGCCTTCGGATATTATGACTATTGAAGCCTTCGAAAACGCCATCATGGTACATGCGGCCATTGCCGGATCCAGCAACAGTCTTCTTCATCTTCCTGCCATTGCCCACGAATTAGGCATCGATTTGCGTCCGGAACTGTTCGACAAGATTCATCGTAAAATTCCTTACTTGCTGAATATACGTCCCAGTGGCTTCTGGCCTGGAGAGTATTTCTGGTATGCCGGAGGCGTTCCTGCCATCATGGAAGAAATTAAAGAGTTTTTACACCTCAATATCCTAACGGTATCAGGCAAGACTGTAGGTGAGAATCTGGAAACAATGCGAAACCGGGGGTTTTACGAAGGTTGCCACAAGAATCTTGTCGGTCTGGGTGTAAAAGCGCGGGATATTATTAAACCAATAGATAATCCCATCCGTGCGGAAGGGGCAATTGCAATATTGAAAGGGAATTTGGCTCCCGAAGGAGCAGTCGTTAAACATTCTGCCATATCTCCCAAGCTGATGCAGGTTACCTTGAAAGCCAAGGTATTTGACTGCGAGGAAGATGCGATGAAAGCTGTGATAGAGAAGCAGGTTCATCCGGGTGAAGCCGTTTTTATCCGCTACGAGGGACCTAAAGGCAGTGGTATGCCGGAGATGTTTTACACCACCGAAGCCATTGCATCCGATCCTTTGCTTATCGAAACAGTAGCTCTTATTACCGATGGACGCTTTTCGGGCGCTACCCGCGGACCAGCAATCGGTCACGTTTCGCCCGAGGCCAGCGAAGGGGGGCCGATCGCTCTTGTGGAAGACGGCGATTTAATTTGTATCGATATACCCGCACGAACACTCAATATTGTTGGAGTTAAAGGAGAATTAATAGCTTCCGAAACCATAACACTGATACTTGCAGAAAGGAAAAGTAATTGGATAGCCCCTGTATCCAAACACAACCATGGCATATTGCAGGTATATACCCGTAACTGCGTTTCCCCGATGAAAGGGGCCTATATGGAGGACAATAGACATGAGTGAGTCGGCACACTTAATTCTGGTAACACTGCTTTCCATTGGGTTACTGTTATTCCTGGTACTCCGTATAAAGTTACATCCTTTTCTGTCGTTGCTAATCACAGCTATGTTTCTGGGAGTAACGTCGGGAATGCCATTGAACAAAGTAACTGCTGCCATTCAAACGGGTTTAGGGGGAACATTAGGCTTTGTAGCCACTGTTGTAGGTATTGGAGGCATCTTTGGTCAGATTCTGGAAGCCTCCGGAGGTACAGAATCAATTGCTAAAGCACTCATTAAACGGTTCGGCAAAGACAAAGCCAACTGGAGTCTATGCATAGCGGGATTTCTGATTGCCATCCCTGTATACTTTGATGTTGGATTTATAATACTCGTTCCGGTAGTGTATGCGCTTGCCAAAGACACCAAACGTTCGACGCTCTTCTATGCCATTCCGCTGCTGGCGGGACTGGCTGTAACCCATACCTTCGTGCCTCCTACTCCGGGACCGGTTGCTGTTGCCGATATGCTTGGAGCCGATTTGGGATGGGTTATCCTGATTGGTGCTTTTATTGGTCTGCCTGTTGCCATCCTTGCAGGTCCTGTTTTTGGAACCTATATATCAAAAAGAATAAATGTAGCTCCACCACAGCATATGATGGATGAGCTTAGCAAAAACGAATCGGAAGCAAAGGCTACTCTCCCCTCCTTTGCTGCTGTGGCAAGCATCATTGGAACGCCTTTACTGCTGATGATATTCAAATCATTCGTAGAGCTCTTTATAAAGCTCGGATACATGCAGGAAGGATTGCTTTATGATATTTCTGTATTTATAGGACATCCTTTTACCGCATTGATTCTAGCAACCCTGATGGCGGCCTATTTCCTTGGAACGCGCAGAGGATATACCCGCAAACAATTATTAGAAGTTAGTTCGAAGGCTTTAGCTCCTGCAGGGATGATTATACTAATTATCGGAGCCGGAGGGGCTTTTAAGGAAATGCTTATCGAAAGTGGTGTGGGTAATGTTCTGGCAGAGACCATTTCGTCAACAAAGCTCCCTCCCATCGTTCTTGCCTTTGTTATTGCCGCTGCTGTTAGAGTTACTTTAGGCTCTGCCACCGTATCAATGATTACCGCTGCCGGTATAATTGGTCCGATTTTGGGTGCCTACAACCTCTCCGAGATACATCTGGCACTAATCGTAATTTCCATTGCTTCGGGTGCAACCATACTGTCTCATGTAAATGACAGCGGTTTCTGGCTTGTGGGGAAGTACCTGGGGTTAACAGAGATGCAGACATTACGGTCGTGGACTGTAATGGAAACTATTGTTGCTTTGGGCGGATTTTTAATCGCTTTGGTTATAAGTTTTTTTGTATAATATAAACTACGGATGAAATGAAAACATTATTTTATACCTTTGTCAGGAAAAAAGTAAATTTGTATGAATAAATATATTTCCTTATTCGCAGGCGTTTGGATGATCTTCATCCTTACTGCCTGCACAGGCAAAAAAGAATATTTCGAAGATAGTGGTACTGTATTTCATACCCTGTATCATATCAAATACGAAGCCCCACAACTTCTTACCGAAAAAATAGATGCTGAACTTCAACAATTCAATTTTTCACTGAATCCTTTCAATCAAAACTCCATTATTGCCAAGGTAAATCAGAACCAGGCAGTAGAAGTTGACCCTTGGTTTAAAGAAGTCTTTAACAAAGCAATGGAGGTATCTGCTGTAACTGATGGCGTTTTTGATATTACCTGCGCTCCAATGGTTAATCTGTGGGGATTCGGATTTAATAAAATGGACAGTGTTACTCCGCAAATGATAGACAGTATTAAGACTTTCGTTGGCTATCAGAAAATTCGTATTGAAGGAAATAAAGTAATTAAACAAGATCCGCGGGTTCTGCTTAACTGCTCGGCTATTGCCAAAGGATATGCCTGTGATGTAGTTGCCCGTTTACTTGAAAAGGAAGGTGTCGAAAATTACATGGTAGAAATAGGCGGCGAAGTAACCATGAAAGGGGTAAATGCAAAAGGCGACTGCTGGCGTATTGGCATTAACAAACCGGAAGATGAGACTACAGGGATGAAAAATGAAGTTGAAGAAGTGGTACAGCTTTGTAAAAAAGGGGGCATTGCAACCTCTGGCAACTACCGTAATTATTACGTGAAAGATGGCAAAAAGTATGCTCACACCATAGATCCCCGAACAGGATATCCCGCTCAACAAGATATTCTCAGCGCAACCATTGTTGCAGCAGACTGTATGACAGCCGACGCGTATGCTACCGCATTTATGGCCATGGGCACAACCGAAGCCCGAAAAGTAGCAGCTAAGGTTCCTGATATTGAGTATTATATCATTTATACCGATTCTATAGGAAATCATCAGATTGAATACTCTAAAGGAATGATTCCTTTTCTTCCAAATCGCCAGCAACTAGCCATATTAGAAAACCCTTGATTAAAGGCTCATAATTCTAAATATTTTTTTATATTTGCAAACATAGCTAAATAGAAAAGTTATTCTCTGAGCTGGTTTACAACAAAAAACAAACAGATAGATTATTGACGTGAAACAAATATATCGATTCATACTTCCGTTTCTTGTTTTCTGTTCTGCATGCATATCATTCTGCAGCTGTAAATCAGAAGATAAAAAAGCATCATATACTATACTGGTTATCAATTCGTTTAGCAAAGAATATCCCTGGATGCAGAAGATAGAAAATGGAATTACAGATGCATTTGATGACAACAATATGGATGTTTCTGTCTCTTCATACATACTGGATACTAAATTTACAAGTCTTTCCACTCAAAAGAATAATCTAAATAATCTACTTGACAGCCTGTCAGGGAACCCACCCGACCTTATTATTACTACATACGATGAGGCTATTTATTCGTTGCTGGATACCGAACACGAACTAACACACTCCACACCTATCGTTTTTACCGGAGTACGCTACCTAAACTATGAACTTATTGGCAAGCATAACCATAAGAACGTAACTGGAACAACAAACCATCCAGATTTTGTTAAGTGTTATAGGCTGGCACAGCAATTATTGGGGAAAATCGATGAAATTCAAATTATTGGGGAAGAATCTTATGCAGGGAAGTCAGCCATTGAAGACGCTAAAAAGCAGCTAAAGAAAATTCCAAATGCAGTTTTCAGAGAAAACTCTTCGAATATTGAAGTAAATGCCAAAGATGATGTTATCGATTCAACAAAAAAAGATTCGCTATACATTGTCATTAAAAATATAGACAAACTAAATGGTTTGCAGCTAATGGAGAGTATGACCTACCAACCGAACAGTTTTTGTATTTTGGCAAAATGGAATTACGTATATTCAGATCTTCCATTAATGGGAACAGCTCCTTTTCTAATGGTAAGTAATGAGGGGTTCGGAACTATTGGAGGATACATAACACGTGGTTACGATAACGGATACGCTGCAGGAACCATAGCATCACATATATTAACCGGTACTTCCGTGTCGTCAATTCCTATTCAAAACAGTAAACAAAAACCTGTATTCGACTGGGTTCAATTAAAAAGATGGAATATTCCGCTTGAAAAATTACCAGCCGACAGCGAAGTATTAAATATGCCTTTGACTGTAAGGTATAAAGAGCTGTTTATTTTTATAATTGTATTTTCCTGTATATTTCTTGTTTCATTGATCTCCTGGTTGGTTTACATCTTAAACAAGGAGCGAAAGCAAAAAAAACTTGCCCAAAATCTATTATTGAATAAACGGGAAGAATTGGATGTTACCATGAAATCCATTCGCGAATCGGTTATCTCCATCGACAAGAATCACAGGATTTTTGCGATCAATAATGCAGCAATGGAAAGCCTGAAACTTAATAAGGAAATGCAGGAGTATATTGGTGTGGATATTTTATCTATTTTCAATATTACATTGCTTAATAATAATGATTATTTGAAAGATATTTTTCAATTAATAACTAAATCCGCTCATACAATTGCATTTGAAAAAGGAGCTGCTGTTGTGACTCCGGATAATCTTTCTTTTCTAATTGCAGGCAGTATAACTCCTCTGCAGACCAAAGAAATAGACTCTGGCTGGGTTATTACATTTAATAATATTACCAGTGAGTTTATTAAGAAAGAGTTACATACATTGGCGATGGGCGAAGGAAACGTGTATGCCTGGAGATATAATGGTAAAAAAGAGGTATATGTATTTGAGGAGGTTTTCTTCAGGGAAACCGGCTTTTACGACAAAGGCAATCACTGCATTCATCTTGAAAACTTTGAAAGATTAATCCATCCCGAAGATTTTGACACATGGAATAAACAATTAAAAGAAGTAGTTGACAGGAAAAAAGATAAAGTAACGATACAAGTCAGATTCAATGTTAACGGAAATTATGAGTGGTGGAGTTATACTGTTACCTCCATTAACAACCCTACTCTCACAAGTTCGTTTACCCTTTTTGGCTTATGCATGAGCATTCAAAGTTTCAAAGAAACAGAGGAAAGTCTTCGGATAGCCCGTGATAAAGCAGAAGAATCGGATAAGCTTAAAAGTATTTTCCTTTCCAATATGAGTCATGAAATACGTACACCGCTTAATTCGATTGTAGGTTTTTCTAATTTGCTTACAGCCGACGATAATTTTTCGCCTGAAGAGAAAAGCATATTTGTCTCCACCATAAATGAGAAATGCGACTTACTGCTCAATCTTATCAACGATATTCTTGATTTATCCAGAATAGAGAGCGGTTTGCCATTTAATCCCGAAAAATGCGACGTCAATCTAATCATTGAAGAATTGATATCTTCGGAAAAGTGCAATTTAAAACCAACCGTTAAACTAATAAAGGACCTCCCACCCAAACCGATATATATTCAGGCCGATATTATACGTTTACGCCAGATTATTCATCATCTGCTAAGCAATTCCATTAAATTCACAACCGAAGGATACATCGAAATCGGATGTAGAATTGAAAATAACGCAGAATTGATCATCTACGTAAAAGATACGAGGATGGGTATTTCTCAAACAGAAATAGTAAAGATTTTCGACCGGTTTTATAAATCAGATAACTTCTCACAAGGTGGAGGACTTGGGCTTTCAATCAGTAAAGTTATTGTAGAACGAATGGGTGGAAATATTAAAGCAGAATCAAATATTGGCGAAGGATCAAGTTTTACAATTTCTTTGCCATACAACAATTGTGATGAAGAATTATTCGATCTATGAGTAAATTAAAAAGTAAATATAGAATTAGTTGGTTCTTTTCGGGCTGCTTGCTTCTCATCTATCTCTTTACGGGTTTATCCTGTAAAAACATAGAAAAAAACGAGCAAGCATATCGTATATTACTAATCCACTCGTACAGCAAAGGTCCGGTCTGGCAGGATGAACTTACCGAAGGTATCACGAACTATTTCAGTGAGAATTCGATTAACGTTTCATTCGACACTTATTATATGAATACTGATTTTGTATCGAACGCTGAAAACATACAGAGAATAACCGAACTTCTTTCGCGCTATGAGCAAAATCCACCTGATCTTATTATTACATTCAATAATCAGGCTACCTATTCGATTTTATCGTCAAAACACCCCCTGGCCTACAGCGTCCCTGTGGTTTTCAGCGGAGTCTCACACTACTTAAAAGAAATAGTTTCAAAGCACACCAATGCTACAGGTTTCACTTCCAAACCAGACTTTCTGAAGGTGTTCAAACTAGCCGGGAGTTTGCTTAAAAAAGACAAAACACTTACACTGGCGGTAGACGGAACCCCTGCCGGATTACGAATGCTTAATACATTTGCTGACCAGATGGAAGGGTCAAGAGACTCTGTAAATATAGAATTTTACAATCTGTACGAAGCAAATATCAAAGATATTATGGTTTGGAAAACGTATTATTCCCAAAATGCATATGTTGTAATGCCCAAATGGAATAGCTTTTATTCAAATCTGGCACCCGAAACCAATTCACCCTTCTTTTTGGTCAACAACCAGGGATTTGGAGATGGAAGTATTGGTGGATATATGGTTCCTTTGAATAAAGAAGCCATAATAACTGCAAAGACGGCGATAAAAGTTCTAAAGGGAAAAGCAATAAAAGATATCCCCGTTACAGCCCTCGAACAGGTTCCTGTTTTCGACTGGAGAGAGCTCCAACGATGGAATCTCAATGTTCATTCGCTTCCCCCGAATACCTTGATAGCCCATATGCCCTTTTACGTGAGATACAAAATACCATTGCAAACCGGAGGAAGTATATTGGTTATATTCATCATTGTTGTCTTAATTCAACTCACTCTTTTATATAAAGAAGAGGCAAAACAGAAAAAAGAGGCACTCGACAAACTATTAAAACAAGGAAAAGAGCTTGAATTAACACTAAAATCAATCCCTGAGGGAGTTATTTCCTTAGATCTTGCAAACAACATTCTTACCATAAACAAATCGGCTTTATCATTTTTAGGAATAAATGGAGATTCGAATTCTTATATCGGGACAAATCTGTCTTCGATTATGGACATTCAATTGCCAGGCAACAATATGTACCTGCATGAGATGATTCTCTCTACCAAAGGAAAGGATCGAAATACCACCTTCGATGAAACAGCCTTTATAGTATCACCAAGCAAAAAAAACTTTCCTATCAAAGGAGATATAGCAGGAATATACCGTGATGGGATAGCCTATGGAACAGTTATTACTTTCATTGATATATCCACCGAACTTATTCTTAACGAACTTATGCGAATTGCGATGAGCAGCGGGCATATATTTCCCTTTTATGTACACAATGATTTGGAAAAGATTCATTGTGATGACTCCTTTTTTAGTTACTACGGCATTCAAAATGATGAAGATAATTTTCTCTCGAACGAGCATTTAAAGCAATTGATTCACCCGGACGATTTACAGTCGTTTGTAGAAACCTATCATCAAAATATAAATAGCAATACAAGAAAATTCTCTTTAAGAACTCGGTTGAATTTGAAAGAAAAAGGTTATAACTGGTTCGAATTCAGGCTATCCTCCCTATTCGATCCCCTTTCATACTTAAAGAAATACTATTTCGGTATAACAATGGATATTCAGCCGTTCAAGCAAATTGAAGAAGAGCTTGTAGCGGCAAGAGAGAAAGCAGAGCAATCGGATAAGCTCAAAAGTGCCTTCCTTGCCAATATGAGTCACGAAATACGCACACCCCTTAACGCTATTGTAGGTTTTTCCAACCTGCTTACCAGTGAGGAAGCCTTTGAAGCTGAAGAACGTCAGATGTTTATTGATGCCATCAATAACAACTGCCGCGTACTTTTGGCTCTCATTACAGATATTCTGGATCTGGCGCGGATTGAAAGTGGCTTAATGCTGTTCAAGGACAAAAGTTGCGATGTAAACGAGCTTATCGATCAGATCATAAATACACAACAAGTGATTATCCCTTCCAGTCTTAAGCTAATAAAGGAGGTTCCAAAAGAAACAATTACAATACAGACAGACTGTATCCGTCTGAATCAGGTATTAACCAACCTGGTAAACAATGCAGTCAAATTTACCCCCGAAGGATACATCAAAGTGGGCTATACAGTCGAAAATGATAATTATCTGAACTTTTATGTAGAAGACACAGGACGTGGAATCGCAGAAGAAGATATTCAAAATGTATTTGGACGTTTCTATAAAAAGAATGAGTTTACACAAGGAGTAGGTTTAGGTTTATCTATCTGCAAAGTCATTGTATACAGGTTTCAAGGTACCATCAACGTTAAGTCGGAGGTCGGCGTTGGCACCCGTTTCGATGTTCGTATACCTTATAAATTGGCTCCTTATATAAACGCAGATATTATATCAATTAACAGTCAAACAGAAGATATGGAACATACAAGCAGCATTTTGCACGACAAAAAAGCAAACAGACCAACGATTCTTGTTGCAGAAGACGAAGACAGCAATTACCTCCTTGTAAAAGCAATTCTTAATAAAGAATACAACCTGCTGTGGGCTAAAAACGGAAGAGAAGCCGTCTCTATATTCGAAAAACAAGATATCGACCTGATTCTGATGGATATCAAAATGCCAATTATGACGGGAATTGAGGCCCTCACTGAAATACGTCAGGAATCCAAAAGCATTCCGGTTGTGATGCTCTCCGCCTATGTGTTCGACTCGGATATAGAAATTGCCCGACTTGCCGGAGCTTCCGATTATCTGTCCAAGCCAGTTAGCGTTAAACAGCTTAAAGATACATTAAACAAATATCTCTCCTAAAATACGGCTATCGTTCGCCATAGGTGATATGCCATTTATCAAGCATCTTAAAATCGGCCTCCTTTAAGCCAATCTTCCAAAAAGGAACGGGATTATCGTGATCGCCAAGATACATCCTGTCGCGTACAAGAAATTCAGGACTGGTAAGCATAAGAGATGCATCAGCAACAGGAGTAATTACCCCACCCAGATCAAGAACCGTATGGAACACACTGTTCGTACTTACAGGCGTAGCCTTATGGTTTAAGGCAGCCTGGTATTTATTCGGCCAGGTAGCCCGGTAAGCGTCAGAAAACCAAATGATACAGGGAATATGCAACTGATAATAAGTTGGGATAGGCGATGCATGCAAATACCTTGCGCGATCATCATCAAAAATATCCTCGCCATGATCAGAAAGATACATCATTGAAGAACAATCGCCGGTTTTAACCAACAAATCAGTCAGTTCCGAAAGAACATAATCAGTATAGCAGATTGTATTATCATAGGCATTTCTAAGCTGCTTCTTATAAGCAGCACGGATACCGGCCACTTTATCAGGCTTGTAAATAGAAAACTCTTTCGGATATCGTTCGTGGTAATTAAAATGAGAACCATACGTATGCAGTACAATAAACAAATCGCCCTTGGTCTCTTTCACCGCCTTTTCCACATAGGGAATAACAGCCCCATCGTGCAGTGAAGTTAGGTAAGTCCCCGTCTTAAACGCACTAAGATCTATAAATTCATCGGCTTCCCTGTAAAAGGACTCAATCATCGACGTTGTAAGCTTCTGATTAGCAATAACCACCGTCTTATAGCCAGCCTCTTTGAAAGCAGTAACAATACTTTTCTGATCATAAATAACCTCATAATCTTCGGCAGATGCAGCCGAAAGAATAATAGGCACACTCTTATGCGTATTATTAGACTGGGTAATAACATTCGTAAAATGCACCAATCCATCCAATTTTTCAAGTCTGGGCGTAGTACTCCGTTCATATCCGTACAAACTCCATTCCATGGCCCGCGAAGTTTCGCCAACCACCAGTACAACAATCTCCCGTTTATTTGCTTTCTCGTCTTTACGGGCATGAAACGAAAAATTAGCAGAGGTTTCGTGATACTTGCTGTTTTTCTCTGCCTTTCCTATGGCAAAGTAAAGATTATAAAGGGCATTTGCAGGATAAACATCGTTCTCAAAAGAGACCTGGTGATTCTCCAGCGGAGTCATTCCAAATGAAATCCCCCCCATAACAAAGATTCCCGAAGCGATCAACGCCCATTTCTTACGAAATGATAAAGTGAGCTTATCTCTTAATCTCACCGAACGATACGCCAGATACAAAGTCGGTATCGTATAGAAAAAGAGAACACTCAGAATAACAATAAATATGTTACCAATCAGCTCACTTGCTTCAGATGCATTGGAACTGGTAAGATTAAGAAACATGTCGACAGCTACAACCGATTCGCCAAAAAGAAAAAGCAATATCAGCTGCCCGCCGTCCAGAATAAATTTGGGTAACAGAATCCAAACCATGATCCCCGGTTTGCGAAATACCAGCAACAGCCACATTACAAATGCAAGAGGCATTAAAATCGCAGCCAAACCTATTGATACAGGCAAAGGTTCAGTTACGAAAAATACAAAATTAGGAACAACAAGTAACATCGAGAACAAAAAATAAAGATGTTCCTGTTTTGCTATCCAACGCACTATTTTAGAAAAATGGGCCATTTATCGTTTGAATCTTACTAATCAAAAACACTCTCTCACTTAAATAACAAAATAAATTACAAGACAGCTATCCTGTTTATCACATTTATAAACTCTTCATTGGATATATCCAGCGACTGCTCTCTGAAATTCACATAATCCTCAAAATAATCGCTTGCAATATCGGCAACTATATCCGTTCCATCCAGTCCGAACGAATCCACCAGATGCTCCATCTTTACACGTATACGGCGAATAATCTCCAGACGCTCCTCGTATCTGTCGGGCTTTTCCTGCCCGGTAACATGTTCGTTTCTTGCGATAAGATATACAACGGTATAAAACCGGTTTATATTGCCAAACATTGGTACAAACTGTTCTTGGGTATCAACAGGCAAAGCAGCCAAAAACTCCTGTGCTTTAGTAGTCATCTTCTTTATTTTTCAAATTCGGACACAAACCTACGCAAAAAACTTCATTAAATAAACATGTATAAATGGTATTAAAGAATAAATCGTATATATCCATTGCAAAAATCCATAAGAAATTTCTAACTTTACCGTTTCAAAGAATTGGGAAGCACGGATTGACATATCCAATGCATGTACGCTTCGGCTCAGGCCTCGAAGCACTGGAAAGACAAAAAAAAGAATAATATATAATGACCAACAAATGGAATTTTCAAAAACCGACAGAAGAAGAGATAAGAACGAGGGACGAACTAGCTAAAAAGTTAGGAATCAGCCCTGTTATCTGTCAGCTTCTCGTTATGCGTGGCATAACAACGGAAGAAGAAGTGATAAAATTTTTTAAACCAAACATCGCAGACCTGCACGATCCGTTTTTAATGCCCGACATGGACAAGGCAGTAAAAAGGCTCAACAAGGCACTGGGTGAAAGAGAAAAAATATTGGTTTACGGCGATTACGATGTAGATGGTACAACAGCTGTTTCGCTGGTGTATAAGTTTTTGCGCCCATACACCTCCTTATTAGACTACTACATACCCGATCGTTACGACGAAGGATACGGTATTTCTTATAAAGGAATAGACTATGCGGCCGAAAACGATGTAAAGCTTATCATCTCCCTCGACTGTGGTATCAAGGCCATCGAAAAGATTGAGTATGCCAAAACAAAAGGAATCGACTTCATTATCTGCGACCACCACATGCCCGACGATACCCTGCCGGATGCCGTGGCAGTACTTGATGCCAAACGTGTCGATTCTCATTATCCGTACGAACACCTTTCGGGATGCGGCGTTGGATTCAAATTCATGCAGGCTTTTGCCCAAAGCAATAACTTCCCCTTTTCCGACCTGGAGAAGTTGCTTGATCTGTGTGCTGTTAGCATTGCCTCAGATATCGTACCCATTTCGGGCGAAAACCGCATTATGGCCTATTACGGACTGAAGCAGATAAACAGTAACCCTAGTCTGGGTCTTAAAGGGATCATTGATATCTGCGGACTTGCAGGTAAAGAAATAACCATGTCGGATATTGTCTTTAAGATTGGTCCGCGTATCAACGCATCCGGACGTATGATGAATGGCAAAGAAGCGGTAGATCTGCTGCTTGCCAAAGACAGCGAGAGTGCCCGCGAAAAGAGCGAAAACATCAACCAATATAACGACGAACGACGCGAACTCGATAAAAAAATAACCGAAGAAGCCAATGCCATCATCGACGATATCGAGAACATGGAAGACCGTAAGGCCATTGTGGTGTTTAATCGCGGCTGGCATAAAGGGGTTATTGGCATTGTAGCTTCCCGTCTTACCGAAAAATATTACCGGCCGGCCGTAGTTCTTACCAAATCGTCGGAACTTATAACAGGTTCGGCTCGTTCGGTTGCCGGATTCGATATTTACAAAGCAATTGAGAGTTGCCGCGACTTGCTCGAGAATTTCGGCGGACATACCTATGCTGCCGGTCTTTCTCTTCGTGAAGAAAATCTGGAAGCATTTACCAACCGCTTTTTGCAACTGGCATCCGACGAAATCGATACCGATCAGATGGTTCCTCAGATTGATGTGGATGCGATCCTCGACTTTAAGGACATCAACGTAAAGTTTATGAACGACCTGAAGAAGATGAGCCCTTTCGGACCGGATAACCAAAAACCCGTATTTTGCAGTCGCCGGGTAAAGGATTATGGCACAAGCAAGCTGGTTGGAAAAGACCTCGAGCACATCAAACTCGAGCTGATTGATGCCAATTCAAACAATCCCATCCACGGTATAGCATTCGGTATGCACAAGCACAGCAAGCATATCAAAGGAATGAAACCCTTTAATATCTGCTATACGGTAGAAGAAAATACGTACAACGGAAACACAACGTTACAGCTGATGATCAAAGACATCAAGCCGGACGACATATGAAGGAATGAGGTGGATGTCTACCATAAGATATTAGAGAAGTACTGGGGATACCAGTCTTTTCGTCCGCTGCAGGAAGATATTATCCAATCCATCGCATCGGGCAAGGATACACTCGGCCTCATGCCTACGGGCGGAGGTAAATCAATAACCTTCCAGGTGCCAGCTATGGCCATGGAAGGCATCTGCATTGTGGTTACTCCGCTTATCGCCCTGATGAAGGACCAGGTGGATAACCTCAAGAAAGTGGGTATAAAGGCTACGTCTGTTTATGCCGGGATGACCCGTCAGGAGATTATCACGCAGCTCGAAAATTGTATTTTCGGAGACTTTAAGTTCCTCTATGTTTCGCCGGAAAGACTGGTTACAGAGCTTTTCAAAGCCAAGCTCTATGCCATGAATGTGTCGTTACTGGTTATCGACGAAAGTCACTGTATCTCGCAGTGGGGATACGATTTCCGTCCCTCCTACCTCGCCATTGCCGATGTACGCGAACTACTTCCCAACATTCCCGTGCTGGCGCTTACAGCCACAGCTACGCCCGAAGTGGTAGACGATATACAAAACCGTCTTCATTTCCGCGAAAAGAATGTGTTTCAAAAAAGCTTCGGACGCAACAACCTGTCGTATGTGGTGCGCCATACAGAAGACAAAATGAACGAGCTGATCCACATGCTCAACAAGGTACCGGGAACCGCCATTGTGTATGTGCGTAACCGGAAAAAGACCAAAGAGATTGCCGAAATCCTTCAACAGGCAGGTATATCGGCCGATTTTTTTCATGCCGGCATCAACCATGCGGAAAAGGAACTGAAACAGCAACGATGGAAAAACGGCGAATGTCGTGTGATTGTCTCCACCAATGCCTTCGGAATGGGAATCGACAAGCCAGATGTTCGTTTGGTTGTACATATCGATATGCCCGGATCGCTGGAAGAATACTACCAGGAAGCAGGTCGTGCCGGCCGCGACGAGAAACGCGCCTATGGCGTAGCTCTTTGCAGTGGAACCGACAGTGCCAAGCTTAAAAAAAGAATGTCGGACGAGTTTCCCGAGCGCGACTTCATCCTCCGAGTATACGAAGCCCTCGGCAATTACTACCAGGTAGCCGTTGGATTCGGATTAGACACCGTTCACGACTTTATACTAAACCAATTTTGCGCATCGTATAAATTCCCGTTGCTGCAAACCCATCATGCCTTAAAGATACTCGAGCTTTCGGGTTATATCGAATACACGGAAGAGATAGACAACGCCTCGCGCCTGCTGTTTACCTCCAGTAAGGAAGACCTGTACAAAACCCTGCATCAGGATAAGAAAACAGACGACATCATTCAGGCTATTCTGCGATCGTACACCGGACTGTTTGCCGACTTCTCCTACATCAACGAAGCACTTATAGCCACCCGTGCCAGCGTAACCCAGCAAGAGGTATACGACACGCTGATCGGTTTATCGCATTACCGCATTGTGAAGTACATTCCTCACAAGAAAACCCCCCTGGTTGTTTTCACCCAAACACGCGAAGACCTCAAGTACGTGGTTATCCCGCAAAGTGCTTACGAAGAACGCAAACAACGATTCGAAGGTCGTATCCAGCGTGTGCTCGAATATATAAAGGAAGACAAACGTTGCCGTAGCCGTATGCTGTTGGATTATTTTGGTGAAAAGGAGTCGACCGACTGTGGATGCTGTGATGTGTGTCTGGCTAAAAATAGTTCGGGCTTGTCGAATCACGAATTCAATACCATCAAGAACGCAATCGAAAAAGCAGCCAACGCATCTCCACAGGAAGTAAACAAACTGGTGGAATCGCTTCCCCACCCCATGGAGAAAAGCATCACCGTGATCCGGTTCCTGGCAGACAACGACCCACAGTATCAGCTGTTCGACGGCTACCTGCGTATTATCGGACCCAAGGAATAACCTCTCCGGCCAATTACAACCAAACGATAACAAAACAACATGTTATTTAACATGTATTATGATGAGAACCCTTGCAAATACAGAAAAAACCCCTACCTTTGTATAGTGGTTTTTTCATAATAGTATTAGATTTAAGGTTAACAAAGTAGGTTATGGGATGTCGTGAGATATCCTTTAATTGTTTATAGACGTTTCGTTTCTTCCAAAATTCATATCCAACACATATTATTTTTATTTGCTTTCCTTATTTGGTAACAAATGTGGAGTAAATGAACTTGTTTTTAACCCAACCTTTGCATCGCATAATTAAAAATCAGGATATGAAAAATCAATTATTTCTTTTTGTAGTAATGATGGCTTTAGCCACAACAGTTGCAGCCCAATCCAATACAGTTGGAGTAACGCGTAACGAACCAGACACCAACCCCCAGACAGATAGTATAAAAACAAGGCAAACAGTAGGAGTCGCAATTGATTTGTTGCCCACTATCATGAGCGCAGCAACCGGCAGTTTTGGTTACTCAGGACAATTGTGGTATGGGTATAATAAGTTTAGGGTGCGCGGATTAATAGCCAAATTTCAGATGCCAGATAAGCTTATGGGCAATGCTGATTATAAAAATTTAAAAACAACTGCCACAGCTGTGATTATCGATTACTTCAAAGATTACAACTTCGAAGGATGGTGGTTAGGTGCCGGGGTAGAAATGTGGAATAACACGATTACCTCGAAAAGCGACAACAACAATTACCACTTTAACGACTATGTGGCAACCGCAGGATGCGGTTATATCTTTAAGGTATATTCTAATTTTTATATAGAACCCTGGGGCTCAGTTCACTACGTTTTAAGCAACGAACAAGTAGTTGTAGACGCTACAACCTACAGTACGAAAAAGTTTCAGGGAGAACTATCACTAAAAGTAGGTTGGCATTTTTAAACAACGAACGATTAGCCGCAATGATCATTCACCATTAAAAATAGCATTTCGTATCCGGCTCAACGATTTAGGAGCAATACCTAAATAATTAGCGATATGATAGAGAGGAACCTTATTAATGATTTCGGGATAGTCGCCGAGAAGCTTTAAATAGCGGTCCGTTGCAGATAACGTCTGCAAATCAATACTAAGCTGTACCAACTTTACATAAGCATGCTCCATCAGCAGGCGACCTAACTTTTCCAGCTTAGGAATTCTATCATACAGATCCAGTAAATCTTTTTGCTTTATCACCAGTAAATCCGAATTCTCGATCGCTTTAATATTGAGATGAGAAGGAATATTATTTAACCGGCTATGATTATTGGTCACCCAATCACCTTCGAAAGCAAAATCGGTTGTTATTTCATTTCCATTATCAAGAGTCTGGTAATAAATCAAAGTCCCTTTATTGAGATAAGCGATTGAATCGCAAATCTGATTTTTACTCAGAAAAAACTCATTTTTCCGGATCGACATTACCTCGATAATATCAATCAGAGAACTCCATTCCTTGTCTTCCAGTTTGATTACGGAATCAATATGCGTCTTAATGCTTTCGAAGGTGTTCAAGTTAATTGATTATTTAGAAGATCTGTGCGCAACATTAGAGGTTGCCTGATTAGTAGCCAACACCAACATCTCGGCAACCTGAACATGAGCAGGCGTAGAAGCAGCAAAATAAACCGACTCAGCAACATCGTCGCCCGTAAGCGGTTGTATCCCGCGATAGAAATTATCGGCCGCCTGCTTGTCGCCCCTGAAACGCACCACTGAGAAATTTGTCTCCACCAAACCCGGCTTTATGTTAGTCACCTTCAACGGAGTATCCACCAAATCCTGTCTCAACCCATCCGAAAGCGTTTTCACAGCGGCTTTCGTGGCACAATAGACACTACCCCCCGGATAAGCGGCATCACCTGCGATAGAGCCAATATTGATAATATGCCCCTTCCCTCTTTTCACCATACCCGGAGTTACTATTCGGGTAATGTTCAACAACCCTTTAATATTGGTATCGATAACCACATCCCATTCCTCCAGGTTACCTTCAAATTCTTTATCGAAACCGATCACAAGACCGGCATTATTAATAAGAACATCAATATTTTCCCATTTCCCCTGAAGAGATTGAATGGAAGAACGCGCAGCATTCCGGTCGCGCACATCGAAAGGCAGCAGCAACACTTCAATACCATAAGTGGCCTCCAATACCGATTTCATCTCATTTAGCTTGTCCGTATTACGCGCATTCAGAATCAAATCCGCACCTTCCGAAGCAAACTTCCTGGCACACCCCTCGCCAATTCCACTGCTGGCTCCTGTTATAAAAATAATTTTACCTTTCATCGTTATTTAATTTTAAATTATTAAATCATCCATTAATCAAGAAGCAAATATGCAAACTGTATTTCATCGTCCAAACACATTATGATGCTATTATTCTCTTTATCATAGCAAAAATCAGAAATACGATATCCTGTCTCTAATGTGTGCAGATAATCACCATTGATATCAAAAACAAGAAACTTAGTTGGATAATTGACACCCGAATGATTATCATCACCCGAATAGGATACAATTATCCTATCATTACAAAAAACAGGTTTGCCATAATAAGAGATTTTGTTTGATTTTCGGTTATCCCAATTAGGGCCATATATATTATACTTTAAATCGCCATTTAAATTACAAATAGTCATCAAATCATGATAGTTATAACATTCCACATAAACTCCATGTTCAACAGATACGGCAAACAACATACGTTTCTTTTCAATCTGCGGATGTTCATATTTCATAGAGTTTACCTTTCCTGTTTTCATATTCCATTTTGCCACAGATGGTTTAAAATCTGAATTTCCAATAGGTTCTATCATTCTGCCAAAACATAAAGTGTCATTAATATATTCGTATTCACTCGGAAATCTACGCTCATCTAATTTTATTTTCTCGGTTGGCACATACGTTGAATCAGCAAGAACACTATCTAAATTGTAAGCAAAAATACATTGTTTTCCATGATCTGAAACAAAAAAGACACGATTTATCTCGTCGGTGCCAATATGACCCATTACAGCAATTTCGTCCGGACCTTCGCCTTTATATGCAGTACTGGTAAGATACTTAAAATTGTTTTTATTAAAAATGTGAATAAGCTTATCAAACGATTTGTGATCACTTATTATCAAATAATCATCTATCAAATATAAACGAGATTGAGAACCGATTAAAACATCGTTTATCTCTATCTCCTTCACTTTTTTATGTACATCAATAATTTCATCACGGTTGGATTGATGTACCTCTGTTCCTGCATTATTTGTACAACCTAAACAAAATACTATAAATAAAAGGACAATCGATTTATTCATGATTATTAAAATTAATCTGTTTGTTTTAAACAAACAACCTCATTTAAACCCAATTTCTTTACCGCTGATTTAAATCACAATTGAATTAATCAGTATACACGATTACAATAGTCGTCAATTAATTAATAATATGCAAACTTTTTACTAGTAATAAAATCAGATTACAGAAAACCGAATCTAATTTATAGTTAAAGTAACCCTCAGGAGAATAAATTAGGGAGCTATTTTGTATATACAAATATATGGCTATATTTGTATATACAAGATATGTAAGGCAGTAAATTAAAAACTACATGAATGGATAATAATTTGTTGGAAGTAAAGGCAGCGCTTCAAATAAGAAGATCTGCACACGAAGTATTCGAAGCCATCGTAAACCCCGACCAAATGTCTAATTATTTCATTTCAAAAGGTTCTGCACGCATGGAAACGGGAGCAATTGTAATATGGCGCTTTCCTGAATTCGATTTTGAAGCCCCGGTTCGCGTTGGTACCCTCCAACCCGACAAATACATTTCTTTTTGCTGGGACGGCGAAAACGATAAAACATTGTTCGTACAAATTCATCTGGAAGAAACTCCCGATGCCTCCACAATCGTGCGTATTACAGAAGGTACGATTGAAAACAACGAAGCCGGACTACAATGGCTTGTTGGCAATACCGAAGGATGGGCCAATTTCCTTGCATGCCTCAAAGCGTGGTTGGAATACGGAATCAATTTACGAAAAGGAGCCTTTGATTTTATGAAACTATAAACACAAAACAAGCAAACAATGGAACTGGGAAAAGACACCTATGTAAACGGACAGAAAATATATGAGTTGAAAGAGAACCGACTCACTTTCTTTTTTAAAGATGGCAAACTTAAAGCCGATGGTCCATTTGAAAATGGTATGATGCAAGGCGAATGGATATTCTACCGTGCCACTGGGCAATTATGGGAAATTGGCCATTTTAAAAACGACATTAAAGAAGGAAGTTGGATCCGGTACGATAAAAACGACAAAATCGAATACAATGAAACCTTCCAAAACGGTAAAATTTGCAAAAACAAATAAGCTCATTTATTGCTCACCGCCTACATCTTACTCTTATTGTATGTTTTAAGACAGCACATCTTTTTCATAGATTGAATGTGAGATCCTAAGTTTATATGTTAAAACCTCCTATTTATTACTTAGTTATTTAAAACTATGATATATTTGTGGTTAATATTAATTTAACCTCTATATTATGGAAACATGTTCAATTTTACTATCCAGCAATCTTTTATTTTTGAATGGATTTGGAAATTTTGGAATTGGTTTTGCTTTATTCCTGGCAATCTTTTATCTTTTTATTTTAGCCGTAATCGTTTTCGTGCTTCTTAAGTTTCTACAGATTGCCAAAGATGTGAAGGCGATCCGTACTATTTTGGAAAAAGACCGAAAGGAAAATTCGGAGAGGGCGTAAAGAAAATACTTCAGGATGCCTACTACAGACTTCACCAATGCCATTGCTGGCATTGGTGATGAAAACAATCTCACCTTTCATCGTTATTTAATTACGAATTATCAAATCACCTTTTTTTATTATTAAATGTATTATTTGATCGGATTATCCTCTTTTAACTAAATATTTTATTGCGAATTACCTATTTAACAGAATATTATTCGCTTAAGCAGGCTATATTTTGTTAAAAAAGCAGTCGGGATTCGGAATATTGGTGATCCTTCTTCCTTTCTTTTGCCTTACCTCACTCCAACCTAATACTCTTCAATCCTGCCCTTTTAAATCCAATCGCTTTGTAGAAGTTCCGTGTTACCCCGTTAAATTGTAGTACCATTTTAAAATTGAATTAATTGCTTGTAACTAAATAAATTGTCGATCAACGATACAAATATACAAACACCCAACGGGACAGAGTCCACTTGTGTCCACTTGTGTCCACTTATGTCCAGATAAGTACAATTAAGTATAGATAAGTACAGATACGAGGAAGGAACATATCGTGAATATGCTTAACAAACCCTAAATTTACTAAGCACTTTTCTTCGATCAAATAAACTTATTTGCAACTCAAAATAAGTTCATTTAACAACTCAAATAAACTTATTTACACTTCAAAATCAATTGATTTTACAGTGACAAATCTATTGACTTTGTTGCAATTTAAATTCTCTATTATCAATAATAAATTAAAATATATCAACCAATATTCTGTTCAAAAAAAAAATATTAAGGTAAAAAGTATACAAAATGAGTTCAATAATCTGAATCAACACGATATTTCAAACGCTTATAAGTCTGTAATTGAGGCGATTAATAAGCATATCGACTTACTATAAAGTTAACTATACTCGCTAAAATGTATAATTGGTATTATGAATTATTCGTTGTAATATTGCACCCGAAAGCAATTTCAAAGATGAAACGAAAGCAATCATTTTCTGCAAAGGATCTGATTAAACAAGGCCAGATTCGGTAGGCCGCCCCATGTACCGGATGGTATCTCTTCTTAATCTTCAGTTTTTTTATAGAATACTATTCAAAACTGTAGTAATATATTAAGAAAGAGGGTGCACGAGACCGGCAAAACATGCCTCGGAAGCCGCATGAATACAGGGGTTCAGTTAGGCGTCCAGTTAGGCAAAACCAACAAAATTTACGTTATTAATTAATTAAAATATATGAAAAGTTGTTTTTTATTAGCAAGCATCGTTTACTTGATTTACCAGACATATACTCGTTTAGCTTCTGCCAATCTATATAGCAGCAGAGCCTTCGATAGATTAATCGTGCAGGCTTTGATTAGTTTTAGCTGTTGGGCAAATGTCTTAAAAAGACAGGAGGTCGTTTCTGCGACCTCCTGGTTCTTTTATTGTTTGAACTTTAGTAATCGGGATGCGTGTGGAGCAAGGTTTTGTCCGAACTGTCCGCTAAAGAATCCTATTTCTTTTCCGGTCCACATGTCTGTTGCTTTATGTTTTCCTTTTCCAAACAGACTGGTCAGCGAAACTGAAACATCCACAGCCTCTTTGTCGTTCAGGTTAAACAAGGCCAAATACCATTCTCCGGTCTTCGCATTACGCGATGTGATTGCCACCTTTCCATCTTTGTTGAATACCTGACGTACGTCCGTACCTTCGCGGTGCATCTTTAGTACCTCTTTATTGGTTAGCAACGATAAGGTAAATGCATCGTTACTGGGTAAATCTCCACCAAACATCAAGGGGGAACGGAAAATACAGAAAAGATTCATCAGCGTATATTGTTCGTCCCTGGTAAGGCGGGTCATACGATCCTCGCCTCTTTCGCCCCGGACAGAGATACGACCTAAAGGAATCATATCGCAATCGGGCCAAGTTCCCGGAGCTATGTAAGGATACCACTTCTGAGATATTTCGAAAAGATGTGTAATATGAGGCCATGTATCCCATACATCATCAACCATTCGCCACATATTAGCATGGTTACGAACATGGTCGGCCTTATCTGCAGGCGTTTCGCCGGGTGAGGTGCTCAACACAATGTGGCGACCGCAATTATCAATCGCATTACGAATCAATTCGATCTCACCCTGATGATATGGACGAGACAAGTCATCGACTTTGATAAAGTCGACGCCCCATGAAGCATACAAATCAATGATAGAGTTATAATATTCCTGTGCACCCGGCTTTGAAGGATCAATGGTATAATTATCTTTTAGCCATTCGCAAAGCAGGTTGGTCGAATAAATCTGATCTGCCGTAATGCCACACGTTCCAAGAACAGGAAGTTTTTTAGCTACCGCCTCCTTGGGGATACCCCGCATGATGTGGATACCAAACTTCAGCCCTTTGCTGTGCACGTAAGCAGCCAGCTCTTTAAAACCCTTACCATCCATTGCCGACGGAAACCTGTTAACTGCCGGCTGGTAACGACCGTATTCATCTAGTACATAACGTGGATCCGTTTGGTTATACCCGCCTGCCTTATCATTTTCTACGAACCAGCGGATATCTACAACGATATACTCCCATCCATACTTTTTAAGGTTATCTGCCATATAATCGGCATTGGCCTTTACTTCACTCTCTACAACAGTGGGTCCGTAACAATCCCAGCTGTTCCAACCCATTGGAGGCGTTTGCGCCCATTCTTTGAATTGTCCGGGCTTCGTGGTTACAGAAGTTTGTGCCTCTTGTTCCTGAGGAAAAAGAGTAAGCAAAAGTGCTGTTGACAGCAACAAAATTTGTTTCTTCATAGGAAAGCAACTTTTCATTATATTCTTTTAAGGTGGCAAAAGTAGTTTTTTATTTGAAATGACAACTATCCAGGTGATCATTTACATAACCTACAGCTTGCAAATGCGCGTAACAAATGGTTGTTCCAAAAAACTTGAACCCTCTTTTTTTCATATCTTTGCTAATACAATCGGATAAAGCGGTAGACGCCGGAACCTCTGATAATTTTTGCCAATGATTGATTATTGGCTTTCCATCAGGGAAGAAAGATCTTAGATAAGCGCAAAAACTCCCAAACTCCTTCTGTACCTCCAGAAAGCAATGAGCATTGGAAATAGTCGATTCTATTTTACGTCTGTTTCGGATAATACCAGCATCCTGCATCAGTCTATCCACATCTTGCACTGTAAACAACGACACCTTTTGCGCATCGAAGCCGGCAAAAGCCTTTCTATAATTCTCTCTTCTCCGCAAAATAGTTATCCAGCTAAGTCCGGCTTGCGAACTCTCTAACACAAGAAATTCAAACATGGTTGCATCGTCATTAACCTCCCGCCCCCACTCCTGGTCGTGGTATTTATCGTATAGCGGATCATTATTGCTCCAGCCACAGCGTACAATCGTTTCTTCTTTATTCATATGGGCAAAATTATATCTTATACACAAAGATATAAAAAAAGGCTATAAAAACACAGAGCAATTACATAATGTCATACATTAGCACTTATCACTAATTTATTCATCTTTATATGAATTAAAATGATTCTTTTTCGTTCTAATTTACCGTTTTTTGGTAATTTACCAACCTGTTAACAATATTTTTTATTATCTTTGAAAATAAATAAGGAATATGTTTCCCAATTAGTAAACCATTCTACTCATTTTCCTTTTTTAATAGTAGAGGGAACTTTATCTGCATAATAGTTCTTCAAACCATTTACATCAATATATATAACGGTTTTCTTTATTGAAAACAGCCCATGTTATCCAATTTATGTAAAAACAAATATTTATAATTATGATTAAAACGTTCACACATCAAACTCCTCCATCAAATTCAGAAAAAGAAAACATTGTTTCTTTTCTTTTCGATCAGCTTGAAAGATATGGTGACCCCGCTGATGACATAAAAAAAGCGATTGATTACGCTTTACAGATTGATAATAAACCAGGAGGAATTGTTATTACTTCGTGGGATGAGAATATTTTAACCGGAGCCGTTGTTATAAACAAAACCGGAATGGATAGCTATATTCCTGAGAATATTCTTGTTTACATTGCTACACATCGCGATTACAGAGGGAAAGGTCTTGGAAAAGAATTAATGAAAATTGCCATTAACACAACCGAAGGAGATATAGCCTTACATGTGGACCCCGACAATCCCGCTATACGATTGTACGAGAAACTTGGATTTGTTAATAAGTATCTGGAGATGCGCCTAAAAAAGGAGAAATAATTATGGCTTACATTACATTGAATCTGAATAAGCTTAAAGACAATTACGAATACCTGGATCAATTATTCAAACAGAATCACATTGAATGGGGCATTGTGGTAAAAATGCTGTGTGGTAATAAAAAATACCTCGAAAAAGTATTGAGTCTTGGGATAAAACAAGTCTGCGATAGCCGAATCAGTAATCTAAAAATAATTAAATCGATTGCTCCCGATATAGAAACTGTCTTTATAAAGCCTGCGGCAAAAAGAAATGCAGCTCGTGTAGTAGAATATGCGGATATTAGCTTTAACACTGAATTAGAAACTATTAAATTACTTTCCAAAGCCGCCGTTAATCAGAATAAAACACATAGAATTATGATTATGATAGAATTAGGCGAATTACGTGAAGGAGTAATGCGTGATAACTTCATAGAGTTTTATTCAAATGTTTTTGAATTACCAAACATCAAAGTAATTGGAATCGGCACCAATCTAACCTGTATGTATGGTGTTCTTCCTAACGAAGATAAGCTAATTCAACTATCGCTATATAAACAATTATTGGAAGCAAAGTTTAATAAACAGATTCCCTATATTTCCGGAGGAGCATCTGTAACGATTCCTTTAATTCTTAATGGACTGATCCCTTCAGGTATCAATCATTTCCGTGTAGGCGAAACACTATACCTGGGAACTGACGTTTATTACAGTAAACCGTATGATCACATGCATAACGATGTATTCAAACTGTTTGCGGAAATAATCGAGTTAAATGAAAAACCATCGATACCCAGTGGGGAACTTGGGCATAATCTTACTGGTGAAGTAGCTTCTTTTGATCAGACTCTCATGGGAACGTCCTCTTACAGAGCCATTGTTGATGTTGGCTTACTGGATGTTGAAGACGGTCACATTTATCCGGTGGATAAATGTATGCAAATTGTTGGTGCCAGTTCGGACATGATTGTTGTTGATCTTGGGGAAAATCCACGTAAACTGAAAGTCGGAGACAGTATCGAATTTAGTCTCGATTATATGGGTATTCTAAGAATTATGAATTCTGACTACGTAGAGAAAAAATTTGAAGAATAATGTATTATCTTTGCGCTAAAACGAACAAGTGTTCTATTAACACTTTATATGTTAACTTACTAATTTAATAAGATGAAAAAAATTACTACAGCATTGCTTCTGGTCATGATGTGTCTTCTGCAGTTGAATGCAGCAGAAAACAAGGTGATTCGTATTGCCACAGACCAAACTGATCTTGTTTTTAAAGTGGGCGACAATGGACGTCTTTATCAATCTTACCTGGGTAAGGTTCTTAAAAGTGAAGCCGATTTAAAGTTTCTTCCTCTTGGAACGGAGGCTTATCTTACCCATGGAATGGAAGATTATTTCGAACCGGCCGTTAGAGTACTTCACAACGATGGTAACCCGTCGCTTTTGCTTAAATATGTATCACACAGCACTTCTAATCCGCAACCCGGTATTACGGAAACAGCTATCGTGCTTAAGGATGAAGTATATCCGGTACAAGTTACACTCTATTATACGGCTTTTGCCAAGGAGAATATTATCAAGGAACGTTCGGAAATAAAACATAATGAAAAGAAACCGATAACACTCTATCAATATGCGTCGTCGCTGATTCATCTGAGCGCCGATAAATACTTTATGACGGAGTTTAGCGGCGAATGGGCTCACGAAGTGAATATGACCGAACAGCAGCTTTCGTTCGGTAAAAAAATGGTTGATACCAAGCTGGGAAGCCGCGCCGGAATGATCTGTTCGTCATTTTTCCTTTTGTCGCTCGATCAAAAAGCGCAGGAGAATACGGGTGATGTATTATTTGGCACCATTGCGTGGACGGGCAACTTCCGTTTTACGTTTGAAGTGGATAACATGAATAAATTACGTATTTTGTCTGGTATCAATCCTTATGCTTCTGAATATACGCTTAAACCAGGCGAAGTATTCAGTACGCCCGAATTTATTTTCACCTACAGCTCTGAAGGAAAAGGAAAGGCCAGCCGCGACTTCCACGACTGGGCCCGTAAGTATCAGCTAAAGAATGGCGAAGGTTCTCGCATGTCGTTGCTTAATAACTGGGAAGCTACCTATTTTGGATTTGATGAAGCTAAACTAAAAGAGCTTTTCGGAGAAGCTGCACATTTGGGAGTGGATATGTTTTTACTTGATGATGGTTGGTTCGGCACAAAGTATCCTCGTAACGACGACAGTCAGGGTTTAGGAGACTGGACAGAAATAAAAGAGAAATTACCTAATGGTATTGGTCATCTTGTTAAGGAAGCCAATGCGCAGGGTGTAAAATTTGGACTCTGGATAGAACCCGAAATGGTGAATCCCAAAAGCGAATTGTTTGAAAAGCATCCCGACTGGGCTATCCACTTGCCTAACCGCGAAACATATTATTTCCGTAATCAGCTGGTACTGGATTTGAGCAATCCTGCTGTACAAGATTATGTATTTGGCATTGTGGACAATCTGATGACGAAGTATCCGGGTATCGCTTATTTTAAATGGGATTGCAATAGTCCTATTACCAATATCTACTCGGCTTACCTCAAAGACAAACAGTCTCATATCTACATTGAACATGTACGTGGCTTATATAACGTTCTAAAACGTGTAAAAGCTAAATACCCTGAATTACCTATGATGCTTTGCTCTGGTGGTGGCGCACGATGCGATTACGAAGCTTTGAAGTATTTCACTGAGTTTTGGGCAAGCGACAATACGGATGGTGTTGAGCGTATTTATATTCAATGGGGATTTTCTCACTTATTCCCGGCTAAGAGCATTGCGGCTCACGTAACCTCTTGGGGTAAACAGCCGCTTAAGTTTCGTTTGGATGTAGCCATGATGTGCAAACTTGGCTTCGATATCCAATTGAAAGAAATGAGTGAAAACGAACAAAAGCTTTGCCAGGACGTTGTAAAGAACTTCAAGCGTTTGCAACCGGTTATTTTGGATGGTGATATGTACCGTTTGGTTTCGCCTTATGATACCGATCATGCTGCTGTTATTTACAATTCGAAAGACAAGAATAAAGCTATTCTCTTTGCTTACGACATCCATCCCCGTTTTGCTGAACAACTGCAGCCTGTACGTCTAAACGGTCTCGATCCGGACAAACGTTACAAAGTGGAAGAGATTAATGTGATTAAGGAAGACAGACAAGGCAGAAGACCAATGCCTTCCGTTAATGGACAGATTTATTCGGGTGATTACCTGATGAAGGTTGGACTTCCAATCCTTACAAGTGCACATACTTCCAGCCACGTACTTGAACTTACAGCTCAATAACAGGCGGACTGGATAAATTAAAAGAGGCACTCCATCAGTTGGAGTGCCTCTTTTGTATTCATTCAAATGAAGGAACAGGACTATTCTATTCCTGTAAAGTATTTCAACGCATATCCAATCAGGAAGCTTACGGTTGCAACAGAGAAACTTAATATTGCCATCTCTACAAACCGTTTCCTGAAATTCTCGCTTTTGGCTACCGAATAATAATAATTAAACATGGCAATGATGAGCAAGGCAACCAGTAACATTATTCCTAATGCGACCAGGACATTCGATATCAGTACAAATGGAGCAATCAGCGATCCTACAGTAAGCAGATAGGCAAAGCCCGTATACACAGCCGCTTTTACAGGATGTTTGTCTTTATCGTCGCCGGTTTTGGTGGAAAGATATTCGGACGAGGCCATCGACAGTGCTGCGGCAATACCCGTAATACTTCCGGTTAATGCAATAAGTTTTGAGTCGTTCAACGCAAGCGTAAAGCCAGCAAGTGCTCCTGTAAATTCGACCAGCGCATCATTCAGACCAAGTACCACAGAACCCATGTACGAAAGTCGTTCTTCGTTAATCATGCCAATCAGCTGCTCTTCATGCTTCTCTTCTTCGCGACCCAATTGTACTATCTCGGGGAAGTTCTTGTAGCGATAATACATTTCATGCGCGTCAGACTCGCCGTCTTCCATTAGTTTGATGGCAAAAGTAAGTCCCAATATTCTGGCAAGCACATAATAGAGAATCACCTTCCAGGAATAGGGCGACGGAATTACCTCCGTATATTTCATGAGTACTTCGCAATGTTTGAGCTCTTCGCTTGATATTGCATTTAAAATCTTTTTATTACTCTCGTCTTTTTCTATTGTAGCCAAACGTGCGTACAATATGGATGACGTAATTTCATCACGCTGAAAACGGATAAAATCTTTTCTGGTTTTGTTATCTATGTCCATTCTTCAATTAATTTTAGGGAAATGCTTATTCGGTCGATAGCATTTAGCAAGGCAAAGGTATGCAAATAAGATAAAAATACAGACTATACAAATTGATTATTGTCGAACAAAAAGAATATATTTGTGCGATCAAGCTTTAGATAACTTACAATCAAGATACAGACCATGAAAATTTCACTAGTAAAAAAATTAATCTGCGGCTCTTTGTTGTGTGCCGTATGTTTTCCTGTAATGGGACAGAATACCCATCCTCGCCTTATTGTACGGGCAGACGACATGGGTTCGTTTCAATCAAGCAATGTCGCTTGTATGGAAGGTTTTAAAAATGGTATCGAGACTTCCATCGAAGTAATGCCTACAACGGCATGGTTTCCCGAAGCGGCACGTTTGCTCAGGGAAAATCCCGGAATAGACGTAGGGGTGCATCTTACCATCACCAGCGAATGGGACAACGTGAAGTGGCGTCCGCTCACCCACTGTCCGAGTCTGACCGACAGCAATGGCTATTTTTTGCCAATGATGACTGCAAATCCCAATTATCCGGGTTTGTCAATCAAAGAGAGCAAATGGAACCTGGCCGAGATTGAGCAGGAATTCCGTGCGCAAATTGAATTGGCTTTAAAAAATATACCCCATATCAGTCACCTGTCCCATCACATGGGATCTGCAAGTTTCGATAAAGAAGTGAAAGCAATGGCCGACCGTCTGGCTGCCGAGTATAACCTTCCCATCGATCTTACAGATACGGCGTACGGAACCAAGGTAGGTTATGCCGGATACGACGGAGCAAGTAAGACTTCGGCAGAAAAAGAGGCTAGCTTTATCAGCATGCTTAACAAGCTGGAAGCAGGAAAAACTTACCTGTTTGTAGATCATCCGGCATTAGACAATATAGAAATGCAGGCTGTGCATCATATAGGTTACGAGAACGTGGCGGCAGACCGCCAAGGGGTAACGAATCTCTTTACAAGCGAAAACGTAAAGCGTGTGATCCGCGAAAAGGGAATCGAGTTGATTAGCTATAATGAACTAACCAAAGCCCTTCCACGCAGTACACCCGAAGCCGAAAAGGTATCAGCAAAAGGTATCAGTAACTACCTTAAAGCCGCTAAGGAAAGCGGACAAGAGATACACAGTCTGATGGTTCTCCGCCATGGAAAAGTGGTAGCCGAACATTGGATGGGTGATAACGCGCCCGACAAAAACCATATTCTGAATTCGGTAAGCAAAACTTTCACTGCTACGGCCATAGGTTTTGCCGTTGCAGAAAACAGACTCAAAGTGACCGACAAGGTTATTTCGTTCTTTCCGAACGACCTGCCATCCGAAATATCTCCCAACCTGGCCGAACTAGAGATAAAAGATCTCCTTTCCATGACTTGCGGACACGCCACAGACCCTACTTCGTCTATCCGCAAAGGAGATACGAGCTGGGAAAGTCAGTTCCTTGCTACTCCGTTCGTGCATAAACCAGGAACAAAATTTGTGTACAACAGTCTTGGAACTTACATGCTTTCGGCCATCGTTCAAAAGGTAACGGGACAGAAGGTAATAGATTACCTCTACCCTCGCCTGTTTCGTCCGTTGGGAATCGCAGGTGCCGAATGGCAAACCAGTCCGTCCGACGTAAATTGCGGTGGATGGGGCCTTTTCATTAAAACCGAAGACATGGCCAAGATGGGACAATTCTTGCTGCAAAAAGGTAAATGGAACGGCAAGCAACTGTTGCCCGAAGCATGGTTCGATGAAGCCACCTCCATCCACATCATGCAGCCGGAAGCAAATGCAGGTAAACTCAAGCCCAAAGACAGTGACTGGGTACAAGGTTACGGTTATCAGGTTTGGCGATGCCGTTACAATGCCTTCCGTGCCGATGGAGCCAAAGGTCAGTTCATAGTCGTACTGCCCGAAAAAGATGCCGTTATCGTAACCACAGCCAATGTAGACGATATGCAGGCTGAGCTCAACCTTATCTGGAAATACATCTTGCCAGCTCTCAAATAATAAGAATTTCTTCTTATAAAAACAGGGGATACAGAAACAAAACTACCGGATTCTGTATCCCCTGTTTCTGTTTTAATTAAAGAGGAAGCAATTAAAAAATATGTGGGTAATTTAGACAACGTTAAGCCAAAATAAAGAACATTCCATGCTATGATGTTGTTTTTCTAATACAAACAGATTATTGATATGAAAACGAATTGCACTCATGAACATAAGAAACTTTGTTTTAACAAAGATCTTAGCCAATATTGGTTTTGTCCGGATTGTAAAGAAATAATACAAGGAATTAAAATGGCTGCCGAGAGGAGCAGCAAAGTTTTGAAGTCTGGAATAATAATGGCCGCTAGCAACAAACCTACACGCGTTGTTGATCCGCATAACCATCCCACACATGCTGTCGGAGGAGTTCATCAACACACACGTGCTGTCTCTCGTAATCTTCCCGGCGGAGCCGGCAGGAATCGTTAGTAATTGGTTTTTGATTTTAAGTTTTAGGATTAGATTTTAAGATTTGGTTTTAGAATTAGTTTTTTAGGATTAGGTTTTAGAATTTTTGGTTTTAAGATTTGGTTTTAGTTAGTGAACTTGTAGAAAGGAATCCTTCCGAAAATACCTACGGGGGATGAAGAGTCAAGTATACAGATTCTTTATCCCCCGTTTCTATGATAAATCAGCAGAAATAATAAATATAAATCAACGAAGATATCCCGGTAATAATCCAAAGCAGAATGCCCTGTGCCAACGGACGCACACCTACTTTGCGTAACACATCTCTCGAAAGTGAGGCTCCGATGAAAAAGAGGGACAGCGTTAAACCTTTACGCGCAAGCCACACGAAACCCGCAGTCAATTCTGCCGGCAAAGATAAAAAGGTATTGGTAAGCATTGCCACAACAAAGAATAGGATAAACCAAGGTATATAAACCTTCCCTGATTTATTTTTAAAGAAAAAGGAAGTAACAAACGCAACAGGAATAATCCATAAGGCCCTGGTAAGCTTCACTGTAGTTGCCACTTTCAATGCCTCTTCACCATAAGCCGCACCGGCACCCACCACAGAGCTTGTATCGTGAATAGAAATAGCTGCCCACATACCAAACTGATGTTGCGTGAGTCCAACCAAATGGCCCAGTACAGGGAAAAGAAAAAGAGCGATGGCATTCAGAATAAATACCGTGCCCAGCGAAACAGATATCTGATTATCGTCTGCGTTTATTACCGGTGCAACCGCTGCAATGGCACTTCCTCCACAGATAGCCGTTCCGGAACTAATAAGATACCCGGTCTTTTTTTCTACCCTCATGTGCAAAGCAACGTAGGCCCCAATCAACAAAGTGCCAGCCACAGAAATGATGGTAAACATCATGCCCTCTTTTCCGGAAGCCAATGCCTGATGAAGATTCATACCGAAACCTAGTCCGACTACTGAAACTTGCAAAAGATACTTCGATGATTTTTTGTTAAACGCGGGAAAAGCTTCTCCGCAGATCAAAGCAAAAAGTAAACCCGTGAACAAGGCTACCGGGGGAGTAACTACTGGTAAGAAACAGAAAACGAGCAACAAACCATAAACAACCTTTTTATTAATCCTCAAAAACTTCACAATTGCTTCCATATATCATCTACCTATTTAATTCCGGAACAAAGGTAAGGTATAAGAAGCAGTAAAGCCAATCGTAATTATTGATGCCTTATAAGTTTTTGTTATAATGCTCTGTGAATTGTATAAACACTTGAGAAAGTCCACTCTCCTCTCCCTGCAAACGGACAAAAGAAAACTCCCGCTGCATTCCCAGATCTTTTATCTCCACCACTTTAAAAAGACCGGCAACCAATTCGCGGGCAATGGAGCGAACAGAAACAATGCCCATGCAATCCGTGTTTTCGAGGAAAAGCTTAATACTCTCGGTGCTTCCCAAATACATCCGCACATTCAAATCCGATAATTTAACGTTATGATAAAGTAACGACGTTTCAAGTACATCAAGCGTGCCCGATCCTCTTTCGCGAAGTACCAGAGGCACTTTGCAAAGTTCCTCTACTGTTATCTCATCCTTCTTTACCAGTTTACTTCGGGTACTCACCACAGCCACCAGTTCGTCCTTCATAAACGTAGTATACTTAAGATTTGGCTGGCGGATGATTCCCTCCACCATACCTAAATCTATCCGCTTTTCCTGCAAGGCATTTTCCACATCCCGCGAATTTCCATTCAGCAAGGATAAACTCACCTGAGGAAACTTTTCAATAAACCGTGCCAGAAACGGAGGCAACACATACTGAGCGATTGTGGTACTTGCCCCCAGACGTAGTTCGCCGGTACACACATTCTGAAGCAGGTGCATCTCATAGTCCAGCCGTTGATAATCAAACATGATTCGCTTGCTGTGCTCCTGCAGCAACACACCTGCAGGAGTCAGCGCTATTTTATTTCCCAATCGTTCAAAAAGTCGTACCTTGTAAAGACTCTCCAATTCATGTATATGCTTGGTTATAGCTGGCTGAGTTACATAAAGCTCCTGAGATGCCTTCGTGAAACTCAGATTTCGCGCTACGCAGAGAAATACTTTTAATCTGAAATCGGACATAGAATCGGGGTTTATAATGTCAAGCTATACCATTCAACATTCCATAGAAATACATTGGTTTTAAAATGTACACCTTTAGAACCCATGCCAACCACTGTTCGTGAGACATATCCATTGCTGTGAACGGGAAGCTGGGTTTTGGATTTTTATCATAGTCGAATTCGCAAAGCAATACTTTTCCATACTCGGTTACAATGGGACAGGCAGCATAACCATCGTATTTTTCCTTCGGCTCTTTGCCTTCCATCAGCGAAATAAGATTCTTGGCTGCCAAAGGAACCTGCATACGTATCGCGGCAGAGGTTTTACTTGTAGGGATTCCTGCCACATCTCCCAAGCTGATAATATTATTATATGTTTTGTGAACCAACGTTTCTTTGTCCACCATCACCCAGCTTTCGGCAGCCAGCTTTCCTTCTGTCCAACCCAGTCCGGCTTCGCGTACAAAGTCGGGAGCCGACATGGGAGGTAAAAAGTGAAGGAAGTCATACTCCTCGGTAAAGGGAGTAATAATCTTATCTTCCACCGAGCTGACTTTTCCGGTTAGTTCGTCTTTAACTTCCTTTTGAACCTTCTCTACCCTATTGAAATAAACCTTCTTTGCTGCCGTATCAATTCCTTTTACACGGTAGTTTAACGTTACGCTAACGTTTCTTTCCTTATAAATTTCTTCGAGTCTGGGTGTATAGAACTTCACATCATATAATTCGTGTGCAGCCGTAAAATAATCAAGTTTTACCTTATCGCGTGTATTTCCCTGCCGTGTATAATGCTCTGTAAGCAGACAAATCTTCTTGGGAGCACCTCCGCATTTATGCTTGGTATAGGTATCCGTATAAATACCTCTTCCTCCTTTTTCTGAAAACTCCTGAATAGCCTTCCATGTTTTTTGAGCTCCTTCGAAATCATAGATACAATGAGCGTTTCCAGCTCCAAGAGTTTCGCGGGTAATACCTTCAACCTGATTCCAGTTTATTTGTAAACCGGGCGTAAGAACCAGAAAATCGTAAGCCAGTTTACCATTGTTATTTGTGGTTACTTCGTTAGCGACCGGATCGACAGCAGCAACAGAGTCTTTGATCCACTTAACACCCGAAGGTATGCAGGTATCCTGTTTTTTATATACATCTTCGGGTTTATAAACGCCGGAAGCAATCAAGGTAAATCCTGGCTGATAATACTGGCGGTCACTTGGATCTATCAGTGTAACATCCGGTTCGTCCAACCATTTCATCAACCGTGCAGCCATACTAATACCTGCAGCACCACCACCTATAATTACAATTTTACCTTTTGCCTTACTTGAGAAAGCTTTGGATTCTGATGTTCCTGCAAAAGTAAGAAGACCAGTCATCGCCATTAACTTAAAAAAATGACGACGATCCATACCTGCCTTTTCCAATTGTTCCAACGTCCTTTGAAATTCGTTGTTATTCATGAATAGATTTTTTATAGATTACACAAAAACAATTTTGCCTTATTAATTATGTCTTAAAGGTAAAATATAACCATAAGCAAAACTAATCGTTTTTTTTAATGCCGTATAACTTTTTGTTATAATATTCCTAAATTGAAGATAAATTGGATAGTTACTTCAAGGAGTTTTATATATCCATCGAAATTATCCTGTATCTTTGCGCTCATTAATAAGTGACTGATGATTAAATCAAATAAAACAAGTGGTTTTCTTTTTGGACTGCTTTCTTCCGCTTGTTTTGGATTAATTCCACTATTTACACTTCCTGTCATGCACAAGGGCATGACGTTCGAATCCATACTGCTGTATCGGTTTATTTTTGCTTGTACGGCCATTGCTGTCATGATGTTTGCAAGAAAAGAATCGTTTCGCATTCAGCTTAAGAACATCCCCTCACTCCTGCTATTAGCTCTATTATACGACATGTCTGCCCTCTTTCTGTTTTGGGGTTACGAATTTATGTCTAGTGGCGTGGCAACAACAATCCACTTCACATATCCAGTACTCACCACTTTAATCATGATGGTTTTCTTTAAAGAGAAGAAATCGGCATGGAGATTCATAGCCATCGCATTGGCTGTAATTGGCGTGTTTCTTTTATCGTACGGCGATACATCAGGACAAATTACCCCAACCGGCCTCTTTATCGTTCTGTTGTCCGCTCTTGGATATGCGCTCTACCTGGCAACTATCAGTCAGCTGCGGTCCAGAAAGATGAGAGGATTACCCTTCACGTTCTACGTTTTTTTGTTTGGGACCCTATTTCTATTAGCAGGCATTGAAACAACCGGAAACATTCAACCTATTACCGATCTCGGGACTGTAGGTTACTTATTTTTATTAGCTTTGATACCAACAGTTGTAGCCAATCTGGCGCTTGTAAAAGCCATCAAAAGTATCGGGTCCTCCTTATCCTCTGTTTTGGGAGCGATGGAACCGGTAACAGCCGTATGTGTAGGAATTCTGGTTTTTGGCGAAGCATTTACCGGGAGCATCGGAGTCGGCATTGCCTTAATCATCTCTGCCGTCATCATTATCATTCTGAAACGATAACAACCTATTAAAATATATACTACGATGAGCGTAATTAAATATTCGGAAGCAAAAGTAAGTAAGGTAAGCAATACGATTGAGAGACGGTTAATTCATACAAGCAATCTGCTGACTGCCATTGTGGATTTCTACGGCGGACCAGCTACTGAGCCAGATCCATATCATTGTCATCCTCATGAACAAACTTCCTATATAGCCGAAGGAGAAATACTGTTCTTTATTGAAAACGAAACTCCCGTACGCCTTAACGCAGGAGATCTGTTTGCTGTTCCCTCCGGTAAAAAGCATGCTATTCAACTCCTCTCACCTACTGCCCGATTAATAGACAGCTTTAATCCGGTAAGAGAAGACTTCTTAGATTGAGAGAAAGATGAATGTTGTTAATTGATTATCTCCAGGAGTTTCTTGCCTTCAGCAACCAGCAGGGCTCTCTCTTCTTCCGGAGTCATCATTTCCAACGACATGATCAATATTGCGTTCTCCATCGTTTCTGTGATCGGAAGGACACCTAAATTTACGGGATTATCGTTGATATACTTTCTGATCTCATTGTGTGCCACTGTAAGAATCAATGCGTCTAATACAACCTCGGTGTACTTTGTGAGACTTTCAGGCAACAGCTTCCTTACTTGATTACAATAGCTCTTGTAAAGCCTGTCGCACTCAACAAGATCTGCAACGAACAACTTTTGAATGGCTTCGCTCTTTAGTGGATAATTCTTTGCTATATCGTTGAATACCTTTTGCGTTACGTTTAACATCTTCCTTTTGTATTAGTTTAATGTGGATTCAAAGTTAATGAAAAATATATACCAAACGATTAATTCGCATATTTATTTCTTTCATAACTTTAGAATGATATTGTCTGAACAGTTGATCACTGATTTTTGTTCTGAAGATGAGGCTTTATCGGGGAGAAGAAAATATGGTAGTAAATTCGACAGATTTTCTATTGTTCTTTATAGTAGTATTTTACATCTACTATTTTCCTTTGAAAGAAAAAACAAAAGCACAAAATATACTTCTGCTGTTTGTTAGCTACTTCTTTTATGGTTATGTTGACCTGAAGATGCTGCCATTGCTGATATCCACTACCGTTGTTTTTTACTTTATCGGCATAGGAATCTCGCATTTTAATAAAATGGAATCAGTTTTTATACTTTCCGGCTTATAAGCTATCTCATTGAAATAAAAAGTGGAGTAATTGATCCGAGCCGTGACATTATAACTTTTGGTACGTATGTGGCCAGCCTTTGCCGGGAATAGAATATAATACTTATACTGATAACAACTCCAGCAATGCCCTCTTACTATAAGAACCTTAAGCAAGATCAAATGGATTGCAATTCTACAACAATCAAAAATCTTAAATTGAAATACAAGAATGTTTTCTATTTCGATTTCCTGAATGACAAAAGATTTAAATCTGATGATTTTTTCAATGCTGATCACTTATCGGATAAAGGTGCTATGAAATTCACACTACTACTGCAGGATTCTATTATTAATATACCTTCAAGTCAATGATATAAATATTGAGTTAAGGTAACAACACATAATTAAAATGAAAACATCCATTAAAGCATTGCATTGGGCTCCGCGAATTATCTGCATGCTTGCCATACTTTTTTTAAGTATGTTCGCAGCCGATGCATTTTCACCCGAACTCACTATCTGGCAGCAACTGTTGGGCTTTCTGATTCATCTTATTCCATCATTCGTATTAGTAGCTATTCTTGTCCTTTCCTGGAAAAGAGAAATTATTGGTGGTATCTTTTTTACAGTCATAGGCATTGTATTAACTCCTGTTATTTTCTCCTTAAATTACAAAATGAATCACTCAGTAGGATTAAGTCTTGGTATTGTTGCCATGATTACTTTGCCATTCATCGTTGCTGGAGTGCTTTTCGTGCTAAGTTATTTCTATCAAAAAAAGAACAGGCAGTCATAAGTAACGACTGCCTGTTCTTTTTTAATATAAAAACATCTTATTTTTTATTTCCCTTATTTTTATTTGATTTTTGTTTGCTCTTGTTACCGGACTTATCGTTGTGATGACTGCCTTTGCTGTTACTAAAATCTGAATAAAGGGTTTCTTTCATCTTGACATTTCCCTTCCGGGCAATATTCGAATTACGGTTAGTTGAATAATCCCGATAAACTCCCTGCCAATACGTTTCTTTTTTTGACATGGAGGATTTCAGCCTTTTGAACTTGTACGAACCTGGTTTAATATTAAGATCTTTTGCTATTACACCCCACCCTTTACCTTTGTTCTTAGCGTAGCAAGTATGTATCCGCGAAACCGGAATATTAAAATGGTTACTCATCTCCAACGCCATCGTAACATCTCCCCAGTTACGATCGTACGAATTATAAAGGCTATTAAGCGTATTTACTGGCACTCCATAATGCTGGTATAACAAATCAGAAACCTGAGCATTGTTATAGTTAACGCTTAGGTTTCCTATTCTTGCTGAAAATGACGTAAATACATCTTGTGCTTTAACTCCTGCAATTGTTACAAGAATCAACGTAGCAATTAATAAAATTCTTTTCATGTCTTTTTCAATTTTAGTTATACGCAAATATAGCTAATAAATTACAATTACCTTGATTTTAACAATATTTACGCCATATAAATAAGTGCGGTTGTATAGGCTATATAACATAAAACAAACATGCCACCTTCGATTCTTGTGATGGTCCGCTTAGCAAAAAAGAGACCAAAAAACCACATTAAAATACTTGATACAATAAGGACTGTAAGATCAAAATTAGTAATTCCGTTCAAGCGCATGGGAGTTATCGTTGCACTGCAGCCAAGTATAAAGAAAACATTGAAAAGGCTGCTGCCTATCACATTACCTATGGCTATCTCGGGATTCTTCTTTAAGGCTGCCACTACTGACGTTGCAAGTTCCGGGAGTGAAGTTCCGCCAGCCACAAGCGTCAGACCAATTATGGATTCGCTTACGCCCAAGGAACGAGCTATTCCAATTGAACCATCTACGAACAATTGTCCTCCAAAAACCAATGCGAATAATCCGCCAATAATAAACAGAATAGACTTCAACAGTGGCATCTTTTTGATGTTTTCTTCCTCGTCGGTAGCTTTAGATTTTCCATCTGAAGCTATGGCAAAGGTGTACGACATAAAAATGGCAAAGAAGCAAAGCAATAGTAGTCCGTCTGTAGTGCTTAACACATTTTGAGTTCCCTTGTCGAGAATTACATCATTGGCAATCACAAGCAATACAAGTGAAGAAAGTATGCATAGCGGAATTTCTTTACGCAAGGTGTTGCGAGTTATTACAATAGGTGCAACCAGCGCTGTGCAACCAACAATAAAAAGAATGTTGAAGATGTTGCTGCCTACAATGTTGCCAATTGCAATATCAGAACTACCTTTTAGCGCCGACGAAACGCTTACAGTAAGCTCTGGTGTAGATGTACCAAAGGCCACGATGGTAAGTCCGATTACGATGGCGGGAATATTAAATCGTTTGGCAATGGATGCTGCTCCGTCTGTTAATCCGTTCGCACCCAAAAGAATAAGGAGAAGACCTCCTATAAGAAGTAGTACGTTCATATTCGTAATTTTTAGTGCAAATATAATGATTCTTATGTGTTTTATGTAACTAAAAAAGACCAGGCAGGCCTATTTATAATGCCTGTCTGGTCTTTTTTATTCATCCTCACGGTTCTTCAGCATTTTAATGACTGCCGTCTCAGTTCTCTAAATCAACTTTAATGAAATTAAAACACTTCGAAATCAACTGTATAGGTTACTTTCGGATTTGTTTTAGAAGGAATGCCTTCAAAATAAATAAATGCGCTCTCGAATTCGCCTGTTCCTGTGTAACTAATCTTCACCCGTGTTGGAGCCATCTCA
>Ga0209639_1000529_pt1 | contig 52820 bp, 35 predicted proteins | sample EPASupsiteHSE605_FD_187268 | JGI IMG/M metagenome (GOLD analysis project Ga0209639, IMG submission 187268) | Bioremediated contaminated groundwater from EPA Superfund site, New Mexico - Sample HSE6-05 (SPAdes) (version 2) | ecosystem: Environmental > Aquatic > Deep subsurface > Groundwater >... | reverse complement strand
GCTTGATTGAGGATATGGGTTGGTATTCTGTTAATTTTTCGTATGCCAAACCATTGCATTGGGGAGACTATTCGTCTTTTGGTGAAAACCAACCAAAGAACATTCATAAGGATCCTCCTCAAATTGCTTTCCCAAAACACTATTTTTGTTCTGAAGAGGATGATCTGAAATTGTCTTGTGGTTACGATTTTAAAACAATAGCACAATGTTATTTGCTGAAGAAAAATTGTCCAGGAACCACAGATAATGAAAAACTGTTTTGTTCAGAGCAGGGTTTTTATAATCCCCTAAATAAGAGTTATTATGGTGAAGATGGTAGATTCGATTTCATGCCAATCAAATCTGAAATGGTCAGTCTTCCTATTAATCATTTTTGTTTTCATTCTAATCCAAAAATCCCTGATGTATCAATAGCACCTCCTTTTCTACTTAAGCAGGTTGAGTGTAATTCCCAAAAGACAGCATATAATGTCACCATATTTGGAAAGGTTTATTATTGTGATTCTGATTCAAAAGAGATACTATTTGATGAAACAAACCCATTATACACTTCATTTAAATGCTCTTCCCCGAAAATAATATGTGAAGGTATAGAATTCGACAAAAAGCCAATACTTCAACCATCAAGAGTACCTTTCCCTAATGATCCAACTGAAGAAACAATAACAACCCCAACTTCAATTCCTAGCTCAACTTCACAATCAAAAACATCAACAATAACCCTGATTCTTTCAATAATTAGCATTATTGGCAACATATGCATGATCTATATTGCAATTGACTACATCAAACTGAAAAGCAGAATAAATGATGAAGAAACTAGTAACCTCACGAAAGTCTTGGTCTAAAACAAACATTCAAAAAATCTTTTAAGATTCGGTGATGTTTTCAACCGAAATAAATATTAATTCATCCCCAATGATTATTGGGAAGAATATCTTCCTAATATGGTGTCCAAAATAGATGAAAAACTCAGAATCAATTAAAAAATACCAGAATACTCGTTTTTCAAGTACCTGAAGAGAAAATGCCGAATAAACATGATCATTCATGTTATTTAGATTGGAAAAGAACTAGAATCAATTATAGAATATTGATTTTTTCAAGCTCAAGTTTGAATTGGCAATTACTCGAATTAATTAAAAATTCTATAACATAGTTCTTTAATTTCTCTCTCCACGGATTCTTTGAGCGAGTTGAACATCACGTTCCATAATTGTAACACGGTTTGCATGGATAGCGCAAAGGTTGGTATCTTCGAAAAGACCGACAAGGAAGGCTTCAGAGGCTTCTTGAAGGGCAGCAATAGCAGAAGATTGGAATCTGAGATCACCACGGAAACCAGATGCAATTTCACGAACAAGCCTTTGGAAAGGAAGCTTACGGATCAAAAGATCTGTACTCTTTTGGTACTTACGAATTTCTCTAAGAGCGACTGTACCTGGTCTGAAACGATGTTGTTTCTTTGCACCTTGTGAATCAACAACTGGTGTTGACTTACGAGCAGCCTTAGCACCGAGGGACTTTCTTGGGGTCTTACCACCTGTTGACTTTCTAGCAGTTTGCTTTGTACGAGCCATCTTTCTTCAACGAAAAAATGAACAATATATATTTGTGAGATTTCAAAAAGGCGCCAAAAAAATGTCAAACCACACCGAAACATTTTGAATAAGAAAATATTTGACCCTTCTTAAATTTTGTTGGATTAAAAAGGCATATTTTTTTGGCGTTATTTTTTTGGGGATTTTTTCATCTCATTTCATTTAATGTCTGGAAGAGGTAAAGGTGGTAAAGGTCTTGGTAAGGGTGGTGCTAAGAGACATCGTAAGGTAATGCGTGAAAACATCCAAGGTATCACGAAGCCAGCAATCCGTCGTTTGGCTCGCCGTGGTGGTGTTAAGAGAATCAGTGGTGATATCTATGAAGAAGTTCGTGGCGTTCTTCGTCATTTCCTTGAAAACGTCATCCGTGATTCGGTTACTTACACTGAACATGCTCGCAGGAAGACAGTTACTGCTATGGATGTCGTTTATGCTCTTAAGAGGCAAGGAAGGACTCTTTATGGTTTTTAAATAAAGGATTGTTTAATTCGATTATTAGTGCATTTAATTACTGAATGATTCCAAAATAATCAATGGATTTGTGTGAAACTGGAATTCCCCCCTGAGACACATTCGAATTCAGGATTTATTAAGGCTAATTTCTGCTATTTGTGGAATTTCCTATATTCTAGGCTTAACTACACATAAATCTATTCATTTAAATATCAGATCATATTCAATTTACCATTGAGAATTAATGTTTGAATTGGAGAAGATACTAATTATTACCTTTTGAATCATTGAGATTTCATTGCATGATGTAAAGATGCTGTATCCATACCTAATACACAAGTGTTTGAAAAAACAAAAATGGGTAAAGATGATCCAAAATTGTGGAATACTCCCAAAAATTGGTAAACTCTCATATTTGCTTGATATTCCATTAGATTATTTTGAAGCTTTCACTGAAAATCTAATTGATGGGTCCTTTGGATTTGTTAATCTGAAGAAGTAACTTGTTCTGATATGTGAACAGGGTTTCAAAAATAAACATTTAATGAATCAAGAGGTTCCTTTTTGAGTTTTAATGAAACAAATCAAATTTCCAAAGAATCATCATTGTTTTTGTCCTTATGTTGATTAAGAGAAGAAATTTAGATAAAAGACAAGTTTTGTATTTCAAACATTGTATATGAGTTTACCCATTTATGAAGCATGTTTAGCAAACATACTAAACACAAGTTCATTAAAAATTAAAAAATTATGTTTGTTTGAACAAATTTCCAACCTCTATAGATTCCTTTTTATTATTGAATATAAATTCAATCTCAATGTTTGATTTAACAAAATATATAGTTAATTTCTAATCATTTCAATTGATATTGGTTATCAAAAAGGATCCAGTTCAAAGATTTTGCATCAAAGAATTTCTTAAATTAAATAAATAGTTAAGAGAAGTAATGATCAAACATTCAATAACAGTTTAATTATCTAGTTGTTTCTTTTAGAATTTTCAAATTTTTTTGATATTTTTTAAATTAAAAATGGAATTGAATTAAGGCTTTCCTGAGGAGAGACCACAAAATTAATATGGGCCAAATGTCTTCATCCATAATCAATATTGAATTATTTTTATCAGGGAAGGTTTTATTGTCTGAATATCTATATGGGAAATAGAATTAAATGAACTGATGTTGTTTTTTAATCCAAAAGAGTATAAAAATTATTCAAGAAAAAGAAAATTGTTAAAGAGATGTTTGACAATTAATAATTAGGTTGTGTTTAGATATTTAAAAGCACCTCTTGTTTAAAAAATTGAAGAACAATGCCTTATTAAATAGATTATTTCCATTTGGGTTTATGATGGGCTTTTGTCATCCAAAATATGTGTTTAGGGACAAGTTTAATTCCTTAAGCCCAAAAGAAGATATTTTAATAATGGAATTCTAAAAACATTAAAGCAAAAATTATTTTAATTGCGAATCTTTACAGTTAAAGAGAAAGAAGATGTCCACTACACATTTCAAAGAGATTATTATCTATGATATATCAAAACTAGCCTATAACTTGAACGAATAAAATGTTATAATACGTTTCATTATTCAAGTTAATCAATCAAAATTAGAATTACTAAATCTTTTTAATTTGTTATCACCATGATAAAATAGGAGTTTTTTGTTACTATAATTGGACTTGAATCAAAATATGTCTGATATTTTCCCCAACTATCCTCATTCACATTATGAACGATTATTTTGTCCATTAATCCAAGTATATAATAAGAGTAATTTCCTTTTTTTCTAGATCATTATAATTGTTTAATTAATCCTTGAGTAATTTTCGGATTAATTTATGATGAAATCAATATTTTTGAAACAAAAGATTGGAGTTTTGAAGAATAAATCGAACAAAACCACATTAATTCATTATTATATAATAATAGTATTGTTTCTTTTAACGTTTATTGATTCATATCAGATTCCTCTTCAAATTCTGAGTTTAAGGGGTTTTTATCCAGCAAAATGTTTTGATTTTATTAATGGAGAACAAAAAACTGTTTTCCCAAATATTTGTAGAAATCATGACCAATATCTAGATTATTTGCCATGTCACTTGAATATTGATCCATCCAAAGCTAAAGATAAGTATATATTGGTTTTAGGATCTACAGGATTGATTGGTGGGGCATTTTCAAGATATCTAGAGTATAACAATATTCATTTTGTGGAAGTTAGGGGGCAACTCCAGTTTAATTTATCTCAAAAGTATTCTTATAGAATTTTGGAATCTTTGGAATATGATTTAGTTTTTGATTTAGTCAAATCTAATCAAGAGACACATAGTTTAATAGAGACATTTGCGAAAAGCAAAGGGGCAACACTTATAAGGACTGTAAAGAGCAAATCTCAAGATAGTAAAATAATAGAAATTGTATTACCAAAAGTGATTGGTTACGTACCTATTCATAGTTTTAGTTCAAATCATGATACAATGATATATAATGCTGTGATTAAACAAAAATCCATTTCTTATGATACTGATGAAGATGTAATTCCATCTACTGATGTTGCAAAAATACTATTCAATATTTTGATGGAACACAGAAAAGGAACGCAACAATTTTTTATCCCTCAGATCATCCCATTCAAGTTTTCCCAAATATTAAGATCTATTGATTTATTTCATAAGAACCAGATACACTTGATTCCATCAAGTATTTATGAGATGATATGTGATATTAAAGTGGCTTCATTGAAAACTCGAGCGCCATCTGTTACATTATGCCATTTTGTGACAACAAGTTTTTCCAACAATCTTAACAAAATATACCCATATTTAGCGAATATCATTAATAATTTCCCTGATTTTCCCCTTAATATGTTTCTTATGCTTTTTCCAAACAATTCAGATTCAATATTGGACACAGTAAGTATTCCTGAAACCATATCATCGAGACTTAGAATTATTACGATTCCCAAAAAATCATATGATTTAGTTTTAGAAACCATGAACACTTCCTACATGCCAGAATATTTTTTCCGTAATATTGGGGCGAGACTTTCAAGAACGGAATACTATTTCTCGTCAAGTTCAGATGTACTTTTGCCCCCATCTGCTTTTCATATGATTCATCGAAGACTATTTAGCCCATTTATTGCGATTCTACCTTTGAGACATCAATATATGCATAAAGATCATTTCCAAGATGCGTATCAACTTTTCAGTGATAACATTATTGAAGTGAGCACCTATTTGGAGCTCAAGAAAAACTATAGTTATAAAGATATCTTTTATGAGTCAAAGGGATCAACAGGAGATTATCAAGGTGGAGATTTGTTAATGTTTAATTCTATGAAAGGACATATTAATAGCAAATATACATACTTTTCGGATAAGGCATTCATTAATGATATCAGTTCATTTAAAGTTCCAACATATACTATCCGATTCAAATATGGAAGGCATATCGAGCATTTTCATGATTATAAAGCACCATCATTTGGATTAAGTAATAATCGAACAATTAAAAAAATTATATGCGAAGGCGTACCTACATCAAAAATCCCAGGGTATGAAAGGGATAGCTATGGAATATCTTTTACCAATCAAACTAATATTATAACTTATAAGTTAATTAATGATAATCTGATCTTTAAATCCCAATCATTGTTTAGCTAAACAATGATTGAATCCTTTAAAAATAATCCAATCTACTCAAGATAGTGCTTTAATTCATATTCTTGAGGGCGGATGATTTCTGTAATAACATATACCTGATAGATTCCAGTTGTACTAAACGGTTTTTTCTGTTTTTTAAATATTTTAGGGCAAAATGAAGACAACAGGGTTGAGAGCTGGAGCTAAAAAGAACGACATAGCTAATAGTGGATTTGCACGTGTTGAGATTCTTGGCCAGGAGGAGCTTTTTCCGAAGGAAGGTTATGAATTTCCACCAGGCAAATCTAAGTTGACAAACTCATACAGAATGAGCGAAGATTCTCCATTCACAACGCAAACAAAGCATACTTTAACGCAAAAAACCGAAGAGCAAAAAGCAATTGAGGCTTCTACAAATGAATTGATTAGAACCGAAAGGCTATGCACAAAAACTGCAGCTTTGGTAATTGCAACTGGTAATGATGGAGAAGTTCGGCCTATTCACGGGAGAATTGCAGAGGAAACAGTATTGAAACAACGTAAGCAGCAATTACTCATCAAAGAACAAGTCAAAATAGCCAAAATGAAAGACGATCAACATTGGGCGGAAGTTGAGCAAGAAGAAGCTAATGCAACGAATTCATTTTTAGGAAAAACTAATAAATCTAAAAAAGAGCAACAACAAGCATTAGCCGAGGTATATAAGAAGGAACTTGAGCTTCACAAGCAAAAAGCTCAAGAAGAAGCCGAGCAGAATAGGAAAGAAGCAGAAAGGCTTTCCAAAATCGAACAGGAAGAAAATGAAAAGGAAAAGAAGCGTCTTGAACTTAAAAAGCAGAAAGATGCAGAGAGAGTCAAAGAATATAAGGAGTTGAATGATAAACTCTTGAACAGAAAGAAGCTAAAGAGGGTAGAGGAAGCAGAAGCGGAGAAAAAGACACAAGAGGAGCATACAAAAATACTGAAGCAAATGGAAGAAAGAGAAGAAAAACAACGGAAAATACGAGAAGAAAAGAATCAAAGACGCGAAAGATTGATTGAGATTCAAACAAAACAACTTTCCGATCTGAAGTCCAAAGAAACAAAACAACTTGAAATAGCAGCATCGGAGCTAGAGAAAAGGAAAGAAGAAGAAACAAAAAGGAAACAAGAGAAAGACCTCAAAGTAAGAGAAGATACCAAGAAAGAGTGGAAACAATCTTTAATAGATAAACAAGATAAATTAATGGACAAAAAGTTCCGTCCTAAAACACCACCTCAACCCGACCTTGAGGAAGATGCCAGAGCCTTTGATGCTATGGTTAAATCAGAAAATATGAAAAAAATTAGGGAACAACAGAGGCTAGCAGCAGAACAAAGAAAGAATGAAGAAAAATTACTGAAAGAGAAACAAAGAAACACACCAGAAACATGCTATATCTTGAAAGACAACGAGGATTGGTAAATCATTTTCTTTTACAATTTTTTATGCGTGTTGTTTTGTTATGTGACAACACTATATTAAGCACTGATTTGGATCCATCTATTCCGATTTTTTTTCACCATAATGCAATTTCTCAGTTATTTCATTTTGATTCCAACGATATTGTTTTAATCCATGAAGAAAGACAAATCAACCCATCTTTGAGTTTAATTGACGCTAACATTGGTGAAGACTCGGTAATTACTGTTTTAGATCCTCAAAGCGGTGATGGATCAATTCGGATTCATGCTCATCATCCACTGGCTCTCCCCATTGGGATAGACCACGATATCAATGACTTTAGTGATATTGAAGATGAATATCACTTGGGAGGAAATCAAGGATCCTTTGCAACCGAATTAACAATGTTAAAACCAGGAGAAGAAAATCCCCAGGCTTATCCATTTCCAATTGTAGATAGTAATCAAAATGATGATTTAAAAGACAAAAGAGTCAGAAATGCATTTCTGAGAGAAGTTTGTCTATCTGATCCGAGAAGATTTAATAGAATACTTGATCAATTGTACCCAGATTTAAAAGAGAAAATTAAAAAATGGTTGATCCCATCGAATACATTAAGACGCCACAAAATATCTCCCAATGATCACAAACTAGCACCCATTATTAATGATGGATCAAGTCCAAATGTTGCAATGTATGCATTATCTCAATGTAACGGAGATGTGGAAGCCGCAATAGAGTTTCAAGAAATGATATTCCGCTTTCTATAGAGTTGTTCCTAGATCCTTAATAAAAACTATTTACTTACAGAGTTTCCAAATTTTATGAAAAGGATTTTTGACAAGCTTGAGCAACTCGGAGTGAAACCTATTTATGGAATCATGATAAAATACTTCACATTGCCATGCGAATTGGTTATAACAGCGTTTAATGAGCAGACTCCAATTGATCATTTTTTATTTTCGTTTAACTATAAACCCAAATTCGTGAATGATATAGGAAGAGAAATAGCTAATATTGGGTGTGAAAAAGACTTATTGATCAAACTTTCAAGCTTCTTTGATATTAATAGTATGCCAATATTGAATGCTCTTGTTTTAGCAAGAACAGCTTGCGAATCTCCCGGCGAAATCGAAAAATCGGCAAATAGAAATTATATTAATGATTTTATATTCAGGTCTTTCATTGTTCTTTCTCTTAACAACATGGATAATGTTGAGTCTTCCTTAGCAGGAGTGGCTAATTCCAAATTTTCTGATATTCACTGGCAATTAGTTCATTATCCTATGAAATATTTGATCTCTAATGATGGTACCAACACTAAGGACTTATCAGATTGCGTACGTTTTTTTATTGAAGGCTTTCACCCATATTCTCGGATTTTATCTCTGAATGAGTCATCAATAGTGAGGAAATCTATTTTGTCAATTGTTGTTGAGGTACTTAAACTTATACCGTGTGAAGTCACCAAGGGCATTAGTTGTACATTAGAGTTTGTCACAGTTTTTTTGAACGAATGGATTCGCAAAGTGAAAATTGAATCAGAGATCACAGAGATCATTATGATGTCACAAACTTTTTATCACAAGTGCATTCCTCATGTGAGTGGATTTGACATATCAGCTCAAAAGTATCTTTTTAAGTTTACATCCGATTTCTTTGAGACTATTATGTCTATTAAGCGGGATTTTGATATTCCTTATGTGTTTATATCGGATACATTCCGATTTTTGAGGGCAATATCTGGTTCTGCATCCAGCTTGTCACCTGAAGTAATTGGTGATCCTATCAAATCTGTTTTAAAATGGATGTCAATTACAAATGATCTTTCCAAATCTATAGTAATTAGAAGCGCAGATCCATTTTTAGAAATACCCAATGAAAAGATTACTTTGAGTCAATATATTAATCACTATCAAATTATCAATGAATTTGAAGTCATTTCTTATCCACAAAAAAGTTTTGAGCAAGCATTACTATCTATAAGGCTATATTTCAAAGCATTTCCAGAATATGGGCCTTCTATTGTGTTTTTTGTAATTAACAGAATTAATCAAGAGGTTATTGATGATCGGATCAGGTTATATACAGGGTTGTTTCTATCATTGATTGATTCAATTACCTTTAATAATTCTGAGCTTTTTTTAGAGTTAATTAATACAACATTTTTATCAATTGTCAATTCATATAAGTGGGGAGATAAAATCGGACAAAACGTATTATCATATATTAAGGTATTTCTGCACTTTTTGTATTGTTATTCCACAAATTCGAAAAACTCATTTGATATTGTTATTAATACCATATCATCAGCAATGAATGCAAATAATAATAGCTTTTTGATGTTTTTGCTTCCATTTTTCAGACAACTTTTAAATGGTGAAAATAGCCAACAATATATATCATGGCTAGTTACTTCATATTTTCCAAGTCAATTTTTGAGTATAATTAATTATATAAAAGAAACAAGTATAATAGATTCAATGATAATGAATATCTATATTATTGCATCATCATATCCACACATAGTATTGTCTCATATTTCATTTTTACCAGTAGTTTCAGCTCTTTTTACTTGCGAAAAGTACTACCCATTATTAGTGGATTGTTATCAATCAGAAATCATTTATTGTTCCAAGGTGTTAAATGATAGCATGTTTAGCACAACATTTGACCAGATATCATTGACAATTATGCAATCCAAGAGTCACTCATATTTTTCTGAATTGTCAGACTCTATCATTAATATGATTATTGACTCCATTAATAGTTTCAATGTTGGAGCTTATGAGAAATTGAAAGAATCCGGATTATTATCATTATTTGTCACCATTCCAGGAATGACACACAATTCCACAGTTTTTCTTAGCGTAATTAAACTATTTACTTGCTTATGTGTAAGGTTTCCATCAATGATAGTTTATATGAATTATCAAACTTCATCATTGTTGTCGCCACTTAATTCAGTAATTCCTTTTATTTCCATTAATGATGCTATTGTTTTTGCAATTCAATGTTTGGTTTTTAATACATCTAGTCTTAAAAAACTTGACACATCTTCAATAAGAAACAGAGGGGCATTAACATTATTAATGAATTGTGTATGTGGGAACCAATATGAAAATCAAATTCTGGAAATGCTAATTTCCGTTTGCAGTAATAATTCTTCAAATTCTTTCGAGTGCTTTTCTTGTGATATTATTGGATATTGCCTTAAAAGAACAAAAGAACCAAATGTTCTTCTGAATGCTGTTCATCTATTCGGCACAATAGGATCATATTTTTTCTCCACAATGTCTTTGAAAGAAATGATTTCAGCTCTATCTCTTGAGAAAGATGGCTTTAGATCTATTAGACACCAAATTCTATTGAATTGTATTATTGATTTGATAATTGATGAAAGGGTTCTTCCTGTTACATCATTTTTTCATTTTAATGGTATCCAGACTGGGATTATTGGTCCATTTCTTGAACCTACCTATTTCATCTATCCAATTTCTGTAGCTTCGACTTTTTGCCTGGAAACAAGGAGTAATTGTATAGCCTCTCTTATTACTTTTATTGAAAATTCTGAAAGGTATATAACAGTTTATATATTAAACAAAATGATGTGTATTAAAATATGTGAGAATGGAATGGAAAGAGATTACATCTTCGAGTACATCTTTGAACCATTTATATGGTATTCTATGTTACTATTTTTTTCCAATAACCAAGCAGACCTTTACATTAACCAAAAACTAGTTTCCTCTATTGAAGTGACTCTTCCCTTGATGGAACATGGCGTTCATACACAAATCGGAATGCTTCATTCATCATTTTTCATTGGGAATATAGGACCAACATACGTTTTCCAATCAAAAAAGATTGACATTATTTTGAATGAATTTAATAGATCTAAAAATGATCATGATTCACTTAGAAAAGCAATAATGAGTTTTGTTCCATGGAATTGCCATGATGATGTTATTTTATCTGTGGGACCAAAATCTGAGACTGCAAGTTTTATTGGAATGCCAGTTCCATTTTGTACCTCAATTAAAGATGTATTATCATTTGAAGGTGCTCTTCAACAAATATTTCCCCTTTTCTTTTTGTTAAATCATCAAGTATCTGGTATGCAACAAGAAGAGGATCAACTATTTCACTCTTTAATACTTTTATTGTCAAGATTACTCTATCTTGATCTCAAAATCGAGGAACAATTCATTCTAATTGGGGGATTTCAGTTATTATCTTCTATATTTACTCATATATCCCCCGAATCGTTTACTCTAAGTTTTGCATTTGATTTGTATGATATGTTTGAGAATATCAAATCTGATTCTCTAAATCGTCAAATGGTTGATTATATATGGTTAAATATTCGATTATGGGGAAGATTATCTATCGAGGTCCAAAAGAGGTATCTCCAAAGTGTGTTTCCTGTTTTGCTTAATAGTTCTAAGAATAAGTATTTTGTTTTACCTTCGTTGGAGTTTTTACTATATCTTATTCAATCAGACTCTTTAAAGCATATATGTATTCGAAATAAATCAATGTGGTATCCTTTAGTGTTAGATGAGGCGGAAATATCCACAATTTCCATATCTGATACAGAAATTAAATCATTATATTGGAATATGTTCCAATCATTGTATTATTTAAGTCCATCGCCATCCTCTTTATACAGTTTATTCTCCATGGTAATTTCTCTTCCTAATAGAATACAAAGATCATTAGCTTTTTTCACATTCAAGAAATTAGTTTTGAAAGGAACTGAAGACGTAATGTCAGCTCTTCAATTGTTTAATCCTTTTGAGTGTTTTACTGAAATGATATCTGTGAGCCATGGGGAAGAAAAGCTCTTCTTTGTTAAATGCCTACTTTTTGTTGGAAAGCATTTATTAGAAAGGACAATTGTTTTCCCTGGTAGAATTAAGTTTTCATCTATTGTATTATCGCTAATTGAAGTATTTAATGAATCAAATGATTCCAATGAAGCTATTTTTGAAGAATTGGTATCATTCTTATATGGATATACCGAAACCGAAGATGGATCTCATGCATCATGCTTGCGCTTTCCAGATATTTTGCCATTAATTATTCATATAAGTAGGTTTACTAAAAATAGTATTGTTATGAAGTATGCAAAAAGCATTTTAGATGGTGTCTCCACATTTTCCCATAAGTGTGCCCCATTCTTCACAAATTATAAATGGTTCTTTTGGATTTTCGAATTTGTGAACCAGGTATTTGATTTCATTTCTGATCAGGATTATATTGCGCAAGTTTTTGGATCGATTATATTTTCCAATATTCAGAGTGGTAATTTTTCATATTTTCAAAATGTCTTCGCATTTTTTTGCTTTGTTCAGTCATTTTTTGGAGTTGATTATTCAATAATCATGAGGATCATCTTGTTGAAAGTTTTAGAAATGTCAATGGACCATAACCTCGATATTGCATTCTTGAGAAAAGTCATTGAAAGATCTGTAAGCTATTTATTTATAAAACCTACTTCAGACATTCAATGCAGGACAGAAAACCTATCAAATGAACAAATACTGAAACTTTTGAGTTTTGTAAATAGTAACCAAACCTATGATGTCTCCTATCATATTAATATGGTTAAGAAAGATATTTCTATATGGGATGATCAGTCTATAGCAGTCCAAATCATTCAAATATTAAAGAAGATTATTTGCAAAAATGAAAAAACAGATCTTCTTCTATTTGGATCAATTGAAATGCCTTATATTCTATTATATGCACTTTTAATCTCATTGGTGCATAATTTTTCTCCTGATTTAGTTGATGGATTTTGTGACAAACCATCAGTTTTAGGTTATATAAGGAATTATTCGACAGAAGTCAAGGAGAAGAGTTTAATTGTAACCAAATGCCTTTTTTATAGTATTGGATTATACGAAAAAGATGAAAAAGCCATCGAAACAGTCTGCCCATTCGATTATTTTGTTTTAATATTGTCCAATATTGACGAAACGAAACAAGAGTCACAATTTAATGCTTCATTAATGAGTACATCAAAAAGTACTTCATCACTTTTAGGATACAATGGTTCAATTATTCCTCACCAAAAAGCATACACAGAGTTTATTAAGGCATTAGAAAAAAGCTTGAATAACGGAGAAAAGCACAACACAAAGCTTTTACTTTCATTTTTAAGGGAAATCAAAACAAATGGAGGTCCGTGGTCAAGTAAGCAATCAGATCCAAAATGGATATTCCAGAACAAGACAGATTCAATTGGTAGACCTGTTTTTATGAAAATTAATCAATGTTTTGATGATCATAGATCAGCATCTTATAAAAGGGACCAGCAAAATATCACCGAAGGAACCAATGAGTTTTTCATTCCATTCAAGAAAATTATAAATCAATCAGCTTCTTTAATGTCGAAGAAGTCAAAGAACAAGTCTCTAGGTTCCTATAAGGTTACATTTCGTAGCTTATCAGGACATTATCGTGGTACCATAGCTGTCCAGGTTGACAGAATCGAGTTCACCGGTAATTATTTTGCTGACTGTTTCGGATCAGAAGATAAATCATCATTTAAGAAGGACAAATTGATTGAAGTTTCATTTCAAAACCTTGCATTCGTGTTTTGTCGGTACCATTTGCATATTGACTGCGCCTGTGAAGTGTTTTTATATAATTGGAAAACATATTTGTTCATATTTGAATCGAAATTAAAGAGAACAGATTTCTTTAATACATTGAGGACAAATCACAAGGTTAACTCAAACCAAAGCATGAATAATTTCTTCTTTGAATGCCAAAATGCTTGCAGTGGCTGTGTTCAAACAATTAGTAGTGCTGAGTTGCTTACAAGAACAAGAATTGTTGAAGCTTGGCAAACTAATCAAATATCTAATTTTCAGTATTTATTTTTCCTCAATATTTTAGGCGGAAGATCATTTTGCGATATATCTCAATACCCAATTTATCCATGGGTTATTTCAGATTACTCAAGGGAGTCTTTTGATATAAATGATCCTTCTTTTTATAGAGATTTCTCAATGCCGATCGGTGCGTTGAACGAGAAAAGATTCACTCAAATACAGGCACAATTAGAGAATATTGAAGATGAGATTCAGAAATGTTACTATCGAACCAATATGTCGAATCCATCATGTGTCGCAGGGTTTTTAATCAGAACAGAACCATTCGCGAGTTTGCATATAAGACTACAAGATGGTAAATTTGATAATCCAAATAGGCTTTTTTATTCAATTGAGGCAGCATGGAATTCGGTTCAATCATCAGTAGGCGATTATAGGGAATTGATACCTCATTTCTTCTGCAATGACAGGTTTTTGATTAATTCCAATCAATTTGATCTCGGTAGTAGGTCATCAGGTGATAGTATTAATAACGTAATTCTTCCCAAATGGTGTTCATCTGCACTTGACTTCATTAACAAACACAGACTTGCCCTAGAATCAGATTATGTATCCCAACACATTAATGAGTGGATAGATTTGGTTTTTGGAGTATATCAGTATTCAGAAGAGAAACGAAGCTTATTTCACAAGTTTTCATACCATCATATCGTAAATGAGATTGAAGACATTGACACAAAAGAACTTGCGACTAATTTTTGTGCGAATTTCGGGTCTCTACCAACTCAGCTTTTTTATTCAACCCATTCCAAGAGAGCTCAAGTTTCCATCCCAAAGACAATGCCTATAATGAAAGAAAAAGTTACATTTGAAAAAGAATTATTACTATTTCAATCCAAATATGCCCTCAATTCGCACTCACAATTCATTAGTTTGAAGGGAGACAATCCTGTGATTAATAAAATCATGACCAATATTCGTGAAGGATCGATTATTGCATTAGGAACAAATCCTCTTGGCATTTTCATTAATCCTCCAGGTAGCACAATTGCAACATTATATCAAATGACGAAAGATGGACTTATTATGGAGTCATCTCAAATTTCTCATCGAAACTCAATTATTGATAGTATTGTTGTGGTTGATAACACCTATGTATTGACAGTTGGTACTGATTGCATAATATATCTATGGAGCTACCCATCCCTTGAATACCATGGTGCTATATCATTACACTCGTATCCTATTGTCGCAATTGATGGGAATTCCAGCTTAGATATATGTGTTTCAATTGATGATAATCATAATATGTTTGTATCAGTGCTTTCTAATAGAAGGTTTCATCGACAGATCCAACTTTATTGTGAAGAAAAATGTGTATTCAAAGTCAAAATTGCACCATCTGGTATTATTGTTGTATCTTCATATTCTCCAAAACTGGCAAAATCCACGATTTATTTCTATAATATATACGGAGAAATGCTTAACGAGAAGAAAATTAGCGGAAGTATCGAGAGAATCGAAGTTTTTCATAATTATGATTATAATGAGTTTGTTGCTTATTCATTATCATCAAAAAGAATTGTTGTTATTGAGTCTTCATCATTCCAAATTGTCTCAGAAATAGTTGACTTCATGAATCCCAAATTCTTTATTCCACTTAATGGGTCCCGGAAACTCCATTATGTTAAAGTGGATGGACAACTCACAACATGCGATTTTTAATTAAAACAATTTGTAGTATCAACTTTTTAATCATTCATCTTGCTCATTATTGCAGCATCTCCTTTGCTGACAGCAACTTCTCTTCTGGCAACAACCACCACTCATACAACATGGTTTATTAACCTGGTTTGGGCAACAGCCTTGGCCCTTAGAAAAGGGGCAATTTCCAGCATTTTGACATGTTGAGCAAGATGGTGTCTCGTCTCCAGATACTTTCCAAGTTGATTCGCTCATTTTGGCTTTGAAAGATTTTTTTATCAATTTTCTATCTCATCAGAATATTGATAAGATGTAAATTGTTCACAAAATTACCCAAAGGCCAAAAAAGACATATGATGTAAAAAAATAGAATGAAGTCGGTAGGGGCTTTTTTAAAGCGCCTTCCACCATCTGAGAGAGTTTCTTGGATTATAGTTGCTCTCTCTGTATTTTTTATATCGGTTTTGATACCTCTTTCTCTGAGCACAGCATGTCCTCCTTCTGGGTTGAAGTGTTCAACAATTCCAAATTCAACTTTGTTTACTAATATGAGTATAACATTTCCAATGATTGAAAATGAAGTGCTTAAATGCAATTCTAAAGTTCAAATTGTGTTTTCTCAGCTTTCCAATGATGAGAATTTTTCATCTCTTACTCATATTATTGAGGCTGCATTGGCAAAATCATTAGAAGTTGAAATATACACTAATATTATTGCGCATTGGCTTCCAAAAGGAGCATCTGTCAGGTATTTTCAGAATTCTCAATATTCATTCAGGATTAATTATATATTACTGAATGATTCCGCAATTTTTATGAGTTCTTTCTCAGATTCACAAAATATAAATTCACCTGGATATTATGTTATGATTGATGATTGTGACTCTGCAATTTCCGATCTTAAAGGCTTTTTCGAGATGCTATGGGAAACACCATATCTAGGTTATACCAATACCCAAAAATATAAATGGGTATCCGGAAAAGGGTTTCCAAAATGGCACAGCAGATATCTTGCTTTCCCAACAGATCCTTTTGAGCTGTTTCCATTAGGTAGACCCAATATGGATTCATGCATTATCGACTCCTTAGAAGATTCAAAAGATAACAAAGTTGTCATTACTTCTTCAATATACCCAGAAGCTTTTAATACCTATCAAGAAGCCTTCGCTTCATCAAGAGTATCAGGTATGTTTGAAATGATTCCTTTCAATGAACAGACAATGAAACTTGCAGTGCCAAATAGCCACTACGAAAAGAATATCCAGCCTTTCAAAAGTATGGGAACTACAATGAGACATGAAATGCTAATATCATGCAATACCAATTTTCAAGGAACAATAATCTCATCTTTGGGTTCAATATTAATGTTCCCTGCAGGTCTATCAGAAATATATCATAACAAAGTAGCCACAATGGGTGTATACATTAATGGAACTAATGAACTATATAAGGCTCACTACTTCTGGCAACAAATATCATCCTCTATATGTCATGTACGTAATTAATAAAGATCCTTGTTATTTCATATGAATTATAAGTGCAATAATTTATCTAATCATCGCTATTCAGATGTTTTTTCCTTTGATGAGTATGAAGAAGATGAGGTTTCTATAGGTTCAACAATTGAAAATCATTTATTTCAGATTTCTTCAAGTAATGATCATGATTTTATTGTTTCACATATTAAACAGCTAACCAATATACTATTACATGCTAATGCATCAGAAATATATACAATAGATATGAATTTAGTATCAAATTTAATTGAAAAGTTGATTCTTAATGAATCTCAAATAATATTGGAATCCATCACAATGTTGCTCCTTAATTTTCTGGCTCTTGACAAGGAAATATCATCTTTTTTGTGGAAAAGCAATATAATTCACTTTATAATAACCAACATCTATGATCATGATTCCATATACATCAAATGCTTGAATAATATTCTATCAGATTGTGATAAAGAAACAAAACAGAGTATTCTTTCATGTTTTGAACCAGTATTACTATCATTTTCAGAGAACATACCATATTATTCGGCAACACTAATGTATTACTCAGAGCTATCTCTATCCACCACTGCAATTAATCACTGCATTCACATTATATTTCACTATTTATACTATGAAGATCCAAAATCTCTCCATTATTTGCTTTTCTCATTGAAAAATCTCACATCTCAATCGGATTTCAAGCCAGATCCTGATTTTTTCCCAAATATTTCCAATATATTCACCCCAAAACTCATAGAAACACACACAAACACTGAAATCGCATGCCAAATTCACCAACAGGTGTTCAGTGCATTCCAAAATATCTCAGATTACAACACAGATCCCATAATCTCAGCTTTCAACACAGCCAAACCCCCAGAAACCCGCGCAGTTATCGCATTCACTCTATTCACCATCTCCTCTTCCTCGCCGCACCTCTCGCAAACCATCCTAGCATCAGTCCCACTATCAGACCTCTTATCAATATACCCAACCTCACCATTCATCCTCCAGGCAGCCCTATCATCCCTCATATGCACCCACAGCCTCGCCGCAAACACCCCAATACCCCCAAAAATTCTCGAATCAATGACCCAGATCCAGGACCCGGTTCTTACACCCCTGATAAACCTGGCAGCTGGCAAAAATAAACCAACGACCAGGTAAAATTTACCCCTTTCCATTCAAATTGACGATTGCCCGGCCAATTGTTGTATTTCTCAAATCCAGCAAACGGATTGTCACATCACTTATGGAATCACTTCTTAATAGACGCAGCTGCCGCAAATTTGTTCGAGGCGAGGCCATTCCGAAGGCCGACCTAGTTAAGATTCTCGAGAATGCCCAGCAATATCCATGTGCAATGGGCTATCAAGAAGTTGATTTTGTTGTTTGCACCAATGTTGAAAAGCTTGATGATCTCAGTGACAAGCTTCATCAGAACATTCCCGAATTCAAGGGATATTTGGACACTCGTGTTACCGGATTAAACGTTAAGAATACAATTTGGTGCGATGCTCCATGTGTTGTTTTCCTTGTTTCGAATGATCAAAAGTCTCAATTCAAGGAGATCAACATGGGAGAAGCTGCTATGTCCATCATTGCTGTTGCCAACGAAATGGGTTATGGTACTTTACCAGTGCTCATGTGTGCTAATCCAGATGCCATTAAGTATACATCTGAAATGCTTGGAATTCCAGCTGAAAAGATCGGTCTTTCTATTGCTATCGGAAAGGTTCGTCCAGACTGGGAAGCACCAAAGAAGGAACTCAAATCAGAGATCAAATGGCTCTAAAAATCATCCCAATTAATTATTATAATAATATTTTAACAATTTACCACCATGGATACCATCCACGGTACATTTGAGCAAGATTATGGGAGTCTGTTGCTTCATTTATGAGTCTATTAACCTGATCTGATACTGTGAGGGGAGAATTCTCATCAAATTCCTTTCCAACAAGTTTGTCACGTATTCTTTGAATGATTTCGATTTCTGGGCGGTTGATTTTGCTCTGAGATGTCCATTGCATTAATGGATCATAAATAAATGCTTCAAGAAGTTCCATTATTTGCTCTCCATTTTCCCTCAAAAGGCTCATAAGAGAAATGCAACATGATTTCATCAAACCTTCGGTTTTTGCTACTCCTAGTGCATTGACAAGAAGTCTGGTTAATCTGAAGGGCACCTTCTCGGGGAATGTTGCTCTGCTCATTGCAACTTCAAAGCAATCCGCAAAGTCAATGTGAACAAGTTTAGCACTATGATTCATGATCATTATATTAGCAAAGTGCCTATCTCCAAGGCCCAATATATACCCAGCCATTGAGTTACTTGCTAAAGATGTTGCAAAACAATTTCTCCTATTCAGCCAATGTTGAGAATCAAGGGATCGATTTAAAAGAAAGTATTCGATTTCATCACCAGAAGTCCCTTTGAATCCTTTAAGATATGCATTATACTTTTCTTCGCCTTGGAGTGTGTCATAATTCGGATGGGATTGAATTACTGTTCCCGATTCAATGAACAATGGAGTATTCCTCTCTGTTCTTAACTTTTGAATAACATCCAATGTTGTTTGACAGTTTGGAACCCAGCCGATTAAGCCCACTTTCCCTGTTATTGGCACAACTTTATATACAGTTATGGTCATTTGAGAAGCATGCGCAATTGATGATTCTTTTATTGTGTGATTTATAAATGAAAATAGTTGCATTACTCTCTCATCAAGCCTTGTATCTTCATTAGCCTTTAGCAAAAAAGAATACTTAACTCCATCGGTTCCAAATAATGTGAGTTTTCTGGGTCTTTGTTTCGATTTAAGAATGGGTATAGACTTTCCAAATGAATCAATATAAACCAAAGGCTTATCACAAGCAAAAGTACCAGGAACAACAATTCCTGTTTTCTGCATTGAAGCAAGGATTGGAGATGCTGATTGCAAAGATACTTCGGTTAATGAACTAACAATTGGTTTCATTGTTTTATATATTTGGGTATACATTAGCCACGCTTGATGGAAATTAGACTCTTCATTAGACTGAACATATGACTCTAACAAAGAGAGCGCTTTGGCAAACTCAGGCCCAAATTTCGTTCGAAAACTATCTTCAAGGTGGGTTTCAGGTGATTGTTGGATTAATTCATGTAATACTTTGAATTTTTCATATACAGGTAGAGCTGCTTTATCACTGGCATATTCTCTAGAAACTTCATCAATTGATGAGAACCATTTTTCAAGCCATGAAAAAGATACACGTATCAATTCTTGTGTCATCGTTAGCATTGATGACGTCAATTCTGGAAACTTAATTCTAATAGACTCGATAAGTAATTCAGCAATCGACTTTCGTGAAGGGAAAGTGCTTCTTAGTTGTACCATTAATGAATATATAACAGAATGAGGATACTTGTCACCAATGACCAGTACTAATTTGCATATTGTATCTCTTAGATTCTCGTCATCAGTTCCAAGTCTCGCTATGATTTGAGGAAGCAGGTCGATCCACACACTAACAGAGATTTCTGTCAGACTTGACAGGAATAATTTAAATAACTCTGGAGTACCAAATTGAAAAATCAGAGAGACTGCTTTTTGTGCATAGGCAATATGATTATGTGGGCCAAGTTTTAAGCCAGTTAGTAAAGCATTCATTGCACATAAAACATTTTCCTGATTCGTAGAAACAGCAAGGCAGGCTTTTGAATAAGCATGCCAGATTTCTGGATTCTTTGATGAATGTTTGATAGATAGTTCAAATTCAGCTTTGGCTTCTGAAAAATTCCCTTCTTTATATTGCCATCGAGCCAAAATTGGCTGCCATTTCAAATAGTAAGGCGAATCTTGACAGATCGATGATATTAGCTCCTTGAGTTGATTAGTAGATTTTTCTGTCTCATTATTTTCACGATATATCTTGCATTGCAAAAGCTTTATATCTATATTTTCTAAAGAGTCAATCTGAGATAAGGCAATACTTCGCAATTCAGAATACTTTGGAATAGAGGCATTTTTAATAAACATCAACCAATATGGCCTCATTTCATCTTTAGTTAATACAATGGATCGTATTCTTAAAACATCAAACATAAAGAGAGGAACGTCGATCATTTGGGATATTTTTTCTCTCCATGAAGTTTTGATTCCAGAAACCTGATTTACAAGGCCAACCGCATTTTCAGGTGACATTGATTGAATCATCTTTTGACACTTGCTTATAGAAATTACATCTCTTAGCTCTGATAACTGATTTGCCAATGCAATATCAGCAAAATTCCTATCAAAATTAAATGATATATTCTCAATAACTCTTGACGATAAATCTTCTTCTATTGAAGCGATAATCTTTTCTGCACCCTCATAATCGCCATCAATAACACATAAACAGGCTCTATAATATAACTCAATTTCTCCTCTTTCAGTGAATGAGGCAACAGCTGATCTGAGTTTTGAATTATCAAAAAGCCTCCATGAAGCTGATGCCATATATTTCGGCAACATAAATCGGGTTGCGAGGTTGCCAAGTTCTTGATATTTGCACATACCCTCTAAACACATTAAATTTGATTCGATTGTGAATTGTGAAGAATCACCATTATTGATTCTATTCATGAAGTACTCTAAAGATTCTTCCCAGAGGCCAAGTTTCATTGATAGATCCCAATATTTCGTGTCATCTTTTGGAAAATTACTGCTCTTAAGTATACCTAATGCAGCAGAATTAAGACCAAGATTAAGATATAAAACAACGAGTCTTTCTGCTGCTGTGTTTGGTGAAGTGGCAAAAATCCTTTCATTAAATCTCAGAGCTTGAGCATATTGGCCTGTAGATATTGATCTTTCAGATAGAATTGAATCATCTATCGGAACTCTAACACCATGAATTTCAAGATGATCAACTGATGATAAAAACATCCTTAGCAAAGATGATGGAATCTTATTACTCGATAGGGCAGATTTAATAATAGCCAAAAAATTTTCATTTTCTTTGTTATAAGCAATTGACATTGCAAATGAAACAGGAAACAAAGAGGATCTAACATTTGGATTTCTTTCTGCTACAGGATAACATGCAGATATTGCCCTTGAAGGAGATGATAAAAGAATTACAGGAATAAATTCATCTGCCCAGTGGCTCCACTCAGCAGCATCCCATTCTTGAGGAGGGATTTTGTGCATGGTTCCATCTTTTTGTAGAGGTCTTTCTATACTTTTTTTTGATGTGCTGTTTGCATAAGACCTAGTAACTTGATACTCATCTGTGATGTATTGAGGAAGATCTATATCAGATGATAGACATTTTAATACTAATTGAAGTGATGTACATTTGGTAATATCAAAAGAGTGTACTAATTCTGGAAGAAATGGCAAAAAAAACCTATTCAAACGAAAAGCAAGAAGAATAAGCACACTGAACGATCTATCTTGAAGATTCTGATTATGTTGAATCAAAACGATAAGTGTCCTAATCACTTCACCACAGTATTTTTCACATCCACATATTAGTAATATACTTTTAAGCTTCTCAAGGACAAGTTCAGAAGTTTGTGTATCATCTACATGTGTTTCTAGCCATTGAAGCATCGATGGAATAATTAAGTAATCGACTTGTTGAATTATATCACCAAGTGTAACAAATGTAGAAAATATATCATCAGCAATTTTAGCTGAAACAATGGGAAGAGAGGAAACAAGCATCGATGTAATTTTATAAAGATGCTGACTTAAAGTGTTGGGGATTTTATAACCCATCCATTCAATTGCTCGTAATAAAAGTGCAGTATCAATTTTCCCCCAGCTTGAGCATAATAAATCGATAATATTTGGAATAACAGGAGAAATATGATCTCCAAAAACAGATATAATGGAAGATATATTATGAAGAACCACAGATATTGTGGCGGTATCGCCATATACAATCATATTACAGAACTGTTCAACAATCTTTTCTTCAATAACAGGGTCTATTTGACGATAGTTCTTAAGGATTGTAAGGATAGCTTCAATTGTTTGTGAATGAAGGGTTGATAATCCTTTGTCACTGATAATATCAATCAAAAGTGATAAAGAACTACATAGAGCAACATTATTCATCCCAGCAATTGAATCAATAAAAGAAACTTCACTAAGATAAGGAAAGTAAACCATGGGTGATTGTTCTGTTTGTTCGATTTGCTGAAGAGATTTCTTTCGAATTAAACCAATCAAGACAATTGCTTTATACAATTTCGCCCTAGGTTCTTTGTATTCTAATCCATTGGAAATATGGGAAATTTTCAAAAGAAGATTGGAATACTGCGTCTTAATAGATCTTCTCAAGGACGAGGACTCAAGCGTAACAATCAATAAATCAAGAGCAGCTGATATTCTTGCTGAGGAAGAATGTAGACTTAAATTATTAATTATCTGAGGAACAATTTTTGGTAGTAAATCATCTAGAGTCAATCCTTTCACAAGTCTGGATAACAATAATAGTGATGCAGATCTTTGAACAGGAGAATTTAATAAATGCTCAATGAGAAAATGACGAAAGGGTGAAAGCAAATGAGGACAGAAATCAGCAGATATTAAAAGACTCTTCACAAACCTTTTATCTATAACACTTGATTGATTAAGACATTGAACAAGTTCAGATATATAATTGGTAATGAATTGTTGTGCATTCCCAATCATTGAAAGCAACTGCAATGCAATAAAACGCACCTCTGATTGATAATCATGAAGTAATGAGTACAAAGGCATCACCAAAACAACATCTTGGTCTGTAGGAACTAGTTTCTTCAGTATGATAATCCTAAGCTCTTCTGATGGTTCAGATGATACAAAAGAAATCAATCTTTGCTTCAGCTCAGGAAAAGCTCTCTGTTGTGATAACATAAAATTGGCTGTACATTCCCTAACAAATGCAGATTCGTGTTTTAACGCTAAAGAATATTGCATCAAGAGGTCAATAGAAAGCTCATAATTGGTAAATTCAAATAACGATACACTTTTAAGAGCCAAAATAAGAGCAGTTTTGTTTTCTCTTGATAAAAGCGGTATGTTATGCATCGCAAGTATATGTGTTCTAATAAAATGAGCTTCCCCTGGCCATCTATCACAAAACCATTTCAATCCTTTGGATAAAAGTTTCGAAGGCGGTAAAGTGAACATTTTCACCATCGTTTCAGAGTATCTATCTGATTCTGGAGACACTATAGAAAGATATGCATAAGCAGATTCCGCACAGTCAATTTGATCTGATAGATCAATCACATTCCTATCTACTATTTTTTGATTTATTATCCTCAATCCTTTATCTAATAAGAAAAAAAGCTCTCCAAAGCATTTAAACAACATTTGGCGATTTGAGGGCTTTTGAACCAACAAGAGAGAAAACACCTCATGAAGTGCTGATATATGTTTTTGTGTAAAAACTCGAGGAGAACATCTATAAATCAATGGAAGCATAGCAAAAGCTGATTGACACACAGGTGATTCACTTAGAGATAATCGAGAAATAAATGGATCATTAAATTTGAGAATACTACAATATGTTGGACTTTTCTTGAATACGTAGTAGACTGCTCTAACAAATCCTGGAGTAACAGGGGTATCTTTAGCCGTCATAAAATGGAAAACAGCTCTAAATATTGATTGAACATGTGATGAAAAGGGAGATTGAAGGAGATTCAATGTTGACAATAGTACCTTCCCAGAAACTTTTTGTATAGTCTCAAGCTTATGTTGAAGTGTACGAAGCAACAAACTTTGAATACTTTCATAGTTAGCATTTAAAGATGATGGGAATTTTCGAATAAAAAGATCTGCAAGATACAATGAAGCAATGATAGCATCTTCAGTTTGCAAAAAATACCATTTCCATATCAAATCCCTTAATGGCTGTAATGTCAAATGCAGAGAAGTTCCTAAGGGGTGTGATATCCACACAAGAGCTTTCTCGATCAGACTCCACACAAGGGGATCGGATGAAGGCTGTATCAAAACCAAATCTTTAGCTATTCTAAATGCTTTAATTGGTTTGCTACCAAAATCTACGTCAAGTAAAGCACAATTAATAATTAGATAATGAAATGTGTTTTGATTCAGTTTTGAAAACGAGATACCAGCAAAAAGTTCTTGAAGAAAATAAGATCCTTCGTTTCTTTGATTCCAAAGTCTATATTGAGAGGATATATATTGTTGGAACGCAGATTTAGCAATTTTAAACGAATAACTAAAAATATCATTGCTCTTTAGTATTATTTGATTAATGTAATTCTGCAATAATTCGGGTTTGAAGCTTGGTTGCTGAAAAAACTGATCAATTTGGAGTGGTGCTTGAGTATATGCTTGCATTAAATTTTTGTTTTTATTGGAGAAAACTGTAGTTATCTATGTCAATATAGCTTTATTCATTATCAGCTCTTGTCGAAAATGAATATTTTATCATCATTCTAACCAAAACATATATTGGAGTTTTGGAACACAACAACATTAAATGTTTTCAAATTCAGTTTCTCAATTTGCTAAGTGATTCAGCACTAAAATGAATCATCAACACAATAGAATCATAATAAAACCAACATTAATAGCTGTTTTCTGCAACATATTATTGAATACATGCAATACACACTTCCATCGAAGTGTTTGAAATCAATATTTTCGGAATTCAAAAAATAAAATGTATCCCAAACGATGGATTCTAATCTAAAGCTCCCAATTATCTATCATGAATGGCAGGGATAGGTTCTGATAATTTATCGATGACACAATTAATTACCCTTCTTCAATTTTTGAATGCTAGAGTAGGGACTGAAAACATATTATCAATGTCTGTTGATGCTCAATCTTGTCTTAAGGATTTTGAAGATAAGTTTAACTCGTTAACAATTAGTTCATTTAAAGCTTTGCTTTTTGGAGATCCTACTAAAAATATTCAAAGTCATTCATGGTTTCATGTGCATACTGTTTTTTCGTTCAATGATGTGATTAACCAGATAAAGACTAATGGATGGCGTTTTAAACTTGATCCAGATGTTGATATCTTATCATTATCGATATTATTGTCATTATTGTTTCATGCTTGTTCTAGATATGAGAGGTTTGGGTTCAACTCAAAGTCCTATATATTGATTGGTAACATCATTTTTAGTATATATTTAAATCCAACTGATAAACAACCTTATAATTGTGTCGTAGAATCATTTCATAAGAGTAATCCACAGAATGGAAAATTCATTAAATATGAAAGTGATTTCCCTCAAGATAAGATATACAAACAGTTTTTTACAGCTATGGAAATAGCTCGCCGCAATAATACCAGCGATAAATTTTTTGGAATATTGGATTGTTTCACAATTGTGGTTTTGTTGCTTTCAAGTAGTGATGAATTCACTAAGTATATGGAGATTTTTTCTGGGGGTTCTAATGAAAGAGTGGCAACTTTTCAAAAACATTCCAGAAGAATCATCACAGATATCTCTAATTATCAACAAGAAATAGCAAGATTAAACCAATTATTGGATCAGTTTATCCAAACCAACAACCCAAAGTAAACTCATCAACAATCAGAATGTTTTTTTTATGTTTTAAAGCTTCATGTTATTATCAAAACTGAGTGTGATAACACCAGGATTGTTCCATCATGAAAATACAACACAAAAATTCGGGGTCTCACAGTTAATTCTTCTCTGAGAAAAATTCTATACGTTAAATTTTATGGAAATGCTGCTACACGTTGGAAAGCACTTTCGGGTTAGGGAAAGACTCGGCGGCGGCAGTTTTGGTGATATTTATAAGGGACAGAATACTATAACTCAAGAAGAGATTGCTATTAAAGTTGAAAAAAATCCGACAAAATCGTGTCAGTTGTTGAACGAGTCCAAAGTATACAAATTATTATCAGGTGCTGTTGGAATTCCCAATATTAGGTATTTTGGGAACGAAGAAACTGGTAATATTATGGTTATGGATCTTTTAGGGAAGAGTCTTGAGGTACATTTTGAAAGTTGCCAGAAGCATTTCTCTCTTAAGACAGTTTTGATGATAGCTGATCAACTTATTACCAGAATAGAGTATCTTCACAATAAGAATTTCATACACAGAGACATAAAACCTGAAAACTTCATAATGGGTGTTGGCAAGAATGCTAACCAGGTTTTTATTATTGATATGGGCCTTTCAAAGAGGTATTGTGATCCAATTACTAGAGAGCACATCGCTTATAGTGATAACCGACCTTTAGTTGGAACGGCTAGATACACTTCAATAAATACACACGAGGGTATCGAGCAATCAAGAAGAGATGATTTAGAAGGAATAGCATATTTACTCATCCATTTTCTAAGAGGCTCACTTCCCTGGCAATCTATCAAAGCTGATGACAAAAAGGAAAAATATCGACTTATTCATCAAAAGAAAGCAGAAATTCCTGCATGTTCTTTGTGCGATGGTTTGCCGAAAGAATTTTGCATATTTTTGGATTCTATTAGGAGTTTGGAATTCTCAGAGCAACCAAAATACTATGATTATAAGAAGCTGTTCAGGGATTTATTTATACGTGAGGGTTTTATTTATGATTGCAAATATGATTGGATCACAGAGCCCAAACCAAATTCGAGTGAAGATTATCGGATTGACAACCAAAGAGAGGCTACATCATATCAAAATAGAACATCATCATCAACAAATACCCCATTTTCCAGAAAACCATCTTCCTATTCGGTATCGAGAAAACCAGTATGCAACGCTGTTCTTCACCAACCTATTGTTAAAGCAAAGTCAGCGAAACCTAATCTGAAAAGGCTTCCTCTCCTCAAATAAACATTGTTTTTTTTACTATTCAACCTTCTTTTTCGGATCTACTTGATTCGATTTAATTTCAAGATATATCTCTGTGTCAACTCCGTGTTCTGTGCGCAAGAATATGATTGCATATTTATTCCCATTAGGATGGGTATATCTAAACCTGTCTGTTATAGCTAATGGAAAAACAGAGCTCCGATCCCAGCACTTTGATAGCACTGATATTATTTCAATTTTCCTTCGAGAAACAAGGAAAATATCATCCCGATCTTGCAGTCGTATTAAAAGAAAATTGTCTGACTGATGAGATAGATTGACGTTGTCAATTGTTTTTAATGTGACTTGCTCTTTGATGTTTCCTGACGATTCTTTGAACAAATAAAACCTTTTTTTAGTTATAATCAATTGAAATTGAATCAATTTAAAATCAGGAGACATTTTAAGGACTCTATCAGCAAACAAAACATCATTATCTTGGTTTGTAGTTAAAACGGGTTGAATTTTGCGATTGCTTTCAATACTAAAATGAATTCCAAGCATGTTTTTTTTTGAACTACTGTTCCTTCTCCTTTTTCTTCGCAGCTGAGTGTCGATATTATTAATAACTGTCCTATTCATAATGTTAACCCATTTGGGTAAAAACACGATTATTCTTAGTATGCAATCAGGAGAAGTGATAAACTTACTTAAATCCGATGATGTTAATTCTTTAAAGAATATATGTCCTTCAAAAATTGGAGTTTATTCTTTTCCTGATGTAAGTGGAGAAAGAGATGAGATTTTAAGAAATCAACCACCATTAGTTTCCATTGCAGTGTATTTTTCCGCAGTTGAATGTATTAAATACTTAGTTTCAATGGATGCAAGGTTTGATGATACTGATGACTTTGGTGTTTCTTTTTCTTTTATCGAGAACCAATTCATTTTTTGCAGTATAATGAAAAAATTGATGATTTGTATAATATTCTAATATCTCAAGGGGCTGATATTGAGTCTGTAGATGATAGTGGCGTATCTTAATAATTTATCGAACAATTCTCTTTTATGCAGCTTTATATAATGATCCAAATTTATTAGATTTTTGCATTATGAATGGATATAAGTATTCATATGATAGCAACGGGTTTTCTCCACTTTACATATGCACTAAAAATCTTAAATATGAATCAATTAGGATTCTATTTAAAGCATATCCTGACCAATGCATCAATGAAATTATCGGGAACAATTCTCCCTTGGAGTATGCCAAAATTCATTTTTTCTCAAAGATGGTTAACTTCATTAACTCTATGATGGATAATTACGATATTAAAAGGAGCAGAAACCGAAAGCCCCTATTAAATGATTCGAGAATTAATCCATTTTCTCCAGCTATTGCTAATAATGATGGAGAAATGATAGAAAGTTTAATAAAGAATGGTGTCAACCCTCTTCAGAATTATGATACATCCACACTTGAGGAAGCAATCTCATATCGATCATTTTTGTGTATTGATGTTCTCGTTTCACATTATGGTGTTAATGCCAAAGATGAAAAACATGGCTACTCTCTTTTGCATTATGTAGTTTCCAACAATGATAATATTGATTTATATTTAAAGTTACTGAATAAAGGAGCATTGCTTTCGTTAGAAGGTGATGCTGGTGTAACACCAATCGACCTGATTTTTAAAGGAAAAAGATACGATTTACTTGATTCTATGAAGAAAAATGGGATTCCACTCATAAAAGATAACGATTATTCTATCATTCATGCAGCTACTTTGTTAGAGAATTATGATGCAGTTGATTTTATGTTATCTAATGGAATAGTATTAAATTCAGTTTATATGGGAATGACTCCTTTAGAATCTTCTTTAAGACAAAATGCAATAAAGCTTAGTTGTGAGGCACCTGCAAATGAAAAATCCATTATTTATGGAATTAGATCAATCCTAAATGTAAGGTGTTTTGAAGAATATTATAAATTCCCATTGTATTTATTACGAAATGGAGCAACGTTATCTTTGAAGAATCCAACATGTTTTTCTTTTTTCTCTCTCCTATTTTATTACATAATGGGAGGGAACAAATTGATTCTTGACAGCAGAACTTATAGAGATAAAGGGGTTTTAAGTATTCAATCGTTTTTTGAATCTGAGAATGTTAATAATGATAGTATTATCGAAAGAGAATTAATAAAAGCTAAAGAATTCATGCATATAGCCGCAAAGTTTTCTCCATCATGGATTCTTCAATTCTTTATTGATAAAGGATATGATATTGACGAGAAAGATAGATATGGATATCGCCCAATTCATTATGCAATCAATAATGCAATGATGAAGAATGCTAAACTTTTAATAAAGAGCGGGGCAATTCTTGTGTCGAATTCTATTCAAGATGTTACATTATTCCATATGATTGCTAAATCTCCTGGTATCGCTCACAACCCCACAAACACAGAGCAATTTTCATATAAATTACTTAAAGAAGTAGTTGCTTTTATTGAATCGAAACAACGAATAGATACACCAAATAAAAATGGGGCTACCCCATTGAAATTATCATTAGATAATTCCAATTTCAGAGCTTTTGAGGTATTTTTGAAATTAGATAGTTTAGAAGAAAATAAGGGGATGGGATATATATTCCCAGATTATTTGCTTAATGATCTTTACAAATTTTTATCATATGAAGAGTGCATTCATGCTAATAGTTTTGATTCATATATAATGAATGATTTTAAGAGAGACAATGCAGACGATTTTATTGTGAACCAATCAACAGTATCATCAAAAGAAATACTCTATTTTATTATCAAAACAATGAATTGTCCAATCATACGATTCCCAAATGGTGAAACCCTAATTCATGTTGTTAGCAAATTCAAACTTTTATCTTTGCTTAACTATCTTGTCAAAAAAGGATCTCAATTAAATATCCTTGACAATAATCAACAAACTCCTCTTCATATTTTATCTAATAGCAATATATCTATACCTGATTTTGATGTTTTAGCTCCCATGATTAACCAAAGGGATATTTTTCTCAGAACCCCAATTTTTTACTCATGTATATCCGGATCAGTTGAAATTCTAAAGAAGCTTCTGGAAAATGGGGCCCTATTTAATTTAAGGGACAAGAATGGTTGTTATCCAATTCATTATGCATGTATGGAAAAAAATATCGCGGCGATTGAAGTATTAATCAAGAATGGAACATCATTGATTTGTCCAAACTTTGAACATGTTTGCCCCATTCATATCATTGCAAAAGAGCCATCATTAATCAGTATTCTCACAACAATTAAGGATTCTGGATTTAATATGACTTGTGATTCTGAAGGAAACTCTCCTTTACATATTGCTGTAATATACCAGAATTACAAAGCTGTTAAAGTATTATCTAAGAATACCCAATTCATTTTTAAATCAAATTATCGTTTTGAAACTCCTCTTGATATTGCTGCAAGTTCAATGGATCAAACATCATTGGGGATAATGCTCAATAATGGTGGAAGGTTTATCAAGTCTCATGGAATGACAGCTCTTAAAAACGCTGTATTAGCACAAAATGAACCTTTGATCAAACATATTGTTAAAAATGGTATCATTCCTCACCTTAAACTAGGCACAGAATCTTTATTGATTCATTGCGTTGAGTTAGGTAATTATGATGCCATAGAGTTTCTCGTCAATAAATGCGGAGTAATGCAGTCAATGCATAACCAGGATTTAACCCCTTTTGTATTATCATATATTAAGGAGTTTCACTCTGGAACAGATTTCCTTATGTCATTGTATCCAAAGAATACTATAAATGGGGTTCTATCCTCAGTAATTCCCGAATACGAAAAAGATTGTAAGAGCCCAGAATTCAACCAAGCGGATTATTTAAAGAGAGTCAAATATTATGGGCTTCGCTACATTCCTAAAGAGTTGCGGGATCCTGATCAGTTATCCCTTAAAATAGATAAGCCTAACATGTATGATTATACATTGCGTGCCTTTCAAACAAGAAAATACGAAATCTTAGCTAAACTTTTCGAATACGGAGCAAGCCCAAATATCAGAACGGACAAACAGCACACACTGTTGTACAGTGCGACAAAGTCTGGTGACATTAAGATGGCAGAACTCCTCCTAAGAAACGGAGCAAATCCAAATATTGACAAAAATGAAGATGTATTCATCGAAACACCATTAAAGCGATCCAAAAAATTGCCCATACATAGAGCATCTAAAGTCGGTAATGTCGACCTTTTCATTCTACTAATAAGCTACGGTTCATCAATATTAGAATTCTACACATCACCAGAAGTTCTCAAAAATGCTCACCAAAATACTATAAAATTATTAGCCACATGGGACTCGAACTTCGAACCTCCTTCTGACCGATCCAGTGAATAAGGGCAAAATCCGATAAATAAATTTTGGCCTTTTTTCTGAAAAACCTCTGAAACATTAAAATTTAAAATGTCGAATCCAGCCGAAATACACGAAATGTTTCCAAATCATTCACTCGAAACCATCACACGCATTTATGGTGAAATGAATGGCGATTCAGAAAACACAATTTCCATTTTGCTTGGGATGCCGGATGAGCCACGCTCTCCCCCTCCACCAAGTGCTCCCAGAAATCAAAATTACCCTCCTCAGCAGGTAAATCATCCTCCACAGGGCAATTATCCTCCCAGTTCTGTTCCTCCATCGTATGGTGACAATTTTATGAACGTTGGAATGTTTGCTCCTCCATCTATGCCGCAAAATATTCCAGCTCAACCACATCCTCAACCACAGGCACCCAGACCCAATCCACAACCAAATCCGGCTCCTCAGTTATCATTGAATCACATTTTCAAACCAGACTTTCTTAGATGGCCTATTGATGCTCAAGTTGTGAAGGTTGGTATCGATGGCAACCATGCACAGCAACAACAACCATCATTTGCCAATCCATTTGGTGGCAATTCTGGTGTTCCTCCACAGAATTATATGTATCCTTCTCCTAACCAAGGAATGTCGGGTCCGATGTACTTCAATCCTAATATTCCACCAGTTGATCCAAATGATGATGCATCAACGAATATCTCCATTGATTCCAACCTATTAGGAGGGGGACAGAATGAGGCGACACCCGATAAATGGTCTAGATTCAAGAGTTTCTTCTCAAGTAGCAATACATACAACAAGATTTAAACGTAATTGCTTTATTTCTTTGTTAAATGGGAGAGAAACGTGTATCATCTTTTTACATCTCATCCGATTTTAATCCATCAGGAGCCGGAAGAAAATCCAAGCCGCAAAATGGTCAGCATGATTTAAGGTTTATGCTCCCGATGGCGATTAAGTGCAACCATTGTGGCGAGTATATGTTTGCTGGCACCAAAGTGAATTCTCGTAAAGAACTATGTTATGGCGAGTTTTATCTAGGAATTGCTGTATATAGAATATATTTGCATTGCAAATCATGTTACTCTGAAATTACCATTAAGACAGATCCACAAAATTCCGATTATTTGGTTGAAAAAGGAGCTACAAGGCACTTTGAACCATTTAGAGAAATTCAGAAAAAGATGGTAGAAGAAGAAAAGGAAAAGCATTCTGGGAGTGCTATATACCAGGTTGAAGAAAGTGCAGTGGACCAGAAAAGGGAGATGAATCAACAAGACGAGTTAATGAGATTAGAAATGAGGAGTTTAAGAAGGAAAAAGCCAAGGATTTCTGATATTCGGAGAATTCATAGAGAAGAGTCAGTGTTGAATTCCAATCTGTCGACTGAGGATAAGATAAAAATCAATGAGTTTGAGGGAAAGAAAGAAGAAGAGTTTATTGAGAAATCATCAAAGATAATGCATATTCATGGCTTTGGTGATAATAGATGGAAAAAAACCTCGTTGTTAATTGATGACTCAGATGATTAGAGACTCACTCAATAATCCATGAAAAAACTAAGAAAAGGAATACAAACAATAATATGATGATTAATTTTGGCGTTCCAACGGTATTCTTGAGAGATGTCATGAAATTAGAGCTCGGAATTTCTTCGATTTCTTCGAATGTTTCAGTGACATCTTTATGAACATGGATTAGATCTTTTCTTGTAAGGGATTTCTGGCAAAGCGGACAATATTGGTTTTCTTCAAACCATTTTTTAATGCATTTTGTGCAAAACATGTGGCCACATTTGGTTACTGTTATGTCTTTAGGAGTTGATAAGCAGACTCCACATTGAAAATCACTTTCTTCAACTTTTTCCATTTTGTTTAGTGAAATTAGACCTTCTGATACTAATTGTTCGTTTAAATATCTCAAATCAAGAATAGAAAAATGAGAAAGTCCATATTGAACAAAATCTCGAATTTTTGTTTGGTTATCATATTCCTCATCATGAATAGCAACAGACTTTGGGATCTTTTTCTTAATTATGTTCCTTTTTGTATAGTTTTCTTGGTTAATATCATAGTTTTCCGATCCAAATGTTTCGAATTTGCTCATTTTTAATAATAAACGTACGTACGATTATTCTGATTTTTAGTAACTGAGAAGCACTTGTACAAATTCCTTGTAGTCTATAAGATCATCTTTCTTAGGCTTTGCTCTCTTAAGGAGCTCATTGATCTGTTCGTCAGTAAATGGCTGCTTTACATTCTTTAAAACTTTAACAATAAGGTTCTTTGGTAATACACCTTTACCCTGTTTGTCGAGCACTCTGAAAGAATCAATGAGTTCTCTCTCTGGATCCGCTTCTCTTGCATGACGAGAAACCAAATACATAAAAGAATCAAAATCAATATGGTCCTTACCAACATCCTCTATCATATCCTCCACTTCTTCAGGATATGGATTATATCCAAGTGCACGCAAAAGTTTACCCAGAACATTGCTTTCAATCATATCATCTCTATCCTCATCAAAAGCATCGAAAGCATTCTTGTAGTTTTCCCTTTCCTCTCGGGGAATAACATTCGCCAAAGACATTTTCCGTTTATATAAAAAAACCGTTCGTAAACACAACTTTACAATGTAAAGTAGTTTATTTATGGTAAAAAGGGCATGTAGAGTAGAAATGCTATTGCTCCAATTAATAGAATAATGACAATCCACATTATGATCTTATTATTCCTCTGAACACTTTCCATTCTATTTACGATGGTTGTTGAGGATCCTACACTGGTGCTCATCTGGTTTAGGTTAGAGTGAGCATTCACAAGTTTTTCTCTATGCGTGCTTAATGAGGCCAGTATTCCTTTTCCAATCTCTGTTCCTTCTGAAAGTGAGTTTATTGTCTGTCTCATTGATTCATCTGCAGCAGCATTGGTTTTTAGGTCCTGAGAATGACCGAGAAGCCGCTGCCGTTGTTTTGCATTCGAAATCAAATCTTCAATCTCTTTAACTCTATTCTGAAGAAGCTGCAATCTTCTCTGAGATGCTGTTCTCTCATTTGTGGGAAGGAGGATAATTCCATTCTGCAATTCAGCAATTCCCTCTTGCGCTTGCAACAAATAATCTTGGGCTTCCTTAATTTTATCTAGTTTTTGCTGACCAGCAAATTCTGACGATGAATTAAGTTTCGACATTGCAGAATCAATGCAAGACTGAGAGTGGGATTCGTAAAACTCAAAAGATTTCATGATTTGATCTGTCGGTTTATAAAAACAATCTTACAACAAACTATTTATCTCTTGAGCCTCTTTGAGTGCCTTAGAGTGCAGTTCTCTGATGCGAGATACCTCATCTTTAAGCTTCGATATTCCTTGAGTAAATGCTTTTCCTATATCGAAGCTATAATTGGACATTTTGTTACGGAGAAGCTGGAGATATGCTTCAATAGCCCATTTATGAGATTGCTCCGAAAGTATCACCTTTGTCATTTCGAGAGTAGCGGAAGTGACATTCTCTAATCTCTTTTTGATTTTCGGAATCTCTTCTTCAATGATAGATACTTCATCTTGGGCTTCTTGTATTGCTTCTTCTTGTGAACACCCAAGTGATGATTCCCGACTATCTTGGATTATTCGATCAACTTTATAACACATTAGTTTCCACTGGTTCTTCTGGAATTTCTTATATTCGTTCAAAGATGTTTCGATTGAAGAATTGTATTTGTCCTTTTCTAAGTGTAGCTTTTGTAACAAATCAGCATTGGCATTATTGTGAAGAGCGACTTTTTGGTTAGCATTTGTTAAAACCAAGTCTTGAAGCTTTTCTTCAAGCTTTTCAAGCTCTGCTTTATTCTCTGAATACTGATGTTTAAGGGAGTCAATACCATCATGGGGAGAGTAATCAAAAAGATTTGCTCTTTGGTTGGAACAGCTTTGGGATAATGTATCAAAAGCTATTTTATAAATATCGTTTGCAACGCTGATTCTTTGTTGTCTGAATTTGTAATTATCAGCATAAATATTATAAAACTCTGGTGAGATAAATGATAACAAAGCATTATACTGATTAATTAAAGAGTAGTACTCTTTTTCTAAAACAGACTTCTTGGATAAGAGACCTTGCAATTCGAGTTTCAGATTTTGATTCTCCGGAATACTACCATCTGTTGATCCTTTTGTATCTTTCATTTGTTCTAATTCATCTTTTAGTGACATATTTTTCATTTGAAGATCTTTGAAATCGCCTTTATTTTTATCTGATTCCGAATTATGATTTTCACCCAATAAGGATTCTCCAATCATGAACGCTTGATTACGAAGAGTATATATCTTTTCTTCATGACCTCTAATTCTGTGCTCCAGGTCTGTTTTAATATTTCGGGCTTGAGAAAGCCTTTTGACATCAATTTGCAAAGGAGGAGAAGCTATTTTCTTGCTCATGGCTATTGGAGCAGATATTGCTTTGGGACGAGGAGTGACAGCTTTGGTTTCAACAATTTCTCCTCCAATTATCTCTCGGAATCGATTGGAAACATTATCAAATACCAATGTCATATTATTACGAGCATTATGCAGTTCTTTCAAAGTACTTATCGATTGTATTATTAGTCCAATTGAGCGACTTGTTTCGCTGAAATTCGCCTTTCCATTTGGAGATTGTTCACAATGAACTACAAATAAATCTTTATATCTCACAAAAAGGGTATCTTGTACTTCTTTAACAGCCACTAAAAACTCTGAAGCGGCTCCAGATACCGAGTTGGGATCTGATAGCAGCATATTAAACCTATTTTGGAACTCGCTTAAGCTGTCTCGAAGTGATTCGAGAAGAACACTAAGTGATTCTTCATCTGAATAAGACTCTACACTCGCTTGTATAGATATAAGAAGATTATTTAGGGTGTTAAAGTTTTTTTCACTTGCGGTAATCACTCTTCCATTCTGTTGTGTAAACTCATTCTCATATAGCGAGCGCAAATCATCCCATTGTTTCCAAAAATCATTGTATTTCTTGGATCCAATCCCAAAAGTGGAAGTTCTGATTAATGTTGAACCAATTTGTTTCAAAGACTTCACTTTAGTCACTAAATTATTAACAGATTTTTGAGGAATCACACGATTTGAGCTAATAAACTTGTTTATACTCTCACATTCACTCTCAAAATCCTTAATCATTTTAATAGCGCTCCTTGTAGAATTAACTGACATGCTAACACGAGCAGACGTCTGAGCTTTGCTTTTAAGCGCTTTAGTTATTTCTTTCCTGCTTTCAATCGTTAAAGACCCAGATTTTTGCTGTTTTGGTGTCTTGCTCTTCATTAAAAACTAGTTTTTGACAATCTAAGATTTTAGGAGTATAAAGGGACTTTTGGGTTTTTAAGCAATACAAAGTCAATGCTTGAGTTATTGTTTATAACATCAGTGTCAGTAGATGTTGAAAACAGTGTTTTTCAAGTATTTACCAGCCGTGTTATTAACTATGAAAATGTAGCAGTCGATTTGAATGTTAATTTTTGCGTTTTTAGTAGTTGTAGAGATAATTCAGGTGATGGAGGAGCAATTTTAGCTAAAGGGACATCTGTAATTGCTGTTTCGATTAAAAAGGTGTGTGCTTATGGTTGTAGCAATTCTGTAGGCTATGGACAGTTTTGTTTCATATCAATTAAGTCAACTGGGCCTAATATATGTGAAATGGTTACTGTAACACGATCATCTCCTATTGCAAGTTATGGATTTGCATCTCCTATTTGCAATTATAATGGAGTTCAAAGATTGAACAATATCAACGTTTCATTTTGCTATCCGACTCATTGGTCTGGCCTAGGTTTAGGATATTCTACCGATTCTTTGTTTCAGTATTCTAGTATTGCCTCTACTCACGCAGCAGGGTGGGTTTGCATGCTTTATTCATATCAAGGAGATTTTTTAACCCAAAATGTGAATTTCATTAATAATTCACAAGATTCTGCAGACTATGGCATCATTACCGAGACAATATCGACCAAAACTAAGATTTTGCAGTCTATTTTCAATGAAAATACCAATTCAAAGAATAGAATGCTGTTCTATTCTCTTTCATCATCGATGACTATCAATAATTGCTTTATTCAATCAGGAACAACATCTTATCGAGTCTCAACTCCAAACAACTATGGACCTACATCAGAAGTTCAATATAACTACCATTTTTCTAATGTTTGTCATAAACAAACAGGTAAATCCACACATTCGGAGAAGGTTAAACCGATATTGGGACCCCTATTAACAGTCTTGATTATATCAAGATGAAACCAATTAAACAATTATTTTGTTGATATAATATTATCAATCAGAAATATTCTAACCTTTAATTATCTTGAGAGTTAAGAATTAGAATTGTTCTAGAACAAAATCTTGAATTATGGATTAAACAAACAATCAGAGAAGCAAAGCATATCTCAAATATACAATGAGATGTGCTTGAACAATCAATATATATAATACAAATACAGATATTATTTTGCCCCAGCTAGATATGGATAGGCTTTTATCACCACCATGTTAGAACAACCTCAATATTTTGTATATTTATCAAAATATTGACATAAAAAAGCAATTTTGTACCAAATATGTATCATTCAAAAATCTACCCCAATTTTATTTAAGCAATACAAAGTCAATGCTTGAGTTATTGTTTATAACATCAGTGTCAGTAGATGTTGAAAACAGTGTTTTTCAAGTATTTACCAGCCGTGTTATTAACTATGAAAATGTAGCAGTCGATTTGAATGTTAATTTTTGCGTTTTTAGTAGTTGTAGAGATAATTCAGGTGATGGAGGAGCAATTTTAGCTAAAGGGACATCTGTAATTGCTGTTTCGATTAAAAAGGTGTGTGCTTATGGTTGTAGCAATTCTGTAGGCTATGGACAGTTTTGTTTCATATCAATTAAGTCAACTGGGCCTAATATATGTGAAATGGTTACTGTAACACGATCATCTCCTATTGCCAGTTCAGGACATGCATCTCCTATTTGCAATTATAATGGAGTTCAAAAGCTGAACAACATAAATGTGACTTTTTGTTACCTTACACATTGGTCTGGAATGGGATTAGGATATTCTGTCAATTCATTGTTTCAGTATTCCAGTATTGCCTCTACTCACTCAACAGGCCGGGTTTGCATGCTTTATTCGTATAAAGGTGATTTTTCAACCCAAAATGTGAATTTCATTAATAATTCGCAAGATTCTACAGACTATGGCATTATAACAGAGACACTTAATACCAAAACTAAGATTTTGCTATCTATCTTCAATGAAAACACAAATTCAAAAAATAGGAGGCTTTTCTATTCACTTTCATCATTGATGACTGTCAACAATTGCTTTATTCAATCAGGAACAACATCTTATCGGGTTTCAACCCCAAATAACTATGGACCTACATCAGAAGTTAAGTATAGCTACCATTTTTCTCATGTGTGCGATAAGCAAACTATTGCATCAACATACATGGAGAAGATAACCCCAATTAAATGCTATATTATAACAATGCTGGTTTGGTTTTGCTGAAGCAACAAAAACAATATTTTTATTGAATAGTTTATAAACAATTAGAAAAATGCCAGCAAGAATAGCAACTGCAATTAGGAAAAGGCCCCATAATTATGAAAAGGAAAAAACAAATTCTATTGAGAACGAAAAACTTCCGGTTATTGATGATAAAGACCCATTAATTATGAGAAATCTCAATAGGATAGAAACTGGTAATTTGGTCAATGATCTTCCATTTTCTTTAGGTGAAGAAAATCATCCGGTTATTGCTGATGATGTAGTGCTGTTTAAACAGGGAAACAATGAATATCAAGTGCCATTGAAGAGAGCCCTGCAATTGAATAGATTTGTTAGGGATTTATTTAAAAGAGATCAGAAATGTTATGTTGAACCTGAAAAAACCATTGATTTCAATCATTTTATGCGCTTTATGTGCAATGGAACAGTACCTAAAGATCATAATATGCAAAAAAGGGTTGTTGAGATTCTTAAAATTTGGGGCTGTGACAAGGAGCTTTTGCTAGATTTTAAAGAAAGAATAAGCATTGATAATTATGATTCTCTTATTATCCATAACGAGAAAAGATATAAAGCTAAATGTTCCAAAATATTAGATTGCTCAGTTGTTTTTCGTGATATATTGTTAGCCAATTGCATGGAAATAATAGTAATTAATGATGGGTTTTCACATGAAGCATTTGATGAATTTGTAGATTTAATGCATGATAGGATAATCAAGCCAAATATTTCAAGAGTCGATGAGGTATTTGATATTGCCAATACTTATAACTGCAAATATTTGATCAGCATATTATCACCATTATTGGTTGAAAAAGACTTGTTAATGCTTCTTCAACAAAGTAAAAGCGATGAAGACACTTCGGAAATCGAAAAATTGATTGCAGGAAAAGTTGAATATGTTGTTAATGATGAAATGTTTTCATCTCTACCACCTCAACCAATTGTCCGAATTCTTCAACAGAGTGAATATATATTTAGTGAATATCAAATGAATAGATTTCTGAAGAAATTTGTTATGGCATATGGAGTATCTGCAATAATGAATATTCCATTAGGTCCTTTCAAAACAGCATTGCAATCCGAAAAATCGATGGAGTTTTTGTATTCTTTGCCGAAGGAACCCAACACCATTTTTAGTTATGTTTTGCAAAATATGGAGAAAATGAGCATTGAATTGATGGATTGTAAGGAAAAATTATTAAAAATGGAGACATTATTAGTCACAAAATGATGATGTCTAGTTAATAATATTCCGATGAATAAAAACCTGCTTCTATTTAAAATGGTTTTAGGGACAAGAAACTTTCTTTTTTAATCAGGTTAATCATTTGACTAATTCACTGTTTACGAATGAAACGAGTAGATCCTTCTACAATTAACAAAGTCGCAAGATTGAGAAAAGGTTCTTACTCAGTTGTATATTTGTTAGAATCTGAAGATTTTGGTAAAGTTGCGGGGAAGTATATTGATAAATTTGATTCCTCATTTCAAGAGAGAGTAACAAGAGTAATAGAAATGATCAAACACATTCGACATCCAAATATCATTTCGCTTTATGGAATCTGTGAAACAGATGAATTTTTTATTGTTCTAATGAATTATGCAGATAATGGAGATTTATTTAAATATATCACAGGAATTCGTGAAAAAAAAATCGAGTTTGTATGGCCTGAGAGGTATCAAATGTGTATTGAAATATGTCGTGGATTAAAAGCACTTCATGATTCAAACATCATTCATCGTGATTTCAAGAGTAACAACATTCTTTTAGATAAGGAAAACCATCCAATGATAACAGGTTTCATGGTATCGAAAGTTATTGATGAATTTCCAATTAATTCAACTCTTAATGGAAGTATATGTTGGAGTGCACCAGAGACAAAAGATGGCATATATACAAAAGAGTCGGATATCTATTCTCTTGGTGTGATTTTCTGGGAAATTGGAACTGGTAATATACCTTTTGAAAATATTGATTATGAATCAATATTTAATTCGAAACTTGAGTTTCCAGATGGTTTTCCATTAGTTTTTAAAGAATTGATTGAAGAATGTTTAGATCGAAATCCAGCAAAGCGACCTAACATTCAAACAATTCTTGATAAACTTAAGAGAATTCCATCGTCTACTCACCTTTATGTTTCTCAAAAGCAATCATCGCCTCAGCTATATTCTTCTCAAAAGGGTGATATTAGTTTACCAATGAAAAAAATAGATCCTTCAACAATTAAAAAAGTCGGACTATTGGGAAAAGGTTCTTACGCAAGTGTTTATAAGATAGAATCCAAAGATGATGTTGTTATTGCGGGGAAGTATTTTGATAGGTTTGATAAAAATTTTGAAAATATTTCGAGCGAAATAAAAATAATGAATTATCTTCGACATCCAAATATCATTTCGCTTTATGGAATCTGTGAAACAGATGAATTTTTTATTGTTCTAATGAATTATGCAGATAATGGAGATTTATTTAAATATATCACAGGAATTCGTGAAAAAAAAATCGAGTTTGTATGGCCTGAGAGGTATCAAATGTGTATTGAAATATGTCGTGGATTAAAAGCACTTCATGATTCAAACATCATTCATCGTGATTTCAAGAGTAACAACATTCTTTTAGATAAGGAAAACCATCCAATGATAACAGATTTCGGGTTATCGAAAGTTATTGATGAATCTCCCATTAAATCAACTCTTAATGATATTGGAAATATTCGTTGGCGCGCACCAGAGACAAAAGATGGCATATATACAAAAGAGTCGGATATCTATTCTCTTGGTGTGATTTTCTGGGAAATTGGAACATGTGAAGCTCCTCCAAATGATTCGAAGCCTGAATGTCCAGATGGATTTCCATTAGTGTTTAAAGAATTGATTGAAGAATGTTTGGATCAAAATCCACAACACAGACCCAACATTTCTACGATTCTAAGCAAACTTGAGAGTTTTATTTAGTGGAAATCCAATTGATAAATGATCTTTGGAAACTTTAAAAAATAAAGATGAATGAAGTCTTTTTGGAATACTACTTGGATTAATAATATCTGAGGGTATACCAGTTATGCTGACAGGGAGCAAATTTAAGTCATACGAAACAGTGCGATTTATTCAAGGATCTACAGAATTTAGGGCTCCCTTAAAAAGAGCTTTGTGTTTAAATGTGTTTGCTGCCAATTTTTTCAACAAAGATATCGTAATTCATCAAGAGGATCAAGATACAATAGGTTTTGGACAATTTATGGATTTTTTATTAAAAGGAGATATCCCAAGTGATTTTGAGTCACAAAAGAATGTGATCGAGCTACTTAAATTATGGGATTGTGATGATGAATTAATAAATGAGTTTAATGATAAAGTAAATAGGGATATATTAGATACAATACTGAATCACAGTGGGAAGGAATACAGAGTTAGAAGCTCAAAAATTATTGATCATTCCTCTGTTTTTAAAGATTTGTTATTTATTAATAGTATGGAGCAAATTGTTGTGACTGATGATTTCTCTCAAGAAGCTTTTGGAGAGTTTATCGATATAATTAATGGAAAATTAAAGAAACCCAGCGAAGAACATTTGAATGAAGTGATTACTATATCAGAGACATATAGATGTTCATATTTAGGATGCATATTGTCACCAGTTCAAGTTGAAAAAGATTTATCTATGTTAAATCAATGTATTGAAAATGGTTTTGATACATCAGATCTTGAAAAGAAGATTGCAAAGCAGTTACAACATATATGCAATAGTATTACTTTTCATTCTCTTCCTTTGTATTCTCTAATTAGGATTTTGCAAAAAAGCACTTATGAATTCAAAGAAGATGAAGCAAAGTGTTTTTTTAAAAATATTATTGAGATACATGGATCATCTGGTTCAATAATCATTCCTCATTTAAGAATTGACAAATCATTAAAAACAGAGGATTTGCTACGAATTGGTATATCTCTACCTTTCGAAAAATATAATATATTTAGTATGTTAATTCAAAGTATGATTAGTATGAATACAGAGTTGGATGAGTACAAAAAACAAATTATTGAATTGGAAAAATTCAAAAAGGAGTTAGAAGAGTGCAAGAAAATGATTATTGAAACCGAAAATAAGAACAAGAAAGGCATCAAAGAAATACTTTTCACAGGAGATCCATTTTTGGGTGTTTTTAGCCATTTGACTTCAAAATTCGGAGGTAATCCTATTGATAATGGACATGTATCCATCAATGCTTCAGAATTGCATTCAGCAAGCAAACCTGCATCAGAACTAATAAGTGGAAAAGGAGATTATTACCTTTCAGAATACAAAGACAATTCATATTTTGTGATTGTATTGAATAGGAGTTCTCTGAAGATAACAGGATATTCTATAAAAACATTTAATGGAGGCCAGAATTTTCGATCATGGACAGTTTATGGTTCTCAAAATAATCAAAACTGGGTAGCTGTTGATAAAAAGATTGATTGCCCTGATCTGAAGAATAGTAACACTAGTGTGTATTTCCCTTGTTCTCTCCCTTCTGATACATTTTTCAAGTATTTCAAAGTTCAAATGGATAGCAAGTGCTGGGCTAACCATAATGCAGTTGTTTTGAACAGATTTGAGCTCTTTGGAAGCTTTCAAGAATAAACATGAATGAAGTTTTTCCAGACCGAGTTTTGCGAATAATGAAAGAGGGGTCATTGTTTGATTTTCAAAGATTGAAAATCACATCATATGAAGTTAATCGCCCTCTATTTCGATATGAAATCACTCGTGTAACGTCTAAACTAAAAAAGCAGAATTCAGCAATTGTCCCTAAAGGGCTAACTTTATCAATGATGTCTGTTCTTTTCGAACGATCAGATATTCTCGAGTATATTTTGATCAATTTAAAACCAGATTTATCAATTTTTATAGATGGATACAACATTCTTCATCTCGCCGCTATTACTGAGGATCACAAATGCTTAGAACTCCTCTTGCAATGCCAATATATAAGAGAAATACTGAATTTAGGAGTGAATTTTGGAGATCATCAAAGAGTTAACGGAGATACAACTGCTTTACACATAGCTGTGTCCAATAGGCGATACAAAAGTGTATTTGCCTTGCTTTCGGATCCAAAACCAGTCATTTATCTCGCAAATCCGAACTCGGATGAAGAACTCATTCTTCCTGATATTCACATTCTCTCAGCCTCTGGTTCCACAGCATTGCATATAGCCTGTTTTTTGCAAGATATTAACATGATTCGCCTCCTTTTGGCATTCGGATCTGATCCATATGTTTGCAATTCGAGCGGAAAAGATGTGCCCACTTTTGTGCAAGAGCTTCAAATCCCTGAAAGCCAAAGAATCCTAGACCTACTTTCATCTCCAGCAATGCAAGATCCATCTGAAGTAATAGACATGATATATCCAAAAGCGAAAGAACCTGAAGTACAATCAGTTAATTATCAAATCCCCAATAATGGAATCATGGACACTTTGAATGTTATTCTCTCAAAACTCGCTTCACTTGAAGCAAGAATGGACAGAATTGAAAAAAACAATATTGAATCGCAAGTAATAGCTTCTGAATCAAAATGTATTAACTGTTTACAGCCAGGTAAGATCTGCCCGTTATGCCACCTGGCTTTCTGTGAAAAATGCGCGCCAAAAAGTGTTCACAGCTGTATGAAATTTGAGATGGAATAAACTTTTCTCTTTCAGAAAATTTCTTAGAATCATTTGAAATTTTGGCGCCAAAACAATGAACAAATGAAAAACGAAATCAATTTACTTAGGTTGAAACTGCTGCATAGAGAACATTCCCTGGCCGGGACCCATACCAGGCATCTGTCCTGGGGGGAAGCCACCCATTCCAAATGACATTGGGTTCGGCTGTTGAGGGTTAAATCCACCTCCCATTGAGAACATTGCAGGGTTTCCACCTTGTGCCATCATTCCTTGCCATGCCTGCATATCTGTCGGAAATCCTTGAACCATAGGTGTGTAGCCTTGTGTGCTCTTTGTGAGGAGCTCGTTAAGAGCGCGCTTCCTTCTGGCCTTGCGATAAGTATAGTCTGGATGCTCCCTCTTGAAGTCTTCTTGCATTGAAGCAGCTTTCTGCTTGTACTGAAGCTTCATGTCGTTTGGAACTTCCTTCCACATTTTTCCAAGTAACCTAGAACACTCTGTATTAGATAGAGATGGGTTTTCTTGCCTAACCTGGGATCTCATCGCTTGAGAATACAAGATAAAAGCGTTTGGCGGGCGACGGGCGTTATCTGCGTCTTCTCCATCCATGCCTTCATTAACATCATTATTAACTTGGTTGCCCCCCGTAGGCCATTGTGGGGGCACTCCACCCCCAGCATTCATGTCAAAGCCAGTTGGCGCGTTGAACATAACAGAAAATGAAGCGAAAACCGTCATGGCTTCAAATTTCAATCAATTTTCAAAATTTTTCAGTTGAATTCAGTGAAGTCACTCATTTGGTCGGTAGAAAAATTGTCCGATAATGCAAAGCAGTTATCAATAGTTTAAGCGGTATGTCAATTTTGTGTGTCGTTTGGATATAGATTTGTGCTCAGAGTACTTTCTGAGTGAAAAAATTAGGAAGGGAATCAAAATTGAAAGCCAAGGCAGGGTTTAAATTTGAAATAGATGGGTTATTGAGGCCAGAGGCAGTGATTCGCATTGGGAAGGGAAAGAAAACAGCTTTGCCAAGCATTTTTATTAAATATTCTAGATAATGTTGGGAATTCCGAGCATGTTGATATTTACACGTCTTATTGGGTTCCTTCCCTCTACTTCGTCCCTAATCTCTTCGAATAGGTAGTTCATTACGTTCTTGTAAAACTCAACTTCTGGATTTCCTGGTTCTTTTTCTAATTGCACTTCAAAGCAGTCCAATTTGACATTGTCAATGGCCATCTTGGATATCTCATCAATTGCTCTATATCCATCCTCTTTCATGCTGTATGAGAAGAAGGCGGTTCCAAGAAAATCACCCTTGGGGTTATTCCTGATAAAAACCTTTATAACATTTCCAAAACGCATCGCAAGGTCTTTGGCATCCTGATAACGAAAATCCTTCGGAAGATTGTTCACTTGAACCCTGATCGCTGCTTTCGACATTAGGAATAAGGGTAAATATTTCCTCTTAGGCAAAAAAACCACTTTGATGAGTCTCGCCAACAAAACCCCAACTACGAATAGTCTTCAAAGCAATATATCGAGTCTTAGTAATAAGTGGAAAAAGGTTGAAACCAATATTAACAACTTAAAGGCTGCAAACATGATTAACCAGGTTCGTAAAGAGTTGAATGACATTCCCAGGATTTGTTCTCAAATTGAAGTTCAATTGAAAGCTGATGATCCCGATAAGGAGAGGCTTAACGCTCAATACATGGAATTGCTTGGAATAATCAATTCCAAGAAAGATGAGTATATGAGGCTTGTTAATTCTGCTGAATCCACTCCCCAGCCAACAATGTCGGGACCATCTTCAAGTGGAATAGGGTCGCAGCTTAATCAAACTCTTATTGATGAGAGCGCTGAAATTTCAGTTATAGAAAGCCAAACCCAAGGAATAGTGGAAGACATGGCAGAACTCAACAAAACCACTCATCAAGTGGCCGAAGTGATTGAAGAGAGTCATGAAGTTGTAATGAAAGTTGAGACAACCATCGAAGACGCTCATCAAGAAATGCAAGAAGGCAACCAACAGCTCGACCAAGCAAAAGAGTACCAAAAAGGATCATCTAAGTGTCTTTGCTACATTTTGATTATCATCCTCATCATTATTGCAATTATTGCAGCCACCCAGCTCCTTAAGAAGAAGTAAAGGAAAACCGATTATGTCTGTTTAGAATAATGAAGGCTCACTCTCCCCAAGATGAGATTTATGGGCCTTTAGAGCTGCCTCCATATTGCTGGCCCATTATAGATACTCCCGAGTTCCAGAGACTTCGGTATATTCCTCAGCTTGGCACCTCGTTTTACGTTTACCCGGCAGCCACCCACACACGATTCGAGCACTCGCTTGGCTGTGCTCATTTGGCATGCACTCTCATGAATCAGTTCAGAAGGAATCAACCTGAACTTAATATAACTGATGAACAAATACAGGCTGTTGTTGTTGCAGGATTATGTCATGATCTAGGGCATGGACCATGGAGTCACTGTTTCGAATATATTGCAAACCAATATGATCCTGATTGGGATCATGAAGATAACTCTATCAACATCATTAGATATATTGTTAAAGAGTATAAAATTGGAATTCCAGAACATGTAATAGATGCAGCATGCTTGTTTATCAGGGGAGAACCATATCCAAGCTACCCTGTTTGGATGTCACAAATAGTTGCAAATCATTATACAGATATTGATATTGATAAGGTGGATTATCTTGCCCGAGATATTAATAGGACAATAAGTATATCCATTTTTGAATATGATCATATAATTAAGAATTGCAGGATAACTGAGGGATATCTCTCATGGCAAATATCTGACGTTCCTGCGATTGAGAGGCTGTTGTATAATAGGAATGATATGCATCATAGAGTCTATCAGCATAGAGTTAATCAAAGCATTCAACTTATGATAACCGACATGCTTGAAGCAGCAGAGCCATATTTAGGGATAGGCGAAGCTCTGAATAATCCAAAACTGTTCTGTAGAATCGATAATAGGATAATGTACCTCATTGAACAAGGTAGATGTGGAGATAGGGCTCAAGAGATTTCCCTTAAGATTAGAAGAAGGCAGCTATATAAATGTATTGGGCAAATAAAGATATCTCCTGATTATTGTGGAGCAGTATCATATTCCCAAAAGTCAACTGATCAAATTGCTCAGGATATTGCTTCATATAAAAATATACCCGAAAATCTGATTAGGGTGGTGAAAATGAAATTTAGATATGGGTTATCCCGATCTAACCCATTGTTGGACATCCCTTTTTATAAGCCAGGATCTGATAAAGTTATTAAGCTTCAGCAAAGAGATACTTCGTCATTAACACCTGCATTTTACTCACAAACTGAGCTTAGAGCATTCATCACTGATAATTCATTGTTCAATGCAGCCAAAGAATCGTTTGATCAATGGAAAATAGGCTTCATTGGATATATATAAATATTATTTTTAACAGAATATTGGGTTATCTCTTCCCTTTTCCTTTGGTGTCTTTTTTATGCTTATTTCCTCCTTTATCGTTTGGAAGAGTGGTAGCAAATGTAGTCTGGGGTCCATTAAAGTCGTGTGTTAATAAAACAACTTCGATCCGCAGCGATTTGTCGACCCTTAAAAATGCTCCTAGATTCTTAAACTCCCCTGCATACCATGGAGCTGAAAAAACTGTGATTACTGATCTCTCTGGCTCGAATGGATAATCAACGCCATTTTCTGCCATTTGGTGAGCTCTAACAATATGAGTTAGATGATTTGATTCCATAAATAATTTGGCAGGCTTGAAACCCCATCTCACAGTTAGTCCTCTATCATTTGGGGCCCATTCCTCAACATCAATAGAAGGATCAGACCATACAAGATCTGCTAAAAAGCCATGCTCTTCGATTTTCGTGGGCCTTGGAATGTTTTTTATCTGGTCTAAACTGTGAAGATCAGGAGTAAGTCCTCCATGTATACAAAAAATCCGCTCATTAATTATTGCTGCAAGAGGAAGAGCATCAAATAACTTTATAAACTCGTTGTATATAGCCTTGTTAAGCTTTGATGAGCATTCAACAAGGAATCCATATTGTTCAGTCATCTCACGCGTTTCATGATTTCCTCGAATCAAAAATATATGGTTCGGATACCGTAATTTCAATGCTAATAATAGGCATATAACTTCAAGGGATTGTGTCCCCCTATCAACATAATCTCCCAAAAATAAGTACCTGGTTGCTGGTGGATATTCAGCCAGAGTAAATATTTGTAGTAAATCAACAAACTGGCCATGAACATCCCCGCATACGCATAATGGAGCGCGGAGTTCAAGTATATTAGGTTCGGCTTGGATTTTATTCAAACTCGCCTGGCAAAGAAATAGAGCATCACTTGCTGCTATTTTAACACCACTGCCCCTGGTTTTAGCTAAAGATCCAATAATTTTATCAAGTCTATCCTTCTCTTCGCATTGTTTCATTTTTCTAATTAATCAGGTAATGAGGAGGATCTACCAGGATAAAAATTATGTTCATAAGCTGGTCAGGTATCGTCCATAAACAACTTTTAATGTTGCTTTTTGTTTCTTTGTTGTTCCGTAATTGCAACGTTACTAGCTTAAATAACTCGTTTTATAGGTGCACGTTGACCAGATCTGGAGTTCGGTGGAGTAATAACACGCAATTCGCATTTTTCCTTCATCAGACATCTCGATCTAACGTTTCTTTTGTTGTTGAAGGTGTTTCCGGAATTCCTGATTTATTGCCGGGGAATTCCATTACTTTTTTCAAGCCTGTTTTTGCAAGGTGTTCTGGTGATGATTGCCATTTATCTGTTTGGAATACCAGCTATGAAAAAGGAGAAGGATATTTGGTTTCTGATGCAGCAGGTGCAAGCTATGTTGCTGAATCACAAATTTTTGAAGATAGGTATCCTGCTTTCTTCGATTTTGGACCGAATACTCGAGTTGTTGTTAAAGAGCTTAGCCATCCGAGGGGTCGAGGTGCCCAAATTATGTATGTTAATAGTACTACTAACGTTGTTGAGAACCCATATATACACGAAGGTGATATATTTTATTTTTCTTCTCCTGGAATTCTCCAAGTGTCAGCAAGCCCATATGAGAATGTTAATTTTCATATTATTGCTGGATCAACTGTAGTTTTACCTCAAGAGTTTTATAATCTTCCATCATTGAGTTCAATGGTTACTGTTACATCAAATGGAGAGATTGAAATGCGTGTTAACGACACTGACCGGTTTTGTTATACCGCAAAAGAAAATGATATTTGGAAGCATCTTAAAATTATTATGTTTTGTGTAACAGGAATGGTCTTTCTTTCAAGTATTTTGGGGACTATAAGCGTTTGCTGTGGTGGCAAAAAAGATGAAGATTCCACACCAGGTGACTTAGAGCAGCCATTAATTCACTAAAGTTTTTTGAATATGTTTTTTCTTTTTATCCATCAGTTTGGACAACTGTGATTAGGAGAGAATTGTACATATGTGAATTAACATAAAATGGGGATTTGGGTTAAAATCTAATGGCCACATGGTGTTTTCTTAAAGAGCTATCCCAAAAGAAAAGTCTGTCGCATTGAACTCTTGTTTCTTGATTTTAACCAATTATTTTCACTTGAAAACCTGATCCAATTTAAATTATGAATGGGTTTTAGTATTCTCTTCTGACTGATTTCCCCCTTTACTCTTCAGAAATATTTCCACGCTGTGATGACAGCCTCTTACTGCATAATCAAGAGGAGTATGATTAAAAGAAATAACTCATCATCATTACCCTTTGCGTTTAAATCAGCTTTTTGATTAACTAGATATTGAACAACACTTAGTTGGCCATGAAAAGCGGCCATATGAAGAGGGGTCAAATTCACTTTACAAACGCAGCATCTTTATCTCTTGCATTTATATCAGCTTTTTGATTTACTAGAAACTCAACAATACTTAGATGACCATATCTAGCAGCAAAATGAAGAGGAGCTAAATTAATAATTAAATGTCAATATCGAAATTTTTAGCTCTAATATCTTCTTTTTGATTAAAGAGAATAATAGCATATCAAATAGGAGTCTTCTTTTCTTAAGAATGGATCGATTTCCTCAAATAGAAAAATACCCTTTTGGTACAATCTATAGATTAAAACTGGACAAATATTAGATTTCTCTAATAGTTTATGACGAAAGCCAGCTATTTGGCAATACTTAAGAGATAATTCCACGGCCTTTTCAAGTTGATGAGATCGAATCTTCAGTAATATGACAATTCGATCAGCCCAAAACTCCATATCATCAATAAGAAATTCATTTCCGTCTCCAAAAAGATATTTCTCAAATAAAATCTTCTCTTCCATTAAAAATTTAGAAATTTTATACAGATATTTCTCGTTTGTTCCAAAAAGATGCAATTCCAAAATCTCATTGAGTAACAATAAAGAATCTCAAGTCACCAATGCTATTCTCATTTTCATCTGATCAATTCGATATGAAAATTTGTTTCTTAATTTTAGATATTTAACAATAGATGATAAGATTAAAATAATGAAGAGTTTTCACCAGAAAAAAGTAAAAAATGTTTCCAAAGAATGTATAAAGACCTAATATTGTTTTGATTATTCAAGCCGATTTATTGTCGAAAAGATTGGGTAACAAATAACAATATGGAGATCTAGCTAGGTGAAATTGTCATCGTTACTGTAGAACAATGGAATATAATGAAAACAAGATTGTTGTCAAATCCATTTTTTACAGTAAAAAAATGCATCAAATGAATTCTTTCAATTTTCAGATTCGATAAGTTCATAAATATGTTTGCATTCTGTTCTCTGTTTGTGCTGAGTCCAAACTCTAATCTATATGATCTAAGGAATGATGTGATTGGTTATGAGATTCCCAAAAAGGTATTAGGATTTGAAGGGAAGGTTTATAATTATTCAGAGAAATCTAGAGTCCCAATGAATATTGAGTTTGATTTTCCAACAAGTGATGATAATGAATGTCATGAAGTAGGGCAAAAGGTAAAAAGATATGGCAGTTCTGCGATATATTCATGTGAAAATCAAGATATCATTACACCATTGAAAAAGATCATCATGATACAAGCATTTGATAATCTTCAACTTTTCATTAGTAGATTAATAAAGGTTGATCCATTTGTTGATCAAATACACATTATTAACAATGAAATATTCAACATAGTAGTACCAAAAAATATTTCAAATAGTCATTTATTCATTACTGTAACAACTAGACCTTGTATTCCTGGGGTTGTGGGATATGCAACTCCAATCAACTTCGA
>Ga0209639_1000527_pt1 | contig 52989 bp, 38 predicted proteins | sample EPASupsiteHSE605_FD_187268 | JGI IMG/M metagenome (GOLD analysis project Ga0209639, IMG submission 187268) | Bioremediated contaminated groundwater from EPA Superfund site, New Mexico - Sample HSE6-05 (SPAdes) (version 2) | ecosystem: Environmental > Aquatic > Deep subsurface > Groundwater >... | reverse complement strand
AAACTGTCCTGATGGAGAATCTATTAATATCGAACAACGTACAGAAGAAGAAGTTCTCTACCAAACCGGCCCGACAAAAGATGGAAAGATGGAAACCATTCTGGTCTGTAATCCGGGCTCCGTTGCCTTAAATCCGGCTTTTGATGTAACTCCGGCTTCGCTAATTACCAGAATTATCACGGATAAAGGAATTCTCAAACCCTGTAAAGAAGAAATTTTCGACAGATTAGAAAACAATAAATAACCCATCTTCCTGTTCATCAAATTATATCATTAAAATATTAATTGCATGATTTACGCAAAAGAACGCGAAGAAGTTGCGCTTTATATGCGCAGGCTTTATCAAAAGGGATTAACAACCTGCTCAGGAGGAAATATCAGTCTGAAAATCAGTGATGATTTAATTTTAATTACACCTTCCCGTCTTGATAAAGGGATGATTGAAGCTTCTCAAATCGCACTAATCGGAATGGATGGTCGTAATCACACTCCTTCGCTTACCATGAGTATGGAAACACACATGCATCTTGCTATTTATCGCTCCCGCGCCGATGTAAAAGGCATCATCCATGCACACCCGGTATTTTCAACCTCATTTACAGCCTCTCAGCGCGAGATCAATATCAACCTGACCGGAGAGTCCAGATTTATCCTCGGAAAGCTCACACGGGCGGATTATGCACTGATGGGTAGTAGTGATTTGGCAAAATGTGTGACAGGAGCACTGGAATGTTCTAATGTTGCGCTAATGCAGAACCACGGAGTTATTACTGTTGGGAAAACTTTGTTTGAAGCATTCGATCGTATTGAAGTATTGGAAACAGCAGCTCGTATGACTCTGATTACAACTATACTGGGAAACTCAACGCCTCTAAAAGATGACGAATTGAACCTGATTGATTCTATTTCGTAAAATATTGAAAATAAATAAACCGGGGCTCAAACCACAGCTTTAATATATTTAAACTCCGCTTAATATAGCAACTGCAATTCAGCAAGTTGTTATGTTAAGCGGAGCCTAGGTTTTTTATCCTAATATGAAACTTTTTAGCCAGTCCCTGTTCGTATATTCAAAACAGTACTTTATTTTTTTGCCATGAATCATTTTTTCACCACAACACTTAAGCATCGGTGCGTAAAAACATTCCATTCAGATCAAAAATAAGAGTTTGTTTTAATTTCTTTTTGGTAATCAACACTTTATACTGACGATCCATTCCTTTATCGACCAAAGCAATAGAAGCTAATTTAAAACCTGCATTATTTTTCCCAACATACTCTTTGATGGATTGAGGAGCATATTTTGTCGGAAAATTCCAATTTGTTTGTTGCCATGCATTGTTTTCATACATAACTTCCACATTCATTTCGTCTTTCACAAATTTTGCCACAATCTTATTTTGATCTTTACTCCATTTCACCGCTCCGGTTTCAGAGAATCGTGTGTTAAAATCGCCTTTAATTACGGCATTAACATCTTTTTCCTGTAGTTTTTGTGCCCATGCAAATGAAGCAATAATTACTGCTAATACAGTGATAATAAACTTTTTCATGATTGATTTATGTTTTAAAACGTTCGTTCTCAGGCTTTCAAAAGTACAATTTTTATTAATTTGGCAAGCCATTGATGTTATTTTTCAGAATATTTGATGATATAGCTCCTTCACATTTAAAATCCCCAGCATGTGTGCAGAAGTAAGCAAAATCACTACAACCATCACCCATTTTACAAATCCGACACCTTTCTTTACAGCAAACTGCGAAGCGATGAATGCTCCGATTATATTTCCAATCGCATGTATCAATCCATAGGTATAATTTACCTGATTGTTTAATATAAAAATAACCAGTGAAAATGGTGTATAAAGCAATACGATAAAAACCTTTAATGCATTGGCTTTCACCAAATCGTAACCCGACCCCAGCACGGCTGCTGCCAAAATAAAGTACCCAACACCTACATGAATAAATCCACCATAGAGCCCAATTGCCAGAAAAATAAGCATTTGTAAAAAGGTGGTTTTCTTTTTTTGTTTTTCAGGATTTCCATTGAGCCAGGTTTGGGGTTTCAACAAGATGAAAAAGAGCATGATTAACATGATAATGGCCACCGAAATTTCAAAAAACTTGATATTTACATCCACTGCAACCAACGCTCCAAGAACAGAACCTATAATCGTCGGAATTCCTAATATCAGCCCCTTCTTTAAATCTAAATAATTGTGTTTGTTGAAATTAAAGGAAGAAACTATGTTTTGAAGTGTGACCGCTATTCTGTTTGTTCCATTTGCAATATCAATGGGCAGCCCGAGAAACATAAAAAGTGACATCGAAATAATTGTACCACCCCCGGCTAAAGTATTGATGAATCCAACCATCAACCCGGAAGCTATCAACGCTGTAACTTCAATCCAGTTCATGAGTATCGTAAGTAAGGGTACAAAGGTGCAGATATTTTCGGGATTAGGTGCTTTATAGAGATGGATTTCCCCTCACCCTCAAAAATCTTCATTTAAAACGCTTTTTATCACGCTTTTTAACGAATCAAACGTAAAAGGTTTGCTTAAATACCCATCCATTCCTGCTTCGAGATAAAGCTCTTTATCTCCCTTCATCGCATTGGCTGTAAGCGCAATAATGGGAGTATGCCGGGCTGAATTACGTTCCACCTCCCGTATAGTTTTAGCTGCCTGATATCCATTCATTACTGGCATCTGTATATCCATAATTATCAGATCATAATTACGTTTACAATAGCTTTGAATTGCTTCTTCTCCATTTGAAACCACTTCTATCTCGAAACCCATTTTCTGTAAATTGTATTTAGCAATTTTTTGATTAATCGGATTATCTTCGGCAAGTAAAACTAACTTTGTATAGGAGACCCCTTCCGATTCCTCTCCGGTAATCTTACATTCAATTTCATGGCTATCAGATACTAAAAAGGGTAGCTCAAACCAAAAAAGAGAGCCTTTACCCTGTACACTTTCAACACCAATAGTCCCATCCATCATGTCGGTAAGCTTCTTACAAATAGATAATCCCAAACCTGTTCCGGTAATCAATTTTGATTTTTCCTGTTTTACCCGCGAAAAAACCTGAAAAAGTGATGATATGGCTTTCGGAGGGATCCCAATACCTGTATCTGCAACTTCAAATCGTAAAAAGGCTTTATTTTTTTCTGATTTTATACATCTTACAGCAAGAACTACCCTGCCTTTTTCTGTAAATTTAATCGCATTGTTTGTCAGATTCAAAATTATCTGACGTAGGCGTACAGGATCTCCAATCAGAAATTCAGGAATATTCTCGTCAACCTGAATCAGAAATTCCAACGATTTTTCATTTGCTTTAAGCTTGGTAACCAAATTAATATCGTCAAATACCTTTTTGATATTGAATGTAATAAATTCAAGCTCCATTTTGCCGGCTTCGATTGCTGAAAAATCGAGAACATCATTGAGCAAAACAAGCAAATTCTCGGCAGACACAGTTATCCCTTTCAATAAATCAGACTGTTCAGGGGTTAATGGGGTATTTTGCATAATATCCGACAACCCCAGAATCCCATTCATTGGAGTTCGGAATTCATGTGAAACACTGGCTATAAATTCGTTTTTTGCAAATGTTCCGGCTTCGGCTTGTTCTTTTGCTTTACGGAGTTCTTCTTCATTATGCTTGCGTTCGGTGATATCCCATGAAATACCAATCAGTCCAACTATCTGATTTTCCGCATTAAAAATGGGTGCAATATTCGTACTTACCCATCGTTTGCTTTTTTTGCGCTCTATTTCTTCTTCAATATTGTAAACCGCATCTCCGCTTTTTATTACAAACCGTTCCTTCTCAAGATAGACGTCATTAGAATATCCGTTAAAAATATCGCTTACCTGTTTCCCTATAATTTCATTACTTTTCAATCCTACTAAATTTTCAAAAAACTGATTAACAAGCATATATCTTAAATTCACATCTTTAAAATAAACATAGGCAGGAATGGTGGAAAGCAAAGTAGAAAGTTCTTCTGCTCTGATTTCCAGTTTTTCTGTTACTTTCTTTAAATCTATACTTGTACGCGTTAATAGCGAAGACAGGATGTTTTTTTCTTTGTTCGCTCTTTCGTATTTGAATTGAATTTTCTCAACCTCTGCTTTAACTTTGATCAGTTCATGTAAAAACTGCTGTTTGCATTCCGAAAAATCGTTGCAGGAAGTAAGTTCATTCAACTTCACAATTAACTGTTCAATTCTGGACTGCATATGCTATTTTTCTTTAATCGAAACCAATGTAAATGTCTCATTATAAAAGTCACACATAGAATTGTAGTTATTCCCTATTTCACCGTACGTAAAAAATCCGATTAATGGAATATTCCAATTCTCCCAAACCTGATCAATTTCTTCCGAAATCATTGGACCAAGAGCATTATGACGAGCCATGCATGAAAAAAGAATGAGATAATCAGCATGCTTATTCTTTTCATAAAACGCCGTTACCTTATCCCGGGTAAACTCAACGACTTCAAAACCAGGCGAACTAGAAAATGTTACAGTAGCTCCCTGCGGAACAGTTCCGGCAAAAATAAGAGACTTCTTTTCACGATCAACATTCAAAACGGCACGTAAAACATCTTCTTTCCCTGGCTTTTTTATCAATAATGGATACTCAACTCCAATTCCCGGAAGATCTTTATCATCGACATTGAGATACTCTTTATACACATCCAAAGCAGGATGATCATCTATTGTATATACGACATTCCCCTCTGAATGTGTAATAATTTTATCGGCACCAATTCCAACCCAGCCGCTGGTAGCAATTCCCTTTACGTCAAAATCGTTTTTATCCAAAAGCATGACTAATGCTCCATTTTTCAACAACCTCCCTTCCGAAAATACAAAAGTATCCCTGAACTTTGCATCGTCACCGGCAAGCCCTCCAAACATAGTAATATTCTCTCCTGCTAAAGATTGAATACCTTTCACAAGTTGTTCTCCATCTGTTTCCAAACCACTGGCCACAATAATAATTGCCGGGTCAACAAAAGTAGATTTTGCCCAACTCCCGATTTCTGCTCCAAGTAAAAAGGATGTTTTCTGCTCTCCTTCAAAACTCTTTAATCTGAAATTTGGGCTTGTGTATTTCACTAAAAGACAAACAATCGCTTCCTCTGAGAGAATCTGGCTCTGCTCATCATACAAAAATTCGCCACAAGAACTACTTCCAAAAACCTGTACAGAATGGGCTTTCAAAAACTTCGATATTTCATCAAGTTCTACATTTACAGATGCAAAAATAATGGCAGTACTCGCTATAAATCCCTGATTTTCTATTTGTTGAAACTTATCTTTGAATTGATTTGTTGTTTCTGCACTGAATGATTTTAATTCCATACTTTTCAGATTTAGAGTGTAAATACGGCTTTCGACCACTAAGATACATTATTTCCCGGCTATTCACAATTTATCTGTAAAATTATAATCAGTCAAAACACACACTGAAAAATGAAGGCTTTTCTGTTATAGTTTTTGAGCTAATTTACTATGATTAAGCCCATAAGAAAAATAAATCAGAAGACCGATAAACAGCCAAATAAAAAATCGCAACCAGTTTATAATGCCAAGCTCTGTCATCAGATAAAAATTTGTGAGCAAGCCTAACACTGGTATCAACGATAATTTCTTCTGAACAGCCCTGAATGTCAATAAAGCGGATGCTATAATAAAAACAAGCATTGGTATTTTATGTTTGAGAAGCGCCCAAAACCCAATTTCAATCCAGTTTTTCTTTTTGAAATCAAAAAAGTTAATTAATCCCTCTTTTTGGTAAATCAAAAGAATCGCTAACGTTATCATCCATAAAATTGGCAAAACATACCGTGAGCTTACATAAGGAATATGAAAACCTTTATCATTCGGATTTTTCTTACCGGGTTTATCCAAAATCAGTACTCCTCCTGAAACCAGGATAAAGGCAAAAAGAGTTCCGATACTCGTAAGATCGGTTACTTCCGTTAAATTTAAAAACAGGGAAGGGATTGCAACCAAAACTCCGGTAAGGATGGTTGAAAAACCAGGTGTTTTGAAGCGGGGATGCAGTTTTGAAAACCGGGGAGGAAGCAATCCGTCGCGACTCATACTCATCCATATACGGGGTTGTCCAACCTGAAAAACCAGTAAAACTCCAGCCATGGCTATTACTGCACTAATGGCTATAATTCCGGATAACCTCGATAAACCCAATTCCTGAAATGCATAGGCGAGGGGATCTCCAACGGCCAGATTCGTATAATGGATCATCCCTGTAAGCACCAGACAAATAAGCACATACAAAACGGTTGTAATACCCAGTGAAAGAAACATTGCACGAGGTAAATCCCGTTTCGGGTTTTTACACTCCTCGGCAGTGGTCGATATTGCATCAAAGCCGATATATGCAAAGAAAACACCCGCAACACCCTTCAAAACGCCCCCTATTCCATTAGGAGCAAATGGATTCCAGTTTTCAGGATTCACATAAAATGCACCCACTGTAATGACAAGAAAAAGAATCGCTAATTTCAGCAAAACCATCATATTCCCGGCAATTTTACTCTCACGGATTCCACGATAAACCAGCCACGTTATCAAAACTACAATCATAAAGGCGGGAATATCCGCAATAATTGGAATCGAACCTATGCGGGGAGCTTCAGCAAATGCGCACCAGGCATTTTGCAGAGATGCCGATAAGGCATCAAAATGAGTGCCTTGCTTTATCAACTCCTCAGCCTGTGTATAGCCCCGGAACGCAGTAACATAATCTGTTGAAAAACAATCCGGAACATGAATACCAAGCCCTTGCATTAAGCCGGTAAAATAATCGGACCAGGAAATTGCAACAGCAATATTCCCGACTGCATACTCCATGATTAAATCCCAGCCGATAATCCATGCGACCAATTCTCCAAAACTGGCATAAGCATACGTATACGCACTTCCACTGATGGGTATTTGTGATGCAAAACGTGCATAGCAGAGCGCAGACAAACCACAAGCCAAGGCGGTGAACACAAAAAGTAACGATACAGCCGGGCCTCCAAGGGATGCAGCATTCCCAATTGTGCTGAAAATTCCGGCACCAATAATTGCGGCAATACCCAGAGAAGTTAAATCCCAAAGTCTTAAGTTGCGTTTCATCCCGAAACCTTCCGATTCCGATTTGTCGAACGACTGCATAATTTCAGAAATAGATTTTCGCCGGAAGCAGGAGTGGAGCTTTGTCATGAGAATGGGGGTAAATGATACTCAAAAGTAGTAAAAAGAGAATATGTATTTACATGTTAATTTTTATACCTGTGAAACAAAAAGAAGTGACCAGAGAAATATCTGATCACTTCTTATAATTTATAAACCAGTAAGTTCTAACTTTTATTAGAATATATCATTCTGATCAATCACATCATTGGGATCTTCTTCGGCACTATTCATGTGCATATAATCTTCGCTGGTAAAAACAATAAACAGATACTGCTTTTGGCCATTTACAAGTGTATTTTCAATTACACGAATTACATACCCATTTCTTTCATAATCTGTTAACAATGAGTTTTCCAGCTTATTCGTGTTGATGCTAAGCATTCCTTCTTTCACAATCAGATCTACCAGAATCGTGTAATTCTTCGTGTTTTGAATTTGATAAACGATTCTGTTTTCAGAACCAGGATAGGAAAGAATATTCATCCAGGCTACGGCACCTCCGGTTTTTGTATCTTTACCAAACGCCCAACTATTGCGATTGTATTTTCCTACTACACCACCCTTTTTATGACTGAACTTCCATCCTTTATTGCTCAAATATGTATCCGATTCTTTAAAATTCATACTTTGAACAGAAATTAGTTCTTTTACAGTAAAACACTGTGCTTTTGATATTTGCAAAAATAATACTGTAAAAAACAGAAGTGCAAAAACCGATTTTACGGAAGAACTCCTTCTAAAACTTTTTACATTCATATCCATTTTGTTTTGGGTTGATAATGCGATATATTGAAAGAATTAGACAAACAAAACAAAAATTGGTTTACTTGCCCAATCAATTCATGCCCAAAGATAAGGAGAAAATAAGAAGAATCCTTTGAAACTGATTAATTATAAATAAACAGGATTCCCTGTATATTTGTACGTTAAATATCTATACCTTATGAAATTAAAAATACTTGCTTTGGGAGTTGCGTTCGTTGCTTCTTGTTCTGTTGCTTATGCACAATTTACCCTTTCGGGTGAATTTCGCCCAAAAGCTCAGGTTTTGGATGGCTATCGCCAGTTATTAAATTCTTCTCAAAAACCAACTGGAATTGTTGCTCAAAGGAGTAGATTACTGTTTGACTACTCTTCTGCAAAAACCGAATATGGGTTTTCGATTCAGGATGTAAGACTCTGGGGGCAGGATAATCTGACCGATAATAATACAAATATTGGAGTATTTGAAGCATGGATGAAGTATAAATTCAATACAAAAATGGCATTAAAAGCTGGTCGTCAGAAACTGAATTACGATGACGGAAGGATCCTTTCCGAAAACAACTGGAGAGACTGGGGAGCTACACATGATATAGCTGTATTTCAATACAATAACCCTGATAAATTGCAAAAACTTGATGTGGGTTTTGCAATCAATAATCCCGGAGATTTTAAAGCGAACTCTCTTCTGGATTACACCCTGAAAAGTTATAAATACATGAGCTTTTTCTGGTTCAATCAAAAAATGATGAATCAGAAACTAGACCTCTCTTTTACCGGAATTATAGATGTAAATCAAAAGCCTTCACACGTAAACAATTACAATTCCCGTTTCACGTTCGGCCCAAATGCAACTTACAAAAACGGAAAATTCAGCTTCAATGGTATCTTTTATTATCAGGGAGGAAAACTTGCAGAAGGGACAAGCCTGAAAGCAAATTTCTATTCTGTGAAAATTTCTTATAAAATCACAGATAATCTGGAACTTACAGCCGCTTATGATCACTATTCAGGAACAGATTTTTCCGATACAACACTGGGCAAAACTGAGTCTAAAGCATTCGACAAACTGTTTGGTACTTCTCATACCTTTTTAGGCTATATGGATTATTTCCCTCTCGAAAAAGGCAAACCAGGCTTTGGATCCGGCATCAACGACATTTATTTCAGAGCAAAATACAGTTTCAGAAAGATCCACAGCCTCGAAGCAACTATTCATCTCTTTTCACTGGACAAAGAGTATATGCTATTGAAATCCAGTCCTAAAATGGACGTATTGAAGGTGAATAAAAATATCGGTACAGAACTCGACCTCGTTTATAATTGTAAATTATCTTCCGAAGTTGAAGTAAATACAGGCTATTGTGTTATGCTGCCCTCCGAAACGCTCGAAAAAGTGTACGGACTAAACAAGGGAGATAGTAAATTTTCTCATTATCTGTACTTTATGGTAACTTTTAAACCTCAATTTTTCAAATGGCAACAAACGCAAAAAGAATAATTTCACAAAATGTTCTTTTTGACAAAAAGGATGCTGTTCTGAATTCCGTATATTTGCAGGAAGAAAAGGACGATAATAACGCTCTAAAACTATTCAATCATGAAACGTCATATACCGAATTTATTAACATTGAGCAATTTATTTTGCGGATGTATTGCAATAATACAAGCCTTTAACGGCAATTGGGTAAATGCCTCTCTGTTTATTTTTGCAGGTGCTGTTTTCGATTTTTTCGATGGTTTTGCTGCTCGTTTGCTTAATGTGAAATCGGATATAGGGAAACAGCTCGACTCCCTTGCCGACCTGATTACATTCGGAGTAGCACCGGCAACTATCGCTTATGTAATGATGCAGTATACGTTTACACAATGGGAAGTTTACCATCCAGCCTTTAAAGCCTATCCGGTTCTTTTTCAATTCATCCCTTATAGTGCATATCTGATTGCTGTCTTTTCCGCACTCCGTTTAGCAAAATTCAATATCGACACTCGCCAAGAAGTCTATTTTATCGGGCTTCCAACTCCCGCTAATGCAATGTTTTGGGCTGCTTTCCCACTTATAAATTATTCTATTAGTGAACATTACATGTGGGAATGGTTTGAAGAAAGTCAAACCAGTATTATCTATACGAATTATGCAATGTACCCATGGTTTTATGTTATTCTTGTGATCGTAATGTCATTGTTACTGGTAAGCCCGTTTCGCATGTTCTCTTTCAAGTTCAAAAATGTGACCATGAAAGAACACGGATCACTATTAGGATTCCTTATTCTCTCGATCCTATTGTTAATTACTCTTCAGGTTATTGCAGTGCCAATATTAATCTTCGGCTATATTCTGCTCTCTATTCTGACTTTAAACGGCAAGAAAACAAAACGTTAATGTAATACGACAAATTTAGAGCTATAAACAGAATCAGACGATTCTAAAAGAATTGAATAAATACCGGTCATCCATTGTCCGGTATTTATTGTATATACCGATGACTCTTGCTCTCCATTTTGCTCATAAATCAAATTTCCCAATAAATCATAAATACGAATCCATTTTACCGGATTGGAAATTTTTACAATAATTTTATCATTTGCAGGATTAGGATATAATTGATAATCAAACTGATTTGCTGTATTTATTCCACTGGAAGACTGGGTTAACTGTACGTTAAGATTATTTGTTTGGTGATTCTGAACAGATACATTACTGATTGTCTTACTATTATATCCTGGAACAGAAAATGTAACCGAATAAGTGCCTGCTAAAACAGGGCGGTGATAATCACCATTTAAAGCCGTAGAATAAACATGAGAGCTATCGCGATCATGATTATTGATAAACACCCGCACCTTAAGCGGCAGGCCTGTGACAGAATCGGTGACAACTCCATGTATTCCGAACCGGGCTTCTTCCAGATAATTGAGCAATGATTTGTAATTGTAATTCCAATACGCAGGCAAAAGACTAGATGATAACGTTTTATCTGTGGACAACTCCATCGTAACCTCCCTACATTTCTGCCACCAATTCATATAATCCTGACGACCACCTGTAATAACATACCAGGTTCCACCATTCGTAATTCCATTTGATTCATCGGTTAAATATCCTGTTACGCTATTTGCATGTGCTGTATCAGCATACGCTCTTGAAATCTGACTCCACCAGGTATCATCTGCATGCGTTTTTGTTGCTGCAGCCCAGGTATCAAACGGATAATTAATCAATTCTGCGCCACCATGTAAATTCGCACTCATGGTAAAATTATGAAGTCCTGCAAAATTCATCATCGCGATATTCTCCGGTTGCCATTGATTTCCATCCGGATGATCGCCGGCTCTTGGATCCGGGAAATTTCGGTTTAAATCTATCGAATTTGCGTTATAACGAACTGAACCAACAATGGTTGAGTTACTTATTTTAAACGTTCCATCTGGATTTGCTAAAGGACTAATCCAAATTTCCATATTGTTTACAATGGAATTTATCCGGCTGTTTGTGCCATAATTTGAAAGCAGATAATCAGCCAATCTCAACATCAAAATGTAACCTGTTGTTTCATCTCCATGTATAGTTGCTGTATAAAAAAATTCAGGCTCAGATTGATCGTATTGAACAGAATCTGAAATCTTTAAAGCTATAATAGCACGATTATTTTTTGAGAATCCAATTGTATCCAGTTTACAAATTGCAGGATAATCCGTCGCAAACTTTTTCATCATCTGAATATACAAATCATAAACCGGATATTTATCCCAGTTTTGCATATCTGCTAACGCTGAAGCCATAACAATTGCATCAGGATTGAGCAGGGAAGGAGCTGTTAAAACCTCATAGTTGCTTTTTGCTTTCAGAAATTCAGAAAATTGAGATGCTGAGGCGTATGCATACACATATCCATCTTTCACTTTATCCACAGAAACTTTATCCATTACATTATTTCCTGACGTTGAAACAGGAAATCTGAAATAAATTTCACCTCTACTTTCCAAAATATCTTTAACGCTGGAATTATTTGTAATTACCTGAGCTTGAGTAGTAAATATATTTACCAGCAAAACAAAGGCCAGCAAAACAAGTTTTGAATTTTTCATCATTAAATCATTCTGTATGAATCTACAAACTTACAAAATGTAAGGAGAACAATCACTAATTATTCATAAAACAAAAAGACCCCGGAATAATTCCGGCCCGGATTGAATCTTTTAGCCAGCCATTCAGCTCATAACGAAATACCCATCCATTTTGATTATAATCCAACGCATCCGAAGCCAGTAATTGTCCATTTGAAGGGTTTACAGCCAGCGCATAAAAAAGATGATTCGTTTTCGGAATAAACGGCTGAGAAGGCAAATTCAAGGCATTTGCCGCCATTTTATAAATCCCCTGGCTGATGTAATAAAGTGTATCACCAGTATGATTTAGTACAAGCGAAGTAGGGGAGAGGTACCGGCTCGGAAATTCAAATTTCTGTTCTATTACACATAATTGTGGATCAATTTTATACAATGCAGGAATCTCTTCATAATTAAAGCCACCACTGCAAAGTACCCATAATTTGTTGTATTTGTCTATCACTAAACTGTTGAGTTCTTTTGTTAAAATCAACGAATCTATAATTTTATCCTGAATAACATCTGCAATGAGTAATGTATTATTTGGCTTTTGAATATAATGTTCTGACCAGTTTAAAATAAATGCCTTATTTCCGAAGAGAGCCATTTTATCTGTCGATTTTCCTGCATAAAATTTTCCGACAACTTTTCGTTCCTCAGGATTTAAGATAGAAATCCAAGGTGAACGTAAATCAGAAACATACGCTTTCTGACTGTTAATCGGCAAAATAAAACGTGGATTTTCAAGATCTTTTATTGTTGTAACTGAATGAAAATCACCGAGATGAACTACTTCTATTTTCCCGGAATTATTCACAACAATAAAGGCAAAATCGCCAATAATCTGCATGGAAGTTGGGATATCTCCTGTAGGTCTTTTGTTTGCCGAATAAAAAACATCCTGAATTAACTTTCCCCTCAGTTCATCGTAGAAGGAAATCGTACCATTTCCCCATGTAAAATTACCTTCGTTGAGGATAAAAAATCCCTTACTTCTCACATAATCGGAAGCTTCAGTGTTTATTTCACCAAAAGGCTCATCTTTTGTACAACTGAAAATAATCAGTGCACAAAACAACAGTAATCCATTGATAATCTTCTTATTCATTTGATTGGCTTTTTAAAAACTGATACCGTAAAACTACTGAAAACGAGCGACCCGGCATTGGTTGCCATGCTACAGACTGATAATCTTCGTCAAAAATATTATCAATCGAAACCTGTAAGCTCCATTCTTGTTTTGCCATCTTAAAACGTTTACTTAAGTACAAATCGCTCACGAAATAATCGGGTAAGTAACGGGTATTTGACGTACTGGTGTATCGTTTTCCGACCCAATGTGTGTTAAATGTGAAATTCCAGCTTTGATAGCTGCAGGCAATATTTCCGTAAACCGAATTTCGGGGAACATAAATTAACTGCTTATCCACAGTTGGATCGTTAGGGTATAATTCCTTTTTATTAAGTGCGGCCGTAAAAGTATAACCTCCCTGCAGTGTGAAAACACATTTACTCAATTCATATTTCACGTGAAACATATACTCTAACCCACTGGAATTAACCTGTTTCAGGTTAACAGGTTTCCAATAACGCGAAACGGCATCCGGTTGCCACAATATCCAATTGTTGATGTGTGTAAAATAAGAAGTAAACTCTGTTTCAAATTTCGGATTACTCTTTTCCGATGAACGAATTTCAAAACTTGCCTCAGCTGTTAATCCGTCTTCGTGCTTTAAATCCGGATTGCCTCCCGGAACCCAATACAAATCATTCATCGAAGGTTGGTGAAGATTTCGGGCAACCATCGTTTTTACATACCAGTCTTTCGTATGGCTAAGCTTATATTCTATTCCCAGTGATGGTATTAATGATTGAAATTCACCATTCAATAGTTCTTCACGCAATAGGGCAACTGTAACCCAACGTTTGCCTATTTCATATCGTGCATCAACGTAAGCTGAAAATAAGTTCCGTTTTTTGAACCCACTGTAATTTATCGAGTTTACTTGAATTATTTCACCATCCAAACCGGTTCTTAACCGTAAACCTGGTTTCCCAAAAAACAATAACCCAGCTTTAAACGACCCCTGATTTACTCTGTTTTGAGAATGAATGAACGATACCCTGTTATCATAAATCATCAAATCATTCAAATAGGATACCGACAAATTTGTTTGATATTTTGGGGTTGTTTTCTTTACAAAAGCATTGACCTTTATTGATTCGCTTTCCTGAGATTCGTTTCCTTTAATTGCAGTCATTACAAGTGGTTGCGGAAGATTTCGAAAGTTTTTTTGCCACCAAAATCTGACTCCGGATTCAATATTTGAGCTGTTCTTAAAATAAAATTCCTGCATTACAGCTTCTTGCCAATAGGAAGCGTCATTGCGTATTTCTTCCGGATAGGGAAGAGCATAAGTATTGTTTTTGAATGAAAAATTATTTTCTGATTTCAATCCATAAATCTTGGTTTTACTCAAAAACTTTCCATTTCCAAAATTTACATTCAGACCCGAATTATATGTTTCAAAACTACCGGCTCCGATTAGTACCTGTACCTTTAATCGCTCCGAAAAATCAGGTTTATTGCCTATTTGAATTGTGCCACCCAAAGATCCACTATGCTGAAACAATGAGCTACTTCCATGTAAAAGAGACAATTCTTCATTCAAAAAAACCGGAATCAATGAAAAATCGGTTTGTCCCATCATAGGGGAGTTGATATTCAAATCATTCCATAAAACCTGAGTATGCGAAGCACTCGTTCCACGAAAAGAAACCGTAGCCAGATTCCCTTGCCCGTATGATTTGATAAACACCGGAGAATGCGCTGCTAAAAGTTGTGATAAGGAAGTAGATTCATATTGCTTTACAATTATTGAATCAAAAAATGTTGTTTTCAACACTCTCGGTTTATAAACAGCTTTGGATTGAATTGTGACTGATTTCAATTCTATCGTATCACTTATGTGCTGAGAATATATTTTATTCGAAATAAAAACTAATACCAAAACAACAATAAAATTATATACTCTTTTTTTATTCATAATTTTTATTCTGATAGATAGAATTTCATTGCAGAAGAAAATATTAATCAAGAATTATTTTTCGAGAAATATTTTTCCCCGCTTCAGTCAATATCCTCACAATGTAAATGCCTTTTCCTGCTTCAGGAAGAAAAATTTCGAGCTGTTGATCAATCGAAGTACTTTTATGTAATTCTCGACCACATATAGAATAGATTTCAACGTTGTATTTATCTGTATTCGAGGAACTTATTCTTATTTTCCGAGATTCATAAACATGAACATGAAAATCAGATTTCTGCTCATTTTCTAAAATTCCTGTGAATAGAGTGTTATGAATAACGCCAACGGCATCTAAATCGAAACCGGAACTCCAATAAGGAGTCGGATAGGGATCGTTGATTATATTTTGTTTTGAGTCGAAAGAGCAAATGGAAGTTTGGATTGATCCAACTACATCTACAATTCTAACATGAGTAATATGATTAATGTTTACCGAGATGCTATCGACCAAATCATTCAAATCAAAAGGTGTTCCATATAGCGCCTTGTATTTACCGGCAAGATTGTATAGCTTCTGAGTATTTAACTGTCCGAAACTTGAAATTTGAGAAGAGGTTGGGGTTAAAGAAACAGATGGGAAACGCACAAAATGAACTCCATCCGAACTCACTTCGATAAAAGCAAGTTCCAGAAAAAAATCATCAAATGAATTTTCAAATACGGCAAAATCAAAGCCCGGACCATTTACTATTGGATATGAAAACGTTACAGTTGCAACGCCTGCATCTCCAAGACTGACAACGTTATTATCAGCTTTCCCGAATGCATCATTTTCAGAACCGTATGAAGCCCTGTTTGTACCTAAATGGTCAGGATCAATAAAACTTGTATCCCCTTTTATTATATAACCTCTTGAAACATAACAATTTTGAGCCCAATCTATAAAAATAGCGGAGTCTTTAAATATCGCCGTTGAACCAACCAGACCCACTGCCGGAGGATATTGAGCGTAAAGTGAATGCCTGCCGGTTAAAACCAGCAGGCAAATCATCAAACCCATAAAAAAACTTCTATTCATGAAGTTTACCTTTAACGTGATTAACGTTTCACAATTCGTTGGGTGTAAACACCTGATTGTGAATTTACTTTTACAAAATAAACACCTTCGGTTAAATTAGCCAGAGAAAGCTTACATTCCATGTTGTTCACTTCATTCCGAGAAACTAATTTACCATCCATAGAGTAGATTTCAAGTGTATTAATTTGTTGATTATCTTTATTTTGAACTATAATAAAGTCCGTTGTCGGATTCGGATAAATCTGGATAGTTGAAGGGAATACAGTTTCAATTCCTACCCCTGAACTATTGAAATTATCCAAGCTGAAATATGAAGGAGTATTCATACCATATTGGCCAATATCGCTCGAACGAAGAATAAATCCAATACTGTCAACAGATCCTAATGTACTTAAATTAAACCACTTCCAATCTTTTACTATATAGTCTTCTGTATTATTGGAAAACCGGAAATCAGCCAGATAAAACGCTGCACTATCTTTCAAAGTTCCATTACTCCAACCCAAAGCAACAATTTTAAACCAATCAGCATCATTCCCGGTAGAGCCACCAAATTTTTTAGCAATCCCATCACCTAGTTTCATTGAATAATAAGCATATACACTATTCGTAACATAGCATCCGGTAACAGATTTGTTTCCATTCAAATTCACCACAGATGGAATTGGATGATTATCAGTCATATAATCGGAAAGAACGGAAACCATTGCATAGTTTGCTGAATTGGAATATCCTTTCCCTGTAATTGCAGCAAATTGATTGGAATGTCCTTGTGTAATGGTATCCGTTACATTGGAATACGCAAAACCACCCCAGACATAAGCACTTCCACCAAATGAAGTATATTGGTTTTCAAATAAATAACCCCCATTTGAAAAACCACCACTTAAATCAGAACCATTCCAGTAGGCATTTGCATTTAAACTAAAATTGTCGAACGTAGCTACTGTTTGAGCTTTTGAAACAAATGGCAACAGAAAGGAAATTGCCAAACCAAGAAAATAACTTTTGTTCATAACTGCTTGTTTTAAAGTTTAATAATTGGATTAAACTTCAAAACTTCAGGGAAAAAAATAAGCGGGAATAAGTAAGTGTATGTAACTTATTCATGGCTTTTATCCCGAAAGCTTTGAATAGAATTTGAAACTGGCAGGTCTTCTGACTTGTTTCCTTTCCGTCGCCTTCCCATCCAAACCTTTAGGACAGTGGCAAGAATAACGGTAAAGTATCACTGAAACTTACAGCAGCGGGTACTGTACAGGTTTTTCACCTGTTTCCCTTTTCATCTCCGTTTAAGGAGAACCATTTCATCGGCAAAATTAGATAAAAACCTGTTCAATGACAGGTTTTTTTAAAATATTTTATATTACATTGATTTAGCGAACTTTATATATTACATTTATTCCTCATCATCGATAGTAATATTGTCATAACGAATTTCTTTCCCATCTTGATAGTAAACTATCAGAAACAATTGACCCTCTTCTGTGAATTTTCGCCACTCACCTTCACGCTTACCCATCACATAGTCTCCTGTTTGCTTTGTATTGCCGTTTTCCCAATACCATGTATGCTTTCCATTTGGGTTATCTTCTACATAAGATCCTATGAACGAAGGCTTTCTGTCAGCAAAAAAATGCTTCCACGTTCCATTACGCTTTCCGTCGGTATAAGTGCCCTCTTGACGGGTATCATTTAATTCATAAAACCAAAATCCATTCTCCTGACCATCAATATATTCACCTTTTACAATTATTTTACCAGTATCACTATATTCAACATATTGGCCATCTCCAAGTCCATTATTCAAATTTTCTTCAATATGTATTTCACCTGATTCATAATACCATTGCCATTCACCATCATAATTTCCTTTTGCATTAAAACGTCCGGTCTGTTCTAGTTTACCACTTTTATAGTAAAATTTCCAATTTCCTACTTTGAGATTATCTTTATAGCTTCCTTCTGCTTTTAATTTTCCATCATCGTAAAACTCTTTCCAGATACCTTGCTTTAAGCCTTTTTCATCGACAATTCCTTGACCTACAAGTATTCCATTTTTATAAACTGAACCGGTTTTTAAGGTTCCGTCAGGATTATAATCTCTTCTTATACCTTCTGGTTTTCCCTTATTGTAACTTGCCGTTGCTTTAATTTGTCCATTCGGATAGTAATCCGTTCTTACTTCAAGTTCACGAAGTTCGGGAGCATCCAATTGAAGTTCATCATTGATGTATTTTTCTATAACAATAAGATTTCCATCAGGTTTATAAGATTTAAAAAAACCGTTTTTCTTATCGTTTTGAAAGGTTCCTTCTAATTTTAGATTCCCATTATCATAAAACCATTTCCAAACTCCTTGTTTCTGACCTTTAAAATCTACCCGGTTAATTCTTTCCCGGTTAATAACAAAACCTGTTCTGTATTCAATCAGGCTGATTATCAAACCTGTAGTATCGTATTCACGTTCTATTCCATTTTCAAGGCCATTTTCAAATGGAGTTTCTTTTTTAAGTTTTCCAGAAATATAATATGTTTTGGATAATCCTTGTTTAATATCATTTATAAAATACTCATTTACAATCTCTTCTTGTTGATAGCTGCGACGTAACCCATTCTTTTTCCCATTTTTATAAGTAATTTCAAGTGTCTTTTTCCCCTGTGAATCATAAAACGTCCATACACTATCCAGTTCAAAATTTTTACGACTTCCTTCTGATACAAGTATTCTCTTATCGTTATATGTTTTCCAATATCCATCAGGTTTTCCATTACGTAAATTTCCTTCACTGGATATTTTTCCATTAGGATGGTAATACTGAGTAAAAACAAGAGAATCGGGTTTTACTTGTGATATTGATTGGTAATAAGTTACAACAATAAAAAGAATTAACAGTGTAAGTTTACTCTTCATTTTGAAAACCATTTTATTGAACTTACGAAGATAAACGAATAAGCGGAGTAATTGGTATTACTCCGCTTATTTTCATTTAATTAATTAAAATAGATGCTTAAGTATTAATAAATTAAATAATTCCCAGTTTTTTAGACATTTCAAGCATCCTCACAATAGGTGCTTTCGCTTTATCTATAATTTCCGGATTTAAAATAATTTCCGGTTGTTCATTTTTTAAAGCCAGATAAAGTTTATCGACGGTGTTAAGTTTCATAAATTCACAATCATTACAGGCACAAGTTTCATCTGTAGCAACTATAATAAACTCTTTTCCAGGATTTTGTTTTTTCATTTGATGAATAATGCCTGTTTCGGTAGCTACAATGTACTTTTGATGAGAATCACTATTCGCATACTTTAAAATAGCAGTTGTTGAACCAATAAAATCAGCTAACTCAAGTACGGCAGCATTACATTCAGGATGAGCAAGTATTTTAGCATCAGGATGTTGCAACTTTAAATTCACTATTTTCTCAGCTTTTAAAATATCATGTACCTGACAGGTTCCGTTCCATAAAACCATATTTCTACCTGTCATTCTGTTAATATACCCACCCAGATTTTTATCAGGTGCAAAAATAATTTTTTGATCTTTCGAAAACGATTCAACAAGTTTTAATGCATTACTCGATGTACAGATTAAATCACTTAAAGCCTTTACTTCGGCACTACAATTAATGTATGAAATTACAATATGATCAGGATATTGTTTTTTAAACTCAGCTAAATCAGAACCTTTACATGAATCGGCTAAAGAACATCCAGCTTCAAGATCAGGCAAAATAACTTTTTTATCCGGATTTAATAATTTTGCTGTTTCGGCCATAAAATGAACTCCTGCAAAGATTATTAAATCCGCTTTTGTTTCAGCAGCTTTTTGTGCCAAATTCAAACTATCGCCTACAAAATCAGCAAGATCCTGTATTTCTGGGATTTGATAAAAATGAGCAAGAATCACTGCATTTTTTTCTTTTCGTAATGTTTTTATAGCAGCGAGTTTATCAATATTATTCATATATGTATTTTAAAAATATAATAATGTATATAATAGGGCTGTTAATTTGTTTGTAAATAGAAACTCCTAAATTTGCTTTTTTAGATGTTAGTAGTTTATCAACAATTAACTAACATAAGTAGTTTGATATATTTACTTGAATTTCAAGTTTTATATAAACGATTAACATCATGTTGATAGTTTGTATTGTTGATATTTTTTTGCATATAAAACAGCTTTAGAGCTGTTGAAAATGTGTTTAGAACTGTTGATAAATTGGCAGTGTCTAATCACAGAAGCGGCAAAATTAGACAAAAGTGTTTATAAAACAAGTGAGTTTAAACAATGTGAAGTAACGTTATTTTGTTGTTAACAACATCTTTGTTGATAAAATATATCACTGTATATCAATAATATAGTATCTATTTTTAAATACTTTGGCCTATTTAAAAAGCTCATATTAAAGTGGATGGTAAAGAATAGTTAACTTTGCTCATTAAAACTTATCAACAATGTTTGATAAACAGAATATAATTGCTATCGGTTGTGATCATGGTGGTTTTGAAATGAAAAACTACCTGGTGAAAACTTTGACAGATCAAGGTTTTCAATGGTTTGATTTCGGAACTTTTAGTTCGGAAAGTGTTGATTATCCTGATATTATACATCCGTTAGCGAAAGCTGTTTCGGATGGAAAGTATCAGTTTGGAATCATTTTGTGTGGAAGTGGAAATGGTGTACAAATGGTAGCCAATAAATATCCAAATGTAAGAGCTGCATTGTGTTGGGATACTGAGCAAACGGAATTAACACGTAAACATAACAATGCGAATGTGTTATCTTTACCAGGAAGATTTATTCCGTTTGAAAAGGCCGAAGAAATGGTAAAGCTTTTTTTAAACACTGAATTTGAAGGAGGAAGACATACATTGCGTGTTGATAAAATATCTAAAACTTTATAATTGCCTATGTTTCAGGATAATTACAAGAAGTTTATTGCAGATGCTGAACAAAACATCTCTGATTTAAAGCAACTTTCTGTTTTGAGTCAGAATGTTGATCGTTATCAAAATAATATAAAAGCAAATAAAGAAGTGTTTTTAAATTTTGAATTAGCGAGAAAACGTGCTGCACATTTAAAAAACAAGGCATTTAATGAGTTTGAACATTATCTTACGGAATTTGAGAAAAAATTTCGTAACAATGGAGGTAAAGTAATTTGGGCGGAAAATAGTCAGCAAGTTATTCTTGAAATAGTTCAAATAATTGAAAAACAAGAAATTAATACAATAAACTATACAAAATCTTTAATTTCTGAAGAAATAAATATTTCAAAATCACTTAATGACTTTACTCCGGTAGCAACGGATATGAGTGACTTTATTCTTCAGAAATTATCATCTGAAAAGAAACTTTCAGATTTGACGCTTATGCGTACTTCTGAAGCTGAGATTTCAGAAATGTTTCACAAGTACTTTCAATTGCGCAAAAATGCTACTTTAGAAGAAATAACTGCATCAATAAGAGATACTTTACGTAATAGTATTCTCCAATCAAAAATTTCAGTTACCAGTGCTGATTTTTTGGTATCTGATTGTGGAGCAGTAGCTTATAGTGAAAATGAAGGAGATATTACACTTGCTTACTCTATTCCCAAAGTTCAAATAGTATTAGCAGGTATTGAAAAAATAATTCCCTCATTAAATGATTTAGAATTATTGTGGGCTTTAAAAGCGCATAGTAAAGAAGGTATGTTAGCCAATACTTATCAATCAGTTGTTTTTGGACCTAAGAAAGAGACAGAAACAGATGGCTGTAATGAGATGATTTTGATATTAGTTGATAATAACCGAACAGAATTATTAAGTCATAAACCTCAAAGGCTGGCTTTAAGCTGTATTGAATGCGGGGCTTGCTTACAAGTATGCCCCGTATTTAAAAAAGCGGGTTCTTCAGCTTATAATAGTGCATTTCAAGGACCTATAGGTGCGGTAAGTTCTCCTTTTTTGCTTGATTTTGAACAATACCAACATTTGAGTTTTGCCTCTACTTTGTGTGGAAAGTGTTCGGAAGTATGCCCTGTTCATATTCCGATTCATGAACTGCTTCTTTATAATAGAAAAGAAGTAGTAAGCAGAAAATCAAAGCCTTTAGCAGAGAGGTTTGCGTATGGACTTATTCGCAAAGCATTGATGAGTCGAAAATTTGTTGTTACAAAGAATGTAAAAGTAAAAAATTTGGCATTAAAATTGATGGCTGGTAACGCTTGGCTAAAACAGAGAGAATTTCCTGAAATTGCTGAAAAAAGCTTTAATCAACTCTGGAAAGAACAACATCCGGAACATGAAAAATAGTTTTAAGATGATAGATATTACCCATTATGCAGAAATCGATCTTGCTGAAACAGAACAAGTTTGTTTAAAGTTGATTTCTGAAAAAATAAAAAGCTATTCCAATCTCAAAGATGTTTATCGTAATATATTGGGATTTATTGATTTGACAACACTTGAAGGAGCAGATACCGAAGAAAAAGTAAATACATTGTGTGAGAAAGCAATTGCATTTAAAGACAAATCTCAAAATATTCCATGTACTGCTGCCGTATGTGTATATCCAACATTTGCAAAACAGGTCAGAACAAAATTGTGTGGAACAGGAATACATACAGCATGTGTTGCAGGAGCATTTCCTGCAGGGCAATCACCTTTGTTTGTTAAACTTATAGAAGTGAAGTATGCTGTGGATGAAGGCGCAGAAGAGATTGACATGGTTGTTTCACGTGGAAAAGCTTTGCAAGGTGATTGGAAAACAGTTCATCAGGAAATAAAAGCAATTAAACAGTTTTGCGGTGATGCACATCTGAAAGTAATTCTGGAAACAGGAGAACTGCAAACTCTGAAAAATATAAAGATTGCCAGCGATATAGCGATAGCAGCAGGTGCAGATTTTATCAAAACATCAACCGGAAAAATAACCATTTCAGCAACCATTCCGGCAGCTTATATAATGCTGCTGTCAATAAAAGAGCATTATCAAAAAACAGGTATTAAAATAGGTTTAAAACCTGCTGGCGGAATTTCTGAACCTTCGCAGGCAATAGAATATTATGCTTTAGTAGATGCTGTTCTTGGCAAAGAGTGGCTCACGAAAGATTTATTCAGAATAGGAGCGAGCAGATTAGCAGATAAGCTACTTGACAAAATAACAAGCAATTAATTGTAAAATTTAAACAATTGTTTTGGTTTGCAAAGAAACCAGTATCTTTGCAAGCTTCAATTATAAGATCTAACGAGAAATTGTAAACCAACAAATTCTAATTATGAGGTTTTTACAAGAAAAAATGTCCAAGTATGATCTCCCTCAACAGATGATAAGACTTGGTGTTTACCCATTTTTCAGGGTAATTGAATCTGATCAGGATACAGAAGTTCTGATAGAAGGAAAAAAAGTACTGATGTTTGGCTCTAATAGCTATTTAGGTCTTACGAACCATCCTAAAATTAAACAAGCAGCAATTGATGCTGTAAATAAATATGGAACAGGTTGTGCTGGCTCTCGTTTTCTAAATGGAACATTAGATATTCATATTGAGCTGGAAGACCGTTTGGCCAAATTTGTCGGGAAAGATGCTTCATTGGTTTATGCTACTGGATTTCAAGTAAATATAGGCGTAATTTCGGCAGTAACAGGTCGTGACGATTATATTATTCTGGATGAACTTGATCATGCTTCAATTATCGAAGGAAGAAGATTATCCTTTTCAAATGCATTGAAATTCAAGCATAACGACATGGCTTCCTTAGAGAAAGCCTTGAAATCATGCAAGCCGGATAAAATAAAGCTCATTGTAGTAGATGGGATTTTCAGCATGGAAGGTGATATTGTAAAACTTCCTGAAATTGTTGAACTCGCAAAAAAATACAATGCTTCTATTATGGTTGATGATGCTCACTCATTGGGTGTTATCGGAAAAAAAGGATCAGGTACTGCTTCTCATTTTGGACTAACAGACGATGTGGATCTCATTATGGGAACATTCAGTAAGTCGTTGGCTACTATTGGCGGTTTTATTGCGAGTGATAAAGACACCATCAATTTCTTGAAACATAATTCACGCTCATTAATATTTAGTGCAAGTATAACACCTGCTTCAACAGCTTGTGTATTAGCTGCTTTAGATGTTATGGAAGAAGAACCTGAACGTATAAATCAATTATGGGAAAATACCCGTTATTCTATGGATAACTTCAAGTTGATGGGATTTGATGTAGGTCATTCAGAAACACCAATTATTCCGTTATATGTTCGGGATAATTTTAAAACTTTCAAAATAACTAAGATGTTACTTGATGACGGAATCTTTGTAAATCCTGTGGTTTCACCGGCTGTAAGTTCCGATGCCTCCTTAATTCGTTTCTCACTTATGGCTACCCATACTCGTGAACAAATTGATGAAGCACTGGAAAAGATACATAAATACGCAAAGAAACTTCAAATCATCCCGTAATTAACCTTTTAACGGAATTTAGCTATGGCTATTGAAATAGTTGAAGTTAGCAGTGAAAAGCAATTGAAAGAGTTTATCCGGTTTCAGATAACACTCTACGAAAATTGTCCTCGTTTTGTACCTCCAATCATACGAGATGAGTTTATCACTTTAAGCAAAAATCACAATCCATCTTTCGAAGTTTGCGATACAAAACTATGGTTGGCTTACAAAGATGGGGTTCTTTCAGGAAGAATCGCCGGCATAATACATAAATCATACATTGAAAAATGGGGAAATCGTTATGCCCGCTTTGGATGGTTTGATGTGATTGATGATGAAAATGTTTCCAATGCATTATTTACAACAGTTGAAAATTGGGCTGTTGAAAATGGAATGGAAGCACTTCATGGTCCACTAGGATTTACTGATTTTGATCCGGAGGGGATCCTTATTGATGGTTTTGAAGAATTGGCAACCATTACTGAACGTTACAATCACTCTTATTACCAAAACTTCATTGAATTAGCAGGCTTTCATAAAGATGCTGATTGGGTTGAATATGAGGTAATTGCGCCTAAAAGTATTCCTGAAAAAGTGAAGAGGGTTGCTCAAAAAGTTTTGGACAGATATCATTTAAAAGTGGTTAAAATCAATTCAGTCAGGGAATTATTACCTTATTCTAAAGGGATTTTCCGGATCATAAATGATATTTATGGGTTGATGTATGGTTTCACCCCGATTACTGAAAAACAAATTGAGTTCTACATTGGAAAGTATATCAAATATCTTACGCCAGATTTGATTTCTATCATTACGAATTCTGATAATCAGGTTGTCGCTTTTGGTATAACAATGCCTTCTTATTCAAAAGCATTGCAAAAGATTGGTGGAAAATATTATCCTTTCGGGCAATGTACAATCAACAAAGCAAAGAAATCGAATGATACCTTAGATATGTACTTTATTGGGGTACATCCTGAATACCAGAATAAAGGACTCGTGGCTGTGATATTTAACGATATGCTTGGCAGAGTGTTAAATAAAGGTTTTGTAAAAGCTGAAACGAATATTGAATTCGAAAGCAATGATAAAGTTCGTTCCCTTTGGGATTTCTTTGAACACCGTCAGCATAAACGTCGCCGAAGCTATTTTAAATATTTGGTTCAAAAATCAAGATCAGAAGACGCAAAACTTATATAATACCCAATATATGGCTGTAGAAATTAAAGAAGTTCTTAATAACAGTGATTTAAAGAAGTTTATAAACTTCTACTATACACTTTATAAAGACAATAAATATTGCTGTCCTCCTTTAAGAATGGACGAATATAATACCTTACACTGGAAAAAAAATCCAGCTTTTGAATTTTGTGAAGCAAGATATTGGCTGGCTTACAAAAATGGGAAAATTGTAGGCCGTATTGCTGGGATGATAAATCATAAAGCAAATGAAACATGGAATGAAAAACATGTTCGTTTTGGCTGGATTGATTTTATCGATGATGAAGAAGTATCAACGGCATTGGTACAAACTGTAGAAGATTGGGCAAAATATTTGGGTTACAAAGCATTACATGGCCCTCTTGGATTTACAGATATGGATAAGGAAGGTATGCTTGTGATGGGATTTGATGAGCTGGGTACATTGGCTTCTATTTACAATTATGAATATTATAATGCTCATTTAGAAAAACTTGGATATAGTAAAGACGTTGATTGGCTACAATTCGAATTTGAAGTTCCAGCTGAGAAACCTGAAAAAGTAGCGAAAATTGCAGAAATTGTAAAACGTCGTTACAATGTGAAAGTACTTCAAGCCAAAAAGGCAAAAGATTTTGTACCCTATGCGCAGCAAATTTTTGACTGTATTAATGAGTCTTTCAAGCCATTATATGGATATACTGCACTTTCTCAACGTCAGAAAGATGCTTATACAAAGCAGTATTTATCTTTTGTTGAGCCAGATTATGTTACAATAATTCTTGATAGTAACGATAAAGTTATTGGAGTCGCAATAAATTTGCCTTCTTTAACACGGGCTTTGCAAAAAACGCAGGGTAAATTATTCCCATTTGGATTCATTCATATGCTTAGAGCCTTGAAAAAGCCTGAAATCATTGACATGTACCTGATTGGACTTCTACCTGAATGGCAGGGAAAAGGGATCAATGCAATTTTCTTTGATGAACAGCTCAATGCATTTATTAAACATAAGATTAAATATGCAGTTAATAACCAGCAACTTGAAACAAATCATAAAGGTTTGTCTCAATGGGAAGGTTATAATGGAAGAAACCATTTACGCCGTCGCTGCTATATTAAGCATTTTGAATACTAGTATTTTATGAGTCGGATACTTATTACAGGTGCTAGTGGTTTTATTGGAAGTTTTTTGGTCGAAAAAGCCATTGAACAAGGAATGCAGGTTTGGGCAGGTGTTCGCGGTTCAAGTAGCCGTGAATTTTTAATGCATCCTGATATTCAGTTTGTAAATTTGGATTATCAGAATGTAGAGGCACTCAAGCAACAACTTCTCGAAATAAGGCCTGATTATATAATTCATGCTGCAGCTGTAACCAAGGTTTTAACTTTTGATGACTTTCTGAAAATAAATTTTCAATATACTGTAACTCTGATTGATGCAATACATCAATCAGGTATTGTGCTTTCTAAATTTGTCTTTTTCAGTTCTATGGCTGCACATGGTGGTAGTGGCGAAGATTATTCAAAATCTGCAAAAGTGAACGAAACACCTCATCCCGATACCGGATATGGCAAAAGCAAACTCAAAGCAGAACAGTATTTGAATTCAAATGCGAAATTTCCATATCTAATCATAAGACCAACAGGTGTTTATGGTCCAAGAGAAAAAGATTACTTTGTTTTTTTCAAAACCATAAAAAGTGGATTGGAACCATATATCGGGTTCAAAAAGCAAATATTAACATTTGTTTATGTATCTGATTTAGTAGATATTGCATTTAAATGTCTGAAATCAGAATTTTCCGGTAAAACGTGGTTTGTATCTGACGGAAAAGATTATACTGCAGAAGAATTTGCTCAAATTACAAAGGACATTTTGAAAAAGAAAACATTCAAACTTTATGTTCCTTTGGTCTTGGTAAGAGCAATTGCCTTTACAAATGAGTATATTGGGAAGATCACGAAGAAGGTTTCTACTCTGAATGATGATAAATTTTTTGTGTTAAAAGAACGTAACTGGCGTTGCGAAAACACGATTTTGGAAGATTTGAACTATACTCCACAGTATGATTTAAAACGTGGAGTAGCAGAAGCTATAGAATGGTATAAACAAAAGAAGTGGATATAGAAACAAACTAAATAAATGAAAAATAACCTCTTAAAAGTAATTCTCCCCTTGGTAGTTTTGTGCCTTGCGGGAGTAAACTTTGTTATAGCTCAAGATAATACCATCAACGGAAAAATTACGGATGCAACTACCAATGAGCCTATTCCTTTTGCAAATGTTTATTTCAAAGGAACTACTGTTGGTACAACCACTGATTTTAATGGGAGTTATCATCTCAAGAGTTCAAATTTTAAAGATTCGATCACGGTAACGGTTGTTGGTTATATAGCCAGATCAAAAAAGATTAAGAAAGGACAGGATCAAGTAATTGATTTTCAGTTAAAACCTACAAGTTTTAATTTAGGTGAGGTTGTAATTGAAGCTGGAGAAAATCCATCATGGAGAATATTACGTGAAGTATGGAAACGAAAAAAAGAACATAACTTTACCAGTTTAAGTGCATTACAATTCGAAACTTATGTGAATGTTGATATTCGAATTGATAAGATCTCTGAAAAATTCAAGAACAACCGTACATTCAAACCGTTTGCAGCAGTTTTTGACAGTTTAAAAACACAGGCAGGGGAAGACGGAGAAGTTGTTCTCCCTTTTTTGATATCAGAATCAGTTGCTGATGTTTATTATTTGAATGATCCTCAGCGTGATAAAGAGCATATTAAAGCAAGTAAACTTAATGGATTGCTGGTTGATAGCCCGGAACTATTTGAGCAATTTCTAGGTGCTTCATTTCAAAAATATAATTTTAACGACAACTGGCTCAAGATTTTCGACCGTAACTTTATTTCTCCCATAGCTCGTGGTGCTTTAGGTTTCTATGAGATCTATATTATGGATACTGTGATGATTGATAACATGCGCTGTTTCGAAATGAAAGTAAAGGCAAAACGTAAAGAAGATCTTGCATTTAACGGAAAAATGTGGATTACTGACTCAACTTTTGCCCTTAAACGCATTTCTGTTGAAATCGGTAAAAGTGCGAATATCAATTTTGTAGAACGTTATAGTATTCAGCAAGATTATACTCCACTGCCTGAAGGTGTTTGGGTTCCTGAAAAAACCCGTGTACTTGTGGATGTTACGGAGTTTACCGAAAACTCGGTGGGGATGATCATGAAGTTTAATGTCAATAATTCTAAATATGTAGCAAACCAACCGAAAGAACTAAGGTTTTATGAACGGAATCTTGAAATTGAAGCTTCTGCTCAGGATTATGATGAAAAATACTGGAAAATACAACGTATAGAGCGTGCAAAAGACTCAACTACGATGGAACTTGCCTACAAAGCAATGGATACTATCCGCCAATCACCCAGAATTAAGTTCTGGAGAACGTTTATTAATACAGCGTGGGAAGGTTTCTATCCAGTGGGGAAAGTGGATGTAGGGCATTGGATTTCGCTTTACGGGCATAATAAAGTAGAGGGGAATAGGTTCCAGTTAGATTTCCGTACAAATCCAACGTTCAGTAAATACTGGATTTTTAAAACACATTTTGCGTATGGTACAAAAGATGAGCGATTTAAGTATAATTTGCAGGCAGAGCATTTTTTGAGTCGTAAATCATGGACAAAAATCGGGATAAAACATAGCTATGATGCTGAACGATTGGGGATTGACCCTATTTATCTGGAAGAACATATATTCCTTAACGTTCTGTTTTCATTGTCATCTCAATTTGGTTATCTTGATAAAATGAGCCTTGGAACATTAAATCGCATATGGTTTGAAACGGATTATGGCCGGGGAATGACTCATCAATTTATTGCTCAAACAAAGGAATTTAACCCACAGGGTGATTTTACCTTTGCGTATTACAATGATAAGAGAGAGGTTAAGAAAAGCTATCGGACAACAGAATTATCATATGTTTTTCGGTATGCTCCTAAGCAAATTTGGCTGATTAAAGACAATAACAGGATAGGGGTATCGGCTAAGCAGGGAAATGTTTGGACTTTCCGCTATACGTTAGGGATGAAAGATGTTCTGGGAAGTGATTTTAACTACCATAAATTCTCATTGAATGTTGGCCGTAAATGGAAACTTGGTGCTTTAGGACAACTAAATTACAGTATTACTGCAACAAAAGTGTTGGGAAAAGTTCCATATTCACTGGGTGTGATCTTTCAGGGAAATGAACCTGTGTTTGAAAGTGAACGTAGTTACAACATGATGAATTTTATGGAATTTGCAGCTGATCAGGCCATTGAGGGTATGTTTATGCATCATTTTCAGGGACTTTTCTTAAATAGAATCCCATTGATGAAAAAACTTAAATGGAGAGAAGTTGTAGGTGCTAATATTATTTTTTCATCTCTCGAAAATAGAAACTACTTTTATGATAAGGATAGTAATCCAGATGGAATCTTACCTGCATCATATAATGGAAAGCCTTTGACGCACTTTAATACGATGACTTTTGACAAACCATATGTGGAAGTTTTTTATGGTTTAGAGAATATCCTGAAGATTATACGTATTTCGGCTTACCATCGTTTAACTTATCTCGATGGCCCTGATGTTCAAAATTTATTTGGAATAAAAGGATTTTATATAAAAGGGTCTTTCTTTGTTACCTTGTAGAATTTTGATGAAGTATTTTTGCAAAATATAAAATGAAACAGGTGGGTATTTCTGATGATGAAAATCCACCTGTGTAATTATAACAGAGTAAGTTGTTTAGATTAATTGTTTCACGTGAAATATGAAAACCAGAACCGAATATGATTTATTAATCGAAAAACTCACTGAGTTTCGAAAGAAGTATTATCTCAATATACTCCTTAAAGGAAGCCTTTTGTTTGTGGCAATTATCTCCTCACTCTTTTTGTTACTGACCTTTACCGAGTTTAATATTTATTTTAACTCTGGAATTAGAACTACATTTTTCTTTCTGTTTCTCATAATTGCATGTTCTGTTTTTTTGTTTTGGATTGCTCGCCCTGCCCTGAAAATGTTCAATATAGGAAAGTCTATCACGTTTGAAGATGCTTCATTCATCATAGGGAAATATTTTCCGGAAGTAAGCGATAAGCTAGTTAATGTACTTCAACTGAAATCGAATGAGACGGACTTATCTCAAAGTCTTATTGAAGCTAGTATCAATCAGAAAATTGAAAGTTTTAAAGCAGTGAGATTTGTTCAGGCAATTCCGTTTAAACGTAATCGGAAGTTTCTGAAATATGCGATTGCTCCTCTTGTTGTAATACTGTTACTTCTCTCATTTCGCCCTGAAGTTATAACCCAGTCAACTCAACGTTTGGTTCAGTTCAATAAAGAATTTTCAAAACCATTGCCGTATGAAATAGTAATTGAAAACAAAGAATTGAAGGCTGTGGAAAATGAGGATTTTTCGCTTCGGGTTATTGCAAAAGGGGAGGAGATACCTTCCGAGATTTTGGTTAAAACCAATGAAACAGAATATCTGATGCGGAAAGAGGAAAAGAACACATTTGTTTATCAGTTTAAGAAAGTAAAACAGGATGTGAAATTTCGTTTAGCAACTGACGAATATACGTCAAACGAATACAATTTGGATGTAATTTCGAAACCAGCATTGTTAAACTACACATTGAGTTTGCTTTATCCTGCATATATTGGTAAAATTAACGAAACCCTCGAAAATAGCGGAGATATTACGATTCCTGAAGGCACACAGGTTTCATGGTTACTGCGTACCAAGCAAACGAAAAGCATTTTTTTTAAACTGGGAAACTCAACATATCATTTAACACCGTCTTCCAATAACCAGTCATCCTTTAAAACAACTGTAAAAACTCCAACACGTTATGGCTTTGTTTTGTCAAATGCTGATTTTAAACAAGGAGATTCAATATCGTTTTCCATACAGGTTGTGCGGGATGAATTTCCAACAATCTCTCTGAAACAGTTTCGGGATTCCATTAATCCCTTTAAGTATTACTTCATTGGGGATATTTCTGATGATTATGGCTTTTCAAATCTTTCATTTTATGTAGCTCAAAAAAACGGAAAAGGAACTACAGATGTTAAGAAAGCTATTCCTATTTTTATCGACAAAAAAAGAAATGCACAAAGCTTTTACTATATGTTCGATTTTTCGGAGCTTGACTATAAAGAGGAAGAAGATCTCGATTATTATTTTGCCGTAAGTGATAATGATCAGGTAAATGGAGTAAAAACAACCCGTTCACAAGCATTTACTCTTGAAACTCCGACTACTGAGAAAATAGCTGAAAATCTGGATAAATCGGATGAGAAAATAGAAGACAAGCTTAAAGATAACCTGAAAGACACTCGGAAACTTCAAAAAGAAATAGATCAGCTTTCAAAGAAATTACTTGATAAAAAGGATATCAACTGGCAAGATAAAAAACAGTTGAATGATCTTATGCAAAAGCAAAAAGAGATTAAAAGTGAAGTTGAAGAGATTAAAAAACAATTAGACATTAATCAACAATTGCGTGAAAATTTCACTAAGACAGACGAGCGAATTGTTGAAAAACAAAAGCAACTCGAAAAACTTTTTGAAGAACTATTGAATGACGATATGCGTAAGTTGATGGAAGAGATTCAAAATCTCATGCAGATGAATAACAATCTCGATATGAAAAAAAATCTGGATCAATTGAAGCTTAAATCTGAAGATCTTGAAAAGACACTGGATAGAAATCTTGAGCTGTTTAAACAACTTGAAGTAGAAAATAAACTAAATCAGGCGATAAACAAACTGGATAATCTTACTCAGGAACAAAAAGAGCTTACCGAAAAAACAAAAAATAATTCAGAAAACCCCGGAAATCTTGAGGAAAGGCAACGTAAACTTGATGATAAGTTTAATGAACTGCGTAAAGATCTAAATGAACTTCAACAGAAAAATAAAGAACTTGAAAGTCCGATGGATTTCAAGCGCGATCAAGAAAAAGAAAACAACATCTCGAAAGAGATGAAAAATGCAGCTCAGGAACTTCAGAAAAACAAAAAAGGAAGTGCCGGAAAGCATCAGCAGGAAGCTCAAAAGCAAATGGAAGAAATGCAAAATCAACTTGAACAGATGCAGGAGGATATGCAGGATGAGCAAACGGGTGAAGATATGGAGATGATTAAAAAACTTATGGGAAATTTGGTCAGAGCATCCTTTCAACAGGAAAGGTTGATGAATCAAACTCGTGAAACTACCGTAAAAAATCCTAAATATCAGGAAATAATCAACGACCAAAAGCGCATCAAAGAAGGAATGTTGCTTTTGGAAGATTCTTTGTTTGCTATTAGTAAACGGCAAATTCAAATTCAGCCAATTATCAATAAAGAAATTAATGCGATTAATAGTAATCTGGAACAGGTTATGAATGATTTACTTGCCTTAAATACTGTAAATTATTTTGGGTTAGTGCAAAATCAAACGCCGGCAAGTAGACAGCAATATGTGATGACGTCCATGAACAATCTGGCATTGTTGCTCAACGAATCGCTTAATAATATGCAACAGCAACAATCACAAAAAAAGAAGTCTGGCAAAAACAAGTCTAACTGTAAGAACCCAGGATCAAGCCAAAATAAGCAAAGTGGCCAGCCCAAAAATATGCGACAGATGCAGGAAGCTTTAAATAAGCAATTGGAACAGCTTAAGGATGGGCTAAAGAAAATGAATAAACCTGGTCAGTCTTCGGGTTCAAGTTTTAGCGAACAGTTTGCACGGGCAGCGGCTCAACAGGAAGCGATTCGTAAAATGATGCAGAAATATGCTGAAGAGATGAAGAAAAAGGGGATGGGAAGTCAAGGAGAGCTTAATGAAATGATGCGAGAAATGGAAAAGACAGAGCAGGAGCTTGTAAATAAAATTCTTTCAACAGAAACACTGAATCGTCAACAGAAAATCCTTACGCGGCTTCTCGAACATGAAAAAGCAAAACAAAAACAGGAACAGGAAGAACGCAGAGAATCGCGTGAAGCCAAAGAAAAACCCTATGCAATTCCTACAGAATTACTTGATTTGAAGAAGAAGTTTTCCCGTGAAAATGAAATGATCAGGACTTATCCTCCCGGATTGTCTCCTTTCTATAAGCGTAAGGTTAATAAATATTTTCAACAAATACAATAACTAGAGACAACCTAATGCCAGCTATCGGTGTCTAACTAAAAAATTATCTTCATGAATATTTTCCGGACAATCTCAAATAATCAGGATCATTTTTGGATGGTTCAAAATGATTTGGAAGAAATAAGTCAAACCCATGATCTCAATGATACCTATTTCAGTAATATATCGGTATCTGTATTTGAAACACTTGAGTATTTGTTTTCGGAAGAAAATATGATTGATGAGGTGCAGGTTAATTATCTTTCCTCTGAGTATAAATTCTCCGTGAGAATTCAGCCAGTAAAAGGAGAAATGAAGCTAAATGAGCGTCTTACGGAAGTTTTAAGTTTGGTTTGTGATGAATTTCAGTTAGATAAAGATTTGCGGGTATTAAATCTTGATTTCAATATTTCAGGAATGATGCATTCAAAATCCAATGATAGAATTCGTCAGTTTATCAATTATAGCAATTCAGGTCAGGGAGTTCTCAGGAATATATTAACCAATGGCAAAAATTAATTTTTATAATCAGGAGATAGATTTCAGATTAAAGGAAAAGGCGAAAATACGAAGGTGGATTTCACAGGTGGTTGAAAATGAATGCAAAACAATTGGTGAAATTTCGTATGTTTTTTGCACAGATACATACTTGCTGGATATTAATCAGCAATATTTAAAACATAATACATATACAGATATTGTAACGTTTGATTACACTGAAGAGGGTAAGATAAATGGTGATTTGTTTATCAGTGTTGAGCGTGTAACTGAAAATGCACAGAGATTTTCTGTAAATTTTGAACATGAGCTCAAGCGTGTATTGGTACATGGTATCCTTCATTTATGCGGGTATAAAGATAAATCTGAAGAAGATGAAAAGGTCATGAGAGCACGCGAAGATTATTACCTATCTTTGCAAACTATTTAATTTTCTACTTGTTTTTTTGTTTCACGTGAAACTGATACTTTAAATGCTTAAAGATTACGATATTATTGTAGTCGGAGCCGGGCATGCCGGCTCTGAAGCTGCTGCTGCTGCTGCCAATATGGGTTCTAGTGTTTTATTGATAACAATGAATCTTGATACAATTGCCCAAATGTCGTGCAATCCGGCTATGGGAGGGGTTGCCAAAGGCCAAATTATTAGAGAAATTGATGCTATGGGCGGTTATTCCGGAATTGTTACGGATAAAACAATGATTCAGTTTCGTATGCTAAATCGTTCAAAAGGCCCAGCAATGTGGAGCCCGAGGGCACAAAGTGACAGGATGTTGTTTTCTGCAGAATGGAGGCGAATGTTGGAGAATACTCCAAATGTTGATTTCTGGCAAGATATGGTTGTTGGCCTTGATATACGGAATGAAACGGTTTGTGGTGTGTTTACAAAATTGGGTCTTTACATTAAAGCAAAGGCTGTAGTTTTAACCAATGGGACATTTCTCAATGGCTTGATTCATATAGGTGAGAAAAATTTTACGGGTGGCAGAATAGGAGAAATGTCGGCGAGTGGAATTACGGAGAATCTTGTTGAACTAGGGTTTCAGGCTGAACGATTAAAAACAGGTACTCCTGTTCGGATTGATGGGCGGTCTATCGATTTTTCTAAACTTGAAGAGCAAAAAGGAGATGAAGAACCTGGTAAGTTTTCTTTCAGCGATACAAAGCCACTCACTCATCAACGAAGTTGCTGGTTAGCCTATACAAATGATGAGGTTCACGATATACTTAAAACTGGTTTCGAAAAATCTCCATTATTTACTGGTAGAATCAAGGGTGTAGGTCCTCGTTATTGCCCTTCAATTGAAGATAAAATAGAACGATTTTCTTCCAAAAATCGTCATCAGCTTTTTGTAGAACCTCAGGGATGGACCACTCACGAGTATTATCTGAATGGCTTTTCATCTTCACTTCCGGAAGATATTCAATATGCTGCTTTGAAAAAAATCTCTGGTTTTGAAAATTCAAAAATCATAAAACCAGGTTATGCGATTGAATATGATTATTTTCCACCAACTCAATTGAAAAATTCGCTGGAAACAAAGTTCATTGCGAATTTATTTTTTGCAGGCCAGATTAATGGAACAACAGGCTATGAAGAAGCAGGTGCTCAAGGATTAATGGCTGGAATTAATGCACATTTGAAAATTACTGGACAAAAAGAATTTATTCTTAAACGCTCTGAAGCATATATAGGAGTTCTGATTGATGATTTGGTAACCAAAGGAGTTGATGAGCCTTATCGCATGTTTACTTCCCGAGCAGAATATCGTATTTTACTTCGACAAGATAATGCAGATATACGACTAACGGAAAGAAGTCATCAAATAGGATTAGCAACGGAATCTCAGATTTGTCGATTGAATAAAAAATTATTAGCGTTAAAGAATATCAAAAATCAACTTTCGCAAATTCAGTTTCAACCTTCGGAAATAAATCCTTTATTGCAAAGATTGGGAACGGCTGAAATAAATCAAAAAAGTAAATTCCTTCCTTTATTGTTGCGCCCTCAAATTTCAATTAAGGATTTGAGAATTGAATATGAAAATGTGGATAATATTTTTGCTTCGTATGAGAATGATTTTGAATTAGCTCAACAATTCGAAATTGCAGTGAAATATGAAAGTTATATACAGCGTGAAAAAGAGATTGCTGATAAAATTGGCAAATTCGAAAATATTACATTGAGCCAGGATATTGACTATCATTCTATGCTATCGTTATCATGGGAAGCTCGGGAAAAGCTTACGAAAATAAAACCATCTACAATTGGTCAGGCATCTCGAATAAGTGGTGTTTCCCCTTCTGATGTTTCTGTTTTGATTGTACATATGGGTAGATAGTTAATTAAAATTCAAACAAAAAACATATTCGATGCTTCTGTTTTTATTTAAAATTATATTTTGAATTTGATGCGTTTTGAGCGATTTTTATGTAGAAATGAATTGTAGTATTCCCGATAATGAGATCGTTCGTTAAATTAAATTTATGAAGGTCTGTTTTTTTGTGATACCCTGATTTTTTTTGTTAATTTTACACGGATTAACAATAATAAATATACATTTCAAAAAGAATTTTCCCTGATGATTGATTCTGTAAATAAATTTAAGATTAGTTATGTTAATTATATTTATTTATTGTCATCATTTATTGTTATTTATATTTTTATATTTATTATTAATAAGAAAAATGAATCGGTTAGAGAACTGGAAAAAGTGATTTCTGAAAAAACGGAAAAGCTTATTCAAGATCAGAAAAAAATACTTAAAGAGTTTTCTGAAATAAGTGACATAGAAAAGTTACATCAATGGAATGCAGTTCATGAAAAAGAATTTCGGAAAGACGGATTTAATTTTTTTATATATGAAAGGGATTCTTTAGTTTTTTGGTCAGGTACACAAGTTCAGGTTTCTCAATATTATGATTCATTATATTTAGCAAATGGCTTTGCTCCATTGTCAAATGGTTTTTATTGGATCGAAAAAGTTACTCAAAGTAAAAAGGTATGGGTTTCTATTGCTTTAATAAAGGGGAATTATCCGTATCAAAATAAGTTTGTAAACAATAGTTTTTCGGATATCTATAACCTTGAAGATGTTGGAACTTTTTCGAAAAATAAAGGGAAAGATTCGTTTCGATTTGGCAATACCCAATTTTTCTTCAATGTTTTAAATCAATCATCTGTATCTGGGACGTTAGAGATACTCCAATTATTGTTGTTTGTTTTTATTTGGTATTTTTCCCTTTTGAGCTTGTTTTATTTAATAAAATGGCTTCTCCCATTAGTGAAAAATTGGGATTATATTCTTTTTTTGTTTTTGGCGATTCTATTGCGCATTCTTTTTTTGTTTTTTGATATACCTATGAGTATATCAGAAAATCAATATTTTAGTCCTGCTTATTATGCTTCTTCAGCGTTTATTCCTTCATTGGGAGATTTAATTCTTCATGTTGCAACACTAGTTGCGATAAGTTATTTGTTTTTCAAGCAGGATTTTAATATTGTAAAATATTCGAAATCACAAAGAATTATAATGATAGTTTTATCTATTGTTATAATAATAATATTGAGTAGCTTTCAGCTTTTTTTGAAGAGCTTAGTCATTGATTCCAGTATTAATCTTGATTTAGCGGATATCTTTCTAATTCATACTCAAACCCTTATTGCATATTTTGTTATTGCATTTTTCGTATTGTCGATATTTCATTTCATTACCCAATATTTCTTTTTGATTACAGATGTGATTGTAAAAAAATCAATTGGTTATATAGTTATTGTATGGATATTAGCATTGGCTTGTTTTTATATAATGCATTGGATAGATTTATATTATTCAGTTTCCGTATTGATCTTTTTGCTGATTTCCTTCTTTTTTTACAGTAAGATTGATTGTCGAAAGAAAGTAAAAGTTAGATGGATAATTTATATTGTAGTAAGTTTTGCATTGTTTTCATATTTAATTATTCAAATAGAACATAAGTATAAGGAGCTGGAAAATAGAAAGTTGATTATACAGAAGGTTGCCTCTGAAAATGATCCGATTGCAGAATATCTTTTGAAAAATATTTCAAAGGAAATAGAGACGGATAATGTTCTGAAAGGGATGCTTTCTCAGATTTTGGTGAATGAAGATAGTGTTAGGCAATATTTACAGACAAATTATTTCAGTGGCTATTGGGATAAATACAGAGTTCAGATGACATTTTGTAAAAGTTTTGAAACGCTTTTAATTGCTCCTGATAATTTGAATATTGACTGTGATGAGTATTTTCAATCATTAAAGTCTAAAATAGGGAAATCTACATCTGTTCGTAATTTGTGGCATTTAGATTATAAAAATGGATATAATAGCTTCTTAGCTACTTTTAAAATAAACAGTAAGTATCCCACTTCTATTTATATTGAACTTGATTCTAAGTATAATTATGGAGAATTGGGTTATCCTGAATTATTAATAGATTCGAAGTCAGGAATAAATACAGAATTGACAACATATTCTCAATCTGTTTATTATAATGGTAATTTAATTAAGGCCAGCGGAAAGTTTTTTTATCCACTAGTTTATTTTGGACCGGATGTACATAATGGACAAATTTTAGAATATAAAGCAATTGATTATTCTCATTTGATATACAGGGTTAATAACCAGATATATGTGTTGAGCAAAAAAGAAAGTTCATTATTTGTTGCTTCTGGCTTTTCATATATTCTGGCATTGTTTGTCTTGTTCTCTCTATTATATTGGATTGTAGTCAAGTTTCCTAATTTTAAATTAAAGCAAACACGATTTAGAAGCAAAGTTCAGATTGCAATTATTTCAATTTTGTTTCTTTCTTTTATCGTGACTGGTGTTGTTTCTTTCTTTTATATAAGATCTATTTACCAAAAGAAAAATATAGAAATATTACGTGAAAAAGCACAATCTATACTTACAGAATTTCAAAATAATACATCTTCAATTGATATCAGGAATTTTCAAAATAGTAGATATTTAAGTGATCTATTGAGTAAATTATCGAATATATTTTTTACAGATATAAATTTATATAATAATTCGGGTAATTTAATTGCTTCTTCCCGATCTCAAATTTTTAATGAAGGATTATTATCTGTTTTGATGGATCCTGATGCTTATTATACTCTTGGCTTTTTAAATAGTTCATTATTAATTCAAAAAGAACAGATCGGTCAACAACAATTTATGTCAGCATACATTCCTGTTCGAGATCAAATGGGTACAAAATTAGGATTTATACATCTTCCTTATTTTGCAAGGCAATCAGAATTAAATAGAGAAATATCAATATTTATATCTACTTATATCAATATTTATCTAATTCTAATAGTAATATCTATTTTACTTGCACTATCTATATCAAGTAGATTAACAAAGCCTTTGCTTTTTATTCAACAAGGGATTAGTAAGCTCCGGCTTGGTAAAAAAAATGAAAAAATAGAATGGAATAGTAATGATGAACTTGGAAATCTTATAAAAGAGTATAATCGAATGATTGATGAGTTGGATGTAAGTGCTCAACGGTTGGCTTCTTCTGAACGAGAAGGAGCATGGAGAGAAATGGCAAAACAGGTGGCTCATGAAATTAAAAACCCATTAACTCCCATTAAATTAGGAGCTCAATATCTTCAAAAAGCATGGGATGATAAAGCCTCTGATTTTGATGAAAGGATGAAAAAATTCACACAAACATTAAGTGAACAGATTGAAACTCTTTCTGCCATTGCTTCCGAATTTAGCGCGTTTGCTCAAATGCCACAACCTGAATTTACTCAAATAAATCTGTTTGAAACGCTTCAATCTGTGATAACATTGTTTCAATCAACAAAAAATATTCAGATAGAACTTTTCCCTAAGGAAAATATTGAAGTAGGAATACTTGCGGATAAAAAACAATTGCAACGGTTATTTGTAAATCTGGTTCAAAACTCGATACAGGCAATTCCTGATGGTGAGCCGGGTAGGATAAATATTACACTTAAATTAAATGAAGATTATGCAACAGTTCGTATTCAGGATAATGGAATTGGTATTCCTGATGAATTGAAAGATAAGATATTCTTACCTAATTTCACGACAAAATCGACAGGTATGGGACTTGGACTTGCAATGGTAAAAAGCGGTATTATACAAATGGGTGGACGAATTTCATTTGAATCAGAGGCGACAGTAGGAACTGAGTTTATTATAGACCTTCCCCGAATTTCGTAAGGATACGACATATATTTATATGCTTTTTAGAGGCCTTTTCTCTCAGTAAGGTTAAGTATTAAGTGCAAAACGATGAATTTGTGCAAGGAAATGGTGATTGAGGAGATTGGAATAAGATAGTGCTAGTGCATTCAAAATAATCATGAGGTTATCTGGAATGTTGTATTCTTAAAACATTTTGACTCCGTTTAATATGACAATTTTCATATTAAACGGAGTCAAGTTTTTTATTAGTTGATGGGATTTAAAATATCTCCATTTTATTTATCCGATATTGTTCTTTTTCTTGCCACTAAACATTGATTTTTTCTTCAGCTTATTTTCATCATCAGAGTAATAGCCGTAGCCGTAGCCATATCCATACCCGTAACCATATCCGTAGCCGTAACCATATCCATAGCCATACCCATAATAGCTTCCTGCCATTTTTACGTCATTAATAAGGATATTAACTTTTGCTACATCACGTTTTTCAATGTCTCCAATTATTGATCCAAAAACCTTCTTGTTTGTATATCCTTGACGACAAACATATATATTAGCGTCAGTATATTTCATCAGGAGAAAGGCATCTGTTACAAGGCCAACCGGAGGAGTATCAATAATAATATAGTCATAGATTTCTTTCAAACGAGCAAAAAGTTCATCATTCTTTTCAGATGCAATCAATTCAGCAGGATTTGGTGGGACGGGACCCGCCATCACGATATCAAAATTTTCGAGGGATGAGCTTTGAATAATATCTTCAAATTTACTCTTTCCAATAAGAAAAGAACTGATCCCTTCATTGTTAGTTAATCCAAAGTCTTGGTAAATTTTAGGCTTACGTAAATCGAATCCCATTAAAAGAGTCTTTTTCCCATAAAGAGCAAAAATTGAAGCCAAGTTAATGGAACAAAATGTTTTCCCTTCACTAACCATTGATGATGTTACCAGGATGGTCATTTTATCATTACCAGATTTATTCACGTATTGGAGATTCGTTCTAATAGATCTGAAAGATTCTGATATTGAGGATTTCGGAGAATCAGAAACTACAATTTTAGATTCCTTATCACTGTGAATAATATGTCCGATAATAGGGAAGTTTGTTAAACGTTCAATATCTTTACGTTCTTCAACTTTATCATTAAGATTATCACGGATAAAGATATAGGCTAATGGAATAATTAAACCAAGAATAAGAGCAATAATGTAGTTGAGTGATGTTTTTGGGTAAACTTTTTCGGCATCACGGGCTGGATCGACAATTTTATTGTCTGGTAAATTTGAAGCTTTTGCGATAGCAGCTTCTGCTCGTTTTTCAAGTAGAAATGTGTATATCTGATCGTTGATTTTAAATTTACGTTCAATATTTACAAGGTTTCTTTCAGTTGCAGGAAGCTTGTTAATTTCTTTTTGAACTTCAGCGATTCGGCGATTAATTTCTTTTAAACTGATTTTTGAGAATCCAACAATGTTACGAATGTTTTCCGCTAATGCTTCTTTTGTATTTTCAATTTTCAGGTTTACCGCACGAACAGCAGGATTAATGGATGTTGTTGAATTTAAAAGGTTTTGTTTTTCAGTGGAAAGTTTAACCAGTTCTCCAACCAAATTAACAAGCAAAGGGTCTTCTACTCCCATTGTTGATGGAGCAATTAAATCACTTTTGACTTCTTTGTTTTTGGTGATATAATCCATCAAATAGTCATAGTATTTTGATTTGAGATTGAGATTTGCTTTATCTATTTCGAGATTTGTAATTTGATCACGAATAAGTTTTGCTTCCTCACTCAGATTCATGGTATTATTAGCTGTTCGAAAGTTTTGCAGTTGATTTTCAACAGAGTATAGAGAGTCTGTAATACCGTCTAACTGAGCATCAATAAAACCGATTGTGCTATTTGCTGTAAGGTTTTTTTCGTCTAAGTCTCGGCGTAAGAATGATTCACAAAGTTTGTTTATGAAGTCAATAGCCTTTTCTTTATTTTTATTTTTATATTTTAGCTCAAGGATCGTTGCTTCTTTATTGATAGGCTCTATTTTTAACCCCATGAATTGTTTTGTAACCTGATTTAAATCATTGATTTGAAATTGAATGGTTTGCCCATTGTGTTTTTCTTTTTTATATCTTTCATTCAAATCGATTCTGAAGTGGAGATTTTTACCGCGATACCATTCTCCAAAAGCAAGGGTTTTCTTTTCTTTTGTTACCTGAACTTTTTCTTCGAGAGCTTTATTTATTTTGTAGTCGAATACTGATACATCATTTTGCTCTGGAATTTCCAATTCATATTTATCACTTGATATGATTTTTACTAAGATTGGAATATCTGTAATCTGATTTGTTATTGTATCAAGCAGTACTGTAAAGGGTGCCTGCTTATATAATTCATCAGTTTTAAACTTATTTTCATTATAATAAGATACCTTTAGATCAAGATCTTGTATTGCTTTGTTTGTTAAAGTGTAAGAATTAAGTATCCCAATTTCATTTTGAAGATTTTTATCGTTTTGAAACAAAGAAAGACTTTTCAATAAATCAGCACCTCCGGCTTTATTATCTTCTTTGATTAAAACGGTTGATTTAACTTCGTAGATGGGAATAGAATATTTATTAAAAATGAAAGCAAGAAGTAGTGCAATTACAATTGATATTGCAAAATAATGCCAATGAGCCAGCATTTTAAAAATGACAGACATAATGTCTACATTTTCTTCTCTTTCCTGATTGTTAAATGGATTTTGTTCGGTAGCCATAGTTTATTCTAAATTGAATGGAAAGTAATGGTATTATTTTGTTGTTAAAGCAATTACGGCAACAACTGTTGAAATAGTTGAAAGCATCAATGACCAAGGGAATGTTGCGAAACCAAGGCTTTTTGCATTTTTGTTTGGTTCAACGTAAATAACATCATTGGGTAAGATATTGTATTCCGGCTTGTTGAGTAAATCTCGATCAAGTAGGTTTACGTAAGTTACTTTATCAATTCCATTATTTTTTCGGATGAGCATTATTTTGGTTCTGTTTCCATAAACGGTCAAATCACCTGCTGTACCAATAGCTTCAAGAATATTAACCTTATCTTGATAAAATGTATAAACACCAGGTCTTGTGACATCGCCAATGAGGGTTACATGATAATTTGCAAGTTTAACGATTACAGTTGCTTCTTTGAGGTATTTGTTTACTTCGTTTTGGACTTCTTGCTGAACTTGATTCAGGCTTTTGTCTTTTGCAACGATATTTCCAACAACCGGCAAAATAATATATCCAGAATCATTTACAGTATAACTATTAAAATAAATAGCCATTGGGCTTTGAAACGAATAGACGCTATTTTGCCCATTGCTATTATTGAAAAAATCATAAGCTTCTTCGTTGATACTGTTTATTTTAACATATAAAATGTCATTTGCTCTGATAATATAACCCGGGGATTTGTTTTCAGATTGTTTTATATCTGCCTGCTGTGCTTGTTGTTGAAGATAAACAAGCTTTTTTTGTGGTGTGCAGGAGAAAAAAATGATTGCAAGTAATGCAATCCATGAGAATTTGAAAAGAGATTTCTTGTTCATAATATCTAGTTCTCTATGTTTTCAGTCTTGTTAAAAAGATTTGAAAATTACAAATGCATTAACAAAGAAACGCAATTTCTAAATAATTGTTTAGAGCGTACTTTGGGTAAATACCTAATATGTTTTCAGTAGGCAAAAATAATCAAGAATTCCGAAAAACCAAGTATTTAATAGTTATTTTATATTGTGGAAATATGGTTAATGGATAATTTCTCCTTTTAAAGTAGCTGGTGTACATGATGTTATTTTAACATTTACATAACTGCCTATTGGCAGGTTACTTGAATTGAAAACAACTACCTTGTTTTGGCTTGTCCTCCCAAACTGTTGATCTTTAGATCTTTTTGAAATTCCTTCAATTAAAACTTCAAATATTTTTCCAATGTCTTTTTGGTTGCTTTGTTTGGATAAAGTTTGTTGTAATTGGATAATTTCTTCAAGTCGTTTTGATTTTATATCATCCAAAATATCATCCAGGTATTTTTTGGATGCAAAAGTTCCTTCTCTTTCTGAATATTTGAACATGAAGGCATATTCATAGCCTGCCCATTTCATTAGATCCAAAGTATCTTGATGTTCTTCTTCTGTTTCTCCACAAAATCCGGCGATAATATCGGTAGAAATAGAACAATCCGGAATATATGTTTTGATGGCTGTTATACGGTCCTTATACCATTCGCGGGTATATTTTCGTTTCATTCGTTCTAAAACGGTATTGCTTCCTGATTGTACCGGAAGGTGAATAGATCTACAAATATTAGGGTACTTACAAATGACTTCCAGTAAGTTGTTGGATAGATCTTTGGGATGAGATGTGGCAAAGCGTACTCTAAGTAACGGTGAAATTTGAGCAACAAGCTCTATAAGCCGGGAAAAATTAATACTGTTTTGAGGTTCATTCCATGCATACGAATTTACATTTTGCCCCAACAGTGTTATTTCGCGATATCCTTTTTCGAAAAGATTTTTGGCTTCATTTACAATTGTTTCCGGATTTCTGCTCCGTTCTTTTCCTCTGGTGTAAGGAACGACACAATAAGCACAGAAATTTTCACATCCACGCATGATAGAAATAAATGCAGAAACACCATTACTTCCCAATCTCACTGGATCAATTTCTTCATAAGTTTCTTCTTCAGAAAGCAATACATTTACAGTTTTTATACCGGCCTCTACTTGGTAGAGCATGTCGGGTAAGCTTCTGTAGCTATCAGGTCCTGCAACCAGATCTACTGCAATATTTTGTTCTGTTAGTACTTCCTTTAATCTTTCTGCCATACAACCCAGAACTCCGAGCTTAATCGTATTGTTTTTTCTGCGCAAAGAACGAAATTCACGTAAACGCTTAAATACTCTTTGTTCTGCATTATCGCGAATAGAGCATGTATTTACAAATATTATATCAGCTTCTTTTTCGGATAACACAATTTCATGACCTGCTTTTTGCAAAATAGATCCTACAATTTCGCTATCTGAAAAATTCATTTGGCAGCCATAGGTTTCTATGTATATTTTTTTAATTAATTTACTCATATTCAAAATAATGTGTTCTTGTAAAATGAATTTACAAAAATACAAAAAAGCTGCTGTTTCTCCCCCGAATAATGTTAACAGGTGTTCAAATAGAAACTTTAATTTAATGACTCATGTATAATAATATGTGTTGCAAGTGATAAAATATGATTTACTTTGCAGGCAAAATCCGGCGCAAAATAACGTGATTTTTTGAGGAATCCGGAATTTTAGAATTTATTGATTATTGATAAATATAATGATAATCAAGAGTATGTATATTAAACCGTTATTTTCTGCATGAAGAATCTGGTTATAGTTGAGTCGCCTGCCAAGGCAAAAACAATAGAAAAATTTTTAGGGAAAGATTTTACGGTGAAGTCTTGTTTCGGACACGTTAGAGATCTTTCTAAAAAACAGTTAGGTATTGATATTGAAAGAGGTTTTATTCCGCAATACGAAATAACAACTGATAAAGTTAAAGTTGTAAATGAACTTAGAAAAGCATCAGTTGAGGCAGAACTTGTTTGGCTTGCCTCTGATGAGGACCGTGAAGGAGAGGCTATATCATGGCATTTGATGCAGGTTTTAAACCTGGATGAAACAAAAATACGTCGAATTGTTTTTAATGAAATTACAAAACCTGCTATTTTACACGCAATTGAAAATCCGCGGACAATAGACATTAATCTTGTTGATGCACAGCAGGCTCGCCGGGTATTGGATCGCCTTGTGGGTTATGAAGTTTCTCCGGTTCTCTGGAAAAAGGTTAAACCAGCTCTTTCTGCAGGTCGCGTTCAGTCGGTTTCTGTTCGTTTGATTGTTGAACGTGAAGAAGAAATAAAAAGCTTTAAATCGGAAAGCTCATTTAAGGTTGTTGCCGTATTTGGTCTTCTTCAGGAGAATAATTCTGGTAAAACTATTACGGCAGACTTAAATAAACGTTTTGAAAATGCAGATGATGCTCATAAGTTTTTAAGTGATTCAATATCTGCTATTTTCAAAATAGAAGACATTGAAACAAAACCCGGAAAAAGAAGTCCTGCGCCCCCATTTACAACATCAACGCTTCAGCAGGAGGCAAGTCGTAAACTGGGTTTCTCTGTTGCCAAAACCATGATGGTTGCACAGCAACTTTACGAATCAGGACACATTACATATATGCGTACCGATTCTGTAAATCTTTCGAATACAGCATTGTCCATGGCTAAAGATGAAATTGTAAATCTTTATGGTGAAAGGTATTTGAAAATCAGAAAATATGTAAACAAATCAAAAGGAGCTCAGGAGGCACATGAAGCAATTCGCCCAACCTATCTGAATCGTCAGGAAGTTGAGGCAGATGCATCACAGCGTCGTTTGTATGAACTAATATGGAAACGTACAATTGCATCGCAAATGAGTGATGCTGAACTCGAAAAGACAAATGTTACAATTTCCATTTCAACTCGCTCCGAAAAATTCAAGGCTTTTGGGGAAGTGATTCGTTTTGATGGTTTTCTGAAAGTTTATCTGGAATCTACAGATGAAGAGGAAGATACTGAACAAAAAGGAATGTTGCCACCAATTTCAGTTGGAGAAAATCTCGGAATGAATAATTGTAAAGCAACACAAACATTTACGCAACATCCGCCAAGATATACGGAGGCAAGTTTGGTAAAGAAACTCGAAGAATTGGGAATTGGCCGTCCGTCAACCTATGCCCCTACGATTTCTACCATTCAAAAACGGGAGTATGTTGTTAAAGAAGATCGAGATGGAATAACTCGGGAATTACAACAACTTACATTACAAAGTGGGAAAATTAAAGCGGAAACGAAGAAAGAAAAAACCGGTTTCGAAAAAGGAAAACTTTTCCCAACAGATATTGGTATTCTGGTAAATCAGTTTCTGGTTCAACATTTTTCTGCAATTGTTGATTATCAGTTTACGGCAAAAGTTGAAGTGGAGTTCGATGAAATTGCTCAGGGCAAAAAAGTGTGGAGCGAAATGCTGAGTGATTTTTACGAACCCTTTCATAAACAGGTTGAACTTACCAATAAAAATGCGGAACGATTTAGTGGAGAACGATTGTTAGGAACTGATCCGAAATCCGGGAAAAATGTGTTTGTAAAAATTGGCCGGTATGGGCCGATTGCTCAAATAGGTGATACTAAATCGGAAGAAAAACCACTCTTTGCAAGTCTTAAAAAAGGCCAAAGTCTGGAATCTGTAACACTGGAAGAAGCTTTGGATTTATTCAAACTTCCCCGTACAATAGGTACTTACGAAAATGAAGAGATGATTGCTGCTATAGGCCGTTTTGGTCCTTACATCAAGCATGGAAGTTCATTTTATTCAATTCCCAAAGGAGAAGATCCCCTTGAAATAGAAGAAGTGCGTGCTATTGAAATTATTGAAGCTAAACGGAAATCGGATATTCTGACAAAAGAACCAAAAGTGATTGGTCTGTTTGAAGGGGAAGACATTTCGATTGCAAAAGGTCGTTTTGGTCCATACCTGAAACATAAAGAAGGATTCTATTCAATTCCCAGAGGGGAGGACTTACTAGCCGTTGGACAGGATAGGGCCATTGAGATCATTCTCGAAAAACGTGAATCGGAAAGTAAAAAAATAATTAAAGAGTTTGAACAGGATAAAGAACTCAGAATTCTAAATGGCCGCTATGGAGCGTATATCTCCTATTTGAAAGAAAATTATAAAATTCCGAAGGATAAAAACCCAGAATCACTCTCATTTGAGGAATGTATGGCGATTGTTGGAGATGGTCCTGTAAAATCGAAAGCTTCAAAACCCAAAAAAGCACCTGCAAAAAAAAGTGCAACAAGAAAAAAATAAACTTTAACATAGCATTTCTGTTCATTAAGTAACAAGAGTGAAGAATATGTTTGATATAGAATCTATTCGCAGAGATTTTCCCATATTGGATCAAAAAATATATGGGAAGACTCTGATTTATCTGGATAATGCTGCCTCTACTCAAAAACCGAAACAAGTTTTGGAGGCATTGAATTATTTCTATGAGGCTCAAAATAGTAATATTCACCGGGGAGTACATTATTTAAGTCAAAAAGCTACCATTGCTTACGAAGAGGTGAGAGAAACCATTCATAAGTTTTTAAATACCCGCTATTCACATGAGGTGATTTTTACCCGGGGGACAACAGAAAGTATTAATCTGGTAGCTAGTTCTTTTGGTAAACGGTATGTAAATAGAGGGGATGAAATTGTTGTTTCCGCTATGGAACATCATTCCAACATTGTTCCCTGGCAAATGATGTGCGAAGAAAGAGGTGCAACACTTCGGGTGATTCCTATGAATGAACAGGGTGAATTAATTCTGGAATCATTGGATTCTATTCTTACAGAAAAAACGCGGATAGTATCTATAGCTCATGTCTCTAATGCATTAGGAACCGTAAATCCTATAAAAACGATTATTGAGAAGGCCCATCAAAAAAATATCCCTGTTTTAATAGACGGAGCTCAAAGTGTTGCTCATTATAAAATTGATGTTCAGGAACTCGATTGTGATTTTTATGTTTTTTCAGGCCATAAGCTTTATGCGCCGATGGGGATTGGAGTGCTTTACGGGAAAGAAGAGTTTCTAAATGAGATGCCTCCTTATCATGGAGGTGGAGAGATGATTAAGGAAGTTACGTTTGCAAAAACTACGTATAATGATCTCCCTTTTAAATTTGAAGCAGGAACTCCAAATGTGGGAGGTACTTTGGCATTACAATCTGCAATCAATTACGTGGAAAATATAGGCATAGAAGTAATTGACTCATGGGAAAATGAGCTTCTTAACTATGCAACCCAAAAACTTTCAGTGATTGAAGGAATACGATTTATTGGAACAGCCCCAAAAAAAGCAGCAGTGCTTTCTTTCCTAATCGGCAATATTCACCCGTTTGATATGGGAACATTACTCGATAGAATGGGGATCGCTGTTAGAACGGGTCATCATTGTGCTCAGCCTGTTATGGATTTCTTTGGAATTCCCGGAACTGTAAGAGCTTCCTTTGCATTCTACAACACGAAAGAAGAGATTGATAATCTATTGTCTTCAATACTTAAAGCAAAATCGATGCTTGAATAACAAATCACGTCCGATTATGAAGTAATTTTAATGTTATTAGTTTTTTTATTGGTAGCTGTGTTTGTTCAACGTAAACGATAAAAATTACTTGGTGAAAAAGATGGATACTTTAGAAAACGGGAAAGAGACTGAAATTATTGTTTATTATAATGATTGTAAGTAAATTAGTGATAACGAAGGAAGAACTCCAGTGTAATCGGAGAAATGAGAATTGATGAGTACATGTATTTTGAACAAAATATAGTGAAAAACAAAAAAACATTTGTTGTGTTTTATGAAAGCATATTTCTTGAATATCCCCAAGGGAAAATACCGGAATATAATACTATGAAAATTACAGATCATTACATTGATTCAAAAGCTTTTGAAGATAAAATGAATGAAATTTTTTTCGGAGGTATTAATGATATGGTAAAAAAGACCAAAGGTGTTTCTTTTTGCATTGATTAATAATTTTAGCTATGTCTGTAATTGATATTGAAAATCAAATTATTGAAGAATTCTGTCTGTTTGACGACTGGATGGATAAATACAATTATCTTATTGAAATGGGTAGAAACTGCCCGATGATTGATGATCGAAATAAAATTGAAAGTAATCTTATAAATGGGTGCCAATCAAAAGTTTGGCTTAGCGCAGAGGTAATTGATGGGAAAATTATCTTCAAAGCGGATAGTGACGCTGTGATAACAAAAGGAATTGCATCGTTGTTAATTCGTGTATTGTCTGGCCAAACACCCGATGATATTCTTGATGCAAAGCTTGATTTTGTGGATGAAATTGGGTTGAAAGAACATCTTTCGCCTACTCGTTCTAATGGTTTGGTTTCCATGATTAAACAAATGAAATTGTATGCCCTTGCATTTAAATCAAAACAAAAATAAGTAAAATGGATCCTTCAACCTTTAAACGATTGATAGAAGACTCAGTTGTAAATAAACTGAAAACGATTTACGACCCTGAAATTCCCGTAAATATCTATGATTTAGGGCTTATTTATGAAATAAGGGTAGACGAGAATAATAAAGTATTTGTCAGAATGACTCTTACTGCACCAAATTGCCCTGTAGCAGAAAGCCTGCCTGTTGATGTAAAAGACTCAATAGCAATGATAAATGGTATTAATGGATGCGATGTAGAAGTGGTATTTGATCCTCCCTGGGATAAAGAAATGATGTCGGAAGAAGCAAAACTAGAACTTGGATTTCTTTAATCAAATCCAACGTCAGTGAACTCTTTGCCTGTAAAGATAATATGGCTTTCTATTCCGGAAGATTGGAGAGCTATTTTTGCTTCCTCCCACAATAGTCCAATCTCTTCAGGTTTGTGAGCATCTGTATTTATCATCATTGGAATATTCATTTCTTTTATAAATTTCAATTCTTTTCTGCCAGGGAAAAAATCATTGTAACGATTTTTGTAAATACCTCTTGTGTTTATTTCCAGTATTTTGTGTTTATTTTTTATAAGAGCCAAAGTCTCTTTAAGTAAAGATTGATACCACGCATCATTTGTTAGAAAATAACGGTCTTTGTTATTCATTTTGATTTTGTCTAGATGCCCGATTATATCTGGCTCTTCTGTTTCAATCATCTCATTTATCTGATGGTAGTAAGCTTTAACCCCTTTGCGAATGTCTCCTCCAAAAACCCTGATTAAACCTTCGTCATATTCTTCAATTTTGCCGCCATCGATAAACCATATTTTCTCTTTTGACTCTTTTCCAACCAGGTGCACGGAGCCTATCGTGTAATCTAAACTGTGCATTTTTTTTAGTTCTCGAAATGAATAGGTTATGCCAGGGATAAAGTCCATTTCGAGAGAGAGGTAAATTTCAAGATAATCCTGAAAGCTTTTTTGTAAAACTTGAATTTCACAGACATAATCAGATATTTTTTCATTAGGAATAGCATATCCATTTTGAAAAGGTACAGGGGCATGACCTGAAAATCCTAGTGCTATGAAAGATTGTTTTATAGCTTCTTCAACATAGTGTAAAGGTGCTTCTTTCCCATCGCAATAGTGTGTATGAGTATGAAAATTTGTCTTTCTGTTCATTTTTATGATAAATAATATAGGTTTAGTTTTTACGTTTATGATGACAATCTTGTAATCAGGATGTTTTGTGATTTTGAGAGATGTATGAAATTTAGTAAAAAAAAGTTAAATAAATGTTAATGTAGATAAATATTGCAACCTTTTGATTGTCATGTTTGTCTGTATTTTTACATCCCTAAAATTTTTTGAATTATGAAAAAGCTGTTAAATTGGTTTAATGAAAAAATGCTACTGTGGGTGATTTATGTTGTGGCATTATCACTTATTATTGCTGTAATGTTCTACTTCTCAAAGACATTGAATTTAAATTTATTAGGCTAGGTTCTTTAGTTACCTTCAATGATTTTATAAAGTTTATCATTCCGGCGAACAAGCGATTTTGTTGCTATAGAGCATAATACTCCTTTTTCAACTTTTTCAACAGGATTGAGATTAAATCTTATTTCAGAAACAGTGTCTTCATAAACACCTGTACTTTCTCCAATAATAAGAATATTATCTCCTGTTGAAAGAGTTTCTGCTTCTATTTTTATTTCAGCCACATTTATTTTTGCAAAATAATTAGTTATTTTACCTACGTAAACCTTATGTTGAGTTGCTTGCGACCCATATTTTTCACTCCATTCTCCAGTTTTTTTCCCTAAGTAATAACCATCCCAAAATCCTCGATTGTAAACTGTTGCCAATCGGTTATTCCAGTTTTCAATTACCTCTTCAGTTATTTGATTAGAGGCATAAGCCAGAGAAGCTTCTTTATAACATTGTGTTACAGTTTTAACATATTCCGGTGAACGGCCTCTCCCTTCAATTTTTAATACTTTTACACCTGCGTCCAGAATTTTATCAATAAAGTCAATCGTTTTTAAATCCTTAGGAGACATAATGTATTTATTATCTACAGATAATTCTGTTTTCCCATCTAAATCAGTAACCTTATAAGGGCGACGACAAAGTTGAAGGCATGCGCCTCTGTTTGCAGAGTAATTATA
>Ga0209639_1000526_pt1 | contig 53009 bp, 41 predicted proteins | sample EPASupsiteHSE605_FD_187268 | JGI IMG/M metagenome (GOLD analysis project Ga0209639, IMG submission 187268) | Bioremediated contaminated groundwater from EPA Superfund site, New Mexico - Sample HSE6-05 (SPAdes) (version 2) | ecosystem: Environmental > Aquatic > Deep subsurface > Groundwater >... | reverse complement strand
ACGGTGTTTCTTCCAATTGCCTCCAAGAATACCTCGACGAATTTTGTTACCGTTTTAATCGGAGATTCTGGGAACCACAACTGCCACTCCGTTTACTCAATGCATGCCTTGCTCATGTACCCGTCAAGGTTGCTGAGTTTCATGCATAGCCACAAAACAAATAGTATCCAAACGGCAAAACGTCGTTTGGGCGGAGATTTGCATGACCTGCTTTAAAGACATAGACTTTCATCTTTTCATTGAGAGTCTCATTCGCACCATCGAGATCAAAGACATGTATACTGCCGGTCATTCCAGACGAGTGTCAGAGATTGCGGAACTCATGTGCAAGGGATTGCACATGTCCGACCAGCATTGCGACTATTTGCATGTTGTTGGTCATCTCCACGATATTGGCAAAATTGGCATAGCCGAAGGCATACTGATGAAATCGGGAAAATTGAGCAAAGCTGAATACTATCTGATGCAGCAGCATTCGGAAATTGGGGCCTCAATTTTTGAAAATCTCCCTGGTCTGGAGAAAATGGGGAAAATCATCCGACATCATCACGAACGCTTTGACGGCAAAGGCTATCCCGACCATCTCCGGCATGACGAAATCCCCCTGGAATCGGCCATCATTGCCATTGCGGATTCCTTTGACGCCATGACCACATTCCGGCCGTACAAGCGGGCCATGACAGCCGAACAGGCCCTAGCTGAGATTGAGAGGAACCGGGGAACGCAATTTCATCCCGACCTCTGCGATTTGTTCATCGATCTGTTTGGAGCCAATCAAGACAAACTGGCCGCCATGACCCACGAATATGTTCAAATGTATTCCACAGGTTACGTCCCGTTCAATTCAAGAGGCACGGCAATGGAAATTCCGGCAACACTCTGCAGTTAACGCCCTCTTCCCCTCCGAACCTCCCACTGAGCCACGATCAAGGGAACGCAGAACGCATAAGGGCGAGACGCACAGAAAACGCCGAAGCGGAATGCGCCTATCGTTGGGTTTCATGTCAGAGGAACTTGTGATTGTTTTTGTTTCTTGTTAGGAGTGCATTAGTATGGTATTTTGGCCATTTTTTCACTTAATAGCAGCAGCTGTTTAATTAACATACTGATGTTATTAAAAAATTACAGCATTGACGTCTCAGTTTTTTGAACAAAAACGTCTGGATATTGCTGCGCACTCTTACACAGAACAATTTCAACCCACTAAAGGAGAGCTACGACCAATGAACACCCTCGTCAAACACCCCTTATCGGCAGCTTGCGCCTCAGTTTTGCTCTCAGCCACGCTCATGGCAGGGCACGTTCAGGCGGAAGAAGCAACCGAAGCCAATCCGCTCCAGTTCTACACCGGAGATAATGGCAGCTATGCAAAAGTGACTTTGGAGGCCGACCTTGGCTTTTTCACCCAGGGCGACTCCTGGTTCGGAGCGCCAACGGATTCAGATTCCTGGTGGGAATCCCTGATCCGCCCGGGATTGGACGTCAGCTATACGCTTCCCAGCAGCCAGAAAATCTACGGCGTCATCGACGCTGTTCAAGCCAACACCTTTGGCGGCATTGACGCCGGCCTCACCAATGCAAACTATGGCGACGTTAACGATCTCCGCGTAGAAAAAGCCTATGCTGGTTGGCGTTCAGGAAACCTCTTCAGTTCCTTGGGCGAGGATTTCCTGGATATTTCTTTCGGCCGCCAGCGATATATTGTTGGCGACGGATTCCTTTTCTCGAGTGAAGGCGGCGCAGGCCGCAATCGTGGAGCCTACTGGATTGGCGGTCGCAACAGTGCCGAATATGCCGGCATTGTCCGGATGAAAAGCGGCAATTGGTCAGGCGATCTGGTCTATTTTGAAGCAGACGACATTGATGAAACCGACACCCAGGTCGGCGGAGTCAACCTGGAATACGCTGTTGAGAAAGTCGCCAATATCGGCGGTGGATTTTATTCCATCAGTTCCGACATTGACGAGAGGGATTCCATGAAAGTCTACGACATCCGCGGCGGCGTCTACCCCTTTGCTTTAGCGGAAGGACTTCCGGCTCTTAAGCCGTTGAAAATCAATGCCGAATATGTCCATGAAACTGCCGATGGAGACTATGACAACGGCAATGCGTGGTATATCGCTCCCAGCTATCAGTTTGAAACAACGCCATGGCAGCCGACGATCACCTATCGTTATGCGAGTTTTGACGAAAATTACGATTATCTCTTCTATGGATCTTCTGATTGGGGCAATTGGTACCAAGGCGAAATTTTAGGCGAGTATGCGTTGGGCAATTCCAACCTCGATTCGCACATGATCAAATTGAAGATTCAGCCGATTGAGCCGGTGGCCGTTAATTTGATTTACTACAAGTTCATGCTCAACGATGCCGCTGTAGCGGGAGCAACAAGCGACGACTATGCCGACGAATATAACTTAATTGTCGATTGGACCGTCAACCCGCACCTCTCGATTTCCGTTGTCGGCGCTATTGCTGATCCCGATGACGCTGCAGTTGAGCTCAATGGAAGCGACGACACCTGGTCATACATGATGCTTTTCGGCTGCATCAAATTTTAACCCGCCAACCAGCCGTACTTGGGACGCTGCAGGAGCATTGGCGCACACAGCAAAAAAACCTGATTAAATTGCAGCAACCCATGCAAATGTAAAACGCGGGAGAGGCCCTACAGCCTCTCCCGCGTTTTTGTTTTCAAGCCTGTTGTTGCATTGCAACAGCGCGAAACGCGCGTTCTTCCCGCGCAGGCAAAAAGCCTCTTCTTTTGAGCCCATGCATGGCAAGGGATCAGGGGGCATCTGTGTCCCCTTCCCTGAACCCGGCCTGACGGTTCAATGAACAAACCGTCACACTCCCGAGATCTCCATACCAGACACAGCGCAACAAAGGGCGCCTGCCTGCACAAGATCACCTGTTCAACAAGTTCTACTGCGCAGCACTGCGGCCACAGCCTGGGCCAAGTCGCTGGTGTTGACTGGTTTCATGAGAAATTGATGAATGCCATGGTATGCTGCAGACTGCTTACTGACGATTTCACTGTACCCGGTGCAGAGAATGATCGGCAGATCTTTGTCAATTTGTCGGACTTCCCGGACAAGTTGCACGCCGGTCATCTCGGGCATGGTTTGATCGGTAATCAGCAGGTCATAGTTATGAGGCGCGGCGGCAAACATTTGCAAGACATTGGTGCTGCTCAGGCTGGCAGTGACATGGTAACCAAGCAGTTGCAAACTTTCTTGAATAACTTCCAGGAAAAAGGGTTCGTCATCGACCAGCAGCACACGTTCGCCCTTTCCCATGGGGAGCGGCGGCAAAATGCCGCCATTAGGTGCCGCGTTTTCTTGGGTGAGCGGCAGATAGATATCGAACCGCGTCCCCGTACCGATTGCGGATTCAATCTCAATCAGGCCCTGATGGCTCTTGATGATACCCAAGACCACCGCCATACCCAACCCGGTGCCCTCGTTGACGTTCTTTGTGGTGAAATAGGGCTCGAAGATTCGTTCCAGTACCGCGGGGGACATGCCGCAACCAGTATCGATCACCTGAAGTTGGATATACTCCCCCGCTGGTATGGCCATGGACAGGAACTGGCGAGGTTCATCAAGGAATATTCTATCCAAGGCTATGGTCAGTTGGCCGCCCTTCTCCCCCATTGCATGGAGAGCATTGGTGGCCAAATTCATCACCACCTGATGCATCTGGGTGGAATCACCAAGAATACGGCCTGACACCTGCGCCAGCTGCTGCCGGATGGTGATCGTGCTCGGCAAGGTCGAACTCAGCAGTTGGATGGATTCTTCAATCACCGGCACAAGGTCGAACGGTTCCATGACCGTGGGGGTGTGGCGGCTGAAACGCAGGATCTGCTGGACCAAATTTTTGGCCCGGTTGCCGCCCTCCAGCACCCTTTGCAGGTTGTCGCGAATTTTTGCATCCATGGCCGAATCGGCCCGATAGAGCGCCAACTCGGTGTAGCCGATGATCCCACCCAAAATATTGTTGAAATCATGGGCGATCCCACCGGCCAGCGTCCCGATGGCCTCGCTTCGCTGGGCATGGATGACCTGTTTTTCGAGGGCGGCCTTTTCTTCGGCCAGGGCTAGTTCCTTGCTCAAGTTGTGGATAAAAACCCCTATGTAAATCGGGTTGCTTTGCTCGTCGACCACCAGCCAGCCCTTGGCCATCACCGGCACGAGGGCGCCGTCCTTTGTCGTGTAGGAAAACCGGATCGGCTGATCCTGGGCAATTCCCGACTTGAAGGCGAGGATGGCCTCGACGATCCGGGCCTGGTCCTCGGAGGGCACGAATTCCCTGAAGTGTTTCTGGGCCATTTCCTCATGACAAAAGCCACTTTCACGCAAGAACGCCCGGTTAACATCCAAAATAGTCCCATGAAAGTTAATGAGCAGGATACCGTCAGGGTTGGTGTTGAAAAAGGAACGGAACCGGAATTCACTTTCACGCAGGGCAGATTCCGTTTGCTTCCATTCGGTAATGTCGCGGACAATGCACTGCAGGCAAGTCTCGCCCGAGAGGTCAACCGCGCTCATGCGCATATCGGAATGGAACAAGGCGCCATCGAGCCGGAGGTGTACCCATTCAAATTGTTGGGGCCGGCCCTGCAGTGCCTCGCGGATGTAGCCCATACCGTGCTCGGCAAAGGTGCGTCCGTCCGGCTGGAGCCTCGGTGAAAAGAATTGCGGCGACAACCCGACGAACTGATCGCGACTCCCCTTGAACATTTCCAGGGTCTTGATGTTGCAATCGACAACCACATCCTCCTTGAGGATAAAAATAGCGTCGCTGCCTGATTCAAACAGGGTTCGATAGCGCCTTTCACTCTCCCGGAGCGCGAACTCGGCCAATTTACGCTTGGTGATGTCGGTATTGGTACCGGTGGCCAGGAGGGGAGCTCCGTCTTGATCCCATTCCACGACCTTGCCCCGGCTGGCGATCCACACCCAATGGCCATCGCGGTGGCGCATCCGGTACTCGGCTACATGCTGGGCATTGTCCGGCGAGGACAACAACTGTCTGAGGGTTTCGGCGGCCGCCGGATAGTCTTCGGGATGACAGAGAGTTATCCAGCTGTCGGCGGTCATGGGCAGTTCCCTATCGTCGTATCCAAGCATTTCGTACCAGCGGGGGCTGTAATAGGTGCGCGAGGTCTTGGGATAGCGCTCCCAGATCGCGTCGGTGGTGGCGGAAAAGGCGTGGGCCAGCCGCGCCTCGCTTCGACGTAAAGCCTCTTCCGCGACCTTCTGGGCGGTGACGTCCCGCAATGTGCCCAGCATGCGAACCGCCTTGCCCTGCTCATCGTAAAGATAGGCGCCCTCTTCGTATACCTGATAATAGGTCTGGTCCGCCTTGCGGAAGCGATAGGTGGCTGAATACAGTGACCGGTCACGGCGGGCGATCTCTATCAGGCCAAGGGTCGTGGCTCGATCATCGGGATGAATGCGGTCAACCCAGCCAGTAAACCCATGGCTGTTAAACGCTTCCGCTGAATAGCCGGTGATCTCCTTGATGCGGCCGGACCAGAAGATGGAACCGGAAGCCACATCGTAATCGTAGATCAATTGGCCGCTGAGTTCGGCGGTTTGACGAAATCGCTGTTCGCTGTCCCGCAGCGACTGCAGCATGGCCACCCGTTCGCTGATATCCTGGATGGCCACTGCGGCCGCGGCTTCGGGATTGTTCCGGTCGAGCGGAGCGGCAAACAGGGAGACATGGCGCAGGGAGCCGTCCCGCCGCTTGAATTGGGTTTCAACGTAGCTGTTGCCCCGCTGCCAAAGCGTATCGTAGAGGGCCCGGCCCACCCGGACAAATTCCTCCTCGGTTTCGTACAGAGCGCGGGAAGACCGGTTGAGCAGATCAACCGCGGCATACCCGGTGATAGTGGTGATTTGGTCGTTGACCACCTGGAATCGGCGATCCTTAATGATCACCAACCCCACCGGCACCGCCTGGAAGAGGCTGCTCAACACATTTTCGTGATGCCGCAACTGTTCTTCCATCTGTTTTCGGGCCGTGATGTCGATGAACATGCTGACCACGCAGGGTTCGCCGCCTGCTTGAAATACAGCAGAAGAATAGAGGATGTGGCGTTGCGTTCCATCGAGTGTATAGCCTATGGCCTCCTGATTGTGGAGACTTCCCGTTGCCAGCAGCAGCGCCCTCGCCTCCCGGCTTTTTTTGAGTTGGGCAGGGGGAAGAAAGTCCTCATGCGTCTTGCCCAGAATATCGCCACGCTTTCTGCCGCCGCTCATTTGTTCGTACGCCGGATTAGCGTCCAGATACACCCCATCACTGAGACGGTTGATGACAATGCCATAGGGGGCGTGTTCAAAAATAGCCCGCCAGGCCGATTCTCGCTCTTCCAGGGCGCGTCTGTTTTGGTTGCGTTCGGTCATATCGCGCAGCAGGACGAGCAAATGGGGCGCACCCGCCAGATCGAAACCATTTAAAGAGGCCTCGGTTTCCCGAACACTGCCATCGGGCAGGAGAATGTCCCAATCAAAACATTGACGGCTCTGGTGCTTGGCAGCAGCAATCCATTGTTCTGTTCTTGAAGCCGATAGTTGCCCGTCCCTTTGTATGGGTGGAGACAAGGTTTCAACTCCGGCGCCAAGCACATCCTGCTTTGATCGCTGAAACAGGCGTAGTGCCTCATCGTTGCATTCGATGACCACGCCTCCGGCCAAGAGGAGAATGGCATCGCTGGCGCCTTCAAACAACGCCCGATAGCGCTGTTCGCTGGACAGGAGTCGCTCTTCGATGGCCTTTCTTTCGGATATGTCAATATAGACGCTACGGACACCGACAACCTCGTTATTCACCGAAATCGGTTGGGAGTAGACCAAAGCTGCGCCCCTGGCTCCGTCCTTGCCGATCAAGGGATACTCCGTTGGTTCCAGTTGCTGGCCATTAAACATCAGTTGTAGACGTTGCTTGATCTTGGGGTGTAACTGCGGCGGCGCCAGGGAAAAAAAATCGATGCCCTGGTCAAGCTCCGCCGCAGTGCGATTAAAATGGTGCAGGGCGTTTTTGTTCGCCGACACCATGCGGCCATCACGATCAATTTCGTAGACCACCACGGGAAAGGAATCGAGCAAGTGCCGATACCGCTGCTCGCTCTTTTGCAGCTTCTGGGTGGCCTGTCGCTCCTGAAGAGCCAGTCGTCCCATCTCCGACAGCAGTTCGACCATGATTTCCAACCGATCGGTCAATCGGGCCAGAGCCTCATCGGTCATAACCGGAGGCGTGGCCGGGCCGCTGATATCGCCAATCGCGGCCTCTTGGCGGTCCCCCTCGCCTTCCGCACATGACCCGGCACTTGCGGCACATCGAGAAAACATGCCGATAAAAATGCTCCCCAGATGGAGGTTGTCGATCATGATAGGGGCGCCGAGGGCACTCAAGCCATTGTCGCAGGTATGAAGCGTGGTTTTTTCCCACGAAGAAGGCTGGGGTTCCAGAAATGGGTTGGCTGCCAAGCAGTTCCGAAACGAATGGACCGAGCAGGTTGCCCCCTGAATGCCGTACCGACAGGACCAATCCGTCTCAAAAACAACCTCCCCATGTGGATCGATGAGACAACATCCCATTTCGATGGAGGCGCTAAATCGGCGCAGAGCCGATTGCAGCCTGTGGATGGGTATCAATTGGTCAAAGGGCGGGAGTGTTTGCGGCATGGCTTGTCCTGCGAAAATAGGAGGCACGTTTTGCACGGGGCCGGAATTTTATGTGGAGCAATCGATGTTGGCAAAAACCGCTGTCTCAACCCAACAGAGGTTGGTTCGGGCGCATGGGAGTATTCGGTTTTGATCTGGGTGATCTCAACCGCCATATTCAGCAACGCCATCGCTCACCGGTGAAGTATCCACAATGCTTTGCAGAACAATATCGATGAAAGTCTTGTTAGTATACAAATGTAATGCAGCCCCCCAGGAAAACAACCGCTTGGTTGTCCTCCGGGGAGCCGCCGCCTTTTGCTTACACCTTGAACTGCTTGACCAGTTGTTCCAAATGGGCGGCCAATTGGGCCAGTCCCTGGGCACTGTTTTGCACCTGCCCGCTGCCGTCGCCCACCTGGGACGATTGCTGGTTGATGCTGGCGATGTCGCGGGTGATATCGGTAATGACCACCGTGCTCTGGGCCACGTTTTCGTTGACCTCGGCAATGCCTTGGGAAGCCTGGGCAATGTTGCCGGCAATTTCGCCGGTGGCTGCGGACTGCTCTTCCACTGCCGTGGCGATGCCGTTGATCACATGATTGATCTCGACAATAACAGTGGAGATCTTCTCGATATCCTCCACCGTGGTGGAGGTGGTGGCCTGCATGTCGCTGATCTGGTTCTTGATGTCTACCGTGGCCGCGGCTGTCTGACGGGCCAGTTCCTTGATCTCGTTGGCCACCACCGCAAAGCCCTTGCCCGCCTCGCCGGCCCGGGCCGCCTCGATGGTGGCGTTCAAAGCCAGCAGGTTGGTCTGCTCGGAAATCTCGGTAATGGTTTCGGTCACCCTACCAATCTTGCGGGCCGCCTCGCCCAAGGCAGTCATCTTGTCCGAGGTGAGCCGCGATTGCGTGACTGCGCCCTCGCTGATGGCACGCGCCTTTTCTGCGCTTTGGGCGATCTCTCCCACGGTAGAGGTCATCTCCTCGGTGGAAGAGGCCACCATGTTGACGTTGCTGGTCGACTGCTCCATGGCGGCCGAGACCGACTGCATGTTGGTGCTCATCTCCTCGGTGGCGGCGGCCACGGTAGCGGCCTTGTCGGAGGTGTCCTTGGCGGCGGAAGACAGTTGGCGAGACACCGCCGCCATGTCGTTGGAGGCGGCGCCCAGCTGGTCAACACCGGCGATGATGTTGCGGATCATTCCGGCCACCTGGGTGGCCATGAGGTTGACCGAGTTGGCCATCTGGCCGATTTCGTCCTTCTGGTCGGTGACCATAGTGTTGGTGAAATCGCCCTGGGCCATGATCTCGGCCAAGGCTGCGGCCTTGCGTATTGGCACGGTGATCGACCGAACAAGCAAGAAGGCGATCAGCACGCTGAAACCCAGGGCTGCGGCCAGGCACAGGGAAATGACCCGCGTCGCTGCGGCGGCGCCGTGCTCGGCTTCCTCGCCAGCTTGTTGGGCCCTTTCGGACTCATATTCGTTGAATTCATTCAAGGCCTTGAAATATTCGCCTTGGATCAGGCGGAAATCGCCCATCAGCAGGGTCTTGGCCTCCTGGAGGCGATCTTTTTTGATCAGGTCGAGCAAGGTCTCGAGGTGGCGGGAGAAGACCGGCCGGATGTCGGTTATCATCTTCGTCAACAAAACCCGCCCTTGTCCCTGCTTCACCGTTTTATCGAGTTCCTCCAGGATGCCGCTAGTCATATTGCGTGCCTCGGCAATCCGCTGGAACTCCATGGCCGCAAGATTCTTGTCGTTGTCGATGAGCAGGAGGTTGCGCGACGCCCGGGCTACGATATTGACGTTGTCGATCAATTGGTTGGCCTGCTTGACCTTGACCAGCCGATCGTTGACCAATATATGGATGTCATCGTTCAAATGGCTGATTTCCTTAATGCTATAGCCGCCCACCAGCACCATCAGCACCAGCAGAACGCCAAAGCCGCAGCTCAGCCGGGTTCCGATCTTCAGATTGTTTAACATGTTACACTCCTTTGTAAGTATTTCGGGAGCGGCCTTCTGATGACCCGATCCCGTCTTCATAAATAAAAAAGGGCGAACCCCTTTCTCCTCTGAGTTGACAGCCGCCCAATGGGTTGGCGCGTGTGGTATCGATGCTCCACGCCCCGCAATCGCGTCATTGCAAGGCACCGATCTTTCACGGTTGATTGTGGCCAGACCATCTGGCCGGCGGGTTATTCCGTTTCCATTTCAAAAGTGAAACGCGTTTTTTGCTCTTTTGATGACACGGCGTTTGACTCCCCCACGAAACGTTCCCATGCGGCGCATGGAACCAGGGGACGAGAGCTGACCGGCGGACCGTAGCCTGGATGCAGCTTGCGGAATCCGGGGTTTGAGGTGATCTGTTCCCGGATTCCGTTGCACTGCATCCAGGCTACGGGTTGAGATGACGCACCCTCCTCGACGAGATGTTGCTGTGTGCAGCAGGCCTCGTTTGATTTTGAAATGGAATTAGTTTTCACCGAGACTGAGGACCTTGTCGATGTCGAGCAGGCCGATGAGGCTGTGCTCGCGTTTGCAGACGCCGGTAAAGAAACGCCCCTGGATGCCACGCATATTGGCGGGCGCGGGCTCCTGCTCCCGCAGCTCAACGCTGACCACGTCGCTGATTCGGTGGACCAGGATGCCGACCTTGCCGCCGGCGCTGTTGACGATAATCACCCGGCACTGGGGATCCGGCTCGGTGGAGCCCAGTCCCAGGCGACGAGCCAGGTCGAGCACGGTGACGATCTGGCCCCGCAGGTTGAGGATACCAAGCACGTCGGCCGGCGCCTGCGGCGCCCGGGTGAGCTGGCTGAGCTTGTTGATCTCTTGGATCTGGCGGATCTCCATGCCGCAGAGGGCCTCGCCCACCTGAAAGGTGGCCAGTTCGACGCGGCTGTCCTGGGGAAATGATGGGGTCATGCGTGCTCCTTGCTCCTCGTGCATCAGGCGGCGACCGTGGCCCGGAGGTAGCGGCAGACGCCCTCCACCAGCCGCTCCCGGTCCAGTTTGATATGGTATTCCTCAACCCCGGCGGCCTTGCCCCGGGCAATGTCCTCCTCGGCGGCCAAGGTGATCAGGGCGATCACCGGCAGGTGGCCGAACTGCGAGGAATGCTTGATCCTTCTGGTCAACTCGAAGCCGTCCAGGTTGGGCATCTCGATATCGGTGACTACCAGGCCGATGCCCTCGTGGCGGGCCTCCAGCACCCGCCAGGCATCGAGGCCGTCGACCGCGTCCACAACCCGGAAGCCGGCTTGCTCCAGATAGCTCCGCACCTGGGTGCGGAAGAACTCGGAATCGTCGACGATGAGGACCAAAGGCGCATTCTCGTTGCCGCAGGCAGCCCCATCCTCGAACCAGTCGGGATGCAGGGTTTCCACCAGCTCGAAGATGTCGACCAGCATGGTGGTGGTCCCGCCGATGATGGCCGAGCCCATGATGCCGGTCTGCTTCAGGGTGACCGCGTCGATCTCGGCCGAGACCTCGATGGCGTCCACCGGACCGCTGGCCAGCAGGCCGACGTCCTTGCCCTTGAGATGAAAGACGATGACCAGCAGATTGTCCTGGTCGGCCAGGGGCAGCACTGCGGCCGCCTCGTCGACGCTGAGCAGCGGCAGGCTGCCGCCCCGATACTGCATCACCCGGCGGCTGCCGATGGCTTCGATCTGGGATCGGTTGATCTTCTCCACCCGCTCCACCAGACTCAGAGGCACGGCGAACTGTTCTTCCTGGGCGCTGCGGAAGGTGAGCAGGGCCTGCCGGTCCTGGCATTTAAGCAGGGTTTCCCGGGCCAGTTCGCCCGCTCGCCGGGAGCCCTCCAGGGAGGTCAACCGGGCCATCAAGGCCAGGTGGGCGATGTCGAGGATCAAGGCGATCCGGCCGTCGCCCATGATGGTGGCCCCGGCATACCCCTGGCAGCCCTGGAGATGGCGGCCGAGCGGCTTGATGACGATCTCCTCCGAGTCGAGCAGGCGGTCGACGATCAGGCCGTAACGGAACGCCCCGGTGGTGACCACCACGATGTTGAGGGCGCTGGAGGGGCTCTGCCGACGGTCGGCGTCCCGGCGCTCCGGCTGCGGCTCAGGATCACGGTCGGCGGGCGCGGCAGGGTCGAACAGCGGCGAGGTCCGCGAGCGACGATCGGCGATGTTGTGGCGGTGATCGCCGCGGGTGCAGCCGGCCTCCTCGTCGTAATAGGTCCGCTCGATCCTCAGGACATCGGACAAACGGATCAGCGGCAGGAGGGCGCCCCGCAGCCGGACCACCTCGGCGTCGCCCACCCGCTCAATCCGCTCCTTGATCTGGAAGGCGGGGATACGAAGGAGTTCTTCGAGGTTGGCTTGAGGGATGGCGTAGCGCTCGTCCCCGGTCATGATGATCTGACAGGGAATGATCGCCAGGGTGAGCGGTAGCTTGATGGCGATGCGGGCGCCCCGGCCGACCACCGAGTCAATCTCCATGGTTCCGCCCAGCTGGTCGAGGTTGGTCTTGACCACATCCATACCCACGCCCCGGCCGGACACGTCGGTAACCCCGGCGGCGGTGGAGAAACCCGGCAGGAGGATGAGGTTGAGCTTCTCCTTGGCAGACATCAGCTTGGCCTGGTCGGCGGAGATCAGCCCCTTGGCCATTGCCGTGGCCGCCAGCTGGTCGCCGTCGATGCCCCGGCCGTCGTCGTTGATCTCGATCACCACCTGGCCAGCGGCATGATAGGCCTTGAGCAACAGGGCGCCGTGGCTGGGCTTGCCCTGGCTCTGCCGCTCCCCTGGGGGCTCGATGCCGTGGTCGACGCTGTTGCGCACCAGGTGGGTGAGTGGGTCGCTGATCGCCTCGATGATGGTCTTGTCAAGTTCCACCTCCTTGCCGACCAGGTGGAGTTCCACCTCCTTGCCCAGCTTCTTGGCCAATTCCCGCACCACCCGTGGAAACTTGCCCAGGACGTTGCCGATGGGCTGCATCCGGGTGAGCATGATCGCCCCTTGCAGCTCGGAGGTCACCAGGTCAATGCGCTGCCCCACCGCCTCGGCCTCGTGAACCGCGCCGGAGCCGATAGTCTGCAGCAGTTGGTTGCGCGACAGCACCAGTTCGCCCGCCAGATTCATCAGCTGATCGAGCAGGGCCACCGACACCCGTATACTGGTCTCCAGTTTGCCTGCAAGCGCTGCTTCATCGTCTGGCTGCGGTGTTTCATCGCCAGTGGATGGAGGAGCCATTGCCGCCGGGGCAGCCGACCACTCTTCGGGGGGGCGAGGGGCGACCGGCTGTTTCCCGGCGGCGATGGCATTCAAGGCGGCGACGGGGCCGCTGATATCGGTCTCGTTGCTGCAGGTGACATCAGCCAGCAGTTGTTTGAGCCTGTCCGTGGCCAGCAGCAGGGTGTTGATCACCTCCGGGGTGGGGGTCAGCTTGCGGGTGCGCACCAGGCTGAGCACGTTCTCCGCCGCATGGGCCAGGTTCTGGAGTACATGTAAACCCACGAAACCGGCGCCCCCCTTTATGGAATGGATCGCCCGGAACACCTTGTTGATCCGCTCCTTGTCATTCACTGCCCCGCCCTGCTCGATGGCAAGAAGGTCGCCCTCGATATCGGCCAGCTGTTCAACCGACTCTTCGACGAACGCTCCAAGGAGCTCGTCGTCTTCGCTACTGCTCATGCATGTTTCCTTGCTGAAATGGATCTGGAGCGCCAGAGCTGGCCCCCGGCATGTTTCACTTTTCTGCAAATAACCGTATGCGGGCCAGGCTTGGCCCGAGCGGGCGTCTTCCTTTGGGTGCTGCTGAAAATGATTGCCCGTCTTCTGAAAAGACCTTCTGCAATGGTATGCTGTAGAGCGAAATCCATACCATCTCAGCAACCTTCTTTTTGTGACAATAAATTAAGGAATTACATCTTCAGGAAAGGGAGGCGGCGGTGAGACGGAAGAGAATTTCCAGAAAAACTGGACAGCGAGCTGTCCAGTGGTCCAGAAACAGTAGACGTGGCAAGTTGAACGCAGGGAAGACTGCGCACAACTTATTTCATGGTCGGATCGTGATCGGGAAGGTGTTCTGGTTTGCCTGAACAGGGAATGGTTGAAGCGGTGAGAGCGTGCATCTTCAATAGATTATACAGGTGAGAGCGGCTGAATTGAGCCATAGCGCAGGCGGCGCTGATGTCGCCATCTGCTTCCTGCAACAGGCTTTGCAGGTAATGTTTTTCTATGGTGTCAAGCAGCACGCGGCGGTATTCCTTGTATGGCAGGAGCGTACCTGTTGGAGAATGCGGGGGCGGCGGTTGGAAGTGATTGTGGGGTTCGTTCTTACTCGACACCATGGATCGAATGTGGTGCAGCCGAATTTCCGGAGGGAGGTGAACGGGGTAAAGCGCCGGATTATAGGGGTCGGAAAGAATCGCTTTTTCGAGCACATTGCGAAGCTCGCGAATGTTTCCAGGCCAGGGATAGGCGTTCAGGGTTTCAAGAGTTTCTGGAAGGATGCCTTTGATCGGAAAATGATGGCGCCGACAAATTGTCAGGACAAAACTCATGGCGAGTTTTTCGATATCTGCATCTCGTTCCCGGAGCGGCGGCAAATGGAGGGTGAACGCAGCGAGGCGAAAGTACAGATCTTGGCGAAACTTCCCTAAATGCGCCATTTCCTTAAGGTTACGGTTGGTGGCTGCAATCAGTCTGAAATCGCTTTTCAGTTCACGAACTTTTCCCACCGGCCTAAATGTCCGCTCCTGGAGAACATGAAGCAGACTTTTTTGCAAATCGAGAGAGATTTCGCCGATTTCATCAAGAAAAAGGGTTCCCCCATCAGCCTGTTCAATCAGGCCTTGACGATCACAATCGGCTCCGGTGAACGCGCCTTTTGCATGGCCAAAGAGGATGCTGGCCACTAATTGGTCGGGCAGATTGGTACAGTCGACCACTACAAAGGGTTTATGTGCGCGGGGACTGTTGTTGTGGATGGCTTGGGCAAACAATTCCTTACCCGTGCCCGTTTCACCGGTAATCAACACCCCCGTGTCGGTGCTCGAGCACTGGGCAACCTGGTTGAGGCAGGAGATAACACCTGCACTTGCGCCGATGATTTCATCGCGCTTGAGGATGACCTTGCTTGCGCATTGTCTCTTCTTTTCGTGATATTCCAGGGCACGGTTGATTTGCAGGATGATTTCTTGTCTGTTCAGAGGTTTTTGCAAATAATTCCACGCGCCATTTTTGATGGCCAACTCCGCGCCGTTGGCGTCTCCCATGCCGGTAACAATGACGACCTCTGGCGGGGAAGGCAACCTGTTAATATAAGGCAAAACATCAAGGCCGTTGCCATCAGGCAATCGGACATCCAGAAAAACCAGATCCGTTGATTGTGCGGCAAGTTTTGCTTTCCCTTCCTCGACACTGGCGGCGTCACTGGCCTCATGGCCGAGCAATGAGCAATATTCCAAGAGAATATCGCGAAAATGGGGATCATCATCAATAACGAGAACGTGTGCCATGGGTTACACCTTCAATGAGCTTCCGCGCCCGACCATCCGATGCCTGATGCACCGCTCTACAGCGTGCGAGGCATGCAGCGCGAATTGTGCGCTGCAGCCGTTGGCTGTACGTCATCCTTGTCTGCAAAATCATTGAGCAAGGGCGTACACCAGCACCGGTTCGGCTTCCACGCCCTGTATGCCCAGGGTGAAGGCCGCGCATCGGCGACGGCCGCCGGTGATTCGCGACAAATCGAGCCCCTCGATAATCAAAATATCTCTCTCCAACAACTGAATGTGGGTCGGATGACCGGGTTGCGCCCTTTCGATCCCCGGCTGATCGATGCCGACAAAGAGCAGTGGATACCCGGCCAGCCAAATCGCCGCCTCGGTTGTCAGCCACGGAAACAGGGGGTCAAAGACCTCGAGGGGCTGCTCGCGGGTGCGGAAAAACACGGCCTCTATCCCGTCCATGGGAATATTTTGCACCTGCGCAAGGTTGATGGAGAGCGGGGCTTCGGGACAAAGATCAAGGACATAAACGGAAAACTCGACGGGAAACCGCTGGTAATCGCTGGAACACTTGCCGCCGGCAATGGCGTGCAGCGGATAATCAACATGGCCGCCGGTGTGCAAAGGCAGGTGCAGGGTGTTCTCGTGCATGCCATGGCGGGCAAAATCCCTGGTGATTTCAATCACCGGCCGTTTTTCGTCGAGGTTCTTGTACACGGCCATCTGTTCGCTGATCGGCGGCGAAAGCGCCTGCCAGTGCATCATGTCGCACCTCCTTGTTCACGCATGTCCCAAACGCCGGGAGGGTACACCACCAGGCCATGTTCTCTGGCGGCGGCCTGAATTTCGTCGGCAATCCGCCACTGCGCCTGCAACTCGGCAAATCCGGCGAACAGGGTTTTATCGCCAGACCAAGCGTTTTTGAGCAGTTTGACATAAGCCTCGGGCTTGTTGCCGATCATCCTGCAACTGTGGCAATAGTCGGCGGTGACCGGCTCAACGCCGTATCCGTATCCCGGAGTTTTGGAATTAAACCGCAACTGCACCCCTTCCTGGGGAAACACCTCAATCACTAACTGGTTCGGCGCCGCCTCCAGGGTTTCGCTGCAGTTCAGGCACAAACGGGTCGGACGAAAATGGAGGCGAATTTCGGTTCTTTTCTCGCCCAGTTTTTTCCCGGTGCGGACAACAAACCGGGTTCCCTGCCATTGCGGCGCATCGATCCGCAACGTGGCCTCCACAAAGGTCTCGGTGGTCGATCCAGGGACCTGGGCGGCGTATCCTGCATACTGCCCGATGACCGGCGGATGGAGCGAATCGAGGCGCATCTGCTTAAGGACGTCGATCTTGGCCCGGCGAATGGACTCGGGTTCCAGGGTCTGCGGCGTGTCCATAGCCACCAACGCCGCCATTTGCAGCAGGTGACTCTGCACCATGTCGTTGACGGCGCCGGCTCGGTCGTAATAGTCCAGCCGTTCCTCCACCCCCGACGTCTCAATGCTGATCACCTCCACCGTCTCGATGGCCCCGCCGTGCCAACTTTCGGTGAAGATCCGGTTGGCAAAGCGGATGGTCAGGATGTTGCGGATCATCTCCTTGCCCAGGTAGTGATCGATGCGGTACATCTGCTCTTCCGCCGCCAAAGGCAGCAGACGCTGCTGAATGGCGGCAGCCGATTCCAGACTCTCGCCAAAGGGCTTTTCCAGCAGCAGTCGATGCTCAGGCTTGCCGGTTGCAAAAAGCCCTGCCGCCTGCAACTGGACGATTATGGGAACAACGTCCTCCGGTTTAACGGCCAGAAAAAACAACCGCTTTGCCGCCGGATCAAAGCCTTCCGCACCGATGCGGTCGGCCAAGCTGTGGTAGGCGGCGGCATCGTCAAACGCAAGGCGGTGATAGTCAATCGCCTTTTTCAACCTTTGGTTCAGGCGAAAGTTTCCCTTGGCCTCGATAAAGGCATGGTAGCCAGGCCCGTCCAAGGGCCTGCGTCCCAGGCACCAAATCCGCTCAAAGGGGATGTTGTCGTTGGACCATTGCTGCAACGCGGGAAGTATTTTTTTGGCCGCCAGATCGCCGGTAGCCCCAAAAATGCACAGAAGCGCGCCCCTGCTCTCCATGGCTCACCCCTCGCCCTTGGCGACAACGGCATGACCGCCAAATTCGCGGCGCATGGCCGCCAAGGTTTTTTCCGCGTATTTTTCCCGGTCCTGGGATTTAAAGCGGTTGAAAAGCGAGGTCGCAATCACCGGGGCGGAAACCCCCAGCCGCACAGCCTCTTCCACGGTCCAGTTGGCCTCGCCGGAGGCGGCGACAATGCCTTCAATCGAGGCAAGGTCGGGCTCCCTGGCCAGGGCGGCGGCGGTCATGTCCATTAGCAGCCCGGAAACAATCGAGCCCTTGCGCCACACTTCGGTCACCCGATCCAGTTCCATCGGAATCGGCCCGTGCCGGAGAATTTCCATCCCCTCGGCAATCGCCTGCATCATGCCGTATTCAATGCCGTTGTGGATCATCTTGACAAAATGACCGGCGCCGGAAGGCCCCATATAGCCACAGCCCATGCCGCCGCTCAGGGCCTTGAAGATCGGCTCCATCCGCGCGTACAACGCTTGGTCGCCGCCCACCATCAGACAGGCCCCATTGCGGGCGCCCTCGGTGCCGCCGCTGGCGCCGACATCCATAAATGCAATGCCAACCTGCCGCAACTGGGCACAGCGGCGCTGACTGTCCTGGTAGCGCGAGTTGCCGCCGTCAATCAGGATATCGCCCGGCGCGAGCAAGGGCAGGAGCTGGGCAATCATGCCGTCCACCGCCTGCCCGGCCGGAATCATCAACCAGACTGCCCTGGGCGGCGTCAGCGCGGCGACGAACGCATCCAGCGAGCCGCAGCCTTTGACGCCTTCCTTGCCCAGTTGAGCCAGTTTTTCCGCCTTTTCGGTGAAAACAACAATATCCAGGCCCCTGTCCCGACCGTTGAGAGCCAAAGGCAGCCCCATTTTTCCCATGCCAATGATGCCAAGTTGCATTGTGATGCCTCCATTGCGGAATTTTCTTTTCGCTTCGATCACTTGTTTGGGGGAAGTTGCTTGAGTGCGTAGGTTTGCGGATTTTCACCGCACCCAATGCTTGCCGCCACATGCAATGGCAATCGGCAGCCTCTCGTCCGGCCATCCGGTTTACAACGGACAGCGCAACGGCCGCCGCCCCACCCTACGCCAACTTCCGGCGCACCATCTCGGCTATCGCGGTGTTGGCGCCGTGCCGCACCGCCTGGATTTCCGGTTCCATTGCGCGTCTGAATTCCACTGATTTCCTGGTGGTGCTTTGCATGTTGGTCAGGTTGGTGTCGGAAAAAAAACCAACGCCGCTGTCGATCATGGCGGGCGACTGGTGAAAGGAAATTTCGCCGAATCCCTCATAGGGCTCGGTCGGACGCGCCGGATGCCAGCCTTTCCAATAATAGAAGACTTTGCGCTCGCTCAGGTTGATGCAACTGGCAAGGCTCTCCCACAGGGCAACAGGCTCGCCCTCTTTACTGTAGGCCGTCCCCTTCATTTTGACCGTGCCGGCGGCGGCGTCGGGATGTATTTCCACAAAGCTGAGCGCGGAAGGTTCGTCCGGACGAATGTATTCCCACCAATGGCCGCAGATGCGCCGGCTGAAATCAAGCAGAGGCTGTGCAGCCGAGGAGCAGGCGCTTTCCTCCGAATGCAGCAGGGCCGTGGGACTGCTGTAGGCAAAAAAGGCGACGATCGCAATCAATGCTCCAACAACGGCCAGCATGCCGTACATGGCAACCAGCTGATTTTGTCCTGCTGTTTGCAAGGCAATGGCGCCGAGCACCGCCTCAAGCACGAGCACAACCAGGACAAAAAAGCCCAGCGGCGTCTTGACGGCGCTGATGATTGCCACCCGTTCCGAACGGTCCTGCTTGGGTGATTGTGCCGACATCGCGATTTCTCCAAGAGAAGATAAAAAAACAGCTGTGGCGAGCGGGAAAGAAGTGCGCAAAGGCAGCCATAAAAGCAGCCGGAAAAGCAGCGTTTGCACGAACGCGGGCCCCCCTAGGGCTCGATCAAGCTCAAGATTTCCTGGTTCGACGAGATATCAGCCATCGAATGACCGTAATGCACAAACCGAATCCGGCCGGAACGATCAATCAGCATCACGGCGGGCAACCTGCCCAATTTGAGCAGCTTGACTTCCTGGCCGTACAATTTCAACACCACCTGATGCGGGTCGGGCAGACCGATAAAGGGCAAGGCTTCCTGTCGCCAGTAGTGTTGAAACGACGCGGCGTCCTCCGGCCCAACCACGAGAATCTCGGTGTTCAACGCGACGAACTGTTGATAATCCTGACGCAACTGCGCCATGTGCCGACGGCAGAAGGGTCAGAGAAATCCACGGTTGAACACGACCAGCACATTTTTCCGATCCAAAAAATAGGAAAGCGACACCGGCTTGCCGTGCAAATCGGGCAAGGTGAAATCAGGCGCTGGGGTGTTCAGGGCAACTTTGGCCATATATCCACCTCTTGCTGGCAAAATGGTTCAAAGGGGCACAGTGGCCGTTGAGACCAAGACTCACGTCGAGATTCAACCCAATGTGTGGTTCTGGACGGTGCTTCTCGATGAAGGCGGCGACTCTTTTCCCGGTTCGTTTTTGTTCAAAAGCGCCGAGGCTCGTCGAATATGCAGCAGAAGGAGGCTAATGGAAAAGATGCGGGACAAAAACAAACATCCCGATCAGCGCCGCCGCAACAGCTGCGGCCAACACGCCGAAGGCGGCCACATCCTTGGCCTTGCCGATGCCGGGCCGCTGTTCAAGCGAAACCTCGTCGGCGAGCAATTCAACGGCGGTGTTCATCGCCTCCAGAGCCCAGACCAAGCCCATCGCCAACGCCAGCAACGCCCATTCCAAAGGGGCGAGGCGCGTCGCCAGCCCGCCAAGCACCACCAAAACAGTGGCTGCGGCATGAATCCAGGCGTTGTGCTGGGTCGTGATCAGCACCCACCCGCCGGCAAAGGCAAAACGGAAACTCCGCGCCCGCGCCTGCAGGGAAAACGATGCGGGCCTCTCGTCCGCCCGCCCGGATTGCTGGCCGTTTTCCCGCATGTTCAGGCGGCGCCCAGAAAGGGATAGTCGATATAGCCCACCGGCCCCGGCTTGTAAAAGGTGGTGGGATTGGCCGCGTTAAGCGGCGCGCCGGCTTTGATCCGCTCCGGCAGATCAGGGTTGGCGATGTACGGAACGCCAAAGGCCACGGCGTCGACCTGGCCGCTGGCCACGGCGGTTTCCGCCTCTTCCGGGGTGTAATGAAAATTGCCGACCAGCACGCCTTGGTAGTGTTCGCGCATCGGCGTCACCACGTCGCCCTGAAGTTCGCCCATGACGTCGCCCCGGATCAGATGGACATAGGCGAGGTTGCAAGCGTTCAGCCGCTTGGCCAGCCAAACGGTGAGCCCAACAGGATCGCTGTCGCCCATGGAATTGAAGCTGGAAATCGGCGACAGGCGCAACCCGACCCGATCACTGCCCCAGACCGAACCCACCGCCTCCAGCACCTCCAGCAGCAAACGCGCCCGATTTTCGACGGAACCCCCGTAGGGGCCGGTGCGCTGGTTGCAGCCGTCACGAAGAAATTGATCAAGCAAGTAACCATTGGCGCCGTGGACCTCAACCCCGTCAAACCCGGCGGCCTTGGCGTTGGCCGCAGCCATTCGGAATCCTTCGACAATGGCGGGCAATTCGTCGTCGCGCAATGCCCGCGGAACCGCGTAGGTGGTTTTGCCGTCCTTGGTGTGGGTCAGGTCGTTGGTGATGGCCACCGGGCTTGCCGACACCGGTTGATCGCCGCCGTTGAGCAGGGGATGACAGGCGCGCCCGCCGTGCCAGAGTTGCAGAAAAATGCGGCCTCCCTTGGCGTGCACCGCGTCGGTGACTGTGCGCCAGGCGTCGATCTGGGCCTGATTGTAGATGCCCGGCTCGGTTTGGAAGGCGCAGTTGCCGGCCATCACCATGGTGGCCTCGGCAATAATCAAACCGGCGCTCGCCCGCTGGGCGTACTGTTCGGCCATCAGCGCGGAGGGCACATGATCGCCGTCGGCCCGGCACCGGGTCAGCGGCGCCATGAAAATACGATTAGGAACGGTCAGTGGGCCAATGGCAAGGGGTTGGAAAAGACGATGCATGGTTGCCTCTCGGGTGGATTGTTGGCAGATCGTATTCATTTCCTGACAATTCGAACAGATAGGAGCATGGTAAGCATGAACGCCCCGCCTTTCCAGGGGGGAAATGCGCAAGAAGCAGACAACCCATTGCGGGTCCGGGGCAGCCGCCCCAATGGTGAGTCAGAAATGCACGGCAGCCGGAGATGAATCAAGGCAACGCGCTGACCCTTCCCGTCTTGCCGTTCTTCCAGGGCAAAGGGCGTAAAACCAAGTGAATGGTAGAACAGCAATCCGGCGACATTGCGGTTGAAACACGATACCCTGACCTCGGCGGCCCGGTGTTTGGCAACGGCAAGGTCAATCATCTGTTCGATAAGATAGCGCCCTGCCCCGCTTCCACGGGCGGTCGGCGCGACGACGACGTTGCCAATGGCGCAACAGCCGCCGGTTTCCCATCGATAAAAATTGGCAAAGGCGACAACCTTGCCGTCAAGCTCCACCACAGTCGAGTCCGAGCGTTGGGCGACCGCCTCGCGCAACTGTGACGGGGTCAGGGGATACACCGCCTTGGGGAAAAGAAAAAACAGTTCTTCTGCATTCTGCGGAAACTCGCAAATGCAGGCGAAATCCTCTTGATCAACGGGCTGGCAACAAAAAGGCATACGCACTCCAGAGATGCTGTAAATTGCCGACAGTCATGGCCTGCCCTGCAATCGCTTCCAAATCAACGACGCCCGCCTCGTTCGCCTGTTTAACGGCTTTCAATCTGGCGATAGCACGATTTAATTTTCTCTTGAGGCGAAAAGCTGGGACAAAAAACTGCACCACAAAGAGCACGATGAAAAGGAAAAGAAAAAATGCGACGATCCTGTTGGGCCAGGAGTGCAAAATCGACAGAACAAAGGCGAGGGACGTAGTCACGGGGATCCTGTTTTTTGTTGAACGCCGCGACGGCCGTGTATTGCGCTGCGACGGCGCAAGCGGCGACGGCGACGATGATGAGCAGAGAGCAGATGGGTCGCCAAACATTCAATGCCTACCACAAAATGCGCTAATCATCAAAAAGTATTTGATTTTGCTCGACATCCAAGCTGCTCTCTCTTCTTGCATTCATCCTGAAAAACTGCGCCTCGGCACGTTCGCCTCTTGCATTCCTCGGCAATATGCCCTTAACTCCCACCCGTTACGACAGCCGCTACACCCCGCCCACGCGGAGACGCAATCATCGCCACAACAGTCCAAGGTTTCGCCATGCTCAACTCCATTCTCGCCATTAGCCTTGGCGCCTCGGCCGGAGCCGTGCTTCGCTGGTTCCTTGGGCGCGCGCTGAACACCCTCTTCCCCGCCATCCCCCCAGGCACCCTGGCCGCCAACCTGCTCGGCGGCTACCTTATTGGCCTGGCTCTGGCTGTCTTTGCCGCTGCGCCGAGCGTGTCGCCCGAGTGGCGCCTGCTGATTATTACCGGATTCCTTGGCGGGCTGACCACCTTTTCCACTTTTTCCGCTGAAGTCGCCACGCTGCTCCAACAGGGACGCCTGCTCTGGGCCGGGGCGGCCATTGGCGTCCACGTCGCGGGTTCGGTGACCATGACCCTGCTCGGCCTGGCCACGGTCGCCCTGATCAAGCGTTTCTGAACAGCTGCGGCGGTTGCCTCTGTTTTCCGCCCTGCACTGCCGCCCCACCACCACCATAAACACCACCTGCTGACTCCTTGCGCATCAAGGCCTTGCGGGACCGCATCTTGCCGCGCGGCATTCCCCTCCTTGACATAATTTTTGATCCCTATAAAATTTTATTATTATTAGTTCTCAGTTTCCATATCATGATGATTTTCCTTAACGCAGGAAATCTATCAGGAGGGCAGGGCCAGGGCAACAGAGGCTGCGTGCCCGTTAACTACGCTCGTTCATTGTCGTTTGTGTTGACAGAACAAGCTCTACAACCATTGTCGGAGGATTATCATTTATGAAAAACATGCAAAAAATTGGCGTCCGCATTGCTTTGCCAATAGCCGCGGCAACCGTCATTTTTTCGCTGGCCTTATATGTCATTGCCGGCCGCACCATCGGGCGGCTGATGACAAGCAACCTGGATCATCTTGGCCGCTCCAAGGCGGCGGACATTGCCACCAGCGAAAAACGGATCGCCGGCGAAATGCTTGCCCAGGCGGCCTTGTTCAGTCGAGCCAAGCCAGTGCTGGCGGCGTACAACACCGCGCACCAGGGCAAGCTGAGCGATGCGGGCGACCCTCAGATGGAGCTGGCCCGTCAGCAGTTGCGAGAGTATTTCGCCTCCATTGAGAAAGGGTTCAAGGAGAACAACAACGGCAGCGCCCTGCGGCTTCATTTTCATGTCCCGCCGGCCCGCAGTCTTTTGCGCGTCTGGAAAAAGGATCAGAATAAAAGCGACGACCTGACCTCCTTTCGTGAAACCGTGACCGCCATCAGCGGCGGCGGACATCCGCGGATCGTCGGCGTCGAGGTTGGACGCGGCGGGTTCGAGATTCGCGGCATAGCCCCCATTCTCGCGGAAAACGGCACGTACCTGGGGTCTGTGGAGTCGCTGTCGTCCTATGATCCCCTGGTGCAATACGGCGTCAGCAACGATCAGGAGCATATTGCCGTGTACATGAACAAGGCGTACCTGAACATTGCCACAGAGTTGCAGGACGCCGCCAAGCACCCGATCATCGGCGACTCCTTTGTGTTTGTGTCCTCGTCGAACCGCCAGATCACCGACAAAATCGTCAGCCCAGAAATGCTGGCCGGAGGGCAGGCCGGCCTGCGGATGGCCCGAATCGACGATTATTACACGACCCTCTTTCCCATCAAGGACTTCAGCGGCAAGCAGGTGGGCGTTATGGCGTTTGTCTACAACGCTGCGGAACTCTATAAACAGGCGCGGCAAATCGAGCAGGGCCTGATCGGCCTGTGCCTTGCGCTGCTGCTTGCCGTCATCGTGCCCTTGTTGTTCAGCGTGCGTTCGGTCACCGTTCCCATCGCGCGCACGGCGGCCATGCTCAAGGACATCGCTGAAGGCGAGGGGGACTTGACCAGTAGGTTGAAAATATTAAAACACGATGAAGTGGGTGAATTAGCCCAATGGTTCAACATCTTTCTCGACAAACTCGAACGCATCGTCCGGGATTTTGGCTCCAAGGCGCACAGTCTGCGGCTGTCGTCCGACGACCTCAGCGCCATTGCCGGGCAGATGTCGCACACCACCCAGGATTCGTTGGCCAAATCCGCCCGGGTGGCGCTTGGTTCCGAAGCGATGAGCGGCAACATGTCGTCTGTGGCCGCCGCCAGCGAAGAGGCGGCCACCAACGTCAATGCAGTGGCCTCGGCAGTTGAAGAAATGGCGGCCACGATCAAGGAGATAGCCGTCAATTCCGAGCAGGCGCGGGTGATCGCGGCAAAGGCGGCCGCTAGCGCCGAAACGACCTCGGAGAAGGTCAACAGGCTTGGCGCCGACGTCGACGACATCGGCAAGGTGACCGAGGTCATCACCGAGATCTCTGAACAGACCAACCTTCTGGCCCTGAACGCCACTATTGAGGCGGCCCGCGCCGGTGAAGCCGGCAAGGGGTTTGCGGTGGTGGCCAATGAAATCAAAGAACTTGCCAAGCAAACGGCCATGGCCACCGGCGAGATCAAAGGCAAGATCGACGCCATCCAAGCCTCCACCGGCGACACGGTGCGCGAAATCGACGCCATCCTGACGGTCATTAACGACGTCAACGACATTGTGGGGGGCATCGCCACCGCCGTGGAGGAGCAATCAGTCGCCACGGCGGAGATAGCCGCCAATCTGAGTCAGGCGTCCCAGGGCATCCAGGAGGTCAATCAGAATGTGGCGGAGGTTTCCGTGGTTGCCGGCGAAATTTCCCAAGATATTACCGGAGTCAATATTGCCTCGGATGAGATGCACATTGTCAGCGCCCAACTGACCAGCCACGCCAGTGATCTGCTCAAACTGTCTGAGAGGCTTGCCGAGGTGGTTGATCGCTTTCGAACCGAAAAGGCCAGTTTCGACATCGGCAAGGTCAAAAAAGCGCATATGCAGTGGCGGTCCCGGCTTGAAGCAGTGCTGAACGGCAAAGAGGCGTTGCGGCCGGAGGAGGTGACCTCTGACCGCGAGTGCGAATTCGGCAAATGGTATCATGGTCCCGAGGGGCAGGCGTTGAGCGACAGACCCTACTTTGCGGAGGTTGGCGAACATCACGCCAAGGTCCATCAGTACGCCAAGCAGATTGCCGAGCTAGCCAAGCAGGGCAACAAGGACAAGGCGGCTGCTTTGATGCTGGAGTTTGAAAAGGTGCGGGATGAGTTTTTTAAAGCCCTGGATGAACTCTACCTGCGCTGACAGGGCGCGGGAGCAAAGGCGCGGCAATTGACGTCAATCCACATTTCGTCCCGCAACAACGGGGAGCAAGGGCCGGCATGGGACGTTCATGTCGGCCTTTGCTTGCTGTTTGTTGCTGAACCGGCCGCAGCCGCTTGCGCCATGACCTGGGGTTTTCACGGCTTGGGTGGACAATTTTTCTATTGTTTCAGAGGGATGCTGCCGAAAAGCAGGGAGCTGGCAGGCTCTTTTCAACCTCACAACTGTGCGGAATCGCAATGCGAAACAGATTGTTTTTGATGCTTTTGATGGGCGCACTTGGCGCAACGGCTGGATGTTCGGGATTTTTTGGCGGCCAGCAGGAGATGGAGTCGGCTTCCCATTGGAATGTGCTGGCCAACGACGTCGCCAACCGGATCAACAATGAACTGATGCGGCAAAAAAAAATCTCCGCCTCGGTGCATGTTCGTCACAGCTGCGGCAAACCAAACGCTTGCGGCCCCGGTGAAACCTTTCCTTTTGACGAGGGATTCAACGATCTGCTGACCACCCAACTGGTGCATTTTGGGATCAACACCGTAACCGCCCCGGAAAACGCCAGCCTGTTGGTGGATTACAAGGTGCAGGTGGTGTATCATCCGGGCGACTGGCAGGCGTGGAGCTGGCCCAAACCCGGAGTGCATACCGCTCTGGCGGCCGGGATTGTCGTGCTCCGCGACGCGCCCTGGGAGATCGTCGCCGCAGCCGGAGCGCTCGACGCGTTCCGGGCCAATTACCGGGACAACGGGCAGTACGAGGTGATCATCTCCACGTCGATTGTCGACAATAAACGGTACGTCATGCGCTCGTCGGACATTTATTCCATCAAAAACGCCGATTTCTGGCAGTACCGCAAGCCCAACTCTGCCCCCGAGATTCGACTCACTGGGCCCGGCGGTCCAACGCCTTCCTCACCAATCCATAAAACTTCGTTATGACGCCCATGATCCGTTCCGGTTTGACCGTCCTGGCTTGCCTGTTTACCCTTCTCGCCGCCTCCGGCTGCAGCGAACTCAACGGCACCCGCCTGGAGCCGGTGTTGGGCGGAGACGTCAACCTGGTCGAACTGGGCGACAAGGTGGCGGATACGCTGATCAGTCAGACCCTACCGCCGCTCATCGCCCAGCAGGCTGATCAACCGATCCTGGTCACCACCCTGGTCAACAACGACAAACTCAACGACACCTCCAGCTTTGGCCGCAGCTTTCAGAACAATATCGCCGCCGGCTTTGTCAGCCGCGGCTTTGCGGTCAAGGAAATCAAACTGCGCCGGGATTTGTTGGTCGAGTTGCACAAAGGCGAATTCATGCTCACCCGAAACCTGCCGGAGATGGCCGGCGCACAACGCGCCCAGGCGGTGGTGGTGGGCACCTACACCTTGACCAACCGGGTCATGTACCTGTCGGTGCGGTTGGTTTCCACGGCCAATCAATCCATCCGCTCCGTCTATGAAGACAAGCTCTATCTCGACGACAACAGCCTGCAGCTGCTTGGTTTCAAATACGCCAACGGTTCCGACGGCGACGAGATGGTGCGGCCGCCCAGCCCCTCTGTCCTGGACAGCATCCTCTACTGAACGCGAACCGAGAAGCGGCCGAGCTTATCGCGGCACAAGCTCCACCCGGCGATTCTTGGCGCGCCCCTCTTCCGTGGAATTGACGGCGACCGGGGCGAGATTGGCCACGCCGTTGGCGGTCAGGCGGCTGGCGCTGACCCCGTATTCCGCGGTCAAGGCGGCAACCACCGCCTCGGCCCTCCGCTTGGAGAGATTCAGATTGGCCTCGTAACTGCCGACATTGTCGGTGTGGCCAACCACATGCAGGGTAAGACCCGCATCCGCTTTCAAGAGCTTGGCGATTTCTTCCAGGGCCGGCTTCGATGCGGGCTGGATGTCTGCCTTGTTGAAATCAAACAGGATGCCGTACAGCGCCACTCGTCCTGAAGAGGCAATCGATTTCGCCATGTCGTCGGCCTTGACCGTGACCATGTTCTGGGTCATCGGCTTGACTTCGATGATGTCCACCGCAATGTAGGCGCCGCGCTTTGCTTTATAGGTGGCGTCGTCCTTGTCCCATTCCACGGTTGTCAATGAGACGTACAGGTCGCCTTCAGGCCGCTGTTTTTTAGCGCTGACGACCTTGACGCTTTGAGCGTCGGCAGCGTAAAACACGTAGTGGCTGCGGTTGGTCTTGATGTTCATGCCGCTGAAAAAAGACAGAAAATTGGTCCATTTGACCGCCGCGCCGTCCTTGGTTGAATCGTAGAGAATCTCAAAGCCCTGATCCGCCATCTCGTTTTGATAGTTGCGCAACAACTCCACGCCGCTGGCGTCGCCGGCCGCCTCATACCAGATGCGGGTCAGCGCCCCCTCGAGTTTGAGCGGCGGGGCGGCGTATTGCCGTTTCTTGGCATCCAGATCATAGGCGACAAAGGTGGAGGTCTGCAGGTCGTATTCGACAAACCGCTTGGTGTCGTATCCGACGATGTCCGAACCGCCGAAACGCTTGAGCAACGGGTGATCCTTGCCGCCCGCGAGATCGGCGGCCATGGCCTGCCCGGTCGTCGCCGCCGCTAAAACCCCGCAACAAAACCAGCAGCAGCCAACAAACAACATCCTGCCCAAGAAACGCGCCAACCGTCCGCCTGTTGTTCTCTTCATTTCCTCTCCTTTGTCTGCTGAATTCCGATGGCCTGCGGGTTGCGCAACACCGCCAATCCGCCCGCGCCCGACTCTGTTCACTGTATCTTTTTTGTCCATGATGGAAAAAGGATATTTCCCCCACCTTCAAAAAAACACCGCCCTCAATTTGATAATTATTCCGCGCCCCCTATAATGTAACAAAACGTCTGGTTTCAAAAGTATGGGTCTGCAATCGCCGCCATGCAACAACCCTGTTGGTTGGTCGTTCGCAGCCCCATTTTGGTCACAATCACGGTGAGCGCGAGATAAGGAAATGCCCCACACGACGACATTCGCCAAGCGCTGCGCCCCTGCCTCCGCACAGGCCGCGTCGCCCGCCTCCCGCCTCTGCCTGCCACTCCGCCTGCAACTCCGCTTGCACGGCCTCCGCTTTGCCCGATGGGACCTCGGCCGCAACCTGCTCCGCCTGCAACTGTTGTTCTTCCTGATTCTCCCGCCGGCGGCAGTCCTGGCCGACGCAGCGCAAGAACGGCCGACGCAGGTGCTGCTGCTTAATTCCTATCATCAGGGATTTCGCTGGACCGACGAACTCACCGCCGCCGTCGTGACCGCCGTCAAGGCCGGGTTGCCGCAGGTCGATTTCCATATCGAATACATGGACACCAAGCGGCAGTACAACGAGGCCGCCAAAGACGTTATCCGGCAATCGCTCTCCTTGAAGCACCGTGAGCGTCAGCCCGATGTGATTGTCACCTCCGACGACGACGCCCTCAATTTCATCAAACAGTTTCACGACGAGCTCTTTCCCAACGTCCCTGTTGTTTTTTGCGGGGTCAACAGCGTGCCCTCGGCGCTGCAGGCGCCCAAGGGTCTGTTTGCCGGCATTGTCGAAACCCTGGACGTCAAAGACAACATCGCCCTGGCCTTGCGTCTCTTTCCCGGCGCCCGCGAAGTTGTCGTGCTCAGCGACGGCACGCCGACCGGGCTGGGAACCCGCCAGATGGCCGTGGACTCGGAATCGAGCTTTCCAGACGTCCGTTTCACCTACCTCAACGGCGAAGACCTGAGCACCGAAGCAATGCTCGCCCGGTTGCGAGAGCTGTCCATGGGCAGCGTTGTCCTGGCCCCAGCCTGGTACAAGGATGCGAACGGCCAGGTTTTTGACAACACCGACATTTATTCCCAAATCGCCGCAGCCGCGTCGGTTCCGGTGTTCATCACCTCCAGCGCCAACCTCGGCCTGGGCGTTTTCGGCGGCAAGGTCAACAGCGGCGCCGTCCAGGGGCAGTACGCAGGGGAACAAGCCCTGCGCATCCTCCTGGGGCAAGCCTCGCCCAAGGACATGCCAGTGGAGACCGGAAGCCGGAACAGCTATTTATTTGACAGCCGCCAGCTGACCCGCTTTGGCGTTGCGGAAAGCGATCTGCCCGCGAACAGCGTGGTTCTGTATCGGCCTTTTTCCTTTTACCAGACCTACCGTTATCTGGTCTGGTCGGTTGTTGGCGTGTTCTGCGCGTTCGCGGCGATGATCGTCACTCTGCTGATCAATGTCCAACGCTTGCGGGAAACGCGCTCCAACTTGGCCCGCAGCGAGGAAAACCTGCGCATCACCCTGCATTCCATTGGCGATGCGGTAATCACCACCGACACCCGCAGCCGCGTCACCCGGATGAACCCGGTGGCCGAATCTTTGACGGGCTGGACCTTCGCCGAAGCCGTTGGCGCGCCGCTGGCGTCGGTGCTGCACATTGTCAACGCCGCAACCAGGGAGCCCCGCCCCAACCCGGCGGAGGCTGTGTTCTCCTCCGACGCCGTTGTCGTCCTGGAGCGAAACACCCTGCTGCTGGCCAAGGACGGAGCCGAATATCGCATTGCCGATTCCGGCGCGCCCATCCGCAACAGCAACGGTCAGGTGATTGGCGCGGTGCTCGTGTTCCGCGACGTCACCGCTGAATTTACGCGGGAGACGCAGCGCAATCAGAGCCGCAAGCTGGAAGCCATCGGTCAATTGGCCGGAGGCGTGGCGCACGATTTCAACAACATGCTGGGCGGCATCCTGGGCAGCGCCGAAATTCTAGCCATGCAACTGGGCAAAGACAGCCCCCTGCAGCGCTATATCACAACCATCATCAAGGCCAGCGAGAATGCGGCCGGACTGACCCGCAAGCTGCTCGCCTTTTCACGCAAAGACACCATGGTGATTGTTCCCATGGACATCCACGCCGCCATGGTCAACGCCCAGAGCCTGCTGGAACACAGCCTGGACAAAAACATCATGATTGAGCCCCAGTTCAAGGCGACGGCCTCGGTCATCAAAGGCGATTCGTCGCTGCTGGAGAACTCGATCATCAATCTCTGCGTCAACGCGGCCCAGGCCATGCCGAACGGCGGCACACTGACCCTGACCACCGAAAACGTGCACCTGGACGACGCCTTCTGTCAGGCCAGCCCCTTTGCCGTTGCCCCGGGCCTCTATGTGCAGGTCGGCATCCAGGACACCGGCGCCGGGATTGAACCGGAACTGCTGGGCCGCATCTTTGAACCGTTTTTCACCACCAAGGACGTGGGCAAAGGCACCGGGCTGGGGCTATCCGCGGTCTACGGCACCATCAAGGAGCATCGCGGCTGCATTTCGGTCTCGAGCGAGTTGGGGGTGGGCACGGTTTTTTACCTGTTCTTGCCTGTTGCGAGCACCGTCCTCAGCCAGGTTGGACGCCAGGACGACACTGCGGAAACCGGCAGCGGTTGCATTCTGGTGGTCGACGACGAACAGATCATCCGCACCACCGCCGCCTCTCTCCTGGAAGATCTGGGCTATCAGGTTCTGTTGGCCAAGGACGGGCAGGAGGGATTGGAGTTGTACAAAAACCAAGGCGTTCAGATCGATCTGGTCATTCTCGACATGATCATGCCGCGCATGGGCGGCAGCGCCTGTTTCAAGGAAATCCAGGCCATTAACCCCGCCGCCAAAGTCTTGATTTCCTCCGGTTTCACTAAAGAAGGAAGCATGGAGGAACTCTGGCAAGCCGGGATTATGGGCTTTGTCAAAAAGCCCTACCGCAGGGCTGAACTGGCCCGCGCCGTGGCCCAGGCCCTGCGTCAACCTCCTGTAAACAATGTATAATTTTATACAGTCTCTGAACGCTCATCCTTTTTCAACCAACACCGCAACCAACCACAAGGAGAACCCGCCATGCTCAATTTCAACAACATGAAGATTCGCTACAAGTTGATCGCGACCTTCACCCTGATCCTGCTGTTCATGGCCGGCATCGGTTGGGTCGCCAATCAAGGCATGACCCAAATCGCACGCAATCTCAACGACATTTTCTCCGTCAGCCTGCCCAGCATCGACCTGTTGATTGAGGCGGACCGGGACCTGCAGCAATTGCTGGTGGCCGAACGGTCAATGATCTCCGCCGATCCCAAGGCGCCTATTTTTGCCTCGCTGCAAAAGGATTACGAAAAAAATCTCCAGCAGGTTTCCGAACGGTTCAACAAGTACAAGATGCTGGTCGACTCGCCCGAGGAAAAGGCGTTGATCGCCAAGTTCGAGCGTGATCGGGCCGCCTGGGAACCGGTGTCCCGCCAGATCGCCGAAAGCAGCAAATCCGGCGAGCAGGAGGCCCGCGTCAAGGCTCTGGAAATGTCGTTTGGCAAGGCAAGCGAACTGTTTGAAGCCGCGCGCGACAATCTCGACAAGTTGACCGAAATTAGCTTGAAAAACGCGGAGAAATCGCAGCAGGAATCCCAGAGCATCTACCGCCGCGCCCAATTCACCCTGATGGGGATTCTGGTTGCAGCAGTGATTGTGGCTGCAATCTTGGCGGTTATCCTTGGCGTGGCCATTGCCAAACCGATCAATGCTGCGGTTGCCGGCCTGCAGGACATTGCCCAGGGTGAGGGAGATTTGACCAAACGGCTCTCTGTGCGCACCAAAGACGAGATCGGCGAACTGGCCACCTGGCTGAACGTGTTCATGGAAAAATTACAAGGCATTATCGGCAAGATCAGCGCCAACACCCAGGCCCTGGATCTTTCGTCCAGCGACCTGCGTGGCTTTGCCGACAAACTGGCCGTCGGCGCCGGCGACGCCTCGCGCCAGACCGAAAGCGTAGCCGCCGCCGCCGAAGAGATGAACGCCAATCTCGCCAATGTGGCGGCCGCGATGGAAGAATCCACCACCAACATCAGTATGGTGGCCAGCGCCGCCGAAGAGATGACCTCAACCATCGGCGACATAGCCCATAACGTCGAGCAGGCCAACCACATCGCCAGCGACGCGGTCCAGCAGGCGGCCAAAACCGCCACGAGAATGGACGCGCTGGGCGACGCGGCCCAGGCCATCGGCAAGGTGACGGAAACCATTACCGAAATCTCGGAGCAAACCAATCTGCTGGCGCTTAACGCCACCATTGAGGCGGCGCGGGCCGGCGAGGCAGGCAAGGGTTTTGCGGTGGTTGCCAACGAAATTAAGGAATTGGCCAAACAAACCGCCGAGGCCACCCTCAACATCAAAGAGCAGATCGCCGGCGTGCAACAGACCACCGCTGAAACCGTGGCCGACATCGGCTCCATCACCACGGTCATCAACCGGATGGGCACAATCGTCGGCACGATTGCCGGCGCCGTGGCTGAACAGGCAAAGGCCACCCAGGAAATCGCCGCCAACATCTCCCAGGCGTCGCTGGGGTTGCAGGAGGTCAACGAAAACGTCAACCAGAGTTCGGCGGTGGCCACCTCCATCTCCCGCGACATCGCCGGCGTCGGCAACGCTTCCGGCGAAATCGCCAACAGCAGCAAGCAGGTCAAGTCCAGCGCCGGCTCCCTGCAGAATCTGGCCACGGAACTCAAGAGCATTGTCAACCAGTTCAAAATCTAAACCCAGCCGTCCCGATCCGCTCCCATGCTAACCCCGCCGGTTGCATGGGAGCGGGTTTTCCGGCGACCGGTTCACACAGCCGGCATCTATTGCCGGCTTTCCCCCAGCATCTCCCGACGATTTGATCCTCTGGAACTCCAGTTGAAGCCGCTCCTGCAAAAAAAGCGGACCTTTGGCAGCTGATTGGCTTAAAAAAGAAAACCGATTTTGGTGGTGATGCCGTAGCCTTCGTCCTCCACGCCCCCGTCCTTGGTCGAATATTCCTTGTCCAGATAATATTCAAGCGTGAGGGTCGCGGAGTCGAACATCTCCATGGAGGCCTTGGTTCTATACCGCTCTTCCGGCAGGTACAACTGGAGGGATTCGGACGATTTCTGATAGCCCACCGCCAGGGTCGTTTCTTTGCGCAACAGTTCGGTGGAGTAGGCCAGTTCACTGTTCCAGGCGGTGGGTTCGGCCTCGTTGCCGGCCAGATCGAGATCGGCCGGGCCAAGTCTCGGCTCGACGGCGCGGATGTAGCCGCCGGTCAAGGTGAAGGCGCGGTAACTGGCGCCCAGGGTGAAATTCACGGCGGCAATCGTCTCGGAGGACACCGCGCCGTACCCGATCGCTTCCTCGACCGGCGAGAGCCCCTGGGTGTCGGCCAGATCTTGAATCCAGGCAACCCCGGCATTGACCGAGGTTTTTTTATCCATTCGGTACCGATAGGCAAAGGGAGAAGCCGAGGCGCTGGACGTTGGCGAATAAAAACCTGTAGCTTCCAATTCGGCATATCCGGCGTCGGCGGCAAACGGATCCATGCCAAGCGCCGCCAATTGGGCAAACGAAACCGCGTCCGCGGCGGTCAGCAACGGGCCGGCAATCAGGGGCGCAAACAGATCGCCGGCAAAGGGGTTGAATGCGCCAAAGTTGTAATCCAGGGGTTGGATGTCGATATGGATGCGCCGCAGAGCGTCCCAACCCGAGGCGTCGTCGCCGGCCAATCCTGTCGGGCCTTCCAGCCGGGCAGAGGCCCACGACACCTCCTGGGCGGCAAACAGCAGCGCCTCAAAGGCGGTTGGTTCGCAACGAGTGGCAGGTATAAAATGGCTGCAGGCAAAGGGCTCGTAGAGGAGCCGCTGGCTGAGCAGGACAAAGGCGCTGGGTTTGGAGGCGCCTTTTTTCTTGGCGCGGCGAACGCGTTCTTTTCGCGGCGCGACGGCTTTTTTGCCCGCCTGGCGAGCGTTTGCAGGTTGGGCGGCGGCAACAGGGGCGGAAACGTCCGCTGGCGGTGGATTATCCTCGGCGCCGGACGCCGCCGCAGTGAGCAGGCAAAGCCATCCCGCTGCGGTCGCGGCGAGGAGTTGATGCAGTCGGTTGGCCATCTGCTTGATTCTTTGTAAAACCTGGTTAAAAAAGAAGAAACGGTAAAAATCATTTTGATTGGCGGATAATAGATTAGAAACTTTAGAGAAATATTGCAAGCTGCGCCACGCGGATTGCCCCTGTCCCGCCGGAACGTCAATGCAAAAAATGAAAATGGGGAACCTTGCGCGCCGGAAAAGGTTGCCGACAGGGCGTTGCAGGGGACCCCGCCACGTTTCAAGGTAGCCAAAAGCGCAAAGTTGCGGTATGGAACGAGGGATAAGCACTCTCAATCCACACAGGTTTGCCAGGAATGAAACAACAATCGCAACTCAGCGCCAGCCAGGAGGACTACCTGGAGGCGGTGTACCATATCGCCAAAGAAAAAAAAGTGGCCCGCGCCAAGGACATAGCCAAACGACTTGACGTCCGGGCCTCTTCGGTGACCAATGCGCTGCGCATTCTCTCCTCGCTTGGCCTGATCAATTACGCGCCCTACGACCTGATCACCCTGACCGAAGCCGGCTTGACCGCCGCCCAAGAGATTGTCGGCCGCCATGTGGCCCTGTCCAACTTCCTGGTGACCGTTCTCGGGGTGGATGAGACTGAGGCCGATCTGGCGGCGTGCAAAATGGAGCATTCGGTGCCGAAATCCATCGTCAACCGGTTGATCCAATACGCCGACTACATCACCCACTGTCCGCGCGGCGGCATCACCTGGGATTCGGGATTCGGCTACTACTGCAAAACAGGCTGCGCTCCAGACGCGTGCGAGCGCGGCAAATCCTGCGACAGGCCCCAGCCGGATTGCGCCGCCCCCCCGGACAAGTGAGCCCAACGGGCCGATGCGGTCGTGTGATCGCGCTGTGCCTGTGGGGGGCGCTGGTGTGGCTGTCGACAGCCAACGCCGACGTCCCCGCCCCATCAATCATCAAGAACCAATCGTCTTCTCAAGCAATTATGGATCGACCTGAAATCACGCAACTTATTTTCCACCCCATCAAAACCCCTCAGAACACCCCGCCCGCCGGCGCAATCGACCTTGAGGTTCCGATTGCCGACGGCGTGACCATTGCCTGCAGGCTGCACAGCCACGCAGTGGGCTCGCCCACCCTGATTTTTTTCCACGGCAACGGCGAAATCATTCCCGATTACGACCAAGTCGGCCCCGGTTACGTCCGCGAGGGGCTCAATTTCCTGGTGGCCGAATACCGTGGCTACGGTTGGAGCACCGGGAACCCGCTGACCAGCACCCTGCTGCCGGACAGCAACGCTGTGTTTCTCTTTATGCAGGCCTGGCTCCGCGACCACGGCTACACCGGGGCGCTGTTTGTCATGGGTCGGTCTCTGGGCAGCGCCAGCGCCATTGACGTGGCGGTGAACCACAGCGACGCAATCTCCGGCCTGATCATTGACTCCGGTTTTGCCAAGACCCTGCCGCTGGCCAAGGTGCTGGGCGTGGACCTCGCGGCCATGGGCATCGGCGAGGAGCAATCTTTCAACAACAGCGGCAAGATCGCCAAATTCACCAAGCCCACCTTCATTCTTCACGGTCAATACGACCAGTTGATTCCCCTGTGGCAGGCGGAAACCCTGCAGGCGGAATGCGGCGCCAGGAGCAAGGAGTTCCAGATCGTGCCGGGCGCGGACCACAACTCGCTGATCGCCGTGGCCGGACCGCTCTATTTTCAGGCCATCCGTAAATTTATTGAAAAATCGGCCGGATTGGCCCCGGACTGGCGGGAACGCAGGCGGCTGTTCAAGGCGCAGCAGGCGGAACAACAGGCGAATCAGGCCTCCGGCGCCCCCCAATGACTAGCAAGCGCGCCGACTATCTCTCCTGGGACGAATACTTCATGGCCGTGGCCATCCTTTCCGGCCACCGCTCCAAGGATCCCAACACCCAGGTGGGGGCCTGCGTGGCCAACAGCCAGAACAAGATCGTCGGCGTCGGCTACAACGGCTTTCCCTGGGGCTGCTCGGACGACGAACTGCCCTGGGCCCGCGAAGGCGACTACCTGGACACCAAGTATCCCTACGTCTGCCACGCCGAACTCAACGCGGTGCTCAACTCCATCACCTACGATCTGCGCGATTGCCGGCTGTATGTGGCCTTGTTTCCGTGCAATGAATGCACCAAGGTGATCATCCAATCCGGCATCCGCGAGATCATCTATCTGTCCGACAAATACAAGGAGACCGACGCCGTTCGGGCTTCCAAAATCATGATGGAAAAATCCAACACCCGTCACCGCCAGTTTTTTCCCTCGCGGGATTCGCTGCTGCTCAATTTCAAAATCCTCTGACGGAGGCGACTCCTTCCTTGCCGGAATCGTCGGCAATGTCTATTATAGAAGGGCAACATGAACGAAATATTCAATACAACCAAGGAACCGAATGCGATTTGACGAACTGGCTCTGCCAGAATCCCTCGGCAAGGGTATTGCCGAAGCAGGCTTCACCGAGTGCACTCCTATCCAGGAGATGACTTTCCCCCTCACCCTGAACGGCAAAGACGTGGCCGGCCGGGGACAGACCGGCACGGGCAAAACCGCCGCCTTTCTCATCACCCTGTTTGACCGACTGCTGAAAAACGACCAAGGTCCGGGCCAGAATCCCCGCGCCCTGATTCTGGCGCCCACGCGGGAACTGGTGGTCCAAATCCACCAAGACGCGCTGTTGCTCGGCAAGCACTGCGGCTTTTCGGTGCAGGCTGTGTACGGCGGCGTGGACTACAACAAACAGCGCGACGACCTGCGCCACGGCGCCGACGTCGTGATTGGCACCCCGGGCCGCCTGATCGACTATCTCAAGCAGAAGGTCTACACCCTCTCCGATGTTGAAATGCTGGTCATTGACGAGGCCGACCGGATGTTTGACATGGGCTTTATCGGCGATTTGCGTTTTATCCTGCGCCGCCTGCCGACCTTTGACAAACGCCAGAACCTGATGTTTTCCGCCACCTTGAACCACCGGGTGATGGAACTGGCCTATGAATTCATGAACATGCCGGAAAAAGTCAGCGTCACCGGCGATCAAATGACCGCCGACAACATCGAGGAGATTTTATTCCACGTCTCCCGCAAGGAAAAATTCCCTCTGCTGCTTGGTCTGTTGCGCCGCGAAGGCATGGAACGCACCATGATTTTCGTCAACACCAAGCGCGAAGGCGAATACCTGCAGTCCCGTCTGATCGCCAACGACCAACCCTGTCGGATGATCTCTGGCGACGTGGCCCAGGAAAAACGGTTGCGGATCATGAGGGATTTCAAGGAAGGCAAACTGCCGATGCTGATCGCCACCGATGTGGCTTCACGCGGACTGCACATTGAAGGCGTTTCCCACGTCGTCAACTACGACCTGCCCGAAGATTGCGAGGATTACGTGCACCGCATCGGCCGTACCGCCCGCGCCGGCGCCGAGGGCAAGGCCATCTCCCTGGCCGACGAACAAGGCGTGTTGTCGCTGGAGGCCATTGAAGAGTACATCGGCCATCCGATTCCCACCGAATGGGCTGAGGACGAACTCTTTGTAAATGATTTCAAACACGTGGTTAAACCAAAACGGACCAAGCCCGTGCAACGGGGCGCTTTTTCCGGCTCCCGCAGAAGCACTCGACCGTTCCCGAAGTAATCCTGTTCTTGACGCGCCAAGCCACGGAAGGCGCCTGACCAACCCAAGGCTCCTTCCGCCCCCTGCTCCATCATCACCTACCTGAGGAATCACACGCCATGGCAAAAGAAAAGAACATCAAACAGCAGAACACCAAAAAAGAACCCACCAAATCCCTTAAGGAAAAGCGCGCCGCCAAGCAGATCAAGCGCGAGGAAAAATTCAAAGACAGAGCATAACCCGGCATTGAGCAGTTGACTTGGCTTCGGCCTCAAGGACGAACTGCCCGAACACCCGCCGCCGGCGGCCCGGAAATAACCAAGCGCCAAATCAACTCAAACCGAAGCGTCAAACAAGCCCCAAAAAATCCGCACAATCAAGCCAATGTTGAGCGGCGACTTGGGGCTTGACGCACCAGCGCAGTAATTGCTCCGGCCCTTGCGCCGCAGCAAAAAACAACCGTGGCAAATCCCGGTATCACCAACCGCCCGGCCCGCAGGTTGGAGATTAACCTCGGGTGTTATTCAAAAGCAAATCCATACCACGGGGCTTGGTTCATATAGCCTACGGCGTGCCGTTCCACCTCGCCCGAACCCAATTTTTTCTCAACAAAATCCATCCATTCCATCGCCTGTAATCGAGAAGGGAATGGCCCCGCCTCCACGATGTCGTTATGCCCAATCCCTTTTGATGCAAGATATGTATTGATCTGTTCCTTTTCTTGAAAAATTCCCATCTGCACTTTCACGTTTCACCCTTTTATCAATCACACATTGTGCTGTATTTTTTTATCATCGCCGCAGCCGCACCGAGAGATGCAGTGGTTTTGAGACGCACCCTTACCTGTTTTTTTGCCGGAAATGAAATCCAAAAAGAAAGCCTTTGCCAAGAATCGCCAGAAAGTGCTCAAATTCCTGCACGCATGCGTGCAGAGCGGCGTTTGTCTTGCCCAATAGCGTCGTCTGGCGGACAAGCAACCTGACGTTGTTCCTCCCCGCGAGACACTCTGTTGACCGATGCTGTACCCAGCAAATCAGCGCAACAAAAGAAGACATACCAATCATCCCGCTCTTGCGGCTGCGCGTTCAGGATCTTTTTCTCACCCGATAGCGCCCGCGCGAGATCCTCAACAGCCTGACCCGCAACGGTTGCCAGATGAACTGCGCACACCAGCAGCACTAATCCGCTAAAATATAGATTCATCTCCATGGCCGACCTCCTTACTGCTTTGAAATACTCTTTGCGGGGGCTCCCTCTTCGACCTCTCCCTGCCCCACCTGTCGTCGAGACTCAAATCAAATCGCGCACCCCGTTTTCTCCCAGCCGTTTCACCACCAGCGTGGGCAAGGGAGAAATCGCCGCCACCCGCTCAACCACACTCCCCATGAGCAGATTGCCAAGCGCGGTTCTTCCGTAGGTTCCTAGGACAATCAGGTCGATTTTGTTGGCCTCGCTGTATTTGACGATGGCGTCATACGGCGCGCCGTGCAGGATTTCGGTGGTCACGCGCACCCCAAGTCTTTCCCCTTGCCCGGTGAGGGTTTGCAGCGGCGGGAAACTTTTCCGCCGCGCCTCTTCAAGCACCCCGTAGAGAAAACTGCGCTCAAGGGGAACATCAAGGACTGTCAGGGCATGCACTTCGCCGCCAAAGGCGAGCGCCAAATCCAAGGCCCGTTGCCCGGCATCCATGCTGTAGCGGGAACCGTCGACGCCAACAAGTATCCGGGAAAAATTGACTTCCGCATGTTCAGGAACCATCAGCACGTCGCAAGGGCTGCAGCCAATCACCTTGGCAGTGGTTTTGCCAAGCAGAACGCGCTCCAGCCGTGAACGTTTCGGATACCCCATGAGCACCAACCCTGCATTCTCCTCTTCCGCCACCCGCACGATCTCTTCCACCGGTTCGCCAACGGCGTGGATGGTCCGCACAGTCTGTCCCTTGGCAGTGGCGGCCTGCCGCACCTCCTCCAGGCAGCGTTGAAAGGGTTGACTGAGTTGTTCTTCGGCATTGCTGATCTTCCAGCGGTGCATGTTCCCCTCATAGCGGGGAGTCACCGAAATGGCGATCAATTGCGCCTTAAGCAACAGAGCCAACCGGAGCGCTTGTTGAAAGGCCGCCTGCCCGACACTGCTCGGATCGACAGCGACAAGAATGGTTTTGGTGCTCTCGGGCATATTCTCTCTCCTCAGCAAAGATTAACCGGTGACAGCCGCCGCCTTTTCCTGACTTCTTGCTTTGAACAGACTGGCGAGGATAATCGAGGCGCCGACCAGCAGGGCAAAACACATGATTGCAAAGCTCAGCTTGGTCATAATATTTTCAAGATTGTCGGCAAGCGAGATCAGGTGCAGCTGGTTGAGATATTTGGGAATGGCAAAAAAGCGGCTGACAGCGACGATCAGCATGATCGTGGCCATAACGTACTTGATCATGTAGTCCTTGACATAGGTGGTGCCAATGGCGCCCAACTGCACGCCAAAGAGCGAACCAGCGAGAATGATCATCACCAGACGAATGTCGACCATGCCGTAATAGGCCCAGATCAGGGTGCCGCCCAGCCCCATAACAAAGGCGATGACCAGTTCGGTGGCCGAGGCGACAATGCTGGTTGCGCCGATGATGTACATCAGGCCAGGAACGCCGATGAAACCGCCCACCGCGATGGTGGCGGCGAGCATGCCGGTGGCGATGGCGACCGGAAGCAGGAACCACATGCTGATGCGCAGATTCGCGGTCTTCAGGGTGACCATCGGCCAGAGTTCGATCTGTTGCAATCGTTTGGCCAACGAAGTCCCAGGCGCGGACTCGTTGCCGGCCTGTTTCATTTTGACGGCGTCGCGCATCACAAAGGAGCCGACAATGACCAAAACCATCACGAAGACAATGCTGACGTACAGGTTGGAACCAGCCTGACCCCATTTGTCCAGAATGTGCTTTTGCAGCATGATGCCCACCTGAACGCCGATTTCAGCAAAGACGCCCATGATCAGCCCCAACTTGATGTCCACCTGGCCGTATTTATACCGTTTGATCGACCCGACCAGGGCCTTGGGGAATTTGTGGCACATGTTGCTGGCAACCGCCACGGTTCCTGGAACACCCAGACTCATCATGCCCGGCGTGAGCACAAAGGCGCCGCCGGAGCCGATGAAACCGCTGACAAGCCCGCCGATGAAACCGACAATAAATAAAAACGTGATGGTGTACGCATTAAGGTCGATGAACTGTATCACTTCACTGATTGGCCCGTGCATTGTATGCTCCCGTTATTGTATGAATTCACCTTGAGTGTTGCGACTTGCAAGACAACGTCTCGCCTCTGCTGGATTGCGCCCCAAACCTTACACGTTCACCTGGAGGCGCGGTCTGGCGTCCGGACGCGGAGCAACGACGCCCTCTTTGACCGGCTGATCCGCTTCGACGCGTTGCGCCGCAGTTTTTTTGGAAGCTTCAATGCCGAGCGCCGACCAAAAGGCGCTGGTAAAATTGCCGTGGAAATAGGACACGGCAAAGACAGTGGCCACCGGCAGCAGAGCAAACGCGCCCCCTTTGGTGAAGTAGGTCATGACCACGTCCTGATTGACAAACACCGCCGCATACAACCCTGAAGTCAGCGCGCCAAAGAGGAAGCAATTTTTTACATGCCGTTTTCTGCTTGTGGTGGACATAGCGAATACTCCTTTTTCTTTTGGGTTATGAAAAATGGTCTTGCTGCATTGACCTGACTGAGTGGTGATGACCGGAAACACGGGAACCGGCGATTGCCGAGCCACTTCCTGCACACGAATGCCCTTGTCGACGACGACGAACTCAATGCGTTTTTTTGCATGACACAGCCGACTGACGACCCCGCCGATCTTGCCGGTCTCGCCAAGGTGTTCGACAACCACCTCTTTGTTGTGGGCTTTGCGGTTGAAGAGCGCTTCGCTCTCCCGCATGGCGGCGGCAAACAATTTGCTCCGCTTTCCCCGGTCGTGAAACAGCGGCAGGGTGTCGACATGCACTGCCAGGATGCCGTACTGCAGGCGATGGGCGACGTTGACGGCATACTCCATGACATGCTCGGACAGGTGCCCATTGCGCGTCACCACCAGGATGAAGGGTCGATCCTTCTGGCGCTCCAGGAGCAGTTGGCGGTCGATCTGGTTGTGATCTTGCGGATCTTGGGGGAAAGCGGCGGTTTCGTTGTGCATAGCTGGTACGATGCCTTCGGGTGTTTGCATATTCGTTGCTCATGCAATACCAAGAACCGTGCCAAGCGATCACTTCTCGCAACATACTGTTATTCAATATATTTTTACCAACGCCACCAATTGAGCCGCGCAGACGAAGTTGCATTACGCAACACTGCAATCGATTCACGAACGCATACCCCGTATTATCCGTTGCATTATGCAACCAATCCACACAAGGGTGTAACATTGCCCGATTGCGGGCGCGCCAGCTCTGCGCGAGCGACGTGGTTGATCAATCGACCGGGAACAAGACGGCAATGAATCAAGCGAGCGTGGACCAAAGGCGGTCGCCCCTGTGCGAAGACGACGACGCTTTGTAGTGGGCTCTGACGGAACGTCAGGGCATTAGTCTTGCATAGATCTGAATTTGGTCTATACATGGTTTTCGCGCAGTGGTTGCGCTGGCGGACAATGACCGTTGCAGCCATTTCGCGCCGCGCCCGCCCGGCAAACATTGAGGAAGGACACAAGGGATATCGTCATGTTCTTTAAAAAACGAACGGAACACACCCAAGAGGCTCCACGCCAGCAGACAACGGCGCCCTCCCCCCTGGACGCCCTTCGCTCCCGAACAGCAGCGACGCACCTGCCCCACCACGCCCTGGAAGCGGTGAACAACGAACTGGAAAAGCTGGAGAAGACCGACGCCTCTGTGGCCGAATATTCGGTGGGATTCAATTACATCGAATTGATCCTCGCCCTGCCCTGGAACAAATCCTCGCAATGCAAGCTTGACCTGGCGCGGGCGCAAGCCGTGCTCGACACCCGTCATTATGGCCTCTTCCAGGTCAAGCAACGGATTCTGGAGTTTCTGGCGGCTAAAACGCTCTGCAGCAAGGCGCGACAGACCATTCTCATCGTTGACGACGAGGAAATAGCCCGCGCCAACATGGAACACGTGCTGAAAAAGGAAGGCTACACCTGCCATTGCGCCGGCAACGGCGCCGAGGCGTTGGAGGTAATGGCGCGGGAAGACGTTGATCTGGTGATCACGGATTTAAAGATGGAGCGGATGGACGGCATTGAACTGCTGCAGGAGGTTAACCGCATTTCGCCGGAGATTCCGGTGATTATGGTCACAGGGTTTGCGACGGTCAGCTCAGCGGTGGACGCCTTGAAGCAAGGGGCCGCGCACTATCTGGGCAAGCCGGTCAATCTCGACGAGTTGCGCCGGACAGTGAAGGACGTTCTGGAAAAGAAGCTGTTCGTGCAGATGGGCAAAGGGCCGATTCTGTGCTTCACCGGCCCTCCTGGAACAGGCAAAACCTCGGTCGGCAAGGCCATTGCCGAGGCGCTGCAGCGTCAGTTCATCCGCGTTTCTTTGGCGGGATTGCGCGACGAGGCTGAACTGCGCGGTCACCGGCGCACCTACGTCGGCGCCCTGCCCGGCCGCATCATTACCGAACTGAGGCGGGCCGAAGTCAACAACCCGGTGCTGATGCTTGATGAAATCGATAAAATTGGTCAGGATTTCCGGGGCGACCCTGCGTCGGCCCTGCTTGAGGTCTTGGACCCGGAACAAAACGTCAATTTCACCGATCATTACCTGGAGCTACCTTTCGATCTTTCCCGGGTCATGTTCATCGCCACGGCCAACGATCTCTCCAAACTGCCAAAGCCACTGCTTGACCGCATGGAATGTATTGAATTTACAGGCTATACAGAGCGGGAAAAACTGAAGATTGCGCAACAGTTCATTCTCCCCCGGCAGCTTAAGGTTGCCGGGTTGTCCAAGTCGGCGGTGCAATTCTCCCCTGAAGCTCTGTCGCGGGTGATCAACGACTACACCAGAGAATCCGGACTGCGCAACCTGGAGCGTCAGCTTGCCGATGTTTGTCGAAAAATAGCCATGATGTGTCTCAAATCCAATCGCAGCCTGGATGAGCAGGTGCACATCGACGCCCAGACCTTGGGAAAATTGCTTGGACCGCGGAAATTCCACCGGGAGGCGGCCGAAGCCAACCCCCAGATCGGGGTTGCCACAGGCATGGTGTGGGCTGAGACAGGGGGGGAGATCATCAGCGTTGAGGCGGTTTTGATGCCCGGTTCAGGCACGCTGCTGCTCACCGGTTCGTTGGGCGAGGTGTTGCGGGAATCGGCGCAGACGGCGCTCAGTTTTCTGCGCAGCAGAAGCGAAGAATTCGGCGCTCCTGACAATTTTTTCAAAAACTCCGACGTGCACATCCATTTCCCGTCCGGGGCCATCCCCAAGGACGGTCCATCGGCCGGGGTCACCATCTTTGCCGCCTTGCTGTCGCTGCTGACCCGGCGACCGGCGCGACGGGACGTGGCGCTGAGCGGAGAAATGACGCTGACCGGCCGGATCCTGCCCGTCAACGGCATCAGAGAAAAGGTGCTGGCGGCAAGAAGAGCGGGCGTGCGCATGGTGCTGTTGCCGCTTGCCAACCAGGAGGAGGTCGAGGCGCTGGAGCCGGACGTAACGGAAGGGTTGCGCTGGGAGTTGGTCGCCAATGCCGGCGAGACAATTGCACACCTGTTTGCGCAGGAGAGTGATGAATCCAGTGCGACTCCAGGGAGTTGTTCGATCGCTTCATCGAACGAGGCTTGATTGCGCGAATTGCGCTCGAACACGTGGGGAGGAGAGGAAGCGGCCCTTGGCGTCTGACACAACAGGACGCTGGAGCGTGGAAACAGGAACAAACCAGCTCGGCGGTTCAACTTGGGTTAACGAAACAAACGGAAGCGGACGGAAGCGGACGGAAGCGGACGGATGTGTGGCGGATCGCGGCTCAGGCGTCCGGATTTTCCAACCCATAACGTTTGATCTTGCGCCAGAGGGAAACCCGGTCGATGCCAAGGATTTTCACGGCCGCCGACTTGTTGCCTTCCACCTCGTCCAACACCTCGAGAATATACTGTTTTTCGTGTTCTTCCAGGGAAGGCCAGTCCTCGCGGTTGTCGCGAATGGTCAACCCCTCGGTGTCGCCAAAAACTGCGGCAATATGCTGCGGCTCAACGAGGTCGCCGTCGCAGGCAATCAAAATGCGCTGTGCGATATTCTCCAACTCCCTGATGTTTCCGGGGTAATCATAAAGCATTAGCCGCCGTTCCGCCTCGGGCGACAACTGGGGAGCGATTCTGCCCAGCCGGGCGTGCTTGGCCAGAAAATGGCGGGCCAGCAGGGGGATGTCCTCCTTGCGCTCGGAAAGCGACGGGACGGCAATGGTCAGCACATCCAAACGATAATACAGATCCGACCGGAAGCCGCCGCCTTCGGTTTCGCGTTTGAGATCCTTGTTGGTGGCCGCCAGCACCCGGAAATCAACCGCAATCTCCTCTGTGCCGCCCACCCGCAGCAGCGTCCGTTCCTGGAGCACGCGCAGCAGTTTCACCTGCATGGAAAGCGGCAATTCTCCTACCTCGTCAAAAAACACCGTGCCGCCTTCGGCCATCTCCAATAGCCCTTTCTTGGCCTTGTTGGCCCCGGTGAACGCGCCCCGTTCGTAACCGAACAACTCGCTGGTGATCAACTCCTCGGTAAAAACCCCGCAGTTGAAGGCGACAAAACGCTTTTTGCCGCGCGGGCTTAACTCGTGGATGGTGCGGGCCACCAACTCCTTGCCGGTGCCGGTTTCCCCCTGGATCAACACATTGCAATCAAGCTGCGACACCTGGTGGATGGTTTCGCGCAGAGCCTGAATTTTTCGACTGTGGCCGACGATTCGCAGGGCGCCTTTGCTGGCGTCCACCTGGTTGCGCAGCAGACGGATTTCCTTGCGCAGCAGGTTTTTTTCCAGGGCCTTGTCGACAATGACCCGCAATTCATTGATTTTGAATGGTTTGGCGACGTAATGATAGGCCCCGCGCCGCATTGCCTCGACTGCGGTGTCGACGCTCGCATGCCCGGTGATCACCACCACTTCGATGGCGGGCCACAGGTTTTTGGCCTCGTCCAGGACGGCCATCCCATCCTTTCCCTTCATGCACAGGTCGGTGAGCACCAGATCGATTTCTTCTTTTTTGAGGATGTCTATCGCCTGCTGTCCATTTTCCGCAACCCGCGCCGAATACCCGTCTTTGGTGATGATGTGCGCCAGATTGTCGCGGGCGATAGGTTCATCGTCAACAATAAGAATTTTCCGATCTTTCATGCCCCTGCTCTGTCAGTTCTCTTGCTCGCCCGGAAAAGGAAGGTGAATGAAAAACGATGTACCCCGGCCAGGACGACTTTGCACGGCAATAGTGCCCCGATGTTTTTGGATAATGCCGTACACCACCGACAAACCGAGACCTGTGCCCTGCCCCTCTTCCTTGGTGGTGAAAAAAGGATCAAAGATTCTGGCCTGGTGTTCCTCGGAAATGCCTTGCCCGGTGTCGCTGACTTCAATAACAACCTCTTCGGCGGCAGGATCTTTGACGGCGGTCATCGCAATGTCCCCTTCCCGTTCAATCGCCTGAGCCGCATTGATGATCAAATTGATGAACACCTCCTGCATCCGTTGCACGTCAATATAACAGAAGAGGTCGTCGGGTATGTCGACAGACATGTTGATGTTGGCCGGCACTTGACTTCTGGCCAAAATGACGGCTTTGTTTGCCACATCGACCAGCTGCGCCTCCCGCAAACAGAAATCCTGGCTTCTGGAAAATTCCAACAGACTTTTAACGACATCCCTGGCCCTAAGGGTCTCTTGATCGATATTTTTCAGCATCCGTTTGAGCAGAGGCACATCGCCGGCGTCAAATTCATCAATGGCGATCTGACACGAGGTGGAAATATTGTTCAATGGATTATTCAATTGATGGGCAACACCGGCGGTGAGCGTGCCCAATGAAGAAAGTTTTTCGGCTTGGATCAATTGATCTTGCCGCCGCTCCAGCTCAGAGACCATGATGTTGAACGTTTCCATGACCTGTTGAATTTCATCACGGGTGTTGATGACGTCAATTTTTTTAAACTGGCCGCCGGCAATGGCTTCTGTTGCCTTTTTGATCACCGAAAGTGGTTTAAAAATAAAATACACAATCAACATCGAAAGCATAACGCCAATAAAGATGGCCATTGACGACCACGAAACCAGCTGTCCCTTCAAGAGGGTCATCATTATATGGATTCGATTTTTTTCGAAATTAACAACCTCGCCACTGATTTCAGCAATCAACTTCCCTTGCTGCCTGATTTTTTCGGAAACATCATTGCGCACATCGACGTCTGCATTTTTCAGCTGCATCAGTTCGTTAATATATTCTATATATATAGACACATTCTTATCCAAAAGATTCAGCTTTGGATTAACAGACAAATTTCCATCGTTCTGGATTATCTTTTCTCCAATCGATATAACCTCTTTAAGCATATCGATGTTATCAACAAGAGACTCCTTCTCGCCATACAAGAAATAATTTTTCTCATACCTACGCGCTTCAAGAATAATGTTATGAATATCGTATGCAAGCTCGAGCACTACGGCTTTTTTCTCAGTGGTCACCAGGTCGTCATACGACACAAACGCCATAAGAATAACAGCGCATATATAAAACATGAGCACAGCTATGATTTTAAAACTCAAACCAAAAAATATTTTTTTCGACATAACCGTATCCTTTCACTATGGATTACCTGCGGCGTCCTTTCGAGGCGACAACGCCGCAATTTCCCAGCCAAGGAAGTTGCGCGCCCGTTCGTCTCCGACGCAGGAATAATTCCATTTCCAAATCAAGCGAAGCATGATGCACAGCGCAAAATATCGTCGAGGAAGGTCTGCCATATAAAGGCGAGATCTCTCCCTTACGGTCGAGATGACAGAATAGGGACCTTGACCAGTGGACAAGACAGATTGTTTTTAAAGACCTCCTTGGGGGGGTCATTCCGAACGAAGTGAGAAATCTCGCGCCATAATGAGATTTCTCCTCGCTATGCTCGTCGATGACGAAGCGGCGCGCTTCACTTTTGAAATAGCAATGGAATAAGCTGTAAGCATGCAGTATTTGCACCAATCCATACGAGAGCATTGATCAATTTGACTGGGGAAATTGCTGAAGGATGGACACAAAAGCGCACAGGGCGCCCATTGCACAAAACGTGACTTCTTCAATCAAAGCAAATCAATACATCCGGTGACGGAACAGCCAGGTGGCCATGGCCAGGGTCACGGCGGCAATGATCGACATCGGCCAGAGGTCGTGCCAGAAATATTCGATGCCCGCCCCTTCGAGAAACACCCGGCGGACGATGGTGAGGAAATACCGCATCGGGTCGAGATAGGTCAGGGCCTGCATGAAAGCCGGCATGTTGGCGATGGGCGTGGAAAACCCGGAGAGAATCACCGCCGGCACGATGAAGAGAAAGGCTCCGAGCAGGGCCTGTTGCAGGGTGGCGGAGAACGAGGAGATCATCAGGCCGACGCCGATGATCGACAGCACGTAGATGATCAGGGCCGGATAGAGCACGCTCAACTGACCGACCAGCGGAATCTTGAACCAGAACACCGCCACCGCAATGATCAGCGAGGCCTCGCCGACCCCAACCAGCAAGCCGGGCATGGCCTTGCCGATGAGAATCTCCCAGGGTCGCAGCGGCGTGACCAGCAGTTGGTCAAAGGTGCCGGCCTCGCGCTCGCGGGCCACGGACAGGGCGGTCACCACCAGGGTGACGATCATGGCCAACAGGGCGATGATGCCGGGGACGATGAACCAGCGGCTCTCCAGGTTGGGATTGAACCAGGCCCGCATGTTGAGCCGCGCCGGCAGCTTGGCGCCGTTGAGCGCGGCCCGTTCCTCGTTGAAATCCGAAACAATGCTGCGTACATAATTGAGCGCCAGCATAGCGGTGTTGGAGTTGCGGCCGTCGATCAGCACCTGGATGTTGCAGCTTTCGCCCCTGGCCGCGTCGCTGGAACATTGCGGCCCGATGTGCAGCGCCAGCAACGCGCCCCCCCGGTCGATCAGGGGCGCGATCTCCGCTTCTGAGCGCAGGTAGCCGACCACCTCAAACCCGCTTGAGCGTTCAAACCGGCCCGCCAGATCGCGGGAAAAACCGCCCGTGTCCTCGTTCAATATCGCCAGGGCCGCATGCTCTAAATCAAAGGTGGCGGCGTAACCGAACACCAGCAGCTGAAAAATCGGCGGCACAATCACCGCCATCCGGCTTTTTTTATCCCGGAACAGGGCCAGGAATTCCTTGATGATCAGAGCGAGGATACGATGGCCCACCGTGACCTCCTATTCGAGATTTTTTCTGGTCTTGCGGTAGACCATGCCGTGGAAAAACAGCCCCATGCCCACCAGGGCCGCCGCATTGGGCAGCACCACGCTCCACACGTCGCCCACCAGAAACAGGGTCTGGAGGATGGACACATAGTAGCGAGCCGCGATCAGATGGGTCAGCCCCTGGATGATCGGCGGCATGCTCTGGATGTCGAAGATAAAGCCGGAGAGGATAAAGGCCGGCAAAAAGGTGCTGACCATGGCCACCAGGGCGGCCACGAACTGCGATTTAAAGATGGTGGAGATGAAAAAGCCCATGCCCAGCGCCACCCACAAAAACAGGGCCGAGGTGGCCAGCAGCAGCCACAGCGAACCGCGCAGCGGCACATGAAAAAGCGAGTGAGCCATGGCCATCGACAGCGCCAGCCCGCCCATGCCAAGAATAAAATAGGGAATCAACTTGCCCAGCAGGATTTCCACCACCGAAATTCGAGTGACCAGCAGGGCCTCCATGGTGCCGCGCTCCCATTCCCGGGCGATGACCAGGGCGGTGAGCAGGGCGCCGATCAGGGTCATGATCACCGCCAGCACCCCTGGCACCAGGAAATCGGTGGAGCGCACCTCGGGGTTGTACCAAATGCGCTGCTCCAACTGCACCGGCGACTGCAGCTTCTTGCCCGCCCGTTCCGCCTGCTGCTCCAGCCAGCCAAACCAGATGCCCTGCACGTAGCCTTCGATCAGGCGCGCGGTGTTGGCGTCGACGCCGTTGACAATCACCCCGATGGGCGGCGAATCCTTGCGCAGGTAATCGCGGCCAAAGTTGTGCCGCAGCCAGACAATGCCGTCCACCTTGGATTGCCGCAGGGCGGTTTCCGCCTCCTGAATGGAATTGAGGGCCAGGGGCGCGAAATAGGGGGTCTGGTAAAAGCCGCCGGCAAAACTGAGCGACTGGCTGTCGGCCTGCTCCACCACCAGGGCGATGCGCACATTTTTCGCATCCAGGCTGACGCCGTAGCCAAAGATCAACAGCAGCAGCATCGGCAGGAAAAAGGCAATGGCAATGCTCGACGGATCGCGGATGACCTGCAGCCATTCCTTGCGGATCATCCCTTTGACGCGCAGCAGTCTTCCCGGTTTCATGCGCTGGCCTTGGCTGGTTGCGGGGCGGATTTGAGATTGGCCTCGTTGCGATTGGCCTCGTTGCGGTTGGCTTCCAAAAGGCCGATGAAGGCGTCTTCCATGGTGGCCTCGCGCCCTGCCCCGCCGCTGAACCCTTCCTTCATTGCCTCGGGCGTGCCTTCGGCCAGCACCCTGCCGTCGGCCATGATCACCAGCCGGTCACAGTATTCGGCCTCTTCCATGAAATGGGTGGTGACCAGCACGGTTACGCCCTGATCAGCCAGACTGTTGATCTGCACCCAGAATTCGCGGCGGGCCAGGGGATCGACCCCGGAGGTGGGTTCGTCCAGGAACAGCACCTCGGGCTCGTGCATCAGGGCCACGGCCAGGGCCAGCCGCTGCTTGAACCCCAGCGGCAGGGACTGGCTCTCAGTGGCGGCAAAGGGCTCGAGATTAAAGGTGGACAGCGCCCAATCGATCTGGCCGCTGCGCCGCGCCCCGCGCAGACCGTAGGCGCTGCTGAAAAATTTGAGATTTTGCATCACGCTCAGGTTGCCGTAGAGCGAGAATTTCTGGGCCATGTAGCCAATCTTGGCCCTAGCCGCCGCCGCTGCGGTGCGCAGATTCATCCCGGCCACGGTGCAGGCCCCGCTGGAGATGGGCAGCAGGCCGCAGAGCATGCGAAAGGTGGTGGTTTTGCCGGCCCCGTTGGCCCCGAGCAGGCCGAAGATCTCGCCGTGCCGCACCCGAAACCCGACATGATCGACCGCGTAAAAATCGCCAAACCGCCGCACCAGATTATCCACCGTAATCACGTCCTGACCGGCCAGACGGTCGCTGGTTTGCCGCAGGGTGATGTGATTGTCGCCGTTGGCGGCGGCGTGGTCGTCCTTGAGGGTGGCCACGAAATAATCCTCGAAACGAGGCGCAACCGGCGCGACCTCCACCGCAATCTCCGGGGGTAGACCGATGGGCTGCAGCGGCGTGCGGTCGCGACTGACCACCCGGATCGCCTTGCCCAGAATCAAGGCGTCGAGCACCGCCGGGTTACGACTCAACGCCCGTTGCAGGGCGCGTTTGGACATGTCCGGGGCGCGCACCTGCCAGGTGCGGCCCTCGACCTGTTGGCTGAAGGCGCGGGGATGATCGTGTCCCAGGATTTTGCCCTGATGGATCAGCACCACCTCGGCGCAGCGTTCGGCCTCGTCCAGATAGGCGGTGCTGAGCAGCACGCTCATGCCCTCGGCCTCGACCAGATGGTAGACAATCTGCCACAACTCCCGCCGCGACACCGGGTCCACGCCCACGGTGGGCTCGTCGAGCAGCAGCAGGCGCGGCGGTCGCACCAGGGTGCAGACCAGTCCCAGCTTCTGCTTCATACCCCCGGAAAGCCGCCCGGCCAGACGGCAGCGAAACCCTTCCAAGCCCGCCATGGCCAGCAACTGCGCGTACCGCTCGGCCCGCGCCTCCGCCTCCACGCCCTGCAGATCGGCGTACAGGTCCAGGTTTTCCAGCACGGTGAGGTCTTCGTAAAGGCCGAAGCGCTGCGGCATGTAGCCGATGCTGGCCTGCACCTTGAGCGGCTCCCGCACCACGTCGATGTTCAGCGCCCTCAGGCTGCCCTGGTCCGGGGTCAGCAGGCCGGCGCACAACCGCATCAGAGTGGTCTTGCCCGCGCCGTCCGGGCCAATCAGACCAGTGACCATGCCAGGGCGAATGGCGCAACTCACCCCGTCCAAAGCGGTTATCTGTTTCTTTTCAATGGTGAAGGTCTTGCGGACCTGATCCAGGACAAGGGCGGCGGCGCTATCAGGCGCAGCGCCGGTTGGAGCAGCGGACGGAGCGGTGGGCGCAAAGGCGGCGTGCGGAAAAGAGTGGAGAGGTGAAACGGCGGGCCGAGCCATGGTTGCTCCTGGAGGAGGTCGTGCAGTGACGGAAAAATTGTCGCCATCATACACAAGTCCCCGATTATTCTCCATGCCTGCGCGAAAAAAGTGCGGCTCTTCAGCGGCCTGTTCAGGCGACCGGCAGGAAAAGGGGACTGATTCATTCCCCAAGATTATCACAGGGTAATCGTTGCTAAATCAAATGGATATAAGTATTAAGGGTAGAGTTGCGCAGGGGGAGCAAAAAATTGGCGGCCGATTGATTGACAAAACACGGTTCCTCAGCAGAATCTGTGGGTAGCCCTCGGGGTCGGCAGGTCACCAAGCCCATGATATAAAGCTATTTTTAGCCCGTCGTATGTGCGAAATCCATAGGATCGCTTCGTGATCACCTTTGCCTTG
>Ga0209639_1000523_pt1 | contig 53193 bp, 41 predicted proteins | sample EPASupsiteHSE605_FD_187268 | JGI IMG/M metagenome (GOLD analysis project Ga0209639, IMG submission 187268) | Bioremediated contaminated groundwater from EPA Superfund site, New Mexico - Sample HSE6-05 (SPAdes) (version 2) | ecosystem: Environmental > Aquatic > Deep subsurface > Groundwater >... | reverse complement strand
ATTTGTACCATCAAGTATTGAGTACTGTCTTAAGTATGATGATGTTGAAAATCTTCGAGATTTTGATGTTGTTAATGTGAGAGAAGCCAAATGGAGTCCATTTGAATGGAGTTATAAACCTGGTTTTCTGGATTTGTTGTCATTCACAGGATTTTTTGGATCAATTAATTGTTTCAAGCATTTGTTGATTAATGGATACCATATAAGAGAGGAAGTGATATCTTCAGTTGTTTGCAGTGGTTCATTGGATCTATTTCATATTTGTCAAAAAGACAAATGGATAAATTCAGAAAATATGAGCAAATCTATTATTTTTTGTCATCAATCATTTCTTGAATTCTTTTTAGAAAATGGATTGGAATTGAATAGAAAGCATTGTAGCATGGAACCGATTCATTATTCGTCCAAATATGGCCATCTTAAAATTGTTGATTATCTAATAAGTCGAGGAGCAAATGTCAATGCTAGAGATGAATATGATCAAACACCTCTGCATTTTGCATCTGAGAATGGTCATCTCAGTGTTGTTGAATATTTATTAGATCATGGAGCTGATATTGATGCCCAAGATGAAAAAAATCATTTTCATATATTGGAAAAACTTCTCTTCATTATTCTGCCTACAATGGCTATTTGAATATCGTTGAATGTCTTGTTGTTCATGGTTCAGGTATTGATGAATCGGATGAAAATAGAATATATACCATTTTTTGTTGACACCATTGCATTTATCTGCAGAGAATCAGCATATATGTGTTTGCGATTATTTGATTAGTCATGGAGCAAACCTTGATGCTAAGAATAGGTTTTCGGAGACTCCTCTCCATTGTTCTTCAAAATATGGCCATCTTTGTGTTGTAGAGCATCTTATTAGACATGGTGCAGATGTTAACTCAAGGGATCGTAATATAATAACCTGAAGTTTAAAAAATCTCCAATTTATTTAGCTGCTGAGTATGGTCATCTTAATGTAGTTGAATTCCTATTTAATAAAGGAGCAGATATAACACTATGTGCGAATAGTTACCCAACAGGTACCCCTCTTCATTATTCTGCATTTAATGGACATTTAAATGTTGTTGAATATCTTGTGAATCAAGGTGCTAATGTTAATCAATCTGGTAAATATATTTAATAAATTGATTCTTGATAACTCCCCTACATTGCTCAGCTAGTAATGGGCATCTCCATATTGTTAAGTATCTGGTGAACCACGGAGCTAATTCGAAATCTACAAATTCATATCTACAAACACCATTGGATTTGGCAAAAATCAAAGGATATACTGATATAATTGAATTGTTGGAACATGAGTAAATCACATCAAGATCTTTTAAAAAAACATAAAAACAAGATTAAATATCTTAAATATATTGTTTGATGGTGTGGGAATTAGAATAATGAAATCATTTTGAATAAAATATTCAAAATAATCTAATTGGTAAAATTTCTTTCGAATCAAATTTGTTATTGATTTTCAACAATTTTGTTGTATAGTTAAAAAAAAGAGATTAATAATTATTAAGATAACTATCATTTTCTAATTTCACATGTTTGATTCACAACCTTTCTTGACAAAGCTGTTCTCTAACCATTTTTTTCCTAAATAAAAGGGGCTTAGCTCCTCTCTTAAGGGAATTTCTTGAAGAACAGGTGTATATGAGATGCTTTTTGAGTTTTCTATTATGGACTCACAACTAAGCCTAATTATTTGTGTCCTATTCGATATATGTTTAGAGTGGATAATATTCATTTTGTTATCAGCAGTGAGGATACAAAACTCTCCTCCAAAAGTGTTTGAACTAGTGTTTTCAATTAGTATCACTTCTTTTCTAGCTCTCATCTCATTCACAAGACGGAAGAAAATCGGAGATGAGGATGTAAGTATGGAAACTATTCCATAAAGAATTGTCTCGGATACGGAATTTTGGGGAAATCTGTAATGAACCTTCCATAAATTCTTCTTATCATCATTTGAATCCCTCATTGGAAGAATCATCCCATTCAACCCTCTTTTTAAGGATACACCTTTAGGAGTCTTATTTCTAACTTGACACATTTCTGAATGATTTCTTGTTTTAATTGGTTTTTGATGACAATTACACACTTTCACTGTTTGAATATCCACCGAATCATTTAGTATTTGATGCCTGTTGCACACAATTTCTTGGTTTCCAAGTACCATAATTATTTTAATTGATTTTTGGGCAGTGTTTGAAGCAACACTTCTAAAAAATGAAAAAATTGAATCATTGGTTAAAGAGAGTACAATTCTACCAATTTCTGGAGGGATATCATTTAAGCAATCTGGATTCTCTCCAATTTGAATAATCATCAATCCCTTTGATCCTGAGTTTAAATTCTTGATTCCATTGTGATTTTCTCCAATGGATCCCCATTCAGAAGAAACAAACAAATATATATAATCATCATCCAAGAATGAACATAATTCTATGGCTTTTATCAGGGGATCTCCTTGGGTATCAATTTTTACAAATTCATGAAAACTCAATGAATTTAATGAATCCAAAGAACACTTCAAATCACAAAAAGAGAAATCTCCCATTGGCATGATACGAAAAAGATCTGATGATGAGGATATACAATATAAATGCCATTGAAACACACATTCTGCCTCACAATGTTGGCATGCTTCAAATAAAGCAAATTCCCACATCGAGGATGATAAGATTGCTGCTAGGTTGAATGAGCCTGACCAACTATCCTCCTTTTGTCTTAAGTCACAAATGAAAGTATGTGATATTATCATAATGTTAAAAAATCAATTTGATAATGATTTGTGTCAAAATTTATTTTATTACAAATTTCTTTGGTGTTAATTCTTATTATTGCGGGACTATTTTAGTGGAAGAAAGCGTACATCTACTTTGCACAAGTGATCAATTACGAAACCTAGGTTCAATTCCTAGGTCCCGCATTTTTATTTTTTTTTGCAATAAAAAGTGGCTTCAAAATGGATGTCCACTCTGAGGTAGCTCTTAATGAAATTCTCTCCCGATCGAGTCGTCTGGAAAAAAGAACACCTTTTGCGATGAATCTTCCCTTTTCTTCTTTGTTGCACGAAACCAGGACAGTTTTGCCAGCAAGTGGTGATATTGAAAAAGGAATGATAAAGGGCCAGCTTCTTCTTGCTCAACAAAAGGCTGATGTTTCCCGAACAAATGATATATTAAGAGGAATTGAAAGAGAATCTATAATTATTCATGAAATATTAACTTTTAGGGAACAATCAGACATGGCTGTTCAAAATTGTATTGTTGATTCTATTGGTAACGCTCAAGATAAAACCGAAAACATAAATGAAAGTTTTGTATATAACCACATGTATGATAATTGGAATTCAATGGAGAATATCCGTCATGTTCAATATGATCAAAGATGCTCTTTAGCCTCTCCAATTATCAATGAAGCAGATTATCCATCTTTAGCTAATCATCAAAGACAAGTAAGAATGGTTTTGTCACCTCGTGTTGAGTTTTTTGCAAGTTTAATCAATGGAAACCAAAACGAAATTGCTTCTTCTATTGCATCATCTATTGTTAAAGATGATAGGATTACCGAAAGCCATAAACTGCCACTTTCCGATACATTTGATTTGATTTCATCATTGCAAAAGAACAAATACAATCATATTGATGGTGCAACATCGTTTTTGGAAAACCAAATGAGGAGGATCATTGTAGCACATGTAAATAGAAACCTAATGATTGCTGAAAGAGGAGGAGGAATTGGTATAATACTGTCTATCAAAGGATACATTAATCTTATTCACAAGAAAAGTTCTGAAAGCCCATGGACTTTGCTTTATTTTGCCTTAAGGTGTGGTGAAATCGAAGAAGCAATTCGTTTTACTAGGGAAAACTCAGAACTTTTTACTGACACCATTATCCAAGCTCTTGAGTATAGATTAAGGAAAGCTCCCCTTCCTCCGGCTTCAATGGTTGATATTAAGAGTTATCTTAGGAGAGAAATGACTTCTGTTTCAGCAGATAATTTCAAGTTGGCAACTCTATGTGTCCTAGCCAAAGAACCACCAGGTATGATAAATGAAAGCATTATAACCTCAATTGAAGATTGGTTATGGCTTCGATATCAATTTGCAACCAATTCTGATCTTGACCAGATTTATAAGGAACTTATTCAGCTTAATCTTGATGATCAATCAAACCCATTTATTAATGGACAACTTCTTATTTTTGTATCTAAGTTTGATGAGGCTTGTAAATGGTTTTTACATCAAAAAGAGTTTATTGATGAAAATATACATATTGCCCTCCTCCTCCACATATCTGGCTTAGCTGGATCAAAGGATTTATTATCGAGTCTTCTTCAATATGCCAAAGATATCTTCCCCGCCAATTCGATGTATTCCACCAAGTATTTATCATTAATAAATGATAGATCAGATCGTATTCAAGCCATTTCTCATTTAGCGGTTGAGTTAGAAGATGGATATATGATTTTTAATTCAAATGATGGAAATAGTTCTCCTGTTTCTCTATGCTTGACTCCAGAAGATATGAAAGATTCTTTATTAGCTGCAGGATCTTTGGCAGAGCAAAGAGATCAACATGAAGCTGCAGCTCGTTTCTTCAAATTAGCTGGTGATTATAATCGAGTTATTGATAATATTTGCATTGAATTGCGACAATACATTGAAGGCTTCATTGATGGTGATATTGTGTCAAAAGGAGGCGAAGTTCTCAAGGAGATCACAGAATTTGGAATGAATGTAACTATCACGATGATTGAAACTTTTCGAATAATGTTGTTTATTGCATCTGGCACTGAATTAATGAGAAAAGGACTCTTCACAGAAGCATCAAACCAATTCGATCGTAGTATGATATTCCCTGTACAAAAGGATATTGACCATATCCTTGAAATAAAGGATAGGATTTCTAGGTATCATCCTGCTTTAAGAATGACTATTCCATCAGCATTTGTGAATGGTATGAAAACATACTCAGAAGCCTACAAAGCATCCATCAGAGGTACAAATGGATTGAATTTTGAGTCGCAAAAGATATGGAAATCACAACTAAAACAGAAAGGAGACTCAATTCTCTTGCTTTCAGGTATGGTAGATATTGAAATTAACCAAGAAATCAACCGAAAACTAATAGAATTGCACCATATTTTCCAATAAAAATAAATGGATTTATCTCTCGGAAAGTCTTTTAGCCAAAGGCACTTTGCCTTAGACACTCTTCCCACTGGAAATATGGGATCATCCGAAGCAGTTGGGATGAAAGAACTTGTTGATAATCGAATAAAAGCATTAGAAGAGAGATTAATCGCAAATCAAATTTTTTTCCACATTTCCCAAAATAATCACAAAAAAAGCATGTCAAATATACAAAAATGGCAAAAAAATATAGAAGAGAGTCTCCAAAAATTGATCAACGATGTCATTCAGTTCAATAATCCGAATCTCACCGATTATGAGCCAAAATTGGAATCAAGAATGAATGAAATTATCTCCAAGGAAAGAGAAAAGATCATTATCTCCCTGCAAGCAAAAAGAAAAACATTGAAAGAGTTATCCCAAAAAATTTCCAAAAACAATACCACCCTATACGATCTCCTGTCATACACCCAGTCATTGGTTTTGAACTTTCAAAACGAAGAAATGGATAGTCTAATTGACGCAATTGAAAAGATTCAGGATAACCAGAATAATGTTATAAAATCCTTTTAATTGTTGATTTGTCAGGATTATTGAAGATTTGTTTCAATGTTGTCATAATGTCAAAATATGCTTTGTATTCTTCCTATCATATGTTTTGGTAAGGAATATGAGAGTCGCTATTCATCATCTATGTATGATAGTTCTTCTAAGGAGGGTCGCTATTTTGTAAGATGGGCTCAAAGGAATGATAAATCTATTACTTCATTTAATTATTCTGGAAAGCTTGATTATGCATTTCAAACCGAAATATATGTCGAAAATCCGGATTACTCACAGCAAGCATGGATTCTATCATGTTTTGTTGGACTTCTTTCAATTGATGAAACAAAACGGGTGTTTCAGAAAGCCAATTTCTCAGATTCGTTTGCTAAATCGTATCACACATACACAATGGATGGAAAAAACGGCAATGGTCCCCGTATTCTGACGAAGCGTATTGTTTCTATTCGAACAAGAAAGGCATCAAAAGGTTTTCACTATAAGTTCTCAAGAGTGGATTGCGTGGGCAATGTTACATCATTCTATTTGCCCCTCAAGGCATTTCCAATGCCTCAGTTTAACGCAATTACATCCGAGATGATAGGTGATCTGAGATCAGGAATCGACACCCTTATTTATCAACGGATGGAGGGTTTCTAAGACGATTAGTAAACTAATTCAAATGGATATTTCTAATCCCGATTTTCTGGGCTTCCAGATCAAAGTAAAAATCCCCAGAGTCGTACAAGCGAAAGACCCAATACCTCATCCGGTATCTGCAAAAACGGCGAGCCACGATAGCGAAGATTTAAAGAGATTCCTCACCGATTCATTGACAAAAATTACTGATAGCGGGAAAAAAAATCAGGGAATATTTTATAACAGAAATCCGGCATCTGACCAAGTTGATTTCGACCAAAACCATCCAGAGTTCGCCAGGTACAACATGAGTTTATATCAGGGTTTCTAACCGGAATAATCGTTTGTAAGTCAATTTTCTGTAAAACCATTTTTGTAAATGATCCAGTTTGTTCTTTTATTCAACAAAGCGGGAAAAGTACGAATTGCCAAATGGTATTCTCCGGCTTCTCAAAAAGAGAAGCAGTCCACAGCCAAAGAAGTTATTCGGTTAGTTCTTCGGCGGCCAGCGAACCATTGTCAATTTGTTGAATGGAAAGACAGCAAAATTGTTTACACCAGATATGCTTCATTGTATTTCTTATTCGCTGCCGATGCAAATGATAATGAAATGTTTATTCTTGATTTGATACAGTTTTTTGTAGAATCTCTTGATCAGTTTTTCGGAAATGCTTGTGAAATTGACATAATATTTAGTTTCTACTATGTATACATGCTTCTTGACGAGATGATACTAGGTGGTGAATTGTTTGAGACTTCGGTGAAAAATTCTATAGATAGCCTGGTGAATCAGCATCGATTCATAGAGGAGACAGAAGGAGAAAAGATTTGCGATCTTTAAAACAAGTGATTTTACTTTTTTTAATGAATTTGATAATCAATAATTATTTAAAAGACTATCTTAATCGGCCATTAAACAAAGCATTTAAAGACACTCGTATTGGGCAGATCCAGAGCAAGATTTTATCAAATGGTTATGACGGAAATATGGAGTGGTATCAAGAAATTGTATCAATGTATGAAAGTTTCATGGCAAATGAACCAGATCAATCGATTAATTATACTATAGCAAAGTATTTGCTTGAACAATTTAAAAAAGAGATAAAAACAATTGTTTATACAGATATACGGGATTGGAGTTCAGCTGTGCAATACCATATGGAGAAGTTTTCGAGTATTATATCACATAACCCAGCACCTCAGGGGATAGATGATCTTGTATACGGATCAATCAAACGGTGTGAGAATCTTCCTCAGCTCACCCCACATGAGATAGCAGATATGGTTTCAAAACTGGAGGCCATGATTAATGACACTGAGAAAAGAAGGTGTATTCTAGCTATTTTGAAGAAAACACAGAAAGATTTGCATATATCAAAAGAATCTGAGCATATTGTTATTGATTTCGAGAAACTAACTCAGACTTCACTGAATGCTCTAAATAACTATGTGAGAGCTTATGATTAATAAAATTAGAAACTGATCTTTTAAGCAAGAACTGACCACTCGGAATCACAGACACCGTATTGGATGTCTTGAAGCTTTGTGAGGAACTTAAGGGCATATGGTCCAATTTGGGCTGCTGGATCTTCTTTGCTAATTGGGACAGCAATTGTCTTGTCTTGATAGATAATCTTATCAACTGGTGTAATGATTGCAGCTGTTCCTGTTCCGAAGATTTCAAGAACGCGTCCTTCAGCAAGAGCCTCAACAAGCTCGGGCATTGTCCAATGACCTTCTGTAACCTTTAAGTCAGTTTCTTGACGAGCAAGCTCAAGAATTGAATCACGAGTTACACCTGGAAGGATAAGTCCATCTTCGAGGGTGGCAGTGATAAGTTCCTTCTCTCCCTTCTTGTTGATCCAGATACCAATGAGGTTCATTGCACCAACCTCTGTAATTAATTGCTTCTCGCCAAAGAGCCACAAAACCTGTTGGGCGCCCTTGTGATGAGCAACTTCACCAGGCATAACAGTGATACCATAGTTTGGAGCAACCTTAGAGTTACCAGTACCACCTGGCCAAGCACGGCAGTATTCGGTACAAGCCCAAAGAGTAACTGGCTTGAATCCAGTTGGGTAGTATGGACCAACAGGGGAAAGAATGATGTAGAGAAGAACATCACCGCATGACTTGACACCTAATGATGGGGTAACACCAATCATTGTTGGGCGAATATATAGAGAATAGCCGCGCTCTTCTGGAACCCAATGATCATCAACTCTTAAAAGTTCCTTAATGCACTTGCAAAGCTCCTCTGGATCAGGAATTGGGAGAGACATACGCTCAGCACTCTTGGCAAAACGAACGCAGTTCTTCATTGGGCGGAAGAGGCGAACCTTGCCATTGGCGTCACGGAAAGCTTTCATGCCTTCGAAAATACCAACACCATAGTGGAAAATGGAAGCTTGTGGTGGGAGGTTAAGATTGCCGAATGGGCAAATCTTCAATGAATCCCACTTCTTGTCTTTATACTCGGCAATGAACATGTGGTCAGTGAAGATGGATCCAAATGCAACACCCTTGAGTGGTGGAAGTGGCTTTGGCTCTTTTACAAGCTCTTTAACAATGCGCTCAGCAGTGAATGCCATAAAATGTGAAGTGATTAATCAGACCAGGATTTGTCATCAAATTTGTGAGTGGAGAAATGTCGTGAAAACGATGAAACTTTAACAGCCTAATCGTTTTCCTTTGAAAATTGAATGACGTGAAGTGACTTCTATGGCCTGGAAAACTAATTTGAGGACAATCTCACAAAAACACTGTTTCTGGTTTGAGAGTACGATTATTTGCCCATGTAGTATTTAGCCCTTGCCTCTATCACGCTCAGACCCGACTCGTCTGGCCGGAAGAAAAGGACTTCTTTGCTTCTTCTTTCCTTTGATTTCTTTTTCAGCTCATCTTCGGATTTTTTCATATTGTCTAGAATGATTTGGCTTGCTTTTCGCTCTGATGCAAGAATTTTGCTTTGGATTTGCATGTACTGGGAGAAGCTACTTCGGTTTTTCTGGTAATCTTCGGTTTTAACTCCGCTCATTAGCCCATATTTCACTGCAGGATCCACTGGTTTTGCGTTTTGGAATTGATTCAGCTGGCTCATAATAATACTTGATGCCAAAGTCATTGTCTGCTTAGCAGCTGCGCTTACCAATTGGTCAGGAGCGATTTGTCCAGCTCCAACGGTACCGTTTTTAATTAGGAATTTTGCAGACCATTCGACAAAAATGCTTGGAGGAACTCCAACCATGCCAAATACGCTATTATCCGGATTATCTCTACCTTCTATTGCTCCAGGAACAGATTTTAACAATTCCTGATGAACATTCGACATATGGGCCATTAACATCTTAGAGGAATCCCGAATACTATGGCATTTGGGGCACTTAAAATGTTTCGACTTTTGATGGCTTATTAATTGGGCCTCAGTTCCAAATACCTTGTCACAAAAATAGCAAATAACTATTGGTCTCTTAGACATTTATTGATCGTCTTCCATACTAAAAGCTAACTCTTCAACAATTTCATTTGCTCCTTCCTCGCATTGCAGATTATCACTATAATCATGTTGTTCATCATTTGTATTTTCATTATCGCTCTTTTCTTCATCTGAGAAGAATGCCTCATCTGGTATAAACTCTTTCTTTCTCTCTAAACCCAGTGTGGGAGATGGTTTCGTCCTGAAGACTTTTCTGCTATTAATATTCGTCGAATAAGTTGTAGGAATATTATCATTATACTCTTGATTTGTAAGTTTTCCGACTTTTGATTCCAGGTAGTTAATCTGGGCCTTCAAGTCTGTATATAACTTCCGATATTGTTGATTGGTTTGATAGAAATCTGTTGCCCTGAAAGCTATAGAACTATCAACATTCCTCTTTGCCTGTTGAGGTGGTATCGATTTTATCCTAATACGAAATTTTGCAGAAATGATTGCCCCATCTTTTTCATCTCTAGACTTAAGTTTGATTTGTTCTTTTGCTAGTGATGAAAACCCCTTTTTAGTTAAAGATTCTGTAAATAAGTCTATAATATCTAATCCTCCGACGAATATCTGATCTTCTGTCTGAACAAAAAGGACAAGTAAGTGTTTCTTCGGAAGGAGAGATCTGTCTGATTCTAATATAAGATGAAGACCTTTGTTAAATGCCAATGATCCTTTCGAAACAACTTTAGAATTAATGGCCCCAAGGGATACCGGATTCATATCCCCAGATTTCATCATCAACTCGGATCCAATAAAATCTTTTTCCATTATTTTTATACTATTTATGAATACTGTTGTTAGAATGAAGACATACTATCCAAAACATATACAATACCTTCCATTTAATAAACGTACACCAAAAATTGATCCAAGATAAGAAATTATTAGAAAAAACTCTTTGGTTAAGATCCAAGTATATATAATCATTTATTCAAGTGTTAGAATGCCAATGCTATTGAAGAAATTAATTTGACTTAATGGAGAAGCCTAAAGTGAACATTATTTATAATGGGGTGAAACATGAAATTCTTAGGAGGCACATTATTAAATCGGGATATTTTGCTGATCATTTTGAACCAGGAAAAGATTTTAATTGGTCTGGGACTTACTCTCAAGAATGTTTCTCAAGTTTCTTGAGATTATTAGAAAATTCCAGATACAGGGATGAAATAAGGAACCCATACATGATTTCTCTTCTTGAAGCTTGGGATTGTCCAGAGATAATTGATGATATTATTAACCAAGTGAAACAGAGTTTGATCATATGATTATCCATAATGGCTTCCAATATCGAGTCAATTTTTGGAAGTTATCTTCCTTTTCTCAGTATTTTTGCACTCAAAACGAATTATCACCTGACACATTGGTTTCTGTTAATGATGAATACTCTGAAGAAACATTTGAAGTATTTTTAGACTGTTTATTCGGAATAAAATCCCTCCCTACAGATGAAAAACTGGTTGATGTTTATCAATTATGTCTTGATTGGAAATGTCAAGCTCTTTTAGGTTATATTAATACCCAATCACCAAATTTCACTATTGCAGCGTTATATAAAAGTTCTATTATCGAACAAAAGGTATTGAAGAAATAACATCTCGGCAAATTCATTCTATAGTTGATGAACCTCTTTTTTATCATTTACCACTCTCTATTCTGAGTAGGATTGTATCAAAATCCAACCTTTGTCAAAATCTCGAGAGTCTAATTAAATTCATTCAATTTTTGATAGAAAACCATGGAATTATGTCTTTTTTGCTCATCATTTCACTTGATTTCAGTGGTTTTGATGAAGATTCAAGTTTCCAAATCCTTGAGACTCTATCTACTTTCGCCAAATCTTCCTTATTTCAAATTATATTAAATAAATTAACCAAAAAAGAACAAAGAAATAAAGATCAAGAAATGGAAATAGTACTTTTGGAATTAAAATTGTTTGAATAAAAAACAATTACCGATAATTTGAGGAAACAAATAGAGGAATTGCAAAATAATCAGGATTTACATTTATCTGAAAACAAATCTAGAGAACTTAAAGAGATACAAAACAAGGAATTAATAGAGAAGGAAAAGGAAGAGCAGAACAAAAATACCATTATGAATCGAAAAATAAAAGAATGGAAATCAAAACCTCCTTCTGATTTTGAAAGCAATATTTTCACAGCTGCTTCACAGGGAAAACTATCTAGTATCGTTTATATATTATCCAACTTTAGTGTTAGTGTTAATTCAAAGAGTAGGAATCTTGAGATTTGAAGTTTGGTGAAACAATGCTTCATTTATCAGCAGAAAAAGGGCATCTTAATATTGTTAGTTATTTGGTCAATCAAAAAGCTGATATCAATTCAATGGCATATGGTTATGGAAAGAAATATGAAATTGATGGAACTCCTCTTCACTGGGCTGCTAATAATGGTCATCTTTGTGTTGTTGAATACCTAGTTAATCAAAAAGCTGATATAAATGCAAAAAATACAAGTGTTGAGTTTTCATTATTCATCGAACCCCCCTTCATTATGCTGCTGGAAATGGATTTTTTTGTGTTGTTGAATGCCTTGTAAATCATCAAGCTGAAATAAATGTGAAATCTATAGATTTTTAATTTTTGTATTCAATAAAACCCCTCTTAATTTAGCAGCACAAAATAATGATAATTGTGTAATTGAATTTTTGCTTTGTAAAGGGGCTGATTTTAAAGAAGGAATTAATGGTCAAAACACTCTTCACTGGGCTATAAATAGTGGTCATCTTAGTGTTGTTGAATACCTAGTTAATCAAAAAGCTGATATAAATGCAAAAAATACAAGTGTTGAGTTTTTATATTTGATTGGACTCCTCTTCATTCAGCTGCTCATAATGGTCATCTTAGTGTTGTTGAATATCTAGTTAATCATAATGCTGATATAAATGCAAAAAATACAAGTGTTGAGTTTTTATATTTGATTGGACTCCTCTTCATTCAGCTGCTCATAATGGTCATCTTAGTGTTGTTGAATATCTAGTTAATCATAATGCTGATATAAATGCAAAAAATAATGATGTTGAGTTAGTATATTTAATGGGACTCCTCTTCATTATGCTGCTCAAAATGGTCATCTTAGTGTTGTTGAATATCTCGTCAATCATAAAGCTGACATCAATTCAAAAGATAAAAGTTATAAAGCAAAATCATTAATATGAAACCACTTTTATATGCGGTCAACAATGGCCATTTAAATGTTGTTGAATATCTTGTTAATAAAAAAGCTGAAATACATGCATGTGTTAATAATGGCCAGACTCTTCTTCATATTGCTGCATCAAGTGGTAAACTGGGTTTGGTTGAATGTTTGGTTGTTAAAGGCGCCAATATTAATGCACAAACAAATGATTCATTATTCTTGTTAGTGGAATTACTCCTCTTCATTTAGCTGCTGAAAAGAATCATCATCATATTGTTGAATACCTACTTAATCAAGGAGCTGATTTTCTATATCGAAGAAGTGGTCCAAGTTATCTTCAGTGGGCTGCTGAAAATAACCATTTTCAAATTGTTGAATACCTAATTAAAAATGATGCTTATTTTCGGGATGGAATTCGAGGCCAAAATTATATACAGTGGGCTGCTCAATTAGATAATCTTACAATCGTTGAATGTTTAATTAAACGAGGAGCTGATATTCAAAATGGCATCAATAATGAGAGTTATTTACATTGGGCTGCAAAAAATGGTCATCTTCGTTTTGTTGAATACCTTATTAACCACAAATTTGATATAAATGTACTAAATGATAATATTAAATAATTCTTTTTAAATGGACTCCTCTTCATTCAGCTATTGAAAATGGTCATCTTGGTGTTGTTGAATATCTGATAAATCAAAAAGCTGATATAGAAGCACAAAATGATATTGAAAAGTGTAATAATACAAAGAGACTCCTCTCCATTTAGCTGTTCGATGTGATAATTTTTGTATTGTTGAGTATCTAGTTAATCATAATGCTGACATCAATGCAAAGAGTTTATGTGATCAAACTCCTCTCCATTGCGCATCTGAAAAAGGATTTCTAAATCTTGTTGAATATCTAGTGAGTCAAAAAGCAAATATAAATGAAAAAGATAATTCAGTTGAATTTTACTATATAGTCGAACTTCTCTTCATTTAGCTGCTCAAAATAGACATCTTTGTGTTGTTGAATATCTTGTTAAACAAGGTGCTGATATTTATGGTACTATTAATGGTGGAAACTATCTTCATTGGGATGCTCAAAATGGTCATTTTCGTGTTGTTGAATTTCTTGTTAATCAAGGTATAGATATTAATCAGAAAAATAGTAGTGTTTTGTTTTTGTTTTTAATCAAACTCCTCTTCATTTAGCTGTTCAAAATAATCATCTTTGTGTTGTTGAATATCTAGTTAAACAAAGTGCTGATATTAGTGGTACAATCAATGGTCTAAGTTATCTTCATTGGGCTGCTGAAAAAGGCTATTTTCGTGTTGTTGAATGTCTGGTTAATAAAGGTGCTGACATAAACCAGAAAAATTATAGGGGGATAACACCAATGGGAGTAGCCAGTCAAAGCAATATTAGGATTTTCCTCGAGAAAAATGGAGGAAAGTAAGAAAGAAGAGGAATAAAAACGGAATTTGTTAAATGAATAATGTTTCCTGAAAGTACAAACTGTTTTCCAAATCATAGTCAATACCTTCTTTGAATAAAAAACAAACTCATTTCAACATTAACCCAATAAGAAACATGAAATGATTTATGGTTCTTGCTGTTATTCTGGTTAAATCTATGCATTGTCGATAATGATTAATAATGTAGGTACTGGTTTCACCATAACAATTCTTTGTAATGGCGTTGTTTCCCCCACTTTGTATCCAGCAATTCTCGAGTACGAGCGATCCTGACATCAAATATACTAAGCTTCCACCACCTATTTGCAAATTGCCGACCAATATGCACAATTTCAAAAGAGCGGAACTTTGCCCATAATTAATGACGACACCATATGAAGATGCAGTGTTACTGTTATTGACAATATTGCTATTACTCATTTCGCTTGAACCATCGCAAAAATCAACACATATATAGTTAGCAATGTTACAGGAAATGGTTAAAAATGACGAGTATGAAGACGTAGGTGCATCAAATCTTACTCCACAACCATCTCGGAGATGATTATATGATGAATTCAACGAATTCCACCTTTGCATACTGGAAATAAACATATTTGCAGCATATTGATTGGCTTGCTTTGGTGAGCAAAATGAAATACCCACGAAATGCCCTTCCATAATTCTATTTGAAGCTGCCTTAAGGTAAGAAAACTGTCCATGAGATCCGCCTGTTTGGCAAGCAACTGCTGTGGTGCATTTCAACACAATTGCACCATTAGTGCACAAAAAGTAAATACCACCACCATTTTGAACACAATTACAGCCAGAAAACGCACAATTCTCAATTAGAAAACAATTTTCTTGTGAATTTGATACCGAAATCGCTCCCCCCGAATCTTGACTACTAATAGTAATGAAAAAGCACTTACAAATCCAATAATTACCCGTATTAATTGCAAATCTGGAATTTTCCTTATAAATCAAAAAAGAAACATCAGGGAAAAAAGCTGAAAAAGAAGACAGCAACAACAACATCGAGAAATTTAAAGCGCAAATCATTCAGTTTAGTTCATTAAGTGGAATAGTTTTGTTTCTTCTTTGCCAAGTTACAAGGAGGAGTTTTTTTAAAACACTTATAATTTACAGTAACATGTATCTCTCCATTAGTAGTGGGGGACTCAACGCATTATTTAAGTTCTTTTCTAGCAATCAAATTAGTTTGTACACATAATTTGAGTTATCTTCATTCACTTAATTAAAAGCCACCAATTCTTCCTTAATAAAAATGGATCCCCTTTGCAGGTTTTAGAATCAACTGTGTTTTTACAACAAAAATGTTCTTGTTTTTATCACTATCTTCAAGCACAATTTTCTCTGAACAGTTTATACAAGGGATGAGATATAGTATTAGTGATCCATTTTGTATTACCGATTGTCGTGTTTTTAACATTAATGCTGGATCGACAATTGACGGTGGAGCATTTTATATATCAGGAGCGACTGATTTTGGAGTTATTTGTATGAGAAATACATTTTATGAGTGTAGAGGAAAACATGGAGGGGCGATCTATATATTAGGAATTACCTTGTATTGTTCCAAATGCTGTTCGAATAATTGCTGGGCTTCAGCTCATTATGGTTTTGTTAATGCTCAATGTTCAACTGATGGAATTATAATGATGAATATGACTTCTACAACAAAGTCAGGATCAACTGCAATTGGTGAAACAGTGATGATTTCTGGAGGATATCAAATCATTCGGAGCTTAAACCAATCAGATAATAGCGCAGTCTCAAGATCATGCACTATTGCATTCCTTTCTTCAAAAATCACAGATTTTAAATATTCGACTTTTGCACAGAATCATGGAACCAGCTTGTTTTTTATTTATTATTACACTCAAACTGTTCCCCTATCATATATTAATATTGTGAATAATTACCTTTCTGTGTCATTATTTTACTGCTATTATTCAACATCATCATTTTCTCAATGTATTATTTTCAATAACAATGTTAAAGTCGCTGAGATCTCTAGCAGCTCAATTTCGATCTCTAATAGTGTGTTATCAGGAGAATCACTTAATGGTGTATCATACACTAATATTGAAATCAAAACCCAATTAATCAACACATATACAATTCGCTTTATGATCACATACTTGTGTCCTGGAGTTTCTATATTTACTTCATCAAAAGCTTCATCATTTCAAAGAGATTTCAGTTTTATCATGATACTAATTGCTTTAGTATCAACATCTTAACATAAGAAAAGTATTTTTAAACAATTATTGTGGTCTGTTTTTCTCACAAGTGTTTTAATTTATTACTGTTTAATGCTATGCCTCTTTATGTTCCTTCATGAATTATGTGGGAGCCTTAATCGAATAGAAATATGTGAAGTGTGTTTGGTTGAAAACTCAATTTGGATTATCTTGAAACATCATTAAGTGAAGGAGGTGCGATTTATAACACAACAGAATCTGCCTTTCGAATTTGAGTTCAACACTGAATGTTGGAGGTGTTATTTAAGCAGTTGATGGAAAACCATCAACTATTCTTGTTTATTTTTTAATAATGCATCTCCATCTTGTTATGTTCCTTCAAGTGAGACAAACACTTTATGTTATTCAGATTATGCTGAAAGTTCATGCGCAATATTTTCTCTATTTATTCATTAAATTTCTCCCACATCTTTCGAAATTTGCACTTTAGCTCAACCCCACGCATTTCCAAATCAATCCCTTTTTTTTTAAAAATGTTTGTCTTTCTCTTTTTTCTCTAATAAACTTTGATCTGAGATAGATACTTGTTTTCTTTGCTTTTTTTTGTTGTTTTGACTCTTTTCATGGTGATGAGAACCATATAACTCTCTTCATTTTGTTACGAAGGTTCATAAAAAATGATGGTCGATTTTTCTCACAAATATTTCAAATATTGTTTATTACTGTAAAATGCTTTGTCTCATTGTGTTTCTTCGTGAATTAAGTGGGAACCTTAATCGAACAGAAATAAGTGAAGAATGTTTGGTTGAAAAGTCATATTTCTATTATCTTGGAACATCAATCAGTGAAGGAGGTGCGATTTATAAAACAACTGAATCTGCACTTCGAATATTGAGTTCAGTATTCAGTGTCTGCTCAGCACAAACTGCTGGCGGTGCTGTTAAAGCAGTTGGAGGCAATTTTGATGTTTCTGGAACATGTTTGTATTATTGTTATGTGAGGACTGTTGCAGACAATTACTTTGGAAATGGAATTTACGTGAAAAGCAATACCAATATTGGTTTGATTTCATTTTTAAAGTGTGGATCTTCAAAAGAATCATCTGCAGATACTTCGCTTTATGTTTTAAATGGGCCATCCGTAATTGAAAACGCTAATTTTTCGTGCTGTCATGGAACAGGAGGAGCCTCTTCAGTATTTTTTGATTCGATGATTTCGGTATCCAGCATGAGTTATTCAAATGTTGCCTATGGTATCAATGCTTGTGGTATAGTTTTTGTCCCTGGTATTTCTACAACAATAAGATTCATGAATATGCTTCATATGAGATGCTATTGGCAATTAAACTTCGTCAACCAGCCAAACACTGTCTTTGTATCTTGTCAATATTTTAATAATACATTTTCTGCATTTTCTGGCCCATCTAGTGCTACATACACTTTGTGTTATTCTGATTATTCTGGAGGCCCCTGCACAATAGCAACCCTATTCACTCATCAGGTTTCTCCTTTATCATTCGAAAAATGCACTTTTACTCTACTCCCCACAAGTCAAAAAACCTTCTCTTCTCTCTCAAGACAGATTTTTATCCTTGCTTTGTATCTCAAATAAAAAATCGAGAAGGATTTTTATATAAATTTATTATTCAATTAGTATACCTTGTACCCTTTTGAATCATTAGAAGAATCAAACAAATAATATTAAAAAAAAATCAACCAGAAGATGACCTTCTGGATTTCATTAACAATACCAGAAATAAAAAATGTTTTTCAATATCCTATTTGTAATTTTCCCTTAATCTCTTTAGTTAATCATCAACACAAAGATGACCATTTTTAGTACAATATGACTGCACCAATATCATTTTCATCCTTTATACTCATATTTTAAACAAGAATCCCATTCGATCAATCAATGATTCCAACAGCACACACCCACATAAAACTCGCAGGTTCGTGTGGTTGTGTTCTTTGCTATACACTGTGCGTGTACGCCTACACACATGTATAGGTACGAATGCGCATGTATTCGCGTGTATACAACCATTCCCACATTGTATTCTCAAATACACAAAAATATACTACAAGGTATTATTCTTGACTTTGATTTTTCATAATCTAAAGAATCATTTGAAGTCTGTTTTAGATCTGATTCATAATTGAATCAGTTATCAAATTGTTGAAAACCCAGGTGCGAAGTTCTCAAAGCCTAATTGTAAAATCCTGTAATCAGCTTTGAATAAGCAATCCAAAATATAGTTGTACAAAAATGAAATACTCATGAAAGGAGAAAACCCATAAAAACAAGAAGGCTCTGGAAACAAATCGTGATCTGGAAGTAATGATGATCAAGTTAATACTCTTATTCTCCCTACTCGATTTAAACCACTGGTTTCTGAGGAAATTAATAATTATGTTTTCGCTATAACCCCGATACCAGATACAAAAAAAGTTGAAGAACCTATACCATCCTTACCTTCGATCAAAATAACCTTGCCCATATCTGATACATTAGAAAAAGAACCAAATATGATATCAAATAACGAATCAAAGAAAGAGACTAGCCATCATTTTATGTCGTTTCTACAAGCATATTTGAAGAACGCTATGCGAGCATTTGTAGTACCACTGAGTCAATGGACCTTTCTTTTTTTTAAATGGATACTCATATGTTGCAAGCTCCCAAAAAATGATTCCAATAGAATAAATATCAGCTTTCTCTGTATAAAAATTACTCTCATCATATATTTCTAAAGCTTTCCAATTTTAGATCCATTAACATTATTTGTAACACCAATAATTTGCTTGATTTCTAGTTTTCACCTTCAAAGCCCAAAAACTTTAATTGTGGCTCTTTAATTCTCATCAAGAACAATATTCATACTGCTCAAATCTGGAGGCAAAATTCCTTTAGAATGCATTAATCCTCTAGCAATATCGATCGCTATTTGATGCTTTTTGTTCCATAAATAACCCGCTTCTCCTTTCTGCTTTCTTAAATTTTCCTAATATTTATTGACTAACCCATTTGTTGCATATTCTATGACAATAGGAACACCTTCATTACTATATGCTGTTCCAAAAAATCTAATAATTAATAGAGAATTAATTGTGAGAAAGTTTTGAATCTCATACTGAAAATCAATAATCTCAATGTCAGCCTCATTTAATGAGGCTTTTTGACTGCAACTAACCCTAATGTTCTCTCTCCTAATACAAAACCAAAGTGATAACATAGATTTCTCCAAAGATGAAAGATCAAATACTAAAAAGATAGAAACATATTTGAAGAATCCATGTTTCTGTTTGGTTTCTCTTCCATCATTATGTCCCATTTTTGCTGATTCGAATCCGACTTTCTCATTATTTTCATTAGAACAATTCATGATTGGATGTACGAAACATCATGGAACTGGAGTTCAGTATATTCTAAACAAGATCAAATAACAAAAGCCTTCAGATCTATCTGAAATGAATCGATTTCTTCAGATCATGTCTATTAATGACACAAATCATTCTATATAATCTTTCAAAAGAGAGTTTGAATCATTAAGAATTAAAAACAGATAAATATATAAGAATATTCAACAAATTGTTTCTGAGATGAATTCAGAAAACTTTGTTTTGATCAAACAAGGATTTCTGTATTTAATACTGCAGGTTCCCTTTCAATGGATATTTTTAGCAAAAATCTCCAGTATTACAGACTTATTCATCTTCTTATTTCTTATTTTTGTTGAATATCTCGGGTTTTTATTCTCCAAATCTAATTAGTTTTGCCTCTTCTTCAGTTTGAGTGTTGTTGAATGAGATTCACTAATTGATCCAAATGTTTTTTCTCATAATTAATCATCTTCTCTCGATAATCACCAAAGGATTCACCAAAACTAAACAAGGTTTTTATCCTCTTGTTGAAACCCAAAGCATCAGATTCGACAAAAATTACTTACCCTAATGATATCTCTTATTATCTCCTTTAATGAATCCTTCAAAACCAGTGCTTGATAATATTTTCAAAAAAATTTAATGAATGTGGTTTTTAATCCTCTTCTGACTTATTGCCCTCCTTTACTCTTGAGGAATTCAACAACATTAAATTTCCTTTTCTTATCATCTTCTGAATCATCGAAACTAATTTCACTTGCTAATGTCATTGGTGTTTCCCCATTATAATTTTTAGTATTTATATCAACTTTTTGATTAATTAGATATTCAACAACACTAAGATGACCATTTTGAGCAGCTAGATGAAGAGGAGTCTTAATAAATAAAAAAACTCAACATAATCTGATTCTGATTTTATTACAGCTTTTTGATTAACTAGATATTCAACAACACTAAGATGACCATATTGAGCAGCAAAATGAAGAGGAGTCACATTAAATATATAAACTCAACATCTTGAGTTTTTGCATTTATATCAGCTTTTTGATTAACTAAATATGCAACAACACTAAGATTACCACAAAAAGCAGCAAAATGAAGAGGAGTACAATCAAATATAAAAACTCAACATCTTGAGTTTTTGCATTTATATCAGCTTTTTGATTAGTTAGATATTCAACAACACTAAGATGACCATTAATAGCAGCATAATGAAGAGGAGTCCAATCAAATATAAAAACTCAACATCTTGAGTTTTTGCATTTATATCAGCTTTTTGATTAACTAAATATGCAACAACACTAAGATTACCACAAAAAGCAGCAATATGAAGAGGAGTACAAACATCATCATTTTTAGCATTTATATCAGCTTGTTGATTAACTAAACATGCAACAACTGTTGATTTCCTGTGAATATCAGCTGCTGAATGACAATTTTCTATATCAAAGGCTAATACCAATGGTGTTTTGCCATCTTCATTTTTAGCATTTATATCAGCTTTTTGATTAATTAGATATTCAACAACACTAAGATGACCATATTGAGCAGCAAAATGAAGAGGAGTACAATCAAATATAAAAACTCAACATCTTGAGTTTTTGCATTTATATCAGCTTTTTGATTAGTTAGATATTCAACAACACTAAGATGACCATTAATAGCAGCATAATGAAGAGGAGTCCAATCAAATATAAAAACTCAACATCTTGAGTTTTTGCATTTATATCAGCTTTTTGATTAACTAAATATGCAACAACACTAAGATTACCACAAAAAGCAGCAATATGAAGAGGAGTACAAACATCATCATTTTTAGCATTTATATCAGCTTGTTGATTAACTAAACATGCAACAACTGTTGATTTCCTGTGAATATCAGCTGCTGAATGACAATTTTCTATATCAAAGGCTAATACCAATGGTGTTTTGCCATCTTCATTTTTAGCATTTATATCAGCTTTTTGATTAATTAGATATTCAACAACACTAAGATGACCATTATCAGTAGCTAAATGAAGAGGAGTCCAATTACATTTTAAAATTCAACATTTTCGCCAATGGCATTTATATCAGCATTTTGATTAACTAAATATGCAACAACACTAAGATGACCATATTGAGAAGCAAAATGAAGAGGAGTCCTATCAAATATAAAAACTCAACATCTTTATCTTTTGCATTTATATCAGCTTTTTGATTAATTAGATATTCAACAACACTAAGATGACCATATTGAGCAGCAAAATGAAGAGGAGTCCAATCAAATATAAAAACTCAACATCTTTATTTTTAGCATTTATATCAGCTTTTTGATTAACTAGATATTTAACAACACTAAGATGACCTTTTTGAGCAGCATAATGAAGAGGAGTCTGATGAAATATAAAAACTCAACACTATAACTATTTGCATTTATATCAGCTTTTTGATTAATTAGATATTCAACAACACTAAGATGACCTCTTTGAGCAGCATAATGAAGAGGAGTCTGATGAAATATAAAAACTCAACACCATTATCGTTTGCATTTATATTAGCTTTTTGATTCACTAGATATTCAACAACACTAAGATGACCATTAATAGCAGCTCTATGAAGAGGAGTATAATGAAATATAAAAACTCAACACCATTATCGTTTGCATTTATATCAGCTTTTTGATTAACTAGATATTCAACAACTCTAAGATGACCATCTCTAGCAGCATAATGAAGAGGAGTATAATGAAATATAAAAACTCAACACTATCATTTTTTGCATTTATATCAGCTTTTTGATTAGTTAGATATTCAACAACACTAAGATGACCATCTCTAGCAGCATAATGAAGAGGAGTCTGATGAAATATAAAAATTCAACCCTTCCAGATTTTGCATTCATATCAGCTTTTTGATTAACTAGATATTCAACAACTCTAAGATGACCATATCTTGAAGAGAAATGGAGGGGTGTTGAGTTTTTCATATCCCATCCATCATATTCTTCATCTTCTTGATACTCTTCATTTACATTTGTTCCATTTGCTAAAAGATACATTATGCTTGTTAGTTTTCCTTTCGCAGCTGCTTCAAAGATATTACCTTCGAAATCTGGGGCTTTTGTCGATTTCCATTTTCCATTTACAATACCTTCAAATACTTCTCTTCTATTTTCTTCTTCAGTAAACTTATTTTTTAACTCTTCCATTTGTTGTTGAAGCAATTCGATTCTTTGTTGATCTTCTGCTTTTATCCTGGTATTTTCATTTTGTAAATTATTGATTTCACCTAATAAAGCAGCTTTTTTTTCGTGAAAATTGGAGGTAAGAATACCAATTCCAGGCAAATACGGAGACATAGCTTGACCAAACTCATCAATTTCCTCTGCGGATTGAAATTTGAGATGTATATGGTTGAAGAGAACTGGAAAAATCGTAGGATGAAGATGGTGATGCTTAGCGAAGAAAACTCTGAGGTCGGAAAAAGAAAAAGCCTCTTTGTTTTGTTGAAATAGTCGAATCATAATAGGAAGAGGTAAAGAAGCAAATTCTGTTTCATTCAAAAAATCTTTAAGATTTTCACTCATATATTTCTCAAAAATCGGGAGATCAAATCCATTGATGATGTTTTTCAACATCATTTTCTTCGCATCAAATAAGTTACAAAGAGAATCACAACCAAAAAACTCGCAAATCTTATAGACTTCATAAGATTTTTCAATTTTATTTACATATTTCACTCCATGAATAACATCCAAAAACTCAATGAAAGAATCTTCATCAGTATTAATCCTAAATTCTAGACCACCAGACGGATTGATTAAATATAATTCTCTAAACATCGAACTATGGATCAAAAAACGACCAAAGTTTACCACATAAGTTTTTTGGTTAAACACAATTGGAATTTTGCTCTCCGAAATGCGCCATAGAAAGCTGTCTATATGGGTAAAATGGAATTCCCATTCAACTAATAGACAAAAAACAATTTTTTGTATTCTCTGTTCATTAGGAACATCCCCCTTTTGCAAAAATTGGAAAAAACCTCGATATTCAGACATGTTTTTATTTTTCAAACTAATTTTTTCTTTTTTTGCAAAATCCCTACAAAATTTAGCAGAACAATACATTAAATCCTTTCGAATCTGTGTTTCGCCGTCTTCAAACATAAAAACAATATTATCTTCCATTAAAAAATGTCAAAAAAAGTGGAAAAATTCCAAGTTATTTGGGTTGATCTCTAGGCTACTTTCATCACTATTTTCCTTTTTAAAAAGTAATTCAACTATCTTTATGTACGGTTTTCTTAATGATTGGCAAGTTTCAATTTTCAGTTCCATTGTCGAAATCGATAGTTATACTATGTTTCAATTATTTTTTTTGGGTTTTCTCCTTTCATGAGTATATCTTTTTTGTACAACTATTTTTGATCTCAAATAGACTTCAAATTATTCTCTGGAATATGAATAATCAAACAAAAAAAAAAAAAATATACCTTGTAATAATTTTTGTGTATTTAAAGATACAATATGGGTATGAATGTGTGTAGGCGTACACGCACTGTGAATATCTAAGCGCCTTCTATGTGTGTGTGCGGGGTGTACTGAGACATGTATCAATTCCAATAAAAATCAACTTATTTCAAAATCCTTTCACTATAAAATGCTTGATACATATCATTGAGCCAATTTCTAAAACAGATACCCAAAAACACTAACCAATAACAAATCACTCAGTTAAGAGAAAACCATCAAGCTCTCAAATCTATTTTCAAAATATAATATTTTTCTTACAATAAACATTTCAATTACCTATCGTGTTGAATCGTTCATTCGCAATTTTCTGACAAAGGTGATGGCAGGTAATCGGATGAACGAACCGATGCTCCAGGATCATTTTTCGTATATTGGTGACGGATCCAATGCAACAAATGAGGTTGCTGAAGAATCAAAAATAACAATGTTTCGAGCTATTGCAGTTTTAACTAATACAATTACTGGCTTAGGGCTTTTGACGATAGCTTATTGTTTTAGAATTGGTTTAGTTTTGAATTTCCTTATGATGATTGTTTTAGCAGTTTTATCAACTATATCATTTTCATTTTTAATAGATTCTTCAGAAAAAAGTGGGTTTCATGATTTCACAATGCTTATTATTCCATCTTTTGGAAAGAAATACACATGGATACCCAATGCGATTATGGGTCTTACACTATTCGGGGTGTCTATATTGTACTGCCAGTATTTTGCCTCTATGATTAGTAGTGTTCTGCAAGAAATACCAGGGGTTCCGAGTTGGGTTTTTAGCAAATGGTTTTTAGTGTTCATTCCGGTGATTTTTATTGATCTGCCCCTTGTTTTCTTGCCATCTATCTCTTCATTGTCATATGTTTCACTTGGTTCATTGGTTTTAGTTGGAATTTTTATTGTTCACAGTGTGTACTATTTTGGAGTTGAGGTCCAAACTCATGGGTTTAATTATAACAATCAGCTTAAGCTCTTTGATTTTTCGAAACTGATTATCCCTGCATTAGCTATTCAGGCTACCTCATTTAACTGCCATCCAAACGTATTTCCAACACTTATCAAACTCGAAAATGGAACACCAAGAAGGAAATTAATCACAATGATATTTGTTGTAATTATTGCTTTTTTAATATATGGATCTGCAGGATCATTTACATATATGACTTTATATGATACAGTTGATGGACCAGTATCTCTTGCTTACTATAAGAAGGGGCAAGTGTTTACTTTAATTACGAAAGGCCTCTATAGTATTTTGTTAGTTCTCACAGTTCCACTGATTTTGTGGGCATGCAGACTCTCTGCAAATGACTTCTTTTTTAAGAATCAATCAACGAAGCTTCAATGGAATATTACAGGATGCCTAATACTCATCTCTGCTGCTCTTTTAGCAGTGGTTGTACAAAAAATTGTAACTTTCTTTCAATTTGTTGGTGGAGTAAGCAGCCCATTGATGGTTTATATTTTGCCAGCCTTGTATTATATCCGAATTTGTCGAGATGGAAGCAGAATTAAACGTTTTTTGGCTTACTCATTTGTCATTATTGGGATAGTTTTTATAATCATATGCCTATATGATTCAATCAAATCTTTAGTTAAATAGTTATAAATACATAATCTAATTCATTTATTTATTATGTTAAGCATTTCTTCTACAGCTTCTTTATATGACCTTAATACATTCAGCTGCTTTTTGAGAGCAATATCAGATGTGTCATATTGGAAACTAGTGAAATACTGAGATATCTGATCAATAGCCATGGTTACTTGTCTACAGACATGAGTTCGATTTCTAAACTCTGATGTTTTTGATAAAGAATCAATCTTTTCATTAATCTGATAATGTGATTTTGATGAGGATTCATTAACACTATTCACAATGTGTCGAATAGACCACTGTTGTTCAGTTTTCTTTCTTAATATATCAGATTTTCTTTTTTCCAAATAATTCTTTCTTTCTTCATTAAAAACGTCATCCTTGCCATCCAATGCACATACAGGAACCAAATATTCTTGATCAATTAGATAAAAACCATTACTCCGTAAAACCAAAGTATGATCCATATACTGAATAAGTTCTAAAGAATCACCAACACAATATTTTACAGAAAAATTAGCACATATTTGTTGTTCTGTTGGATAAATTGAAGGGAAATTTGTTATTGCTGAACATAATATGTAATTATCTTTTGTCAATGCATATAATGTTGATTCAGTAAAGCTAATTGATACTATTTGTTTCGTGTTATTGGTTTTAATTACTTTAGTATATGGTTTTATAGTGACATCTTCATACATTGTGAGTTTCTCCTTCATCACATTAAAGTCTCTAAGAACGCTTTGAATTAAATCTTTATCAAGAAAATCAAAAAAATCATTTCTACATATAGATTTATCACTTCCAAATACTGAATGAATAAGAAAAATCTCCGATTTTGAAGTAAGAGCTAATAATGAAATCGAGAAAAAAGGATTTTTGCCATATAACGGCGTTATAGATATTAAGTTTTCTACATGTGCCAGAAGATCAAAATTAGAAGATTGAACATCGTAGAAATAAATGTCACCACAAAAATAATGAATAATAATCCCATTATTAAACCAAATGGCATTTACAATACTGTTATCAATAACAGGATGTTTATTGATAATAATACCGGAAGAAAAACAAATATCATTGTTTTCATTTACCCCAAAAAAAACATCTCCTTGATATCTGAGAATTTTGAAGCTTTCATCATTCTCATGACCTTTAAAATAGTCAATCTTAGAATTATACTGATGAGAACAATTAAAATATTCCCTCGCTTTGGAAAGCCAGCCAAACTTGGTTTGCATTTATCGACGATTAAATAAAAAATGAAAACATAATCCGGTTTATTATGGTCAAACATGTGCTATTACTTGAATATATCAACTCTTAGATAGGCTCTTCTCCTTTTTTTAAAATATTCTATTTCTTCGAAAACATGGTCTTTCAAATCACAAAAAAATTCATTGCCTGCATTGTCAGGATCGACAAATTTAAAAAGCTTATCTTTTATCGAGTCACTCACTAATAGGGAAAATAAAATCAAATTATTAAATTTGGTTTTCTTATCAAACCACTCAAATGCTCTAAAAGCACCAGGTAGCTCAAGAACTATAAATATTATATCATTATTACGATACATATCATCTGTTTTGACCAAGCTGTTAATTAGATACTCATCTCCTTTGTTCTGCTCATTCATAAAAGTGGCAAATCCTTTTCAATTCTATCGCACTATTTAAACATTTGTCAATAATATCCTTTTTTTGTTTGATTGGGGACACCAAGATCGCAAGGATAATCAAAAGACACGTTTTTCGTAATAATTGGGGCAGTGTCATCAATGTTTTCAGTTTTAATTGAATCGACAATGAAAGAAATTTCGGACATTTCAAGTGGCTGCTTCATTTGTTCTTCGAATCCACATGATTCATTTATACATATCGTATTGCCAAGATTTAAAGAAGATGATATAGGGCTGTGTGAACAATATTGATTATCAATAATTTCCGAATTCCTCGATACTCTTCTCATTGTTCCTTTTGATATTGATCTTGGAGATCTTTTCTGAGATAATTCATTTTCTTTTCCAATTCTATAATGCTCTATTCTACTTAATTTCTTTTTTAGTCCCTCAAGATCATTCTGCTCAAGGATTGGGATTGATAGTTTTTCAACCTTCTCAAGAATGACATCATTATAGCTCTCTTCCTCATTTCTCAGTTCATTCAACTCCTCTTGCACTCTATTTATTTCAACCAACAGTTTTCTACACTCTGTTTCTCGATATTTCAGGGTTTTGTTTTCAAGTTCTCTAATTGCTCCCAAATTTTTTTGTTTCATTAAACAAACACTATCCATAAGCCTTTTAATTTCGTTTTTTTGGTATAAAACATGACTCTCAAGCAATTCTTCCCTCTTTTTGGAGAAATACACTCGCAATTGGTTAAATTTTTCTTCAATCATGTCATATTCTTTACTATATTCATTTAATTCGTTATAACTCATGCAGCAACCATTTTCACAACTAGCTATATCCCCATAAGCACTATTAACACAAAGTTTTCTCACCTTAAACCTCAAATCAACGTTCTCTTTCCGAAGATCTTTGACTTCAATCGCAATTCTATACGTTTCTTCTGCTCTATCCATTATTCTCTTCCTTCTGCTATCATCAGAACCCTCTCTTTTAGATTTCATCTCACTTTGTGAGGTGATTTTAATTTACAAACGGTTTAGACTTTTATGAAAACTAACTGGGATCTTTTTGTGCAGAAGAAGACAAAAGAACTAAATAGTGGAGCATCTCTGCCTAATTACTTTGGCTGTTTATCGAATTTAATATATTTGAAGAAGAATCAAAACAACGAAATTCTTTTTGATGTTCCAATCAAGGCAAAAACCCCAATTAAGAGCGAAGAGAATAGAATTATTGAGCAAAAACCTATTTTGAAGATAAATCACGACGAACCTCTACCAGCAAAAGCCTGGGAGAAAACTCCGTCAAAGAGTTTTTCTGCAAATGTGCCTAAACAGCAACAAAAAGAAGAGGAAGAAGAAGCAATAGAAAATTATGCTGTTCAAGAAGAAGAAGAATATACCGAAATAGAAGCAAATGATCAGCTTTTTGATCAGGAGAAACCTAGAATTGATTTTTCCAAAGAGTTTAGGGCAATCAGCGATCCTCTTTTCGGAAAATACTGGGCTCCTCTTGATACAATAATTCCTAGATTCACTTTGGAATCAAAACTCATGTCAACATTTAAGGCCAAGCGATATTCCAAGCTTTTTAACACAATGAATGAGAAATATGCAACTAACGGAACAAACAAACTTCGATTCGAACGAAAAGTTGTAGATAATGAGTATATGGAATAAAAGTGTTTATTATATTCTTTCAAACCCTCTGTTTCCATTGTGGTTACACTCGAATATACTGGGATCAATTTTCCTTAAAAGATACCCGTTTGGAATCGACAAAAAGGCTATTAATAGACATGCAGCCCATTCTTTTGAAGATAATGGATAACAAGTAAAATATTTACCAAGGAATTGAACAATAATGAATTGAACAATCCCAATACCACATAAAATGATAAGAAATAGAGAATTTGAAAAGAGACCTTCTAATATTTTGCCATTTTGATCTACAACACGTGAGTTAATCAAGTTAAACATTTGTGAGAGAACAAAAACGTTAAAAACAATTGTGTAATGATGGATAGAATATAGATCATACTCTCCATGATAAATCAGCGCTCCACCAATAATTACAATTTGAAGTATTGCCTGCCCAGCAATGTTTAGGATCATAAAAGGAGAAATAAGTGAGGCCGATTTTTTCTCAGGATGATTCTGAAGCAAAGAAATATTTGGTTTGCCTGTTGATAATGCTAGGGCGCCCAAAGAATCCATGATAAGATTTACCCATAAAAGTTGAACTGCTTTAAATGGAGTATCCCTCAAGATTACAGATGAGATGAATGACACAATTAATGTGACTACATTGGCTGTTAGTTGGAATTGCAAAAAGCGGCGAATATTTTGGAAAATTGAACGTCCCCATACAACAGCATTTACAATTGATTTGAAGTCATCATCTAAAATAACAATATCTGAAGCTTCTTTTGCCAGTTCAGTACCTGATATGCCCATAGCCAATCCAACATCAGCTGCCATCAGTGCTGGTACATCATTAGTTCCATCACCAGTCACACCTACTACTTCATTCATTCTTTTAAGCGTTGTAACAACTAATGATTTATCCATGGGAGATGATCTTGCAATTACTGCTATATTTGGTAAAATATACTCTATTTCACTTGATGAAAGATGTCTCAGTTCTTCTCCAGTAATGCTTCTCTTTCCTTGAGAAAGTATTCCACATTCTTTGGCAATAGCTTCGGCAGTTTTCAAGTGATCTCCGGTTATCATAATAACTTTAATCCCTGCTTTTTGACATTGTGATATAGATGATACAGCACTTGGTCTAAGCGAATCTCGTATCATAACAACACATATCAAAGTCAAATCAGATTCAGCATCATCAATACCTTCTGGAATAGTCTGGACATCTTTAAAGGCAATTGCCAATGTTCTATAGGCCCTCTCACATTCTTTTTCAATATTCTCGTTAATACTAGACATAAATAGATTATCTATTTCTTTGATATTACAATCGTTGTCAAAGTAACTCGAGCACTTAGTCAAAACATGATCAGGGGCTCCTTTTACAAAAACCCTATACTGATTATCTAAGCTTACAACAGTTGACATCATTTTACGATGTTGATCAAAAAGAAATCTTTTTGACACTGGTTGGGTAGATCTAATTTGTTCATAATTACCATGAAGGTAGCTGCAAAACTTGAGTAAAGCACATTCAGTTTGTGATCCAATAGGAGTATTATCGGATATTATTGCCTGAGTGTTAAATGCAACAGCACGTTTCAATAGATTCAAATAATTTTCGCTTCTATTTTGGAAATCCGAACCAATAAGATCATAAACAGAAGTACCAACCATCACTCTTTCAACAGTCATCAGATTCTGAGTAAGAGTACCTGTTTTATCAGTACAAATAACAGTTGCACTCCCCATTGTTTCACATGCACTTAATTGACGGACAAAGTTATTATCGGTCATCATTTGCCTCATAGAATAAGCAAGTGAGATTGTAACGGCTAAGGGAAGACCCTCAGGAACAGCACAAGCAATTATTGTTAAAGCTACAATAAAATAACTGAGTGGAATTCTAAAAGATGCAAAAGACCAACCTTCTTTGGCAGTTTTAAATATCCATGGAATTGTTAAAACAACAAAAGTGAGAGCTGCAACACAAAGGCCCATATACCCAATCTTTGCGGCCAAATCTTCGAGCTTCTCTTGCAATGGAGTTGGATCTCTATCATTATTAAGTGATTCGTATATTTTACCAAGTTGGGAATGCAATCCAATGGATGTTACCATAAATGTGCCATTTCCTTCTGTTACATGTGTACTTCCATATAAAAATGGTCTTTCATTATCCTTTTTGACAGATTCAGATTCGCCATTGATGGAAGATTCATCGATTTTAAGTGATTCATAAGAAACAATAATCCCATCGGCAGGAATTCTGTCTCCTTGGGTAATGGACACAATATCACCAACTAAAACGTCTTCATTTTTCATTAAGCTAATTTTTCCATTTCTAATAATAGTAACATCAAAAACTGATTGTATTCGATTTACAATAGCGAATTGCTTTTCCTGCTCATGATTATTGTATCCCTGAACAATTGAAACAACAGCAACAGCAACTAATATAGCGGTCCCATCAATCCAAGCTGTAGCTCTTTCTTCTGCAGGAGCGAAAATATATTCGAGGATTAAGCTTGAAAATGCACAAATTATTAAAATTAAAATGGTTTGATCACTCAAAGCTTCCAATACCATATCAAAAAAAGATCTGATTTCTCTTGATGGCAAAGTGTTGGTTCCATACTGAATAGTCCTTTTTGAAATTGTTGACGGATTAATTCCATTTTTAACATCAGTATGAAGCCCTTCTGCAATCCCCTCCACTCCTCCATATGAATCTATGGCATTTCTATCAGAAAGTTCAATTAACTTCGATAAGTCATCAGCAGAAAACGAAAAATACTCTTTAGTCATTTAAGTTTTTATTTATGAAATTGTTCCAAGATAGCATCCTTACAAGCAGATCAGACATCATTATGATATTCCTGTCGGGGCAGTTCAAACAGCAACGATACAATGGATAGTTTTTTTAACAAAATTCAGTTTTATAGTCCATATTTCTCTGATTTGGAAGATCCTTTCCATCCCATTTTAGAATATCTGTCAAATGATTTCCAATTTACTGAGTCGAACAATTCCGTAATTGTCCGAATTCGATCATGTTTCTCAATCCCATCATTTAGTGTGAATGAAATTAAAAATATTCATGAATTAGGAGATGGATTTTCTTATTATATGAATTATTGCAAAAGTATTGGTTTTAATTCTCCTTTTGATTTTGAGAGTTTGGATAGAATAACACAGGTCACTAAACTCACAGATAATGAAACCGAATTTTTGGTTAGATTTATATTTACAATGTACATCTCGTGGTTAATATATTTTGGAACCGAAAAATCATGTCACTACCTACCCTTGCTATTAGAGGCTGTTATTCATCTTCTTAGCTTTAGAAAAGATGATATTTTGATTAATATTTTTATATTTTCTCTTGCTATATATCGATCAGCAAAGTCTTTTAATGCTTTCACCTCTATGATTTCTTCCATTACTCAGTTTCTAGACAAATCTTACTCAGAATCACCAAAACTCTATGATATAATTTTCAGTTTTTTAGATGAATTTATAATTAATATCGATGATATGATTGAACATTCTCGTGTTTACATAACATTTATCAAATGGGCATCTATTGAGAAAGATTTGAATATTGATATTGATAAAGTGAATCATTTTGCTGATATTTTGGTTCGTCATGGAAATCTAACATTTGATGAAGAAAATTCTTTGGATTCCTCTCGTGTTTACATAAAGGTTGAATTGATATGTTTAGTTCTGTTTCTTTTTTCAAAGAATTGCCACAATAGATTTGTTTCAGGAGATGCTCTATACCCAAGATTTAGTCCATTAAAGAAATCATATAATGTTGTTCTTCATTACACCGGCAAAAACACATTTTCTAATGGTTTTCGCATTATTCCAAGTTTTAAGGAGGCTTCTTTGCTTGATTTTTCGGCCTATTTTCCTGAAAGCGTCTTAAGTTTTGTCGAATCAGTTAATTTATCGATATCTTCTTCGAATGATTATATACGATCGGTTTTTTTCCCCGAATTATATAACTACTCATCAAGAATTGGTGATTCTTTTTCCAAAATTCCATTCGATTCATTAGTTTTATTAATATTATTTAAATCGTTAATGACATTAAAATCAATACCTTCATCAACACAGTTTTTTAGCGATTTATTTGTTTTTAGACCTGCATATTTTTCTTCATATTTCACAAATCTACGTTTTATTGCCTTTAGGCTTGTTTTATTAAGGGGAGAAATTGATATGCTTGATTTAATTGAGTCAACATCATCCACACCTGCTTTACCATGCGAATTTATGAACTTTATTTTGAAAAATTTGGAAATTGTGTATTCTCCTGATTATTTGTCATGTCATTTTGCAAAATCAATCTCGAAGTTTTTGCTATATCTTCAAGAATTAAATTTTTGCGGGGAGGAAATTGAAGATTATAGGATTAAAGTTTTCTCATTTTTGCATTGCATTCTGAATAATATTTCTGTATCTGAAATCATGTTTTCTGATCCTTACTTTTCATCTACTTTTTTAAGCTTTGTTTTTGAGTATCCATTAAGGAGTTTTGTGCTTCAAGAAGTATTAGTATTTATGATTAATACATCAAATAATATTCAAGTTCAAATTGTTTCAAATATTATTAATATTATTACTCTATCACAGCCATCAATTTCTCAAGAGTATTATTCAATATTAGTTGTAGATATTCTAAAATGTATCATCCAAATTCTTGACAAACAACCAAATCATGGATTAATGTTTTCTGAATTATGTGATACCATATTTTATATTTTCGATTCTCTTTCTCCATCAAATTTATCAAAAGAGATTATTGTGAATTCTGTCATGTTTTTTTCTCAAATATCATCAGTCTACTCTTTACCACAACTTCAATATCATAGGCTATCCATTACTATCGATAATATTTTTGAAAATAGTATTTGTGATTCTTTGTTTCAAATTCTAATTAATTTAGTTAAAGGAAAATCCAATGATTGCCTTATTGCAGAGCCAGATGCTGCTGTTACTATCCTAAGGATCTATAAAGATGAAGATCATATCATCAGGATATGCTGTTTATTAAATGATATGTGCCGTATATCGCCTCTTAATTGTCAAAAATGTCATGATTTTGAAATAGATCTTCAGATAATTGAATTATTGCTTAATAAATGGAGTGATGACCAAACAAGTGAATGTTTAGTTGAAGTAATTATGAAACTTTTTTCTAGAATTGCCATAGTTTCATCCTCATCAGTTGTTGTTCTCAGATATTTAACATTACTATCACCTATATCTGAAAATAGGTTTTCTAAACATTTTTCTTTAGTGATGTCAACTTTGATTGAACAACTCGAGCTTTTGCGGAAAGAACCCAACAGTTGTTGTTTGTTCACAATTTCAAACGTAATGAAGCCAATGTCAAATATTCAGATTGATAATGGTGTGTCAATTTTGTTTTGGGTTTTTTTATCTTCTAACCACAACGAAATTCCTCAATTGTTTTGCATATCTGCTTCAGATTTTAGTATAATACTGGTTATTAAAAATGGTGTTTCACAAATAATGGTTAACAATAATAGCGGAATAATATTGGTTACTGAGTTGCATAGAATTCCAGAAGATATTTGGTCATTTAATTCGTTTTCATTTCTAAAAAGTGATAAAGTTGTAAGTTTATTACATAGATGTGATGATTTAGTGTATACAACTCAACTCCCAATCACATCTGATTTGTTTACTGGACAAGGTTCATTTTCTTTTGGTGGATGCAACGATTTAAATTATTCCGAGTCTTCACAGTCATATTTAGGTCCATTTGGTATGTTTACATTATTATCAAATGAAGAGATTAAGAATATTTATAATCGCGGTTATCAATTATTAGGTAATGTAAACCCAAGACCAAAGTATATTGCTCAATATTTTAATCAATCATTTCCTAGAAAAACAAATTTCCCGACATTGCTTCTTCTTCAATGTAATTTGACCTCAATATTTCCCTTAATTAGTTTTCCATCCCAGCAATCATATTTCAACGGAAAAACAAAAAACATACTTTCAATTTTATGTGATATAGTTTCTATTTCCATACAATGCGGAGAAGATATCCAAAATCATTTTGTATATATTCATATTTTTGAGTTGTTTCATTATCTGTTATCTACAATCTCTATCGATTATTTATCATTTGAATTATATGAACAATTTTATAATATGCTGACAAATATTTCAATCTTAGAACTCTCCAAGCTACTAATAATGAACATTTTATTTAATTTTCAGCTATGGGCTCCTCTACCTTCTTCTATACAATGTAAAATACATAACCATTGGTTATCTGTATTGTTCCCAAATTATGCCTCTGTTTTGGTTAAGTGTTATACTTTTTCAACTGTATTTTTATATACGCAGATTCTATATTATACAAATTGCAAGAACACTGATTTAGTCAGGAAAGCACCAAATAATACTGATCTTTCATGTCTTCATTCTGTTCTTAATCAAATAATGGTTTATTTTTCTTCATATTCATTTCCATTCGATGATTTTTTGACCTTAATATCTTTTTGCAAAAGCAGTTCAGATCCTCTCACAATTGTATATATTTTAAGACTAATGCAACAAATGGCCAAAGCAACTCCTTCACCTTTCTTTTTGATAAGCAAAGATCCCCAATTTTTAATTTTGATTTTAGATTTCATCACTTTTGACAATTACTCAGTAGTTTTATCCGCTATTGAGCTTATAGTGACATTTTTTTCTTCTCATTTAGTCAATAAGCCATCAATTACAACCGTTGTTTACTTCATGATAAATAATATTCCAAAGAATCTCATTGATTTACTGTTTTTCAAATCTATCCTTGAAATGAATGTTACAATCTCTAAAGAACTCTACCCTCTTTCATGCTATATAGCTTATCAATTAGGGCCAGAAGCCGTGAGATTATTATATAATACACATCCTGCTTTCACTAAAGATAGTTATGTCACATTTTGGGAAGTTTATACTATCATGCTTATATCTCGAGCTCAAAATGATTCTTTGGTATCATTATTGAAGTTTCTTTCAAAAGGATATCATGAATCATTGGTAACAATATTCACTTCGATTGAAATTCTTTCTGGCTTTTTTGGGACTAACAAGGATAATCTTCAAAGTATTATCATTAATTCATTAACTGAATTAATACATAATGGTGACATAGTAATTGAAGGAGAAGGATTTCAACAATATTGTAATTTATTGAAGTTTTTTTTGTTCTTCAGACCCGAAAACTATAATAACAAAGCCTTATTGTGCGGATTTCAAGTGATGCCACTTGATAGTGATATGATAGCGTATATTTCTACATTTTTTCAAACAAATATTAACCAAAGAGAATTAAATTTCTCTGAATCTGAACAATTTTCAATGAGAGCATTCTTTGATTATATATCTGATTTTAAAGACCCCAGTGTTATCTACCGTTTTGGTTTAAGGATGGATGCAAATGGAAATTGGCTTGATGAGAAATTGGCAAAATTGTCATATTTAATACTTTCCAAGCATCACACAGTGCCTACCTTGATTACATCATTGTTGATTCTATATTTTTTATCAAGGGTAGATCCTTCTTTTGTGAAGGATAATATTGGTCAATTAGTTTTACCCACAAATCCAAGTTTTATAGCTCAGATTTTTATCGACTTATTGTGCTTTGAATTAAGAGAGAAAAAAATTAAGACATCTTTCATAAATAAGGGATCCATTAATATGTTTCAGAATGCATCTGAAGCACTTAAACTTTATGGATCGAATTGCAATTTATCTTATTCAACAGAAAAGTACATTTCTGGATTAACATCAGAAATTAAAGCTTTCAAAGAATTTGATCAGCAAAATTCCTCTTTAATAACGAAAATCGATCCAAATAGGAGCATAGTTTTAACAGAGAAACTGATTAGTGATACTAAAGTGTTTTATACACAGTTTGCCAGAGTATGGAGGCATATATGGGGATATCTAACCATTGAAAAGGCACCTTGGGCAAACGCTGTAATCAATAAGAGGCATTTTAAACGAGATCAGACTGTTTGTTTTTCATGGTGTCCGATGAAACTTAAACCGAATTGGGAATACTCTGATCACTCTGAAGCCTCTTTATCACGCGATAGGAATCAAGGTAGAGAACCTAGTACAATTAAATCAAAATCACAGAACAAAATATTTGTCAGTGATATTGAGGATATAATAACTAATAACAAGATTCTTTTTAACACTACCTGCCAAGTAGTCAAAGTGTCACATGCATTAAATGCCAAGGTTTTTGTAACAACTAATAGTTTGATACTCAAAACAGAGAATTCTTTTCAAAAATCATATTTGTTTAATGATATACTATATGTTTTCGATAGATACTCATTACATATATCTAATTCATGTGAAGTATTTTTATGTAGTGGCAAGCCAATAATGCTAACATTTTCATCTTCGGATAATAGGGATAAATTTTGCAAGATTGTTCGTTCAAAAACCAAACATTATGTTCAAGTACTACAGGGTTTTGGAACAATACAAGATATTACAAATATGTGGACAAATAGGAAGATTTCAACTTTTGAGTATTTAATGAATTTGAATATTATATCGGGAAGATCATTTAGCGATCCAAAACAATATCCAATTTTTCCCTGGGTTATATTTGATTTTACTACAAAGGAATTAAATTTGGCAGATCCTACCATATATCGGGATTTCTCTAAACCCGTTGGAGCAATTAATTCATCAAGGCTTGAATCATTGAAAGACCTTAACTCTGTTGTCATGAATTCTCCATATTTATATGAGAACGCAATGGGATGTTCATTGACTTTGTTTAATTTTCTCATAAGAATTGAACCATTTACTTCATTGCATATTGAAATGCAATCAGGACGTTTTGATAACCCTCAACGAATATTCTATTCAATAAATAGCCTTGTTGAATCAGTCACAACAAACGCAAACGACTATAGAGAATTAATTCCAGAATTCTTTTTCTCTCCAGAGATTTTTTTGAATTTCAATGATTTCAACCTTGGTACAAATGAAATCTCTCCTAATGGAAATGTTATTTTGCCTCAGTGGGCAAAATCTGCTATCGAGTTTGTGTATTTGCATCGAAAAGCTCTTGAGAGTCCAATAGTTTCTGCTTCGATACATCATTGGATAGATCTCGTTTGGGGATATAAACAGAAAGGTGTAGAATCCATTAAATCTGACAATATGTTTAATCCAATGCTCTATGAAGATATTTGGACACAAGAAAATCTAAATAATCCAACCTTAAAGCAACAAATTGAAGTGTCTAAAACCTTTTTAGGCCAAATTCCGCCCCAAATATTAAAATCACCCCACCCTCAAAGAATACCATTAATTGAAACTACAGGCCTTTCAGTTCAAATCAAAACCGGTCACACAGATATAGTATTTGCTGCTGTTGAATCAACAAAGAAGAATGAGTTTACTGTTTTAATGCTCGATCAGATTGGTGTTTTGTACCGTTTATCATGGAGAATATGCGATAGTGATGATACTTCAACATCATCAGTAGATAATGATCCGCACTCGACCTCCATAAGTGCATTTGATTCATCATGGCTTTCATCTACATTTGCTTTGTTGCCAAATCAGTCAATTTTTGTTACCGGACCTAAAACCTTCTTGTATAACACGACAAACTCGAAAATAATTCATCTATGCGATTCTCTACAGTGTTACTCTGTTAACAATGATTGGTTTGCTTTTGTGACATCGAGTTCAATCCTTCAGGTGTTTAATGCGAGAGATATTCGCAAGCCAATAAGCCAGACACCATTCCAAAGAGATAATGCCAGATGTTGCGCAATTTCTCCAACATTTCACGTTGTTTGTGTGTGTTCTAGAGATGGATGTATTGTTGTTCATTCATTAGAAACAGCTTTGGCAATTCGAGTTATTGATCTCGGCCCATGCACCCCGCAGAATGTAATTGTGACACCTGCTTGGGGATTCATTGTTGTATACCTAACAAGAGTAATTGATGGAAAAACTGCAAACTTCATTTCTGTCCATACAATCAACGGAATATTCGTGAGAGAAACAAAGGCTCCCTGCCCAGTCTCAAAATTGACCTCATGGAAATCTCATGATGGATTCGATTTCATTGCTGTGTCCAGTGACAGAGGAGCAATAATGGTGGCTGAGGTATTCTACCTTGAATTCTCAAAGCCAGAAATTAGGACTATGGCTCAACCACTATCACTAGACTACATAGAGTCGGCTGATACCCTGATTTCTGTGGTTAATAACGGAAAGATCTTTTTCAAAAGATTATATTAAATGTTTTATTTCAAAACCAAGTTTTTTTCTGAATTTTTATCGTAAAAACTGATAAACAGTTGACTTCACAAATCTGAATGTCTAGAGCAACTCCCGCTCGTATAATTGGACTTGGTGGTGTTGATTTGAAGAAAACATCAATTGGATCGATGCCAGAGGCTGATGATAAAGTTGGATTTATTGCTGTCAATACTTATATTGGCACCCGTTACAGCCTTGGTGAGGGTCCGATGAATGATGCCGTTTCGATGGCAAAGATGCTGAAGATTGGGGGATACAAGATTTACTTCCTTGAGAACGGAAAGAAGAACCAATATTTGCAATGGCTTCAATACTTCTTTAAGAGCACAAAAGATCACCTTTTCTGCTATTATGTTGGTCACGGCTCTCACACAGCAGATACAAGTGGTGATGAAGCTGATGGGCAAGATGAAGCATTGTTCTTTGAAGATGGGCTCTTAGTTGATGATATTTTGGTCGATTCTCTTATGGACAACAAAGATCCAGCATCAAAGGTAACATTGGTGTCTGACGCTTGCCACAGTGGAACCGTTTGGGACATACAAGGAGGTAACGTTAAAGGTAGAAGACTTCCACCAAACATTATTTCGATTTCTGCTGCTTCTGATAAGCAAACAGCTAAACAGACTGTTGTAGATCGTGAAGAGCAAGGCATTTTCACTCACCAAATGAAAAAGATTGTGAAGCTTAATCCAAAAGTAACACCAGGTGAGATTCGATCCCAGATGCAGAACCAGCTGAAAAAGTTCCAGCAAACAATGAACATTGGAACCACATCAAATGAGCTAATTGATCAGCCTCTTTTAGAATAAAAGAAACGAATCATTTTTAGTTTTTACCAGAAGGCTGTCCGATTTGATAATTTGCCTCTAAAAGACTAATTTCTTCTGGAGGCAAAACAAGTTCTGGAATATCTGGTATTGGAGGAAGAGGAATGCTATTAATCTTGGCTGCAATCTTACTCAAAGACTGAATGGACGAATTTTGAGCCATATTCTGCCTAATAACTATGCTTGTGGCAAATTTAAGATCTTCTTCTTCGATTTCTCCTGATTTAGCTTTATGGATTGAACACTCTTTGGCCTCAGTCAATATCTCTGATACATGTCTATAAAACAATTCTACTAACATATGAGGAACTGCGGGTTCATATTCTGTGATATCCATCTGCGCAAGAAGCTGTTTCATATATTCATAAATATTGGAAGCCTGGGACATTTTCTATTTACCCTTCAAGGGTAATAAAAAACTAAAAAATCCAATGAGGAGCTTTCGAACCCTTTACCTTTACCTTCATTACATTGGATTTTTTGTTTATCTGTTTTCTGGAAGAACTAGGTTTAGTGTTTCATTTCATAGTGAAAGTCCAATCTTTTTTATGGTGATTGTTATCATATGTTTCTTGATGATGATTTTTTATGCAAAAGCGTGCGAGTCGCCAGGATATGTAACTGAAAGCCCTCCTAATACAGAAGGACTTTTTTATTGCGAAATATGTGGATTACATTGTCCAGTCAGAGCATGTCATTGTAAAGAATGTGGAAAGTGTATTATTCGGAGGGATCATCATTGTCCATGGACTGGCCATTGCATTGGTAGAGACAACCATAGAGATTTTTTAATCTATGTTTATTTTGAAGCAATATTGACTCTATTAGTGTTTATTGACATTGCATCCACCCTACTGATATCATTACCATTTATGGAGTATATGAAGAGGAATTTCTTTCTTCTATCGATTATATCACCAATGGGATTCGCTCTCTTTATGTCATCAAGCCTTGTGCTTTCTCACACCAGAATGGCAATGGTTAATGCAACTGTATGGGAAATGTCGAGATGGGATTCTATCACATATCTCAAAGAATTCCCTAAGTTCTACTTCCCTTTTAATCGAGGTGTTATCAATAATATTAAGGAATTCCTCTCGATGAAAATGAAGAAGACCACATGGGAGTATCCAAAGCTGCCTGTGTCTGAAGTAACAAATTTGTTCCAAAACGAGCTATACAAGCCATATAATGATATTATATATTCTGTAATGAATAAGAATAATGAAGCATGATAAAGTGTTTTTTTTTTCATATTTTTTTAATGCATTGCATTTGTATTTGCGACCTGAATGGAGATATTCTTGCAGAAAAGCATTATGATAATGTTCTAAATAGAAAAGATTTAGAAACAATTCCGAATATCTTGAAATGTCATCAGATTCTTCCACCAATTGTTTCATCCCTTGGTTATTTATTGATTATCCACCAAAAAAACGATGTTTTATTGATTTCTATATCCGAAAATGAAGTTGATTCATCATTTATAGCCTCAATACTTGTTGAAATTGGTAATACATTGGATAATGTAATTAAAAAAGGAATCTTATTAGAAACCATGAAAACAGATTTTGCTTTGGCGTATCAGATATTAGATCAGTATTTAGATTCAGGATTCCCGTTTTTAGATGAACCCAACGTTTTATTGGCGACTAGATTTCATAATCTGAACAAGAACATTGATATTGATCCCAAATATCCATGGAGAAGCAGCTTTTTGCCCAAAAATTTAAACGAGTTTCATATTGAACATGAAGAAACCATCGATACCCGGATTAATCATAATGGGAAGCTTGAGTTTTTGCAAATTCGTGGAGACATTAAGTGTCAATCTATCTTAAAATCCACCCCTACAGTTAATTTAGCCTTTACTGTCCCTGGAAAACTTGAGGATTATTCATTTCATCGATGCGTTGATCCATCATTGTTCTTATCCAGAAGACTCTCTTTTGTTCCTCCTGAAGGACATTTCACCTTATTTTCTTATTTAACTCGCCCTAAGCTGCCGTCGTTGCCTATTTTTATTATCCCAAAACTCTCATGGTCGAATGTTGGGGTTATTTTTGATATAGCACTTCGTATTGATCCATTATTCCAAAGCAGATTTGTATATTTAAGCATCAGAATGGCATTACCCGACAAAATTGTGGCTCCTTCGTTGGCAACTGCATCAGGATCAGTTAATTACCATCCTCAAACTAAGGAGATAATTTGGGATGTTGATACTAATTCAAAGAAAGAATTTTTGTCATTAAGTGGCAGTGCATCAATTGAAGATAATATTTGTAAGGAAGGTGTCTTTTTTGTTTTATCTAGTAGATTTGAAATTAAGGGAGTATCTTTATCAGGGATTAAAATTGACTCTGTAGAAATTCCTGGAATTAACAAATTTGCTAATATCACTATTAACACCACCAAATCAGGCAAATATGACTTCATTGCATGTTAAAAAAACAATTACTCTTTATCAAGATTGTTTGTTACTATTCTCTCTGCCAATGCAAATACTGCATCTTTGCAAGATTCATAGGAAATCTTATCTTCATCATATGCAAACACAAAGCACTCTTGACACTTCTTTAAAACCATGTAACCATTAAGAGAAACGGCTTGAATAGTAGTAGAATTATGAGATGTTACAGTATATATTTGATTTTGGAAAAGCAATCCGTCATAAACACAATTACTTTGTTGATCAAAAGCTTTTGCAAAGTTTTTGAATTCATCTGTTTTTGGATAAAAACCTGGCGTAGCAAACCATACCAATCCATTATTTCCAACAATTGCGGCTGAAACGCATAACCCAATTAGCTCATCGACAATTCGATCCATTAGTTATTTCTTAACTTTATTTTGTAAAACATTAGCCAGCTCTGTACTCAAAGATTCTTGAGACACATTAACACGATCAATAATAATCCATATTTCGTTCATTGACTTACTATTATGGGACCTTGATCCATCAATTAATAGTCCAATATTTGATTTACAATTATCTCTGCTACATAATAACGGGACAAAGCCTAAACCATCATCATTATTCCACTCAAAATCACCTTTCATAATATCTAATAATTGGGACGTGTTCTTGTTAATTGCAACATATGAGACCGTTGATTCACAACCTGCAAATTTTTTGAAGAATTCCGAATTCGAAACATCAAAATGTTTCGGGAGGTTCATTGATGAGAGTAGCCTATTTCCACATAAACTACATGTCAATGATAATGGATGATCATCACTAATTCTTGATCTAAGGTTCATTGATCGAGGAAATTTTTCATGCATAGAAAAAAAGAAATTTGATACTTTGGATTCAATTGTGTTAATATCAGTAATTGTGGTATCTTGAATGCTCATTTCCATCCACTTTGGTAAGTTCTTTTTTTCAGTTGAATAACGGCTATCTAATAGAAATATCGCACCATAGTCATTTTGATGTCTTATGCATCTTCCCACAGCTTGTGCCACAGCTCTAAATGCCTGAGCTGAATACCAACTGTCCGATTTATTCTTTATAACATCATTTCCAACAGTAATAATCCTGTTTTGATTGTATTCTCTTTTTAGCGCAATATCAGGTTCAGTAAAATTTGGATAAGGAACACCAAACACAAACACTGCTCTCGCTTGTTCATCTGAAAAATCAATTCCTTCTGACATTCTCCCTCGAATCACCCCGATTAAAAAGCCCCCTTTACCAGATAGGACAGACTGGGTATAAGATTTATATACTTCTGAATCTTCAGAAGGCTTGTTTGATCCAATTAAAAACACTGGCTTGATTTCATATATCCTTTGAAATATACTTTCTTTCCTCCACACATCTATCAGTCCATTTTTCGAAGAGTTGGATGGAAGGAATAAGAGAACACCATCAGGTATAAATTTCAAAATCCGTAAAAACATATAGCCTATTTCTTTGAAAATATTATCTTTTTGAGTTTTCATTGTTGAATGTGAAGAAGTAATATCAGTAGAATTTAGCCTTGAAATTACCATTGACAATACTTGAGAAGAATCAATAACATGTCTTGCAGAAAGTGTTTGTTGAAAATCAACTTGTAATTCTACAGAAAAATCAGACAATGGAGACAATGTTCCGGATGAAATCACAACTGAGTGAGCTGATTGAGCAATTGGATTAAAGACCAAACCGGGATTCATACATAGAAGCTTAATAGTTTTCTCTTGATTGCCAAAATCAATTATTAAACGATAATCCTTTTCTGCATTTGATTTGCTCATTATGAGCTTAATTGTGATATATAATCTCCTGAAAAAAACTAACACAAATCCTGGAAATGTATCGGTGTTTTCTTTAAACTGGGATTTTTCAAGTTCTAAAACCCTATTGAAATCATTTATAGTGGAATTCCATGAAGAATATAATCCCCATAATGTGAGGGCACATACTATATCATTTTTAAGCTCGTAAGTTTGGTCCTTTGATCCATTTTTTGGTTCAGGTTTAGTGTGATTATTGAGCCAGTCAAGCATCTTAGAAACTATATGATAAAGATTGCAAACTGAGTCATACATAGAATCACCAATTAGAACCCTCATTGTCGGATGATCGACAATTTGTCTGAGATTCAAATGAACTGATTCTATTTCTTTCTGTGGCATCACCAAGGATACAACATCTCGACATGAATTCTCTATGTTATGTCCTTCATCAAACACTATAATCGAATTCCTTGTATCAGATTCATTATCCAAAACAATACCAATTTGTCCCCTGATTTGCTCATCTAGTACATAGTTATATGGAGCAAGGATGAGATTTGAACTTTTTATCATTTGCCGAGTAACAAAGTATGGACACATGTAATATTCTCTACAATGATCTTTCAAATCCTCTATGTCGAAAACCTGGTGATCACCTCCAACACGAAATGAATGAGGAACAATGGGTGGTTTCTTGCCGTAAACACACTGGTTACTAACTTGATGGTATTTTCTACAATACTCGTCAACATTTCCGCTTTTATGAGCATCTTCATTCAAACATAGAATTTTCCGAGACCCTAAAATACAGAGTTGAGGTGAATATGAAGTAAGCTTCTTCAATTCAGAAACCACTTGGTTGAGTTGAGTGTGAGTTCTACTCGTATAATAAACCCGAACACTCTTGCTCTTTTCTTCATTATCAGAATTCTCAGTGTCAATCTGTAAAGATGGCTCAGGACTAGTGTCATTAACATACTTCTGATACGCCAATGATGAAGCTAAAAGCGCAAGTGTCTTTCCTGTGCCTGTAGGCGATTCAAGAAGACAGTTTTGAGAATGAACAAAGGCTGATATTGACTTAGCCATAATAGCTCTCTGCGCAGGATAAGGATTATCGTAAGGAAAATCAACACTAACACCCATAAACGAAAGTTTGGGGATGTTGTCGCTCATTTAGGGATGATTTTAATGATGAAGTTCCCTGTGTAAAGTTAGTTTTTAAGTTTGAATAAGTCTGTTCGGACCTTGACCAGAACAAGACTATGATTACTTCTCTTGCTTGGATTCCATGTGGTGTTACACCTAAAGTTTTGGAACATGCTCAAAACGACGAGAGTGAACTTAATATTTATCTTGAATTGATTGGAGGAGAGAAAAAGTCAGAGCCAGAGCCAGCTCATCCGATTTCTGAAGAAGACGCCGCTATCATTGCCAAATACGACCTTGACAATTATGATAACGAAGGCGTTGTTGATGAACCAAACCCAGAGATTGTTGAGAATGATGAATATTTGACAAATCAGCCTCAGCCTGAAGAAGATGAAGATGATACTATCAAAAACTCGGACTATCTTCTGATTGTTGGTAAATCAGTTGATCCAGATGCTTCACTTGAAGTGCACGTTTTCGATTATCTTGAAAAATCGTTTTATCCCCATCACGAAATTATGCTTCCTTCATTCCCTCTTTCAATATGTTGGATTGATGGAGAACCACAAACCGGAAATCCTGGATCATATGCAGCAGTTTCATCAATGCAAAACCATATAGAAATCTGGAATTTGAACGTTTTAGAAAGTATTATTCCATCTGCATGGCTTATTCATCATACAGATAGTATTCCTGCTCTTTCATGGAATCCATTGCAACGTTTTGCGCTTCTTTCGGCCTCAATTGATGGAACAGCAGCAATTTGGAATCTCAAAACTCTTAAAACAGCTGCTGTTTTCAATATTGGTAATCCACGTGGACCAGGAGAGAAATATGCTCAAGCAAAAACAGCAGAGTGGAATCCAAAGGAAAAGTCTATTTTTGCAGTCGGATCAGATGAAGGTTTGTATTGCTACGATGCTAGAGCCGGAATGGTATGGAGTACAGATGTTGGTCAGCCAATGGATACTTTTGCATGGCTTAATGATGGTGTGCATTTCTTGACTTCTTTGGAAACAGGAGAGGTTTTATATTATGATTCAAGAAACACGTCTGAAAGATTGTTTTCTTTCCAAGCTCATAGTGAACATGTTACTGGAATTGCTGCATGTAAAGTTCAATCACCACAAATCATAGCCACAATTGGAGAAGATGAGTATTGTCGTATTTGGTCTCTAGAAAGTGGAGTACCAGAGAAATTGCTCGAAGATAACATGGGAATGGGGCCATTATTCACATGCCAGTTCTGCCCTGACAGGCCAATGCTTTTGGCTGTAGGAGGCAATACAGCAGAGACCAGAATCTGGGATATTGAACTTGATCTAAATGAGAATAAAGAATAAAATCATATGAAGAATAATATTGATAATGAAAATCATGTTAATGTCAGAGATATTCCAGAAGATGATGGACGAGAAAAGATTTCTCAGGTTTTAATGGAGATGGAAGCTCTTTTGACTGGAATTAAGCTAGAAAATCAATTAATTAATGAATGTTTAAGAACAACATACAAAAATATTGCTTCATATAAAAGTCTAAATGATAAATTTGCGATGATTTTCCCTTATAGTGATGCTATTATTTGTTTTCAAAGTGGAATATCACAAGACCTTTTATTATCCTGTCTTAGCCTATTGTCTAGATCTGATTTTTTTCCTGTTGATGAATTTATCAATGATTATTTTGTTGATTCTTTGTTTAATTTTTTGAGTTGTTCTCGAAAAGTTATAATTAAGCGAATCCTATATCTGATTTCTAATTTGGCAAAAAAATCAGTTCCATTTTGTGAGTTTCTTCTCAAAAAAAACGCAATTAGTGCGTTTTGCAATTATAATGATGAATCAGTAATCTCTGTATTACAGGTTTTCATATTGTATGCCAGTTCTCAAGAAGAACGGGATATATTATGGATGCAGGTGCAAAAGTTCATAAATAGGATCGAATCCACTCATAAGGTACTGGACTTTGTCGCTTATTGTATTGGTAAAGAGATTTTTATAGAGGGATTTGGAGTGCTATTAAAAGACTTATGTATGTACATTAATAGTGATGAAGCTTTCATATGCAACAGCGCTATTAAACTTGCAAAAATAATACCTGAAAAAAACATAGATGTTGCCATCGCAATCATGAATTCAATGATGAAACATGTTAATACTACAATCATCGAGAATTCCTATGATTATTTAATTGAGACTTATGATATATGGTGTGGTTACGGATATGATGAAATAATAGAATTTATAACAACTCTTGATAAGGAATTAATGTATGAGGTTGAAAAAAAAGGGGCTATTTTGCTTTCATTATTACTCTCATTTGAAAATCCAATCAATGACAATGTGATTTCTGTTCTTGAGAAGTTTTTAAACGAAAAAGAAATTTCACTGATCGTGATTGATAAATGCTTGAATGCTCTCTCAGATAAGATTGATAATGATGATTATAATGATTTCTTTTCATTGGTAAATGAGATTGCCGAAAATCTTAGGGTTAGTTCTTTAGATCCAGAACTAACAGTACTTTCCAGTAAGTATTGTGAGATAATCAAAAATCTGCATTTTTAATCACTTTTTGGTTTTGGTAATGGTTTCCTAGCAATGAAATCAATGTAAAGGATGGTTCCAAATCGGACAATTGGCACAAATGGAGCAATAAGAAGTTGAGCAAAAAGATTATCAGGAGGAGACACACCATATGACATTTGAGCAATAAGCCAGCTAATAAACTCCATTGTAATGAGGAAATTACCGTGAGCTATTCCAGTCATTACTTTTTGAGCAATTTGTTCTGGTGTGAATAATGTGGCAGTTCCTTCAATTGCCGCACATACTTCTGGTTTTGTTTGACATTCAACTTTGTATCCGGGACTGTCCATGGGAGATATTACGAGGAGGTGAACATTGATATTTTCTGATTTAAGTTCATTCCTTAATGTATCTGCTAAAGCCTTGAGAGCATATTTTGATGGCCCATACCCTCCATAACCAGCAAATGACATTAAACTACAAACACTTCCACTAAAAATTATATGAGATCCTTTTGACATTAGGGGTCGGGCAAACTGCGCTGTGTATGCGGCACCAAGATAGTTAACATCAATATGGGATGTGAAATCACCTCTTTTCATTTCAGTAAACAACCCTGGTTTGGCAAAACCGGCATTGGCAAATAAGAAATCAATTGGTATCTTTTGTTCAGCAATACGGTTGAAAACCTCTTGAACAGAATCATAATTTGATACATCAGCTGAATAGCATTGAATCTTTTGGTGAGACTTTATTTTCAGAGATCCCATTGCTTGATTCAATGAATTAGAGTTCCTTGCAATCAAAGAAATACATGTGGCGCCCCTATTCAAACACTCTTGGGCAATAGCAATACCAAGTCCTGATGAACCCCCTGTGATAACAATGTGCTTGTCTTTCATATCTAGATTCTTCCTGAAGTACTTTTTATATAAATATACAATAAGTGCTAAAACACCAACAATGCAATAGATACAGGTCATTTAATGAGGTGATTTTTGTGAACTTTATATAATGTAAACCATAAGAACCAGGGTTCATTTTATGGAGGATAACCCATATATCCTTAAAGCATTAGCGAAGAATTGAGCTAATGTAATCATTTCGTCTGATGCTGCATTCCATTTTTTATCATTGGGCTTGATATTTGTTTCAGGTATCAATTCAAAAATTTTCTTTTCAGAGTGAATTGGAGGGAGACAAACTGAAAGTGCTTTGGATACTTCTTCAGCAATATCAATTATATAGTGATAAAATAACTCGACATTCTTAGATAACTCATCAATGTCATCTTGTTGAGATTTCGTCTGGATATAGTATAGATTTCGAGGCTTGGATTGATTCATTATGAATGATCTGTATGGTACTGGCACAACAACTGTTTTGTGTGAGATATTGAATGCATTCTGAGTAGAACACGCTAAATGAGCAATCTCAAACATTGCACTATTAAAATCAACGGAACTTTGAATTGGATGAAGCATCTTGATTGTGCATTTTTCAGGGTTACTAAGACCGATCAATTCCACAAAATCTGACTCCACATTAATATTCTGTATTGATTGGCTCATATCTCCGACTTCATGAAGAAATAAAGGTGTTTTTTGGTTTGTTGTAACAGGTGCTTCAAATATGCATCTTGGTGATGAAATTTTTGAAGAAGGAGGAAGAGGAATTGAAAATGCTTTATTTAGTTTCAATTCATTTTCGAGCATAGTAGATATTATTGCCTCTCCAACAGTCAGATTTGTAAGTTTTTCAACTTCAATATGAGAAGTCGCTTGAGCAATATCCTCAGCGGTGCCTACACATGGTTTATCCAATGGATTTAAGTTTAAAACCAAAACTTCAAGATGCCCTACGTTTTCAAAAGACGAAAAATCATTTCTATCTATTTTATCATTCATATTTTTAATCGTTCACCTTATTTGAGCCTCATCATTTTGTATGAGTTTAATCAGCATGTCCTCAAGGTGTTCAACAGAAAGAGAGTACGATTTGATTTGTAGATATTCCATCTTTGAAGACATATCATTCAGAATTATGGGAATTGAACTATGAACAGGAAGGATGAATGTATCAGATCTATCAGAAGAAGCATTGACATCAATATTAAATGATCGGAGATACTCTATTATTGGTTCGTATTTTTTATCCTCTCTTTCAATTCTTAATAAGTATCCGCACTTGTATTCACTTCTGAGCTGAGTACTTGTTCCACAAAAGTATATTCTTCCAGCGCTTACAATAAGAAGTCTACTACTAACAGCTTCTGCCTCTTCTAAAGCGTGGCTAGATATTAATGATGTTGTATTTTTTAAAGAAGATATCATTTTCCATATTAATTGCCTTGCTTGTACATCCACTCCTGCTGTGGGTTCATCAAGAATAATCATAGGTGGATTTCCGAGTAATGCCAGTGACAAACATAGCTTCCTCTTTTGACCACCACTTAAATCACCAGCTCTATTATCAAGCATTTCTGTGAGTTGAAGAGATGATGAATAATACTCAATAGATTCATTAAGAGCGTTTTCGGATATTCCACGAAATGCTCCAAATAGGTGAAAATGTTCCCTCACACTAAGCAAAGAGATTAACACATTTTCTTGGTAACAAACACCAATATATTTTCTGAGCTCAAGGAAACTCCTCGGATTTTGTTCATCAAAAAGGTACAAATCACCTTGTGAAGGTTCAATTGTTCCTGAAAGTATATTCATAAGAGTAGTTTTCCCAGCACCATTTGGTCCAATCATTACAATAATTTCATTATTTTTGATATCAAAATCAACTCCCTTTAGTGCTTCAACTTTGGTATCACCATTCTGATAAGATTTTCTCATTCCAACCACTTTGATGAAATCTTGGGTGATTTGATGGATTTTTGTCTCATTATTAGTTGAGAAAATTGGCCATGAGAAAATGTTAAATAAATTCTTCCATCCAATTGGTGGTACTCCGTGCTGCCTTGACACACAAGCATTGCATATCACAAATAGAACAAAATAAATACCACAATCACAGGCTAGCCAAAATAACCCTAAAGATGGAGAATATATTACATCTCTTTTCATTGTTGTCCATGTCACTGGAGGAAAGTTATTATAATGTATTTGGTACACAGACATTAAAAACAATTCATAAGCAGAAATTGGAATAAGTGAGAAAATGTGCTTCAATGATTCATTACTTGTTTCTCTCAAAGTAAACCAATAGTGTAAATCCTGACAAAACATTATTATCACTATCATCACAATTGTTAGAATCCTTCCAGAAGAACCAACTTTAATAAGTGATGTTAACCACATTTGGAATAGAATTTGGGATACTATGAATAAAAATGATACAGCAAAAATAAAACTGGCAGATGAACCTACAAAACCACACCAATAGCAAAGTAAATATGTAAATCCAGCATAAGGAAGAATTGAAGTGGCCATTGGAACTAGAAATGATACTAACCAATATGCTGTTTCGCTGCATCCCATCATGAAACCAAGCTCTGCCACCTTATTATCTTTTTCTTCCAATATAGTTTGTAGATCAGACATTGTTGAGAAAATGATTGGAAATAGTCCAAATTGTGATATTAGACCGCTCAAATCAAGCTCTTCTTTATGTGCTAAAATTGGGTACTCTTGAATACTGATATTTGAGTTAAGTAATTCTCCAATTCTTAACATTTCTGAAGACATTGGGTTGATTTGTTGTGCCCTTAAGGCTAAAACAGAGCTAGTAAGCACTTGTATAATATCGGATTCAGCTGTTGGTCCCAAAGACTGATGAAAAAGGAGAAACCTTGGTGATGATATAGAATTATTGCTATCCACATTCGCCCATTGAATGCCAAGTCCATTTTTATCGGATGAATGAATATGTGTTCTCATTTCATTTGTTGTATTACAGTATATTATCTCTTTAGAAATATTAAACATGTTCCTAATTTGGTTAAATACTGTCCCGATAGCCTGCCTGGTTAACACTCTATCAGGGAGAATGACAATTGTTGGCTCACCTGTCATTAAAAGGAACTTTGCTAATTCTTGATATGGTTGTGGGTATTGAATTTCTGGAGAAAGAACTTGAGGAATATCCTTTTTGGAATATAACCATACCGGGTAAATAACAATGTATATTGTCATGGCAAAAAAGAACTCCACAAAAGTTGAATACTTACGAACTTTCATCTTCAAATGCTTTTTAAAAAGCTCCTTCATTGTTCTGGCAAATGAGATTTGTCTATTTGTCCAATCAGATTTTTCATGGATCACATTAGCAGAATTCATTGTTAAAAATGATTTAATTCAGAAAGATAATTGAGAACCACCAACAATTATCTGCAAAAGAGAGTTCAGAAATTGAATAGAATTTGTGAATTTACAGAAAAATGTAATGTAACGTGTCATTTGAATTTTCTGATAAAGTGACCATCCCAGAATTGAGAATGTCATGAGCATGTAACTATTTTGCCAGACATAAACTACCATTTCTTGAGTGTATTAACGGATGGAGTAGTAATACATAGTAGGCTCCCAGAAGCTTTTTTGAGTTTTTCAAAATAGCTACGTAATTCGTTATAAATTACTCCTGCGAGGCGCAGCCGAGCTAGTAATGCGTGTACGAACAGGTAGTAGCTATTGGAAAAAAACTGCCCTGAGCTTTGTTTTAGCCTTGCTCACATGATTTCCAGTT
>Ga0209639_1000520_pt1 | contig 53353 bp, 36 predicted proteins | sample EPASupsiteHSE605_FD_187268 | JGI IMG/M metagenome (GOLD analysis project Ga0209639, IMG submission 187268) | Bioremediated contaminated groundwater from EPA Superfund site, New Mexico - Sample HSE6-05 (SPAdes) (version 2) | ecosystem: Environmental > Aquatic > Deep subsurface > Groundwater >... | reverse complement strand
AGACGTTCTATTACCACAGAAAGTACAGGCGGACACGGAAAAACCCAATCAAGACACGAAAACCACGGAAAACACGGAAAGCACAGAAGAACTGTGCCCATGCTTTCTTAATTCCGTGTCTTCCGTGCTTTCCGTGGTTCAAATATTCGTTTGAGACTAGCTGAGAAATGTATAATGCATTCATCCCTCATTGATATAAATTCATACACTTATTTTTTGACATATTTTGGAATCGATGTACTAGCTAGCATTTAATCAAATAGATTTTTATAATGCAGTAAGGATTCAGAAGTTTCAACAAATTACATAGGATTCGATTTCTGAGCAGACCCGTCAATACTGGATGCAAAAAATTATAAAGCTAGTTAGAAAGAATATAGGTAATAAATAAATAAGGTTTCACAGTATTAAGTACCATCCAACTACTGTTACTCAATCAGACTGAGGTTGTACACATGATTTCAATTAATAAAGAAAACGTAATCGTACCTTTAGATGTTCCGAAAACAATGCGTGAAACATATGTCAAAAACTATATGGAGATTACAAAAGGCACCGGTAGGCTCATGCTTTTTGCAGGAGACCAGAAAGTAGAACATTTAAACGATGATTTTTTTGGGGAAGGAGTGCCTGAAGATGATGCTGATCCGGAACACCTTTTCAGGACAGCATCCAAAGCAAAAATCGGAGTTTTTGCAACTCAGCTTGGGCTGATTGCACGCTACGGCATGGACTACAGAGATGTGCCGTATCTTGTTAAAGTAAATTCCAAGACCAACCTTGTAGAAACTTCCCAGGCCGATCCGTTTAGCAACCTCTGGTACGATGCGGATCAGGTAGCCGAATTTAAGGAAAACAGCGGGCTCAATATCCTTGGCGTAGGTTATACTATTTATCTTGGGAGTGAGTTCGAAGCCGAGATGCTTGTACAGGCTGCCCAGGTTGTCTACGATGCACACCAGCACGGGATGGTCTCAGTGCTCTGGATCTATCCGCGCGGAACTGCAGTAAAAGACGAAAAGGACCCGCATCTTATCGCAGGGGCAACAGGAGTTGGAGCCTGCCTTGGAACTGACTTTGTAAAAGTCAATTACCCTAAAAAAGAAGGAACAAAGTCTGCCGAGATTTTTAAGGAAGCTGTCAAAGCAGCCGGACGTACCAAAGTCGTTTGTGCGGGCGGTACGAGCGACGAAGCCGAAGCCTTCCTGAAAAAGCTCTATGACCAAATCCATATCTCCGGAGCCCAGGGGAATGCAACCGGAAGAAATATCCACCAGAAACCTCTGGATGAAGCTGTCCGCATGTGCAATGCTGTCTACGCCATAACCATTGAAGACGCAAGCGTCGAACAGGCCCTGAAGATATACAAGGGTGAATAAAAGGGACTTCATAAGAGCTGATAAAACTGCATAAACCGGAGTGAAATCCTGCTAGCTGAAAAAATCTGTTGCCTGAGTCCTGAAAAAGAGCGGAAACGGCAATTCAGATATTCAAATAATTATCAGGAAAGCATTGATTAAGAGTTGAGTATTAAAAAGGCCGTGTAAACATGCAAATTCCGGACCATAAGACAAAGATTGTCTGCACTATAGGCCCAGCTTCTTCTTCCGAGGAGAGAATCAGGGAACTTGTGCTTGCAGGCATGAATGTGGCAAGGATTAACTTTTCCCACGGAGACTTCGAAAGCCATAGCGAAGTAATCAGAAAAGTCCGCAAGGTTGCAGAAGAGCTTGACAGAACAATTGCTATTCTTGCCGACCTCCCCGGCCCGAAGATCCGTATAGGCAAACTGGAAAAAGAACCCCTTATGCTTCATAAAGGGAATCTTGTGACCCTTACGGTTGATGATTCTTCTGGAAATTCAGAACGCATCCCTGTAAATTATAAACAGCTTCCGGAGAGTGTAACTCCTGGAAGCCTTATCTACTTAAGTGACGGATTTATCCAGCTTCGCTGCCTGGAAATCTCTGGAAAGGACATACTTTGCGAGGTCCTTATCGGAGGACAGCTTTATTCTCATAAAGGGCTGAACCTTCCGGGGGCAAAGATTTTCCTTGACGCCGTAACCGAAAAGGACTTCAAAATCCTTGAATTCGCCATGAATGAAGAAATTGACACCTTCAGTATCTCTTTTGTAGAAAATGCAGACGATATCCGTAAAGTCCGGGACTTTGCAGCAGCCAGAGGAAAGTCCTTATATATTGTCGCGAAAATTGAGCGCAGACAGGCTGTGGAGAATATCGAGGAGATTCTTGAGGTAACCGATGCCATCATGGTTGCCAGAGGAGACCTGGGAGTCGAAATTCCTATCCAAGAAGTTCCTTCAGTCCAGAAAGAACTTATCCAGAGTGCAAAACTTCTTGGAATTCCGGTAATTACAGCTACTCATATGCTGGCCTCCATGACAGATAATATAAGGCCTACCCGTGCAGAGGCGACAGATGTTGCCAACGCAATCCTTGACGGAACTGACGCTGTCATGCTTTCGGAAGAAACAGCTGTTGGCAATTATCCTGTGGAAGCCGTTGAGATGATGGCAAAAATTGCAAAAACCACGGAAAACTGGCGCTCCCGAACAAAATGGGGGCTTGATACAATGATCAAGGGCATTACAGCCAGGGAAATGTCAGTAGATGAGGTAATAACCCTCCAGGTGTATGAAGCCTTGCAAAAGCTGCCGGTTGCGGCCGTACTGACCCCTACAAGAAGCGGAGCAACTCCTCGCAGAATATCACGCTTCAAGCCCGACCCCTGGATCCTTGCTTTTAGCCGCGTTCCGAGAACCTGCGGCTTCCTTTCCCTATCCTACGGCGTTTACCCGGTTACTGTAAAGGAAACAATTGAAAGCTGGGAAGAAGAAACAACAAAAAAAGCTGAAGAACTGGGATTTGCAAAGCAAGGAGATATCGTAATTCTTACGCAGGGTCCGGCGTCAGGAAAACCCGGAGGCACAAATATGCTCAAAATTCTGACTCTGGACTGAATTAAAGAGCAACAAGAATGTGTGAAAACCAGAACTCCAAATCAAGCAAGGTTCTATATAACATTTGTTTTTCTTCTTAAAAACAAATTAGAAAAATTTTTCATGGCAACTTATTTAGATATTAGTTTATCTAGATATCAAGTGGACATAGCAATTTATTTAGATATTAAGTACGTACACGGTAATTCATCTAGATATCAGGTGTACATGGCAACTTATTTAGATATCAATATATATTCTCTAATTTCAGAATAATACACCTTATATTATGAGGTTTCATTGATGAAACAAGGAAAGAATCCAGCAACAAGAAACCAGAAATATCTGGCTATTTTTTTGGCCGCAACGATGTTTCTCTCAGTTTTTATGATATTATTTACGGCCGACTCAAAAACAGATGGCGATACTAATGATTCCACTCCTGAAGTTGGGGAAAATACCACAATCTCCTTTTCCCAGGTTCAGGGAAAGCAAATCCATCATCAGTTCAATTCCATAGCCGACGGGCTGAATATGTCCCCTGAAGGGGTAGCGAGTGCGATGTATGTAGACCTGCAGAGAGCTACAGGAACGCCTATGGAGGCGGTTTTTGGAAATACGGAGATGATGAAATCCATCTACGGTGCCGACGTTACAAAACGCTATAGCACAAGTTACCCTGACGGAAGCGGATTTGAATTGCACCAGATTCCGGAACAGAAAATTCTGATTCCCTGGGGCGCAGCCCCGTATGATGGCTACAGTCTCCTTGCAAGAACAAACAATACCTACGATATCTGGAATGTAGTCGGAAGTCCTGTAATCCTTGGCCCCCGTCAGAGCGTTGAAGCTGTAATTGATGTGCTGGAAGAAAACGCAACAGCTAGCAGTGAATACGATCAGATTTTGAGCCAGGTAAACCCTGAGAATGTGATCTTCCAGGAAGTCCAAACAAAAACCAATACCACGACTATCTCCGCAGATCAGTATTACATGGATCTCAAAAAACTGGATGACGGCAGTTACACTCAGACATCCGTCTTCCTTAACCCGGAATCCAACATAACTAAAAACATCACAACTTATCAGGCAAATTCGAGCGAACGCGGAGTGACCTATAACGTAACTACCTCAGGAAATCTTACCAAACTGGAGATTACCTCCGACTTTGAAGCCTTGTACAATGAAACGCAATTGCTTTCATTGTAAACAAGCAATTTTTAATTTTTTTCAAACTTTTTCTTTTTATCAGTTTTTTTCATTTATCAGTTTTATTATATGAGAAAAGGGATCTGAAGGCTTGTTTTCTCAAAATTCTTTGCAAATAAAACGCAATTGCTTTCATGAAAAGTGGAGAGGGCTTGAACTGAAGGGGTAGAAGAAACCTTAAAAGAAAGAAAGGAATGCATGCATAAGATATGGCATAAAAATAGAAAGAAAAACGTGATGGGATAAAAACTGAAAAAGTATGAGGTGAAGCTTTGGGGCTTTCCAACTTATTTGAAAGAATTTTCCTGAAAAAGATCGACGGCAAGAATGCCCATCACTGGTTCGAACTCGGGGTTAAGGAAAAAGACACTGTAAAAAAGATAGAGTATTTCGAAAACACGGTGAAATTAAAACCCGGTTTCGTAGGCGCCTGGACAGTGCTTGGAAATGCCCATGCCGAACTGGGGAAATACAAAAAAGCGCTGGAATGCTACGATCAGGCCCTTTCGATCTGTCCGCGATATAAAGAAGCGAAGTATAACAAGAAAAATCTTGAGAAAAAGATGACGGAACTCATATCAGAAACAGGATCATGATGATGAAAGCCTGAAAAATCAGAGAAAATGAGTCTCGAAATTTTGCCGTGGCCGGTTTCTGCCAAAAGAAAAAACACTAAAAAAGTAAAAAACTCGAATATTGGAAGTTTCCTGACCTTCAGGCAACACTTTTTTAAATCAAGATCTGACTTCCTCTATGTTTTCAAACAAATTAAGCAATAGGCATCATTTTGCCTGTGGGCATCACTATCTATTTCTACCTGCCAGACTAATCTCTAAATGGGGATTGATACCTTTGAGTTTTCTGGACAAGCTATTTAAGAAAAAGATAGAGGGAAAAACCGCAGAGGAATGGTATGGGCTTGCAGTAAGTGAAACTGATCCTGAAAAAAAGATCGAGTACTTCAATAAGGTTCTGGAGTTAAAGCCTGATTTTGCAGGGGCCTGGAACCTCAGAGGACTTGAATTTGTGATTCTGAAACGGTATGAAGAAGCTATTGCTTCCTTTGACAAAGCCCTTGAGATCCGACCAGGTTATCCGGAAGCCAGGTATAATAGAGAGGACGCTGAAACCGAATTAAGGAAAATAAGGGCAGCCGAAGAAAACGCTGGAGAGAAAAGAGAAGAGATGGATACGGAAAAAGAAGAGGAATAAGACTGGGTTCAGAACCTCAATTTACCTTCTTTCTTGACTTTTATTGAAAAGTGCCGAATTTATACCCTGGTTCTTTACTGAATTTCGAACCCGTTTTTTATTGCTCGCTACCGTTCTTAATACTTATTGCCAGTTCCTTGTACTCGTTATTTCCCTCCCCTATTCAGAGCCTGAAGCCCTAATTTCACAGGCCCTGGAAGTTTTCCGCACTGCATGGCTTTTATCTGCTCAGGGGAAATAAACTTGAAAGCCGCATTCATTAGAGCATCAGACTTCATGATCCCGTCCATAAGTTGCCTTGCCTGGACCGAGGTTTCAAGCGCTGAACCGAACTGTTTCCTCCAGCGCCGGTCGTAATCCTCAAGTTTACATTTCCCGGCCACAAATTCGGCTGCAGTTTCTCCTGCAATCTTTCCTGCGATTACTGCAGGAGGAATTCCCCCTCCATTTGTTGCTATGATATGCCCGGCTGCATCCCCCACAATAAGAGAGTCTTCGGTTGCAGTCCTTTCCGGAGCTCCGTTTACAGGGATGATGCCTGCAATAACGTTCATAATGATGCTTTTTTTCAGCTTCGGGCCGGCGAGAGGATGATCCCGCATGAAACGGCTCAGATACTCTTTTGCAGAAACTCCTTTTTCAGCCATTCCACTCCGGATTCCTATGCCTACATTTGCCCTGTCCTCGCCTTCGGGAAAAATCCAGGCATAACCCCCTGGTACGAAATCTTTTCCGAAATACATCTCAAGGGCATCCGGATCAATATCAACATTTCTGACCTGATATTCGATGGCAACAGAAGTTTCTTTTGACTCCGGTTTCCAGGAAAGGCCTTTTGATTTTGCGACAAGGGAATTGGGGCCGTCGGCTCCGATGATCGCCTTTGCTTTGATCGTGTGTTTCCCGAAGAGCCCTGAAGTTTCAACTGTTGTGCCTTCCACCTTTGTCACGCGGGTTTTAATTATCAGTTCAGCTCCTGCTTTTGCGGCCTGCTCGGCCAGAAACTGGTCATACCTGCGCCGGTCAAGGACAGTACCCCTGACAGCGAATTCTTTCACACTACAATTTGGAGGAATGATGCGCTGGGTTTTGATATTCTGGAGCACACAGGAATCAGGATAATGTTTCAGGGAATCCGGCAGTTCAGCATCAGGAAGAAGGGCCTGAACTTCCGAAGCATCAGGGAGAAAACCTGCACACTGAATAGGGCTTCCGATTTCCCTTTTTTTATCAAGAAGAAGGACAGAGGCTCCACTCCTTGCGGCATAAAGAGCGGCAGTGGAACCTGCAGGGCCTGAACCCACAACGATGACATCGTAAGAGGCTTTTGGAATCATAAAAGTGTCTTCCTGTTGTTTATTTTTGCCTCTTCAATGTACTGAGAAATTGTTTATAAATACTTTCCTGAAGCCAAATGAAGAAGAGATATCAGGATGATGAAATTACAACAGAAAATATGGGGACTTTCAGATCCACATAAGTAAAGAAGCCTTCAATAATTAGAGTATATATTTTGATCATCGAAAAAAAGATTAGCAGTTATAAAAATATTTTCGCGGCGCTCAAGAAAGCGCCGCTACCGTACCTTAAAATTACTTTATTTTTGTCACCGTCTTTTATCACCCGCTTTATCTTCTCTGCTTTATCTCCTTCTATATAGGAATACTACAAGCAGGCCAGCTATCCCGTAGATCATTTCAAATCCGGGAGCTTCTTTGGTTGTGCTTGTGTTTCCTTCATTTTCAGTCGGCTGTTCAACATCGGCTTCTGTACTTCCACTATTTTCCTGAACATCCTCAGTACCGGATTCAGACTTGATCTTATTGCCGGTTTCTTTTGCTGTTGTCTTAGCAGTTATTGCAAAAGGAGAGAATCCAGGCGTTTCTGCTGTGAAGTACAGGTATGTGTCATCTTCTCCTGACAAATTGGCTGGAAGTTCGTTCCATTTATCATCGCTGTACCTATTCAGGATTATTGAAGAGCTGTCTATCCCTTTGTTATGCAACCAGGACTTTTCAACCTTGAAGCCAATTACAGCATTTTCAATATTTTCGGATGTTGCAAATCCGCTGTTTCCAACCCAGATATTGAGATATTTATAGACTTCTCCGGAAGGCGCTTTTGAGGCAAGTGTGGACTTTTCCTTAAGCATTTCAACAATAGTTGTTGTCTTGCCGGCTGTCTTCTTCGAATCAAAAGTTATGTGCGTGACAGAAGTGACGTTCTTGGGGAAGTTAAACTTTACAGAGTTTCCACTGGTGACAAATACCTGGGAAATTTCCTTTACTTCAACATTTTTGGCAGGCTCGGGAGATAAACTGGCACCGCCACTGCTTCCGCTGCTGCTGCCGCTGCTGCTGCCGCTGCTTCCACCGCTGCTGCCGCTGTCATCGTCATCATCGTCGTCGACTCCGGAATCGTCATCCGTACCATTTGTGGTGTTAGATCCTGAACTACCATTAGTTACAGTGTTCCTGTTAAAGAAGATTGGAACACTGACGCTGCTGGTTCTGTCACAGAGCTTCTTGCAGTGCACGGTTGCAGTGTTATCTATATCGCCATCATCGCCACCGTTACTGTCAAGATCTTCCTGGGTGACAGTATAGTTTCCGGTGTATTTCCAGGTCTCTCCAGCGCTCAAAACGCCAGGAGAAACATCGTCACCAACAGGACCTGTAAGGCTTATAAGAGAGTCATAGACGGAAATGCCGCTAAGATCTACTTTTCCGTTGTTCTTGATTGCAATCTGGTATTCGATTATGTCTCCGGCTCTGTTGGCAATATAATCACCTTCAGTGTCGACTCCGATCAGAGATTTGGAGATCATTAAACTCGTGCTCTGAAGAACAGGCTGCTGGACACTGCTGGATTCGTCAGGAAGACCAGGGATGCTGACGGTTGCGGTATTTTCAATAAATCCGCCTCCGTTACAGGTACAGTTGTCGATATCCTCCTGAGTAACAGTGTAGTTGCCAAAGTAGATCCAGGTTTCTCCGACATTAAGGATACCAGAGTCAGTATCGTCACCCTCGGGACCTGTAATGTTAATAAGGGAATCATTAACACTTATATTGCTAAGGTCCACATTCCCATCATTCTTAAGGGCAATCCTGTAATCTATGACGTCTCCTGCTTTGTCGATCATACCGTCTCCGGCTTTATCGACTCCGATAACAGATTTGTACAGAGAACAGTCAAAGATCTGTTCGACAGGTACTTCAGCACTATCGTTTATTGGGTCCAGCTTATCACAGTCAACGGTTGCTGTGTTATTGATGAAACCGTCACCATCACCATTACTGTTCATGTCAGCCTGAGTAACAATGTATATACCGGTGTAAGTCCAGGTTTCTCCAACTTCAAGAATTCCGTTACCATTCATCATGGAACCCTGGTAAGTTGGTACTGCTGAGGATTCACCAAACAGTTCACTATAAGATTCGAAAGGACCTGTGAGGTTAATCAGAGAATCATCGGCACTTATGTTAGTAAGGTCAATGTTTCCGTCATTTGTAACGTTAACCAGGTAGAAGATTATGTCCCCTGCAGAAGTTATATTGGATTCAGGACCTCTACCAGCAACATCTGCCACAGTCTTGGAAAGACCGTAAGCAGGGTGCTGTTCAACAAAAACGGCAGCACTGTCATTTTCAGGCTCAAGCTCATTACAGTCAACCGTTACTGTGTTATTGATGAAACCGTCACCATCACCGTTACTGTTCAGGTCAGCCTGGGTAACTGTGTAGTTTGCATAGTAGGTCCAGGTTTCTCCAAGCTCGAGAAGACCGTCAGCAGTTATTGACTCAGAAGGTGACGAAAGCTCACTCAGAGAATCAACAGCACTTAGATTGTTAAGCCCGATGTTGCCGTCGTTTGTAACGTCAACCTGATAGCTAATCACGTTTCCTGCGTATGTTACATTGGCTTCGGAACCATTGCCTGCAACGTCAATAACAGATTTATTAACCGTATAAGCAGGGTTCTGTTCTATAGGTACTGCTGCACTGGCGTTTTCAGGATCAAGCTGGTCGCAGGCGATAGTTACAGTGTTGTTGATGAATTGATCTCCATCTCCATTGCTGTTCATAACGGCTGTGGTAACATTATAAGTAACAGTGTAAATCCAGTTTTCACCTACATTCAGAATGCCTGCATCTTCTTCATCTCCAGATACCTCGTCAAGGCTTGCCAGAGAGTCAGAGACGTTAACATTCGTAAGATCAATGTTTCCTTCATTACTGACGTTAATTTCATAGGTGATTTCATCCCCGACCAGTGTTACGTTTGCTTCAGAACCGTTTCCGGCAACATCAGTAACAGTTTTGTTAACGCCATATGCAGGGTTTTGCTCTACCTGGACTGCAGCACCGGAGGATTTCATTTCAAGCTGGTCACAAACAATACTTGCTGTGTTATTAATGAAGCCGTCTCCATCACCATTACTGTTCAGGTCAGCCTGAGTGACAGTGTAAGTGCCGGTATAATTCCAGGTTTCGCCTACGTTCAAAGTTCCGAAAGGTTCATCGTCTCCAACCGGTTCTCCCAGGGAAATCAGAGGATCGGAAACGTTTACATTGGTAAGGTCGATATTTCCATCGTTAGTGACATTAATCTGATAGGTGATTACATCTCCTGCCCATGTCGCATTTGCTTCAGAACCATTTCCGGCAACATCAACAACGGTTTTGTTAATGTTGTAAACAGGGTTCCATTCGAGAGGAACTTCAGCACTATCATTTTGCGGATCCAGCAGATCACAATCAACAGTTGCTGTATTATTAATGAATCCATCCTCTCCGCCTTTGGTATTCAGATCTTCCTGGGTAACATTGTAACTTGCATTATAAATCCAGCTTTCTCCCACATTGAGAATTCCCACATTTTCAGTGTCTCCGGTTGGCTCTTCAAGAGAAGTCAGAGGATCTGAAACGTTTACATTCTCCAGGTCAATATTTCCAGTGTTACTAACGTTAATCTGATAGGTGATTACATCTCCGGCTTTTGTAGCATTTGCTTCAGATCCGTTTCCAGCAACATCAAGAACTGTTTTATTAATGGAGTAAGCAGGGTTCTGTTCTACCTGAACTGCAGCACTTACCAATCTCGATCCAACGAACCCGTTATCCGGTTTCACTCCTCCGTAGAAGAAAGCGGTTGCCGTGTTGTTAATGAAACCGTCTCCTTCACCATTATTGTTCAGGTCGGATTGATTGACAGTGTAAGTTCCGATAAAAGTCCAGTTCTCTCCCGAATCAAGGATTTTATTAGAAGCGCCTGACTCAGATGGCCCTGTGAGGGGAACTAAAGAATCATGAACGGATACAGGTTTAAACGGCAAACCGCCATAGTTTGTCAGATTAATCAGGTAGGTAATTACTTCTCCGGCTTTTGTAGCATTTGCTAAGGGACCTTTCCCCCCAACATCTATAACGGTCTTGTTAACGAGATACGGAGTCTGATCGATTTGCACTTCTGCACTGTCAGAAACTGAATCAAGCTCATCACAGTCAACAGTTACTGTGTTATTTATGATTCCTTCTTCTCCTTCACCTTCAGAGTTTCCATTATCATTTATATCTTCCTGAGTAACGGTGTAATTTCCGGTATAGGTCCAGCTTTCTCCAACATTCAGAACTCCGGGGAATGAATCATCACCAGAAGAACCTGTAAGGTTACTAAGCAGAGGATCACTAACGGTTGCATTTGTCAGGTCAAGATTTCCAGTGTTACTAACGTTAATCTGGTAGCTAATTATTTCTCCTGCGACGGTTACATTTGCCTCGGGACCTTTTCCGGCAACATCAGTAACGGTTTTATTAACAGTATAGGAAGGGTTCTGCTCCACAGGGACTGCAGCACTGGATGAGTTAGACCCAACGAACCCGTCGTTTGGTTTTACTCCTCCGTAGAAGTAAGCAGTTACCGTGTTGTTGATGAACCCGTCTCCTCCACCATTATTGTTAAGATCGGACTGATTGACAGTGTAAGTTCCGGTATAGAACCAGTTCTCTCCCGGATCAAGGATTTTATTAGAAGTGCTTGATTCCATCGGTCCTGTAAACGTATTCATAGACAGAGAATCATAAACCGACACAAGCTTAAACGGCAAACCACCGTAGTTTGTCAGGTTAATCTGGTAGGTAATTACGTCCCCAGCGGCGGTGACATTTGCTAAAGGACCTTTTCCTGCAACATCAATAATAGTCTTGTTAACGAGATATGGGGTCTGGTCAATCTGTGCTCCTGCACTGGCATTTATAGGATCAAGCTCGTCACAGTCCACTGTTGCCGTGTTGTTAATGATCCCATCGCCGTCACCATTATCGTTTATGTCTTCCTGCACTACAGTGTAAGTTCCAGTGTAATTCCAGACTTCTTCGGGCTCGAGGATTGAATTGACAGTTATAGATTCAGAAAGTTCCGGAGTCCCGATCAATGGATCATCGAAGCTAAGATTGGTAAGGTTAACATTACCATCATTTGTCACACTAATCAGATAGCTGATTACGTTTCCGGCTACAGTTACATTTGCATCTGGTCCATTTCCAGCGATACCCGTGATGGTTTTGTTTATGGAATAAGAAGGCAAGAATTCTAGTTCACCTACTATAAACTGCCCAAAAGCGAAAGGTGATGTTCCTACATTCACTGTGGATGTAACAGTATTTGTGGCTGTGTTAATTACGGATACAGTATTACTGCCCCTGTTCGCCACACATACCTTTGTTCCTTCAGGACTGACTGAAATCCCACGAGGATCACTTCCAACAGGCACAGTGCCTGTAACAGTATTAGTTGATGTGCTAATTACGGATACAGTATTGCTTTCACTGTTCGCCACATATACATTTGTGCCGTCAGGACTGACTGAAACTCCACTAGGAGAGCTTCCAACAGGCACAGTGCCTGTAACGGCATTAGTTGACGTGTCAATTACAGAGACATTTCCGTTTTCTTGCGTCACATATACCTTTGTTCCATCAGGAGTGACGGAAACTCCATACGGAGAGCTTCCAACAGGCACAGTGCCTGTAACGGCATTAGTTGACGTGTCAATTATAGAGATGGTATTGGATGATATACTGCTCGTCACATATACCTTTGTTCCATCAGGAGTGACTGCAACTCCCCATGGAATGACTAACTCACTCACAGTGTCTGTAACAGTATTAGTTGACGTGTCAATTACAGAAACAGTACCACCGTTGACGTTCGCCACATATACCTTTGTTCCATCAGGAGTGACTGCAATTCCCATTGGGCTGGTTCCGACAGACACAGTGCCTGTAACAGTATTGTTTGACGCGTCAATTACAGAGACACTATTACTGTCGAAATTCGTCACATATACCTTTGTTTCGTCCGGACTGACTGCAACTCCCATTGGATTGATTCCGACAGGCACAGTTGTCGTTACAGTATTTGTTGCTGTGTCAATTACAGAAACACTATTGCTTTGGGAGTTCGGAATATATGCATATTGCGCCGCACTTGCGGTACCCATCAGCATTACAATCATCAATATTGAAGCTAGGGATATTGAACATAAACTCTTTTTATTTTTACCCATAAAATGGGTAAAATCAGAAAAATGAGTTGATATAGACATTATATTCGTTTTATTTTTATTCATCCATCCACCTCTGTTACAAATATCAGTGTTTATCGAAACGATAGCATAAGCTACAGACACTGATACCATACCTCCCATTAACGAAACATTCGCATCCTCTTCAAGTTAGAGAGAAATTTACCAACCAGAACAGATGTAAAAATATATTATCGAATCTATACTAGTTTCCAAATATTTATAGAGAGTTAATCAATTAGCAAATTTATAGTAATTATTGAATATTTCCCCAATCCAATTTTAGAAGATACGGACTTTTTATATTCATACACATTGTAATTAATGAGAGACAACTGATTCAATATTCATAGTAAGAGATAAAACCATATATATTTTACTATTAAAAAAGATTGAGAAATATAAAATAAGGAATTCGATTGCATTATCCGATTTTATGATATCTGCTGGAGGTGTAACTTTTATTAGTATTCAGATAGCTTGTTACAATAATCGCTTATGTAGTTAAGAAATAAGAAAGAAAATTATAGGACAGATTGAAAAGTTAGGATAAGATTTGGTCTTATTTTAAAAAATACCAATAACAGGTATCAAATTAAAACACAGCTAAAAAATAAAAACAAAAAAATTAATTACAAACCTGACAAAGCTTGTCAACCTGCCAGCCTGCCAGATTTGATCACGAATTTTTGCGTTACTGGATTATTTCACGCTACTTGATTATTTGGTTTTCTTACCTCCTTTTATGCAGAGATACAACAAGCAGGCCAGCAATTCCGTAAATCATTTCAAATCCAGGGGCGCTTTCACCCGAGCTTTTGTTTTCCTCATTTTCAGTCTGCTGTTCAACATCTACTTTTGTATTTTCACCATTTTCTTGAACATCTTCAGTGTTCTCTTCAGACTTTACTTCAACGTCATTTTCTTTTGCAGTTGTTTTAGCTGTTACCGCAAATGGAGAGAATCCAGACGTTTTGGCTGTGAAATACAGGTACTTGTCATCTTCTCCTGACAGACTGGCTGGAAGTTCATTCCATTTATTATCGCTGTACCTATTCAGGATTATTGAAGAGCTGTCTATCCCTTTGTCCTGCAGCCAGGCCTTCTCGACTTTGAAACCAATTACAGCATTTTCTATATTCTTGGAATTGGCAAACCCGCTGTTTCCAACCCAGATATTGAAGGATTTATATACTTCTCCGGAGGGCAGTTCTGAAACCAGTGTGGATTTTCCCTTAAGCATCTCAATAATGGTTGTTGTCTTGCCAGCTGTCTTCTTTGCATCAAAAGTGATGTACGTGACAGAAGTGGCATTCTTAGGGAAATTAAACTTGACAGAGTTTCCGCTGGTAACAAACGCCTGTGAAATTTCCTTTACTTCTACGTTTTTGGCAGGTTCAGGAGAAACACCGGCACCGCCACTGCTTCCACCACTGTTTCCGCTGCTGTGGCTACTGTCCCCTGAGCTGCTGTTTTCATTACCGGTACTGTTGGTACTGTTATCGGTTCCAGAATTGTCATCATCTGTAACATTTGTGTCGTTAGATCCTGAATCTGTACCGGTTCCAATTGTCCTGGTAATGATGAGCGGTACTTCTATACTGCTGGTTCCATCTGAAAGTTCGGAGCAGCTCATAGTTGCGGTGTTGTCGATATCTTCATCACCGCCACCATTGCTGTTAATGTCCTCCTGGGTTACAGTATAATTTCCGAAGTAAGTCCAGAGTTCCCCGACTGAAAGAACTCCATCAGTAGCTTTTGACTCTGAAGGTCCCATCAGGGTAATCATGGGGTCACTTACTGAAACCCCTATCAGGTCTACTTTTCCGTCATTCTTTACTGCAATCTGGTATTCGATTATGTCTCCAGCTTCGTTGACTATACAGTCTCCGGCATTATCAGCTCCGATTGCCGATTTGTAGATGCACAAATACATATCCTGAGCGATAGGCTGACTTACACTGCAGTTTTTGCCTGGAAGCTCGTTGCAGATCACAGTTGCAGTGTTATCGATATCACCGTCGCCTCCACCATTATTGTTCAGGTCTTCCTGAGTAACAGTGTAATTTCCGTAGAACTTCCATATCTCTCCAGGATTCAACACTCCAAGATCAACATCGTCTCCGGTAGGGCCTGAAAGTGAAGTCAGGGTATCATTAACTGAAATTCCAGTGAGGTCAACATTGCCTTCATTCTTTACCACTATCCTGTATCGAATTATGTCTCCTGCATCATCAACTATACAGTCTCCACCATTATCGACTTCGATTACGGACTTGTAGAAGCAATAGTCGAAATTCTGTTCGACAGGTACGTCATCACTGTCAAATTTCGGATCCAGCTGATCACACTCAACTGTTGCTATGTCGTTAATGAATCCGTCTCCTTCACCATTACTGTTCAGATCTGCTTGAGTAACAGTGTAATTTCCAAAGTAAGTCCAGGTTTCTCCGACTTCGAGAATCCCATCTACATTCTCCTGCGTCACCTGGAATGTTTTTGTTGATTGTGTAAGCAAATACTGATTCTGAGACTCAAGTGGTCCTGTCAGATTAATCAGAGAATCACTAACACTTACATTGGTAAGATCGATGTTTCCATCATTTGTCACGTTAATCTGATAGCTGATCGCATCTCCTGCAGAGGTTACATTTCCTTCAGGGCCGCTTCCAGCAACATCTGTAACGGTTTTGTCAATAGAATAAACAGGATTCCATTCTATCGGCACTTCAACACTATCGTTTTCTTGATCCAGCTGATCACAATCAACGGTTGCTGTGTTATTGATGAAACCGTCACCTTCTCCATTACTATTCAGGTCGGCCTGAATTACAGTGTAATTTCCAGTATAAATCCAGATTTCTCCGACTTCGAGAATTCCATCAGCAGTTTGAGACTCCGCAGGTTCTGGAAGCTCAATCAGAGAATCAAAAATGCTGACATTGGTAAGGTCGATGTTTCCATTATTTGTCACGTTGACTTGGTAGCTGATCACGTCGCTGGCTTTTGCTACATTTCCTTCAGGTCCTTTATCAGCAACATCCAAAATGGTTTTGTCGATAGTGTAAGCAGGATTCTGCTCAATAGATACTTCAACACTATCGTTTTCCTGATCCATCTCATCACAGTCAACGGTTACTGTGTTGTTGATGAACCCGTCTCCTCCACCATTTCCACCATTATTATTCATGTCTTCTTGAGTAACAGTGTAATTTCCAACGTAAGTCCAGTTCTCTCCTACATTAAGGATTCCGAAAGGTTCGTTATCTCCGGTTGGGCTTGCAAGAGTTCCAAGAAGAGGATCAGTAACGGTTACGTTATTAAGATCGATGTTTCCATCATTTGTCACGTTAATCTGATAGCTGACTATATCTCCAGCTTTTGTTACATTTGCTTCAGATCCATTTCCACCAACATCTATAACGGTTTTGTCAATAGTGTAAGCAGGGTTCTGTTCGATAGGCACTTCAGCAGTATCGCTTTCCGGATCCAATTCATCACAGTCAACAGTTGCAGTGTTATTGATGAATCCATCTCCTCCACCATTACTGTTCAGGTCGGCCTGAGAAACAGTATAGGTTCCTGTGTAGGTCCAGTTGTCCCCAACATTCAAAATTCCTGTTTGAGAGTTGTCTCCAGACGGACCTGTAAGATTGCCTAGCAGAGGATCGGTAACACTTACATTGGTAAGGTCAATGTTTCCTGTATTGCTAACATTAATCTGATAGCTGATTACGTCTCCTGCTTTTGTTACATTTACTTCAGATCCGTTTCCAGAAATATCTGTTACTGTTTTGTCAATAGTGTAAGCAAAGTTCTGTTCTATCGGAACTTCAGCGCTATCAGTTATCTGATCCAATTCATCACAGTCAACGGTTGCTGTGTTATTGATAAACCCATCTCCTTCACCGTTACTGTTCAGGTCAGCCTGAATAACGGTGTAGTTTCCAGAGTAAATCCAGGTTTCTTCGACTTCGAGAATTCCATCAGCAGTTTGGGACTCTGCAGGTTCTGAAAGTTCAATCAGAGAATCAGAAACGCTGACGTTGGTAAGATCAATGTTTCCGTCATTTGTCACATTAACCTGATAGCTGATGACATCTCCTGCAAAAGTTACATTTCCTTTAGGACCTTTTTCAGCAACATCAGCAACGGTTTTGTTAATGCCGTAAGAAGGGTTCTGTTCGACTGGTACTTCAGCACTATCATTTATCGGATCCAGCTCATTACAATCAACAGTTGCGGTGTTGTTGATGAGCCCGTCTCCTCCACCATTATTATTTAGATCTTCTTGAGTAACAGTATAATTTCCAACGTAAGTCCAGTTTTCTCCTACATTCAAAATTCCGGTTTGAGAATCGTCACCAATTGGACCGGTAAGGTTGCCAAGCAGAGGATCACTAATGTTTACATTTGTCAGATCAATATTCCCTGTATTGTTAACACTAATCTGATAACTGATGACGTCTCCTGCAACGGTTACATTGGCCGAAGAGCCGTTACCGGAAACACCTGTAACAGTTTTGTCAATGGTATAAGCAGGATTTTGTTCAACAGGCACTTCAGCACTGTCATTTAGCTCGTTCAGTTCGTCACAGTCAACAGTTGCTGTGTTGTTGATGAAACCGTCTCCGTCACCATCACTGTTCAGGTCGGCCTGAGTGATAGTGTAAGTACCAGTGTAAGCCCAGGTTTCACCTACTTCAAGAATTCCATCAGCATTTCCAGACTCTGCAGGTCCCGTGAGATTTCCAAGAAGAGGATCAGTAACATTTACATTTATCAAATCAATGTTTCCAGTATTGTTTACATTAATCTGATAGTTAATTACGTCTCCTGAAGAATTTACATTTCCTTCAGAACCTTTTCCATCAACATCGGTAACTATTTTTTCAATACTGTAAGCAGGAGCTCTTGTTATCCGAACATCAGAACTGTCACTTTGTGGATCAAGCTCATCACAGTCAACAGTTGCTGTGTTGTTTATGAAGCCATCCCCTCCACCATTACTGTTCAAGTCAGTTTGGGTGACATTGTAGGTTCCAGTGTAAGCCCAGGTTTCGCCTACTTCAAGAATATCGTCAGCAATCAGTGATTCGGTAGGCTCTGTAAGGTTAATCAGAGGATCAGTAATGCCTACATTCGTAAGATCGATGTTTCCATCATTTGTGACGTTGACCTGGTAGCTGATCAAATCTCCGGCTTGTGTAACGTTTGCTAAAGCTCCGTTTCCGGAAACATCAACAACAGTTTTGCCAATGGTATAAGCAGGGTTCTGTTCGACAGGCACTTCAACACTGTCGTTTTCCTTATCCAGTTGATCACAATCAACGGTTGCTGTGTTGTTAATGAATCCTTCTCCTCCACCGTTACTGTTCAGGTCTACCTGCGTAACAGTGTAATTTCCGGTGTAAGTCCAGTATTCTCCGACTTCGAGAATTCCATTGGCATTCAAAGATTCTACAGGCCCTATAAGGGAAATCAGGGAATCAGTAACGCTTACATTGGTTAGGTCGATGTTGCCATCATTTGTCACATTAACATAGTAACTAATTATATCTCCGGCTTTTGTGACATTTCCTTCAGGACCTTTTCCAGCAATATCAGCAACAGTTTTGTTAATGGTGTAGGCTGGATTCCATTCTATCGGGGCTTCGGCACTGGCTGATTTCGGTTCCAGCTGATCACAGTCAATAGTTGCTGTGTTGTTAACGAAACCATCTCCTCCACCATTATTGTTCAGGTCTGCCTGAGTAACAGTGTAATTTCCAATATAAGTCCAGTTTTCTCCTACTTCAAGAACTCCATCATTAGTTAGCGACTCTGAGGGTTCTGTGAGGGAAATCAAAGAATCAGAAACGCTTACGTTGATAAGATCAATGTTTCCATCATTCGTCACACTGACCTGGTATGTAATGATATCTCCTGCAGTTGTTACATTTCCCCCAGGTCCTTTTTCATCGACATCTGCAACGGTTTTGTCAATGGCATAAGAGGGATTCTGTTCAATGGATACCTCAGCACTGTCATTTTGTGGATCCAGCTGATCACACCCAACAGCTGCTGTGTTGTTAATGAATCCGTCCCCTTCACCGTTATTGTTTATATTATCCTGAGTAACAGTGTAATTTCCATTGTAAGTCCAATTTTCTCCGACTTCGAGAATTCCATCATCAGCTAGTGACTCTGCAGGTTCTGTAAGGTTAATCAGAGGATCGGTAACGGTTACATTGGTGAGATCGATGTTTCCATCATTTGTCACGTTAATCTGGTAATTGATAACGTCTCCTGCAGTTGTTACATTTCCTTCAGGTCCTTTTTCATCGACATCTGTAATAGTCTTATTAATAGAGTAAGCTGGAGCCTGTTCTATGGGTACCTCAGCACTGTCGTTTATCTGATCCAGCTCATCACAGTCAACAGTTGCTGTGTTGTTGATAAAACCGTCTCCGTCACCATTACTGTTGAGATCTGCCTGAGTGGCATTATAAGTTCCGGTATAGGTCCAGTTTTCTCCAACATTCAAAATTCCTGTTTGAGAGTTGTCTCCAGACGGACCTGTAAGATTGCCTAGCAGAGGATCGGTAACACTTACATTGGTAAGGTCAATGTTTCCTGTATTGCTAACATTAATCTGGTAGCCGATTATGTCTCCTGCTTTTGTTACATTAGCTGAAGATCCGTTTCCAGAAACATCCACAATGATTTTGTTTATGGTGTAAGCAGGCACGGGCTGTTCGGAAACAGTTATGTTGGCAAACGTAGAATTCGTACCGTTTCCATTGCTTGCTGTCAGATTTACAGTATAGTTTCCTACTGCAGAGTAAGTATGCGTTGGATTTTGATCGGTTGAAGTATTTCCATCTCCAAAGTCCCAATTCCATCCAATTGCGTTTTCGGAACTGTCGTTAAACTGGACTGAGAGAGGGACATAACCCTCAGTAACATTGCTACTGAAACTGGCAACAGGAAGGACTGGTTGTTCGGAAACAGTTGTTGTGGCAAACGTAGAATTCGTACCGTTTCCATTGCTTGCTGTCAGATTTACGGTATAGTTTCCTACTGCAGAGAAAGTGTGCGTTGGATTCTGCTCTGTTGAATTAAATCCGTCTCCAAAGTTCCAGTCCCATCCAGTTGCATTTTCTGAACTGTCGGTAAACTGTACAGAGAGAGGAGCATAACCTTCACTGACATTGGCACTGAAGTTTGCTACAGGAAGCACGGGTTGCTCTGAGACAGTTATGTTGGCAAACGTTGAATTCGTACCATTTCCGTTGCTTACTGTCAGGTTAACAGTATAGTTTCCTGTTGCAGAAAAAGTATGCATTGGGTTTTGCTCGGTTGAATTAAATCCGTCTCCAAAGTTCCAATTCCATCCAATTGCGTTTTCGGAACTGTCGTTAAATTGGACTGACAGAGGAACATAACCCTCACTGACATTGGTACTGAAGTTTGCAACAGGAAGCACGGGCTGTTCGGAAACAGTTATAATGGCAAACGTTGAATTCGTATCGTTTCCATTGCTTGCTGTCAGATTTACAGTATAATTTCCCGCTGCAGAGAAAGTATGCGTTGGATTCTGTTCGGTTGAATTAAATCCATCTCCAAAGTCCCAGTTCCATCCAGTTGCATTTTCTGAACTGTCATTAAACTGGACTGACAGAGGAGCATAACCACTTGTTACATTGGTACTGAAATTAGCTACAGGAAGTACCGGTACTTCGGAAACAGTTATCGTAGCAAACGTGGAATTAGTGCCGTTTCCATTGCTTGCAGTAAGGTTAACAGTGTAGTTTCCTGCTGAAGAGTAGGTATGCATTGGATTCTGTTCGGTTGAACTGTTTTCATCTTCGAAGTCCCAATTCCATCCTGTTGCGTTCTCCGAAAGATCGGTAAACTGGACTGAGAGAGGAGCATAACCTTCACTGACATTGGTACTGAAATTTGCTACAGGAAGTACTGGTACTTCAGAAACAGTTATTGTGGCAAAAGTAGAATTCGTACCGTTTCCATTGCTTGCTGTCAGATTTACAGTATAATTTCCCGCTGCAGAGAAAGTATGCGTTGGATTCTGTTCGGTTGAATTAACCCCGTCTCCGAAGTCCCAGTTCCATCCAATTGCATTTTCTGAACTGTCATTAAACTGGACTGACAGAGGAGCATAACCACTTGTTACATTGGTACTGAAATTAGCTACAGGAAGTACCGGTACTTCGGAAACAGTTATCGTAGCAAACGTGGAATTAGTGCCGTTTCCATTGCTTGCAGTAAGGTTAACAGTGTAGTTTCCTGCTGAAGAGTAGGTATGCATTGGATTCTGCTCGGTTGAACTGTTTTCATCTTCGAAGTCCCAATTCCATCCTGTTGCGTTCTCCGAAAGATCGGTAAACTGGATTGAGAGAGGAGCATAACCTTCACTGACATTGATACTGAAATTTGCTACAGGAAGTACTGGTACTTCAGAAACAGTTATTGTGGCAAAAGTAGAATTAGTACCGTTTCCATTGCTTACTGTCAGGTTAACAGTATAGTTTCCTGTTGCAGAAAAAGTATGCATTGGGTTTTGCTCGGTCGAATTAAATCCGTTCCCAAAGTCCCAATTCCATCCAATTGCGTTCTCCGAAAGATCGGTAAACTGCACTGACAGAGGAACATAGCCTTCACTGATATTGGTACTGAAATTAGCTACAGGAAGTACCGGTACTTCGGAAACAGTTATCGTAGCAAACGTGGAATTGGTACCGTTTCCATTGCTTGCTGTAAGGTTAACTGTATAATTTCCCGCTGCAGAGAAGGTATGCGTTGGATTCTGTTCGGTTGAATTAAATCCATCTCCAAAGTCCCAGTTCCATCCAGTTGCATTTTCTGAACTGTCATTAAACTGAACTAACAGAGGAGCATAACCACTTGTTACATTGGTACTGAAATTGGCTACAGGAAGTACCGGTACTTCGGAAACAGTTATCGTAGCAAACGTGGAATTGGTACCGTTTCCATTGCTTGCGGTAAGGTTAACAGTGTAGTTTCCAATTGCAGAGTAAATATGCGTTGGGTTTTGCTCGGTGGAATTAGAGCCATCTCCAAAGTCCCAGTTCCATCCGGTTGCATTTACTGAACTGTCGCTAAACTGAACAGACAGAGGAACATAACCGCTGGTCACATTGGCACTGAAATTAGCTACAGGAAGCACTAATTTTGGACCAATGAACTGCCCAAAGGCAAAAGGAGAATTTCCTACAGGCACCGTGGTTATAACAGTGTTGCTTGCTGTGTCAATTACAGAAACATCATTACTGTTTGTGTTCGCCACGTATGCCTTTGTTCCATCCAGAGTGACTGCAACTCCAAAAGGATAAGACCCTACACCCACAGTTGTTGTAACAGTATTGCTTGCTGTGTCAATTACAGAAACAGTGCTGCTGCCCATGTTCGCCACATATACCTTTGTTCCGTCCGGACTGACTGCAACTCCTGCAGGATCGAGTCCTACGTCCACACTTGTTGTAACAGTGTTTGTGACTGTATCAATCACATAGACAGTGTTTTGGCTCGTTACATATGCCTTTCTTCCTGTTGGGCTGACTGTAATTCCAGTAGGTATACCTCCTACAGACACATTAGCTATAACAGTATTATTTGCTGTGTCAATCACAGAGACATTTCCGTTTTCTTGCGTCACATAGACCTTTGTTCCCGCAGGATTGACTGCAATTCCAGCAGGTATGCTTTCTACATCCACACTGGCTGTAACAGTATCTGTAGCTGTATCAATCACAGAAACATTGTTGCTACCCTGGTTTGTCACATATATCTTTGTTCCATTCAGATTGGCTGCGACTCCAAAAGGAGTGTTTCCTACAGGTACTGTGGCTGTAACGGTGTTTGTTGCGACGTCAATTACAGACACAGTGTGGCTTTGATCGTTCGCCACGTATACCTTTCCATCCAGAGTGGCTGCAACTCCCCAAGGATTGTTTTCTACATTCACAGTAGCTTTAACAGTATTGTCCGTAGTGTCAATTACAGAAACTGTGTTACTGGCAGAATTCGAAATATACGCAACTGATTGATAAGCAACTGGTTGTTCTAAAACAGTTATGTCAGTAAACGCTGAATTTGTGCCGTTTTCATTGCTTACTGTAAGATTTACAGCGTAGTTACCTACTGAAGAGTAAATATGAGTCGGATTCTGTTCTGTTGAAGTATTTCCATCTCCAAAATCCCAGTTCCATCCAGTTGCGTTTTCAGAACTGTCTGTAAACTGGACTGATAGAGGAGCATAGCCACTAATCACATTACTGCTAAAATCTGCAACAGGTAGTACTGGCGGTTCTGAAACAATTATATTGGCAAAGGTAGAGTTTGTACCATTTAGGTTGCTTGCTGTAAGGTTAACAGTATAGTTTCCTGCTGCAGAGTAAATATGCGTTGGATTCTGATCGGTTGAAGTATTTCCATCTCCAAAGTCCCAGTTCCAGCCAGTTGCATTTTCCGATAAATCCGTAAACTGCACTGACAGAGGGAAATACCCACTGGTCACGTTGCTACTGAAGTTTGCAACAGGAAATACCGGGTCTATTTTAGCAAACTTCTGAATGCGATCATTATCTGAATCAGCAACATAAACACTGCCTGAAGAGTCGACTGCAATACCTTGCGGATTCGAAAATTGTCCGTCGTCGGTTCCATAATAACCCCATGTTGTTATGAACATACCACTACTGTCAAATTTCTGAATACGGGTATTAGAGGTATCAACAACATAGACATTATTTGATGAGTCAAAGGCAATGCCCGTAGGAACATTAAATTCTCCTTGGGCGTTTCCAGAAGAACCCCATGTGTACAGAAATATACCATTGGTGCCAAACATTTGAATGCGATTATTGCCCGTATCGACAACATAAGCAGTACCTACAGAGTCGATTGCAATACCTTGTGGATTAGAAAATTCTCCATTACCGGTTCCAGAAGAACCCCATGTAGATATGAATCCACCACTACTGTCAAACCTCTGAATGCGATTATTTCCTGTATCAGCAACATAAACATCGCCTAAAGAAGGGTCGACTGCAATACCTTGTGGATTAGAAAATTCTCCATCACCTGTCCCAGAAGAACCCCACTGGGTTAGAAAGTTGCCATAACTATCAAACTTCTGAATCCGATTATTTTGTGTATCAACAACATAAATATTGCCTGAAGAGTCAACCGCAACACCATGTGGATAACTAAATTGTCCGTCGCCGCTTCCAGAAGAACCCCATGAGGCTAGGTACCCACCATCACTGTCGAATTTTTGAATGCGGTGATTTTCTGTATCAGCAACATAAACATTACCTGAAGAGTCTACAGCAGCACCTCGTGGAGAATTAAATTCTCCTATAACGCTTCCAGGAAAACCCCATTTAGTCACAAGTTGATAATCTTCCGCATGTGTAACAGAAGCGCTCATCAATAAAAGAAAAAATATAATAGAACATAAAAACAGTTTATTAGAGATATGAACACGCTGGTATTTCATATTTAAGCGCTCCTTGTTTGTCTGAATATGTTATTGTTTTTCTCATTTGAAATCCTCTTAATAACTCAGCAAATTACTTGTATTGTTTGCTGTTTAATATAAGTCTATTAAAATAGCTTTTCGATTTTCGTTTATATTCAATGCTATTTTAAAAGAAAAACTATCAAAAAAATTCAATAAAATATACATATAAATAATTAATAAACTTTTTGTAAAAAATTGAATATTTAAAGAGTTAAATAATTAACTGTTGTGTTTTTTTGTATTTAATGAGAGAGAACTCTGACAATATTACATGTAAGAAATTTAGGATATTTCCAGACAAAAAAATTAATAAAAAAGCTACATTAAACCAAAAAAGAGTTCAAAAATAAAAAACAAAGATTGATATCAAATTGATAAGTGTGACAAAAATTGCCCGCTTATTAGATGTGATCAATTAGCCATATTACATTCTTTTTTGAGAAAGATTAATAAAAACACAGACCGATCTGGGATAGATTATTAGAAAACTATAAATATAACTACATAGTACAACGGTTACCGTCTTCCGGCAATTAGTAAAAAGGAAGAATCGAGCAGTAGAAAAAAGAAATTCATGGAGTTCATAAAGATCTTCAAGACGCAAATTTAGATGCTGCAATTTAGAAGTATTGTTAACTAATTATATTTTAAACAGCAAAATAAAAAATGCCGCTAAATGCGGGTTTTACGTCAACCGAAAACTATAAATACAATCACATAGTACAACGGTTACCGGCTTCCGGTAGCCAATAAAGAGCAAAAATAAAGGAGCAAGGAAAATATGAGACAGATAGCAATCTATGGAAAGGGCGGAATTGGAAAATCCACTACTACGCAAAATCTTACTGCGGCCCTTTCGACTATGGGGAACAAAATTCTTCTTGTAGGGTGCGACCCGAAAGCAGACTCTACCAGAATGCTGCTTGGCGGCCTGAACCAGAAGACCGTACTTGATACTCTGAGAAGTGAAGGAGACGAAGGAGTCCACCTTGAAACTGTCGTACAGCCAGGTTTTGGCAACATCAAATGTGTGGAATCCGGAGGGCCCGAACCAGGCGTTGGTTGTGCAGGCCGAGGTATTATTACTTCCATCGGACTGCTCGAGAACCTGGGAGCATATACCGAAGATCTTGATTATGTATTCTACGACGTGCTTGGTGACGTCGTGTGCGGAGGTTTTGCCATGCCTATCCGCGAAGGAAAAGCCAAGGAAATCTATATCGTGGCCAGTGGAGAACTGATGGCCATCTATGCAGCAAACAATATCTGCAAAGGGCTTGCCAAGTTTGCCAAAGGCGGAGCCCGTCTGGGTGGCATCATCTGCAACAGCAGGAATGTGGATGGAGAACGCGAACTCCTTGAAGCATTCGCAAAGAAACTGGGAAGCCAGCTGATCCACTTCGTGCCCAGGGATAACATTGTCCAGAGGGCAGAAATCAACAGAAAGACCGTAATTCACTTCGATCCCGAATGCAACCAGGCCAAAGAGTACCTGACTCTCGCCAACAACGTCCAGAACAACACCCACCTCGTTGTCCCAACTCCGCTTCCCATGGAAGAATTAGAAACCATGATGGTAGAGTTCGGAATTGTTGAGCTGTAATTGTTGAGATACAGAGGAGATGAAAACGATGCAAATGATACGCGCAATCATCAGGCCAGGTATGGAATCAAAAGTTATCGAATGCCTTGAAAAAGAGGGCTGTATTTCCCTTACAAAAATGGAAGTCTTCGGAAGAGGGAAGCAAAAAGGGATACACATCGCAGACGTTCACTATGACGAACTGCAAAAGACCATGCTTCTGATGGTAGTCGAAGACGAATATAAGGACAAAGTTATACAGACCATAATGGAATCTGCTAGAACCGGAAAATATGGGGACGGAAGGATCTTCGTAAGCCCCGTGGAAGAAGCCTATACCATAAGGACTGGAAAAGCCGGACTTTAAACCGGCTTTTCGGAGGGAAATCCCCATGAAAGAGATTACGGCAATAATCAGAATGAATAAAGTCCAGAAAACCAAGGATGTCCTGCTGGAATGTGGCTTCCCCTCATTTACTGTAAGAAGGGTCATGGGCCGCGGGAAGCAAAAAGGACTTTGCTTCGAATTTGACCTGCCTCAGCCTGACCCGAAAAAGGAAGCCGAAACCTGCATCCACTTTATTCCAAAACGTATGTTTACCATCGTAGTGGATGACGCAAGCGTAAACGAAGTGGTCCAGAAAATCATAGAGGTAAACCAGACCGGACACGTAGGAGACGGAAAGATTTTCGTGTCAAACATTAGCGAAGCAGTCCGCATCCGGACCGGAGAGAGCGGAGAAGCAACCGTTAACAAGGAGCTGGTGTAATGGGAGCAGAAATAGGTTCTGGAATTGAAGACAAACAAAAGCTTGTCGATGATATGTTGAAAGTGCTCCCGGAAAAAGCTGCAAGGAACAGGAGAAAACACATAGTTGTCAGGGACTGTTCCACCGAACAGCACATCGAAGCCGATGATAAGGTAATCCCGGGAATCATCACAAACCGCGGATGTGCCTTTGCGGGTTCGAAAGGTGTGGTTTTCGGGCCGATCAAGGACATGGTACACCTTGTCCACGGCCCGATAGGCTGTGCCTACTTCACCTGGGGAACCAGGCGAAACTATGCAAAAGCAGAGGAAGGCGGAGACAACTTCATGAACTACTGCGTATGCACGGACATGAAGGAAACCGATATCGTCTTTGGAGGAGAAAAGAAGCTCAAGAAAGCCATTGACGAGGTTATGAAGATCTTCAAGCCGGAAGCAATCAGCGTTTCTGCCACCTGCCCTGTAGGGCTGATCGGAGACGACATCGAAGCCGTTGCCAAGGAAGCCGAAAAAGAGTATGGGATCAAGATCATCCCTTCAAAGTGTGAAGGATACAGAGGAGTCAGCCAATCGGCAGGCCACCACATTGCCAGCAACGCCCTGATGGAAAATCTGATAGGAACCGAGGAACTTGAGAATCCCACCCCCTTTGACATTAACATCTTCGGAGAATACAACATAGGAGGAGACCTTTGGGAAATTAAGCCGATCCTTGAAAAAATCGGGTACAGGATTGTCTCGACCTTCACAGGAGACGGTTCATTCCATAAACTTGCACAGGCACACAAAGCAAAGCTCAGCATCCTGCTCTGCCACCGTTCCATCAACTACACGAACCGGATGATGGAAGAAAAATATGGGGTCCCCTGGCTGAAGGTCAACTACGTTGGCACTAAAGGTACCACCAAATCTCTCCAGAAAATGGCAGAGTTCTTTGACGATCCGGAAATTACCAGAAAAACCGAAGAAATCATCGCCGAAGAAAAAGCAAAGTACGAGGCTGAAATCGAGAGGTACAGAAAGAAACTCAAGGGAAAAACCGCTTTCATCTATTCAGGGGGTTCCAGGAGCCACCACTATATGAACCTCTTCGAAGAGCTCGGCATGAAAGTAGTTGTTGCAGGCTACCAGTTTGCCCACAGAGACGACTACGAGGGCAGGCAGATCATCCCTCATATAAAGGAAGGGGCTTTAGGTTCCATCCTTGAGGACGTACATTACGAACGAGACGAAAATGTCGAGCCCGCTGTCAGCCCGGAAAGGATTGAAGAGCTTAAAAAGAAAATCGGGCTCATGGACTATGAAGGACTTTTCCCGGAAATAAAGGATGGAACCATTGTTATCGATGATCTTAACCACCATGAAACCGAAGCCCTTATAAAAGCCCTCAAACCCGATATATTCTGCTCGGGAATCAAAGACAAGTACTGGGCCCAAAAGCTTGGGGTCCCCTCAAGACAGATCCATTCCTACGACTACAGCGGACGCTACACTGGCTTTTCCGGGGTCCTGAATTTCGCACGGGACATGGACATGGCTCTGCACAGTCCCACCTGGAAATTCATACGCCCGCCATGGAAAGGTGAAGGAGCAGAGTGAGGAGGGAGAAAAAATGTTAGACTACACTCCATGTGAAGAAGTAACCAGAGAAGCAGTAACCATCAACCCTGCAAAAATCTGCCAGCCAATCGGCGCAGTCTATGCGGCTCTTGGTGTACACAACTGCATGCCGCACAGCCACGGTTCACAGGGCTGCCTCTCATACCTGCGTATGTGCCTGAGCAGGCACTACCGTGAAAACCCCGTTGGAACGACCAGCAGTTTCTCTGAAGGAACCGCAGTCTTCGGAGGAGCAGCAAACCTCAAGGAAGCCCTTGGAAACCTGACCGCTGTCTACAGGCCCGATGTGATCGCCATTCACACCACCTGCGTAGCCGAAACCATAGGAGACGATGTAAATACCATCGTAGAAGACGTACGGATGGAAGAACTCATAGACCCTTCGATCAAGATCTGTGCGGCTTCAACCCCGAGTTACGTGGGCACTCACATAACTGGCTATGACAACATGGTGAAGTCCTTTGTGACCACCTTTGCTAGCAAAAGTAAGCCAAACGGGAAACTCAATATCATCCCTGGCTTCGTAGAACCTGCAGATATTCGCGAAATCAAACGCATACTCTCAATTATGGGAATTTCCAGTATTGTTTTCCCGGACACGACTGATGTCTTTGATGCTCCCCTCACCGGAGAGCCGGGAATGTACCCGAAAGGTGGGACTCCAATAGGAGATATAGAAGATTCCGCAAACTCCCTTGGGACAATCGCCCTCTGCAGAATGGCAGGAGGTTCTGCCGCAAAAATCCTGGAAAGCCGCTACAAAGTTCCTGCAAAAATAGGACCCACTCCCATAGGAATCAGAAACGCCGACCGTTTCATAATGAACGCAGCAAAACTTGCCAATGTGGCTATTCCTCCGGAACTTGAGGATGAGCGCGGTAGGCTGGTAGACATGATGACTGATGCCCATCCCCACTACCATGGAAAGAAAGTAGCCATTTACGGAGACCCGGACATCATTGGAGGCCTTACTAGCCTAATACTGGAAATGGGCATGGAACCGAGTGTGGTACTCACCGGCACTCAAAGCTCGGAATTTGAGAAAGAAATGGAAGAACTCATAGGTTCCGAATACCCTGAAGCCGATATTATCTTTGGAGACCTCTTCACGCTTCACCAGATCATCAAGAGAAAACCCGTAGACCTCCTTATCGGCAACACCTACGGGAAATTCATAGCAAGGGCAGAGGACGTGCCTCTGGTCAGGGTAGGCTTCCCGATCATGGACAGGGCAAACCTGCACTACTTCCCGATCATGGGATATGCAGGCGCTGCAAGACTGGTGGAACGCATAGGAAACACCCTGCTTGACAGGAAAGACAGAGATGCACCCGACTGGCTGCTTGAAACCATCCAGTAAGGAGCCTGATATCAAGATAATTAATTCCAGAAGGAAATGAAAAGCTAAAATCAAGAGATTAAGGCTGAGAAGTTAAAAACGGGAAAAGTGGAAAACCACCGCTGCAAATCTGAAAACAGAAGCAGAGGGGAGTGAAAAGAGATGAAAGAGAAAACCGGGATAGTGGATACTCTCGAAGAAAGGCAACCATATATCACCAGAAAGCAGGAACAGGGGCAGATAATACCCCTTGCCTGCGATAACAATTCCCTGGCAGGAGCCATTAGCCAGCGGGCGTGTGTCTATTCGGGAGCAAGGGTTGTCTTAAACCCCGTAACCGATGCAGTCCACCTGGTCCACGGCCCGATAGGTTGTGCAGGCTATACCTGGGACATTCGGGGCGCGAAGTCCAGCGGAATTGAAACGAATCGTAGCAGTTTCAGCACGGACATGAAGGAGATCGATGTGGTCTTCGGGGGAGAGAAAAAACTCTCAAATGCGATCGACGAGCTTGTGGGGCTCTACTGCCCCCCGGTCATTTTCGTATATTCCACATGTATAGTAGGAATTATCGGAGACGACCTGGAAGCCATATGCAAAACAGCAAGTCAGAAGCACAATATCCCGGTACTCCCTGTAAAGTCCGAGGGCTTCAAAGGCAACAAGTCCGACGGATACAAGGCGGCATGCGACGCTTTAAAGCAGCTGATCAAAAGACCTCAAAAAGAGGAAGCTGCAGAAAAGAAACCCGAAGTAAAACCTGAGATAAGAAAACCAAAAATCAATATTCTCGGGGACTTCAATGTCGCAGGAGATGTCTGGCTCGTAAAACCTCTTTTTGAGCAAATGGGAATTGAGGTTATAGTTTCCATGACAGGAGACTCAACTGCAAAATCTATATCAAGAGCAGCGGAAGCCGATCTCAACCTTGTTCAGTGCAGCGGATCCATGACCTATCTTGCAAAATGGATGCAGAAAGAGTATGGAATTCCATATTTATCTGCGAGTTTCTTCGGAATTGAAGATATCTCCATAGCCCTTCGGAAGACTGCGGAATTCTTTGGCTCGGAAGAGATGAAAAAGAAAGCAGAAGAAATTCTGGAAACCGAAACGAACCGGATAATGCCTGAAATCTCAAGGGTTCGAGAGAGCGTCAAAGGGAAAAAGGCTGCTATCTACATGGGAGGCCCTGCAAAAGCTCTTACGCTTATCAAAGGTTTTGCTGAACTTGGCATGGAAGTGGTTATCATCGGAACCCAGACCGGAAAAAAGGAAGATTACGAGCAGATCAGTTATTCGGTCAGGGATGGGACTGTCATTGTAGACGATGCAAACCCCCTGGAACTTGCCGAACTGCTCATAAAACAAAAAGCTGACCTGATGGTTGCAGGCGTAAAGGAGAGGTTTATCGCATATAAGCTGGGTGTTGCTTTCTGCGACTTCAACCACGATAGGGTGGTGGAGTTCGAAGGCTTTGACGGCTTTGTAAACTTCGCACGGGAAGTGGATGCTTCTATCAACAGCCCTGTCTGGAAAGCTGTCAGGCAGCGAACTCTGAAACCCGAAGCAATGAAATCAGAGAGAAAATCAGAGAGAGCGGCAGTAAAAGAAAAGAATTCCAGAGAACTAGAAAAGAATTCAGGAGAACTGTACGCAAAGAAGTATAAAGGTATGGTCCTGAAACCGGAGTTTTTGCACCCCAAATCGGATGCTGCAGTTGAGAGTCAGGTATGAGGAGGCATTGAGATGACGAAAAGAAACTATGCAACTGTGAACCCCTGTGTTATGTGCCAGCCTATGGGAAGTGCCCTCGCCTTCAAGGGAATCGAAAACACCATGGTTCTCTATCACGGTTCCCAGGGCTGCAGTACCTACATGCGCCTGCACCTTGCTCACCACTTCAGGGAACCTGTTGATATCGCATCAAGCTCCCTCAGCGAAAAGGGAGCGGTATACGGAGGTAGAGAGAGCCTGAAAAAGGGGCTGAGAAACGTTATCAACAGGTACAAACCGAAAGTAATAGGCGTTGCCACTACCTGCCTTGCCGAAACAATCGGGGACGATGTCCCTGCGATTATCAGAGAATTCAAAGAAGAGGAAGGGATCGGAGACGACCCTGAAAACGATATCATAATCATTCCGGTTTCTACCCCCAGTTACGGGGAGAGCCATGTAAGCGGGTATATAAAAGCCTTAGATGCAGTTGTCAGGAAATTTACGGAAAAATCTGAAGAAGAAGGATTTGTAAAAACTCCAAATGGAAAACTCAACCTCATTCCTGTTGAAAGCCTTTCCCCTGCCGATGTAAGGGAGCTTAAAGAGATCCTTGAACTTATGGCTGGAAATTATATCTTCCTGCCTGATATTTCCGAAACCTTTGATGCCCCTCTTAGAGACGATCTTCCGAAAATTGCCCCAGGCGGCACTCCGATTTCCGAAATTACTGATATGCCTAACAGCCGGGCAAGCCTTGGCCTGGGCATAGTCAGCAAGAACCTGGCACTGGAATATCTGGAAGAATTACACTGCGTACCCGGGCACAATGTTCCAATTCCAATAGGGCTTTCAAACGCGGACAGCTTCTTTACGGAACTGGTCAACATCCTCGGCTGCCCAATTCCTGAGAAATACCAGAAAGAGAGAGGCAGACTTCTCGATGCCATGGTTGACGTGCACAAGTACCTTTATGGAGTAAAAGCAGCGGTCTACGGGGATCCTGATCTTGTATTTAGCCTCACGACCTTCATGCTGGAGCTCGGAATGAACCCGGTGCTGATAGCTACCGGAAGCAAAAGCAAGGACTTTGGAGCGAAGATCAGGCAAATAATCGAAGAGATAAGGCCGGAGCTCGAACCTGTAATTCTGGACGGAATTGACTTTGACAGCCTGAACGATGCGGTAAATGAATGCAGCCCGGAAATCCTGATCGGAAACTCAAACGGGAGATACATTGCCAAAGCCCGGGATATTCCCCTTGTAAGAGTCGGCCTGCCAATCCACGATAGAGTAGGCGCACAGCGTATCCTTACTGTCGGATACAGGGGTTCCCTGGAACTGCTGGACAGAATCACCAATACCATCCTTGATGCTACTGATACCTTCACCGCACCGGTACAGGCGAGACCTGCAGCATATGCCAGTAAGGGAACTGAAGAAGAATGTATGGAGGAAGCGCAATGACCGGAAGTAAAGCAAAAAAACTGATACTTCCGATCCTTGCAGCAGTTCTCTGCCTTGGCATAGTCGCCTTCCTTGCAGCTTCCTCTGGAACGGATGAGCAGCCGAACACGATCACGGTTTCAGCTGCATCTACCTTGACAGAGGCATTTACAGATACTGCTAGAGAGTTTGAGGCTGCCCATCCAGGCACAAAGGTTGCACTGAACCTAGCAAGTTCGGGCACTCTTAGGGCGCAGATTGAATCCGGGGCACCTGTTGATGTTTTCGCTTCAGCTTCCCAGGACCACATGGACATCCTATCAGAAAAAGGAATGATTGAAGAAACCTCAAGAAAAAATTTTGCCACGAACACCCTCGTAATGGTGGTGTCTGAGAAGAACGGGTCCGAAACCCCGAAGACCTTAGAAGGCCTTAATACAGGCAGCATAGAAAAAATAGCGATGGGAAATCCTGAAACTTCACCTGCAGGAAAGTACGCAAAACAGGCACTTGTGGACGCAGGACTGTGGGAAGAAGTCAAAGACAAAATAATTTTTGCAGAAACTGTGAAGCAGGTGCTTACATATGTGGAGACAGGAGAAGTCGATGCAGGTTTTGTGTTCATTACAGATGCCGAAAGCGGGCAAAAAGATCTGTATGAAATAGCATGTACTGTCCCTGTTAGCGAACCGATTTCCTACCCAATAGCAGTGGTAAAAGCATCTGAGAATAAGGAAAAAGCTCAAGAATTCGTTGATTTCGTAACCGGAACCAGAGGACAGGAGATACTGGCAGAATACGGCTTTAAAGCTCCATAAATACAGAGATCAAAAAAATAAGAATCATAAACTGAAGAACCCTGGAAAAGATAAAAATACAGGATTTCAACCAGAACAGAACCCGAAACAGAACAGAACCTGAAACCTGGGAAGAGATTTGATGGAAACGTTTCAATCGGTCATGAGCCCGCTCCTGCTCACACTCAAGATTGCTTCTATTTCAACCATCTTTGTGACGATGCTGGGTATTCTGATTGCCTATGTGCTGGCAAAAAGAGAGTTTACGGGAAAATGGCTAGCTGACGTACTCGTGACCCTTCCCCTGATTCTGCCTCCAACCGTTACCGGATATATCCTGGTTCTCCTGCTTGGGAAAAACGGGATTTTGGGAGGTATCTTCACCAAAATTACCGGGAGCGGAATACTCTTTACCTGGCAGGCGGCAGCTATTGCAGCCTTTGTCGTATCTTTACCCCTGATGGTAAAAACCGCCACCTCAGCCATAGGGGCAGTGGACAGAAATGTTGAGGAAGCTGCCTGTATCCTCGGGAGGAGCGAATTTGAAACCGCACTTTTCATAACTCTCCCACTTGCAAAAAAAGGAATTATTGCAGGCTGTGTCCTGAGTTTTGCAAGGGCTGTAGGAGAGTTCGGTGCAACCCTGATGGTTGCAGGAAATATCCAGGGTAAAACCAGCACTATGCCTCTTTCCATTTACGGGGCATACCAGGCAGGAAATAATGAACTTGCAAACCTGCTTGTGCTTATCTTGATCGCTATATCCCTCATAACTATTGCAGCTACCAGCAAACTGGGAGAAAGATAAAAAAGAAGTGTAGGGTGAGAGTAAGGAATGCCTGTTAAAGTTGACATTGAAAAGGAATTCTACGGAAGGAAACACATAAAAAAGAAGGGAGTAAAACCCAGCTTTTCAATGCACTGTAGCTTTGATGCCGATTCCGATTTCGTGGTCCTGTTCGGGTGTTCCGGTTCAGGAAAAACCACAGCTCTCCGCTGCATTGCAGGGCTTGAGAACCCGGATGCAGGGACTATAAAGATAAACGATACCGTGTATTTCGACAGCAGGAAGAAAGTAAACCTGCCTCCCCAGAAACGGAAAATCGGGTACATGTTCCAGGAAAATGCCCTTTTTCCACATATGAATGTTCGGCAGAACATCGAGTTCGGACTCAAAGGCCTGAGCTCTTCCGCAAAAGCCGAACGAGTAAACGAAATGCTTGGCCTTGTGGGAATCGAGGAACTTGAGCTTGCATACCCCGACGAACTTTCAGGCGGCCAGAAGCAAAAAGTAGCACTTGCAAGAGCCCTTGCTCCCAATCCGGAAGTCCTGCTCCTGGACGAGCCCTTTTCGGCCCTGGACACAGTCATCCGTCTGAAACTGAGAAAAGAATTACGGACGATCCAGAAAAGGCTCGGGATTCCTATAATCTTCATCACCCATGACCCTGTCGAAGCCTTTACCATGGCAGACAGGATGGTGGTCTTTGATAACGGCAGAGTACAGCAGCTTGGCTCGCCCGAGGATGTATTCTATCACCCGAAAACCCGCTATGTGGCAGAACTGGTGGGCTTCTCAAATCTCTTTGACGATGCCGTGGTCGAAGGACATGGGCAGGGAGACGAATGTACCTTCCTCTGGTCCCTTGGCACAGAGATCACTGCCCCCTACATAAGGAGGATGGCAGGAGACAGAGTTAGCTGGGGAGTAAGGCCTGAGAATATAGAACTTGTGGACAGCGAAAGTGCCTATGCAATCCGAAAAGAAGACAGGAAAAACCTTCTTGACGGTGTGATAAGGAACGTCGTGAACAGGGGTACCAGCCGGATCATGTCCCTGAAATTGAAAGACAGCGGGGCCGTCCTGAATGTTGAGGTTACAAACCATATCTTTGACTCGTTAAAAATAGGTACGGGAGACGAATGTATGGTAAGGATCAGGCCTTCGGATATGATTGTCTTTTAATTGTCTATTAACTTGTATGTATTATAATTTGACTCGTGTATAGACTCCATCGTGTCTCGTATGTTATAATAGACTCATGTAATAGGCCCGTGTGTATTATAGTAGAGCTCGCACAACAAAGTACAGCTTTACTTAAAAGCTGGATTTTCGAGAAAAAGATGGCTGAGAAGAAGACCTTGCGTACGGGTATTGTGTCCGACTCAAGGCTTCTTTTCCTGCGCATTTTTTGGTTTTACATTACAGTTCTGTTTTTGCGTACTGATACACTCATAGCTGCAGAGGTGGCAGCATAATAAGCAGGAATATCACCCTAACTTTCCAAGAAACAATGTTTCCAAACGTATATTCTCAACTTCGATTTTAGACTTCAATAAATTATCCTCTTTTTACAGCTTTAAGAACCACGGCTCCATTCCTACTTTCTGCTTTAACGTCAAAACCTACGTCTTCAAAAAGCTCTTTCCACGCGTCTTCAGAAAGCTGAGGCCCGTGATGATGTTGATGTGCCAGAGGTTCGACTGCAATCAACAGCCCGCCTATTTTCAGTACCCTCTTGATTTCAAACAGAGCAAATTTAATGTCTTCAAGATGGTGAAGCATAAAAAAGCAGGTAGCAGCATCAACAGAATCACCTTCAAAAGGAAGGGCGTAGGCACTGCCAGTCTTGAACTCCACATTCGACACACAAAGAACTTCCGCATTCATCTGCGCCTGACCTGTAAGAGAATCGTGGAGGTCGATACCGTAAACCTTCGAATCAGGGTTATTTTTTGCAATTTCCATAGTAAGGCTTCCGAAACCGCTGCCGATATCAAGGAGAGTATCGCCTTTTATACCAGGAAGCAAAACAGGAAGCACCTGTGCCCTCACACGGGCCATACCGTCTTCAGGAAACTTTGCTTTTCCCGCTTTTTCCGCATCTATCGCTGTAAAAGGAAGAATAGCATAGACCTTAGACCCATTAACCGCCATCAGGCCTCTTACGTAAGCGCTGCCTGCTTCGGCTACAACCAGTTCCACAACTGAAATTCCGACATCCCCGCAAAAACGCAGGTTCCACTCCTCCCTCTTTTCAGGATATTCAATATTAAGAGAAGTGTGTACCACCAGATAATGCGAGTATTCCGGCTTGAAATATGCAGACACAGACTCAGGTTCCCTCAAACGGATCTCACTGATGCTTTCCCTGAAAAGAGCAAGAATCTGCAGAGAAGTTTCATCAGCCTCGTTTCTTATACTTCCGATTTCTTCGAACATACCTCTAAATTTGCCTTAGATGAATAAAAGCTCTCTTACTCGAAATTTATGAGGCGTGTAGAAAACGACACCAGATCTCCCAAACTTTTTTTTCCGCATCTACGGCTCCGAAAGTAAATATTTCCACATTACTCGCTCTCTATTTATATCCACAAAAAACACCGGTTGGCCGAAAAAAAAGGTGTAAACTTGTAAATTAGTCCGTTTGAGCTAAGAACGATTATTCTAAGCCATAAGTTAGTCCGCTTGAGCGGAGCGAAACGGACGGCGTACTCCCGAGACGCAATTCGGGCGAGGCGCAATTCGGGCGAGGCGCAATTCGGGAAGCGAAACGGACCGCAGGCTCCCGAATCGCAATTCGGACGAACAGAAAGGCAAACTTACGTACTCTGTAAGTTTCTTATTCCGAACTGTTTAAATGATTTTTAGAGAAAACGATTGATTTAAATAATATTAAGCCGGATACAGGATACCTGTTGGTGGTCACAATGAAATACATAGTTGCAATTATAAGGCCAGAAAGGCTTGATGCGGTTAAGCGAGAGCTTCAGAAAATTGAAGTAAGTAGATTAACAGTATCATCCGTTTCTGGTTATGGTGCTCAAAAAGGACATCTGGAAATCTATAGAGCAATGGAATATGAGGCAAACCTGCTTGAGAAAATTAAGCTTGAAATTGCAGTAAATGATGAGTTCCTGAAGCCAACGATTGAAGCAATAAAAACGGGAGCAAAAGGCAGTGAAGGTTACGTAGGAAGCGGAAAGATATTCGTGCTGCCACTTGAAAACGTAATAAGGATCCGTACGAACGAAACCGGACCTGAGGCTATTTGAGGGGATGAAGATGGCTATTAACGCAGCAGACACAGCATGGGTATTGATTTCATCCGCACTTGTATTATTAATGCTTCCGGGGCTTGCACTGTTCTACGGCGGGCTGGTCCAGCGTAAAAACGTTCTGAGCAGTATGATGCATTCATTTGTTGCAATGGGCGTCATGGCTGTGGAATGGGTGATTATAGGTTACTCACTTGCTTTTGGAGAAGGCAACTGGTTTGTGGGTGGCCTTGGAAACGCATTCCTAAGAGGAATTGATGCGTCTTCCGTAACAGGATCTATCCCCACTTATGCATTTATTGCATTTCAGGGAATGTTTGCAATAATCACGCCTGCCCTTATCTCAGGAGCTATAGTAGGACGTGTCAAGTTTAAGTCTTATATAGCATTCATTGCGCTCTGGGGACTTATTGTCTATGCTCCAGTATGCCATTGGGTCTGGGGCGGCGGATTCCTTACAGGGGAAGCTCTGGACTTTGCAGGCGGTACTGTTGTTCATATAACAGCAGGTCTCTCCTCGCTTGCAATTTTGGCATTCCTTGGCAAGAGAAGAGGATATGGAGTTGATTCGCTAAAGCCGCACAACGTCACTCTCACCCTTCTTGGTGCAGGGCTTCTCTGGTTTGGATGGTTCGGATTCAATGCAGGCTCGGCTCTTGCTGCAAATGAGACTGCAGCAGTTGCATTCATCACTACTCTCGTAGCTCCCGCAACCGCAGGGCTTGCCTGGATGATACTTGAGTGGCACCATCTAAAATATCCGACTGCTCTGGGCTTTTCAACCGGAGTTCTGGCAGGATTGGTTGCAATCACGCCGGCGGCCGGTTTTGTCACACCTATGGCAGCAATTCCAATAGGCATAATTGCCAGCTTCATTTGCTTCGAAGCTGTAGCAATCAAAGCAAAGCTTGGATATGACGATTCACTGGACGCTTTTGGAGTTCATGGAGTCGGGGGTATTACAGGCGCGCTTTTAACCGGTGTATATGCAAGCGTGGGATCTACAGGTCTCCTACTTGGAAACTCCAGCCAACTGATGATTCAATTCGAAGGCGTGGTCCTAACGATTGTATATGCAGTTGCCGGTACCCTACTTATCGGATTTGTGCTCCAGAAAACGATAGGACTCAAAGTTAGTGAAAGTGAAGAAAACATCGGGCTTGACAAGACGCAGCACGGTGAAGCAGCTTATAACCTTTGAGTACAGGTAAAGCCCTGTACCGTTCTAATTTCTAATTCAGTTTTATGAGGTAGAAAAGAATCTACTTCATGAAACTAAAATACATCTTCCCTGAAACTAAAATACATCTTCCCTGAAACTAAAATACATCTTCCCTGAAACTAAAATACATCTTCCCTGAAACTAAAATACATCTTCCCTGAAACTAAAATACATCTTCCCTGAAACTAAAATACATCTTCCCTGAAACTAAAATACATCTTCCCTGAAACTAAAATACATCTTCCCTGAAACTAAAATACATCTTCCCTGAAACTAATAGATTATTCTATCTTCAAATCCCGAATTTCTCCAGTTCTTTTTCTGTCTTTTCAGCATTAATCAGCCCTCCCTGTATCATTCCTGTCCAAAGAGTTATTTTGATTATCTTTTTTTGTATTTGAAAAAGTGGAAAATATTAAATAAAATAAACTAGGAAAGAGGTAAGAGATTAGGGATTTCCTAGTTCTCATATAAGAATAAGAAGGATGGGAAGATGTTAAATACTGGTTCGACAGGCTTTATGTTGCTTGCGACAAGCCTAGTGATGCTTATGACCCCTGGTCTGGCATTCTTTTACGGAGGGCTTGCCTCTAAGCGAAACATTTTAGGAATTATGATGCAGAGCTTTGTTTCTCTCGGAATGACAACTATTTTATGGTTTTTCGTAGGATATTCTCTGTGTTTCAGTGGAGGAGAAGGTGCAATTATAGGAAACCTGGACAAAATGTTCTTGCATGGGATTACTCCGGATGTTATGTTTGGAAACGCGGGATTTCCCGAACTCGTCTTCGTAGCCTATCAGATGATGTTTGCAATCATTACCCCGGCCCTGATTACCGGAGCATTTGCAAACCGGATTACTTTTAAGGGTTACATTATTTTCCTTGTCATCTGGCAGCTCTTTGTTTACTATCCGTTTGTCCATATGATCTGGGGAGGCGGCCTGCTTGCAGAAATGGGAGTTCTTGACTTTGCCGGCGGGATCGTGGTTCATGCGACAGCCGGATTTGCAGCCCTTGCCTCAGTCTTCTTCGTAGGTTCGAGGAAGTATAAAGAATCAAAGCCAAACAACATCCCTTTAATGGCTATCGGGACTGCACTTCTCTGGTTTGGCTGGTACGGCTTTAACGCGGGCAGTGAACTCAATGTGGACGGAATTACAGCACTTGCATTCCTGAACAGCGACATTGCAGCTTCTTTTGCAGCAATCACCTGGATGATGATAGACTGGTTCAAGGAAACGAAACCAAAATTTGTGGGGCTTATGACGGGGGCAGTTGCAGGTCTTGCGACCATTACCCCCGCAGCAGGCCTTGTTTCCTTGCCTGTGGCTGCATTAATGGGCATTCTCGGAGCTATTGTCTGCTACTTTGCAGTGCATATTAAAAATAGGATGGAATGGGATGATGCCCTTGATGTATGGGGCGTTCATGGAATAGGAGGAGTAACCGGGACAATTCTCCTTGGAGTCTTTGCTTCAACTGCCATAAATCCGGCAGGAGCTGACGGCCTGCTTTACGGTGGCACTGCGTTCTTTATCAAAGAACTCGTGGTTGTTGCAGGTGCTTCAATCTATGCATTCGCATTTACCTATGTTATGCTGATGTTCATAAATGTAATAACTCCGGTCAAAGTTTCAGATCAGGAACAGCTTATAGGTCTGGATATCTCTCTACATGGTGAATGTGCCTATGATTCAATTCTTCGATAAAGTCTCTGCAAATTGATGAAAATTTGAATATTTCTATCCATGATGAACTATGCCTACAATAGAGGAGCTTCCTTAAGAAAAAGTTCCTCTATAGAAGGTTATTTCAGTTGAATATTCCCCGCGGCTTGCTGCAGGGATGTAAATTTTCCCCATGTACGGTTCCGAAGAACTTGTCGCGGTTTTTATAGAAGATGTAATGGAAAAACTGCATGTGTCCATATACGTTTTAAATATATGACTTCACAAATTAGATTACATCTTCGAGTTCATAATTAAAATCGCCAGATATTACTTTTACACTTTAACCGATCTTTGCCTTACTGAAGAGAAATATTGAACCGGATCAATTCTTATGATCGAGAAAAATATCCCGAGCGAGATAATAAAGGATTTACAGTCCGTATGCCAGCTACATGAGCAAGCAGTCTGCAATCACGAGAAATGCAGGGAATTTAGCGAAAGTTTATCCGAGCTTCTGGTAAGGCTTGAGGATATGAAGTTTTACAGGACGGCTGACAGATTGATGAGCATTCTCATAAACTGCAAACCAAAAGAGGCTTCTCACTGCGAAAAAGCAAATCTCGTCGGAGAGATGATGAAAGAAGTAGCAAAAGAAGTACAGAAAACGGCCGGAAATTAAAAAAGAAAAGATTTTAAGAGCCGAAAATTAAAAAAGAAAAGGTTTTAAGTACAGAGCATTCTCAAAACCGGATTCAAAACAGTTGCTTTCTGAACATTGTGAGAGCTAAAATCGCCGAGAAAAACATAGTAATACTGAAAATAATTGCAAAGGCATGGGGATTATGCTCGAAAGGAACGTCAACGTTCATCCCGAAAAAACTTGCAACCATTGTTGGGATTGACAGGATGATTGTGACTGAGGTCAGGAATTTCATAACAATATTTAAATTATTGGAAATGACCGATGCGTATGCGTCCATCGTCCCACTGAGAATGTTACTATAAATATTTGCCATTTCAATCGCCTGCTTGTTTTCGATAATAACATCTTCAAGCAGGTCAGTGTCTTCTGGATACATCTTAACAGGAGTAGACCTCAGGATTTTCTCAAGCACTATTTCATTGCTTTTCAATGATGTAGAAAAATATACAAGACTTTTTTCCAGCTCAAGGAGCTGAATTAGCTCTTTGTTTTTCAGGGACTTGTGCAGTCTGCATTCAATTTTATCACTTGCTTTATCAATATTCCTGAGATACTGAAGGTATAGCTTTGAGTTCTTATAGAGAATCTGTAAGAGGAAACGTGTTTTCTTAAATGTATAAAAAGATTTAATTTTCCGTTCTACAAAATCCTTTATAACGTAATTCTCTTTAAGGGAAACAGTAACAATATTTTTATCATTAATGATAATCCCAAGCGGAATTGTATAATAAATCCCTCCTTCCTGCAGATTCGTGTTCGGTACAGGAACATCTATTAGTACAACAGTACAACCTTCATCCACTTCAATTCTGGCGCGTTCCTCTTCATCGAGGGCAGCTTTGAGATGATCAACAGGAATGTTCAGGCTGTTTGAAACATGCAGGATTTCCTGTTCATCTGGATTTACAAGATTAACCCATGCTCCATCTTCAACTTGATCGAGAGTTTTCATTCCGGTATCTGTTGATTTGTATATCTGAAGCATGTCTGTTTCTCCTTTTTTCATTTATATAAATTACAACTCCTGCTCAGTAAAAATGAGAATAATTATTCTTCAAGCAGAGCACAGATCTATAAATAGATTTTCATGAGTCAATATATAAACAAGTTGTAAAAAAGAGATAAATAAATTTGAGGGTTTATTAGTAGATATCATCCTATGGAGAAGTATCTAAATGCAAAAATTTCAGAAAAGAACAGGAGCGAACAATGAAAAAACCCGATTTTGAGAAATACCTTAAGTCATCGATAGTTATCGACTGGAATCATCCGGAGGTATTTAGAAAGGCAAAGGAGCTCTCCTTACCCAATTCGGACGATGTTAAAATTGCAAGACGGTGCTATGAGTTTGTTCGAGACGAAATTTGCCATAGCTGGGACTATAAAATGAACCCTGTAACTTTGAAGGCTTCGGATGTTCTTAAATACCGAACAGGCTATTGCTATGCAAAAAGTCATCTTCTTGCAGCACTGCTGCGGGCAAATGGCATCCCTGCTGGCCTGTGTTATCAGCGCCTTATTCTGGATGATGTTAACAAGAGGTTCTGCCTTCATGGACTCAATGCTGTCTATTTAGAAAAATATGGATGGTACAGAATGGATTCCCGAGGAAACACAGCAAGTATCCACGCTGGTTTTACTCCTCTTATCGAGTCTCTTGCTTTTGTGCCGGCATGTGAAGGAGAGATAGACCTGCCTGGGATATGGGATGACCCCATGCCAGCAATTGTTGAAGTTCTGAGTATGTGCACTGATTATGAAGATGTTATGAGGAATCTGCCGGATATTCGAGTGCAATGAAGTAGAAACTATAAAGTGAAATGGAAAAAGTGAAGTGAAAATAACTTTCTTTATTTTACCACCATTGCTAATATCCTGTTTCTTAATAAATTTCTTAACGAGGGATATAGAACATTATCAGAACGCCCAAGAGTGCAATCAATGCACCTATTATTTCATATCTATCGGGATTTTTTTTATCGACAAGAGCTCCCCAGATCAGGGATGAAACAATAAAAATCCCTCCATATGCAGCATAGACCCTTCCGAAATGTGCATCCTGTAAGGTTGGAATAATCCCATAAATTGCCAGTGTTATCGCTCCTAAAAGCCCAAATAATGCTCCCTTGTTTTCCCTCAGCCACAACCAGACCAGATATCCGCCTCCAATTTCAAAAAGTGCAGCAAGAAAAAAGAGAGCAAGGGAAATTCCTATGTCTATCATGTGGATTCCTCTTTTCTTGGCCAGTAATAGATAATCGAGACGCCGATAAGAATAATCAAGGCGCCTATGAGATCATAGGTATCAGGGGGTGTTTTGTCAAATATCCAGCCCCATAATAGAGACATAACAACAAAAATACCCCCATAAGTCGCATATATTCTATGGAAGTAAGAAGGCTGGAAAGTAGGCACGATTCCGTATAAGAACAATATGATTGCTCCTAAAAATGCAAAAACCAAATCCCCGCCTTCACGAAGCCATAACCAGAGAAGGTATCCTCCCCCGATTTCAAAAATGCCTGCAAGAATAAACAGGAGAATGGTATATAGAAAGCACCTTTTTTGGGAAATACATCTGGATTCTATTTTTACCATAATCTCCAAATGTTGCTAGAAATATATATAAATACACTGATGAGAGAACATTCTTGATTAAATTAAACTTGCAACCCCTTTGAACTCTAATGTCCCTTTGAACTCTAATATCCCTTTGAACTCCAATATAATAGGTAGTCTTGGACTGATCAATCGATATAATTGATTAATTCATGAATAGATACAATCCAGAGAATTATTTCAAATATATTTGAAATAGAAAATTATATATATGTTTCTTCAAATAAATTTGAAATAACAATTTCGGATCTGGAAAAATGACTCTGGACTACGTTATAAAATGACTCTGGACTACGTTATAAAATGACTCTGGACTACGTTATATATCTCATATCGGTCGGACTTCAGTCGCTGCAGGAATATCTGGCCCTGCACTTTCCATGCTTCTTGCAGATCCTGCACTCAGCCTTCCCAGTATGATTGTAATCAACAGGATTATGGGGATAAAAAAGGTATGACGTATATTTTCCTAGTGGTATTGATTTCAACTATTTCAGGTTACATATTCGGGATTATGTTTGCATAAGAAAAACTTACACCGAAGCAAAAAAATGACATTTAAATTTAATTGTGTTAAAAAATCGAAGTGCTGAAATCAAATAAAAATAACCAGATAAGAATTAATAAAAATTAATAAGTGAATAAAAATTTTAGGTGAAATATATGAAAATCGAAATACTGGGCACCGGATGCGCAGAAAGGTGAGTTGAAGAGTTCACCCAGGGAGGCAGAATCATCTGCAGCAGTCGCACCCACCACAGGAAGGAAGAAGGTTCTTATTGCCATTTTCCACTTCCCAGCATTCAAAGCAGATCTTTATTGTGCCGAGTTTTCTGTGCTTCACTCTAAGCAGCGAATTTTCATCTTTCCCACAGATAGAACATTTAACCATTTTTTGACCTCCATCAAAAAACCTCCATCAAAATTTTCATACCAATATATTGTAAAAACTTTTTTAGCTCTCAGCAAATTCCCATTAGAATTAAACCAGGCTATTTTGAGATTTTGTTTTGATTTGATGTTCAGTTAAATCAAGCGTTCATATAAAAATATTTCACTCAAAGCGGCAATCTTATATTATCATATCAGTATATTAGTATATATTGGTATGTAACGGTGAAATCCATTATAGGACTTACGCACTTGAGATACAAAATCAAGTACAATAGACGCTGTGATCTAAATTTGGATTTTAGACAGTTAAAGGCTTAGTGCTATTGATTTCTCAGTTCAACCGCATAAGTCCTACATTATACAAAAATGGAGATGCAAAAATAGAGATTTTAATAGACAGAAGGAACTCAAAAATGGTTGATATCTTCTATTCTCTTCAATGGATTGCCGACAAACTGACATACGAAGTTTTCGGGATCGCACCTGAAACGCGCCTTGCAGCCAGTGTCAACTTTATAATCTATGATATGATGAAGATCTTTGTCCTGCTTGCAGTGATGATCTTTTTCATTTCCTACATCAGGCTTATATCACCCCCGAAAAAACAAGGAAAGTGCTTGGAAATAAGAAAGGACTCAGATATCACCTTCTTGCATCTATTATCGGGACAGTTACTCCTTTTTGTTCTTGCTCTTCCGTCCCAATCTTCATAGGATTCGTAGAAGCCGGAGTGCCTCTTGAGATTACTTTTTCCTTCCTGATCACCTCCCCTTTTGTAAATGAAGCAGCAATAGCTGCTCTCTGGGCAACTCTCGGCCTTAAGGCAACAGCAATCTATGTAGCATCAGGAGTTATTCTGGGAGTTCTGGGAGGTTATTTGATTGGTCTCCTGAAACTGGAAAGATACGTAGAAGACTTTGTCTATAAGATAAAAGTAGGACAGCAGACCGATAAACCTGAGAAACTGGGAATAAAGAAAAGGATAGGTATCGCCTTTGAAAGTGTAAAAGATATTGTGGGAAGGGTATGAATCTACGTAATCATAGGAGTCAGCATAGGAGGCCTTTTCCACGAATATGCGCCTGAAGGCATTCTCGAAAAATACGCAGGAAAGGACAACCTGCTCGCAGTGCCAACTGCAGTCCTTATTGGCGTACCCCCTGTACTCGAACGTTATGGCTATGATACTTGTCGTAGAAAGCCTGATAGGAAAAGGGCTTCCAGTAGGGACTGCACTTGCCTTCCTGATGTCTGTTACAGCCGTATCCCTGCCCGAGATGATTCCTTAAAAAAGTGCTTAAAAAGGAACTGATAGCGATCTTTGTCTCAATTGTGGCAGTCTCGATCATCTTCACAGGATATCCATTCAACATACTGTTGTAATCGCTCAAACTTCACTCGAAAATGGGAAAAACGTGAAAAGCCCCTTAAGAGCCCAATTATAGACAGATCTATAGAATAGATATGGATGGATTTTCAATTGACTGTTGTTGTGTTTTTTTGGGTTAAATCTTTAGTTTGAAATTTGAAGTTGAAAAGGAATTTTGGTAATTAGGCTATAATTAGCAAATCCAGCCATCAAGATAACATATTTTATTCAAGATAACATATTTTATTCAAGATAACATATTTTATTCAAGATAACATATTTTATTAGAGAGTCCATATTTCCCTTATAAAAAACATAGTGAAAATTAATATAAAAATAGAGTTAAAATCACTTTCTTTAAATATGCCTGTATTCAATTAATAAATGGGTGTTTTAGAGACTGATTGTCTCTATTATTTTGTGATTTTTATTTAGGAAATACAAATAATAGTTGCAGAATATTATAGTCAATAATTCATAAGGGTAGAACATAAAAGGAAAATTAGATCATCACATTTAAATAGGCCTTTGTTATATTGCTAAATGATAGCATGTCGATAGTATATATGTATTATTTAGTAGCATCTAGTATTATCTAGTAGTGTTTATTATTACTACTAATCATAATTCCAATTTAAGGACATTAATATTTACGGAAAATTTTAGTCAATTATTCTTGCGAGTAATATAAAAGTGAAGAAAAAATCACCATCTTTAAATATGCCTTTGATAGATTACCAGTTGGCAACATGTCGATATTATGTCGAGATTATATATGTATTATTATTTCTTGTGATTTTAATTTAAGAATATTATAATATTTATGGACATTTTAGTCCATTATTTTTATATATTCTTATATATCCCGGAATTACGCAGTTGAACTGGGAAATCAATATCATGAAGCTCTGAACTGTTAAAAACACGAACTCATCTTAAAGCTTATTGAGTTTGATTTTGTTCTTCAAGTGCGTAAGTCCCAATAAATAGGTCAGAGGTTAAACAGATCGGAGGAAAAATAGATCGGAGGATACGTTGTATGATGGAAAAAACCGTTATGCTATTAATTACAGTACCCATACTTTTTTCGCTTTTATTTTTAGCCCTTAGTAAAAAACTATATAAATTTATTGCTTGGGCTTTCTTTCTATTTGGGGTAATTTTTTCAGTTCAGTTAGTTCTGGATGGAATTGGAAAATACGAAATAGCTGGACCGAATTTTGCAATGATAGAAAACATTGTACTTGTACTTGAAGCACTTGTAATATTGTACATATTTTATGTGTCAGTAAAATATAAAAACTGGCCCACACTTGGACTAATTGTAATTCAAACAGCAATATCAATTTATTCTTTCATGAATATTGCAGAAGTTGAAAGTGCTTCTTTTAATATTGATCAACTTTCTCAAGTAATGATATTAATAGTAAATATAGTCGGTACTGCGATTATATTATTTGCAACCGGCTATATGGATGAATATGAAGAACACAGGCATTTGAACCGACAAAGAACGTTCTACTTTACCATGAGTTTCTTCATAGCCGCCATGAACGGTCTGGTTCTGGTCGACACCTTAGGATGGCTGTATCTTTTCTGGGAACTAACGACTCTTTGTTCATTCGTTTTGATCTCATACAACATGGATGAAGAAGGAATAAACAATGGTTTCAGGGCTCTGGCATTAAATATGGTTGGTGGAATTGCTTTCTCTGTAGCCATAATCAGATTCAGTGGTAGTGATATAGTCAACCTTTCTCAGGTTGTTGGTACGCCTGGAGGTGTAATACTTCTTCCAGTGTTCTTGCTTTGCATTGCAGGTTTTGCAAAATCTGCTCAGATGCCCTTCCACAGCTGGCTTTTGGGTGCAATGGTAGCTCCTACACCGGTTTCTGCTTTACTGCACTCAAGCACCATGGTAAATGCAGGTGTTTATGTAATTGTCAGACTGGTACCAGCTTATGCAGGTACACCCCTGGGAACAGCTATTGCTGTTTATGGAAGTTTTACCTTCGTTATCTGTTCAGCCCTGGCCGTGTCTCAAAGAAATGCTAAAAGAGTACTTGCTTATTCCACTATTGCAAACCTGGGATTAATCATAGGAAGTGCTGGAATAGGTACACCTCTGGCCGTATCTGCTGCAATCATGCTTATTTTGTTCCATGCCATATCAAAAGCCCTTCTGTTCCTCTGTACTGGTGAAATTGAACACACTATAGGAAGCAGGGATATAGAAGATATGTCAGGACTGATCAAAAAAGCTCCACTTCTTACTATGCTTGCATCTCTGGGAATGATATCCATGCTACTACCTCCCTTTGGAGTGTTACTCACAAAATGGATATCGTTAGAAGCAGCCGCAAGCAATCCTATTGTAACGATACTGATTGTGCTTGGAAGCGCACTTACTACAGTTTACTACGTCAAATGGCTAGGGACAATATTATCTTCCAGCATGGACAAAAAGACTACTACACACTTAAAACTGGAAACGTACTTCCCACTATCGGTACTCGGTTTAAGCATCATAGCTACAAGTATTCTCCTGTTTAGCATCTTTAATTACTTCGTTAACCCGGTGGTTGCAACTTTGCTAGGAACCGGTCCCACTATCTCAGGTCAGGGTGGACAATTTGTATCAGAGATAGGAGGATTTGCTTATGGAGCAGTATTTATAGTGCTTGTCCTGGCAATCCTGATATACTACGCTGCTAAAATGGCAATTGCCCCTCGTCAGGTTGACAATATTTACATGTGTGGGGAAAACAACCTTGATAAAGACAAATTGATGTTCAGGAACGGACTTTGTAGCTACGACAAAAGCAGTGTTTCAAATATCTACATGGAAAATACTTTTGGAGAAAGCAAACTTTCGACAATTGGCTATGTAATTTCCATACTAATAATTATAATCGCATTAGCAGGAGGGGTTTTATGAACGAGATTTTAAAAATCCTTCTCGTTTTGATTGGTGCTCCTATCGTTGGCTGTCTCATTGCAGGGCTTGACAGGAAAATAACCTCAAGATTACAACACAGGGTTGGTCCTCCTCTTTTACAGCCCTATTACGATGTAATGAAGCTTCTTCAAAAAGACAACATAGTTGTAAACAAGTCTCAGAACTTATATGTAGTAATATACATAATTTTTGTAGTTTTGAGCCTTTTAATGTTAGTCTTTGAAGCAGATATTTTGATGATAATATTCGTATATACGATATCATCCGTAGCTCTCATAGTAGGAGGAATGAGTACTGGTTCACCATATGCCAGGATAGGAAGCTCAAGAGAAATTATGGCAATACTTTCTTATGAGCCAATCTTAATTCTCTATGCTGTTGCAATATACATACTCACCGGAACCTTCAATTTATCTGCACTGGATGAAGCTTCAAACCCTCTACTGCTGTACATACCTTTTATATTCGTATCAATGTTGGTTGTTATGAATATAAAATTCAAAAAGTCGCCCTTTGATTACTCAACCTCTCACCATGCTCACCAGGAACTTGTTAAAGGTATGTTTACCGAATATTCAGGACCGGGGCTGGCTGGAATTGAGATCGGACACTTCTATGAATACGTATTTTTATTGGGATTAATGTTCGTATTCTGGAAAGTAAATATCTTAATGGGTTTGATTCTGGCAGTAATTGCCTTTTTGTTTGTCCTTGTAATGGACAATATTACTGCAAGAGTATACTGGCAATGGATGGTCAAAACAAGCTGGACAGTTCTGCTGATCATTTCCGTTGTAAACGTATTGTATCTGTACGTTTATGATATTAAAATCGTGTAAAGAGGGACATTTATGAGTCTGGCAAAATCCCCATGGATTATACATGTGAATTGTAACAGCTGCAATGGCTGTGATATTGAAGTAGTAGCCTGTCTTACTCCTTTATATGATGCTGAAAGATTCGGTGTTTTAAATATTGGTACTCCCAAGCAAGCTGATATAATGGTAGTTACGGGCTCGATAAATTACAAAAGTGTTAATGTGCTTAAAAACATTTATAACCAGATCCCAGATCCAAAGGTCGTTTTAGCTGTAGGCGCCTGTGCATCTACAGGCGGAATATTCCATAACTGCTACAATGTAATAGGCGGAGTGGACCAGGTCATACCCGTAGATGCATATGTTCCCGGATGCTGCCCAAGGCCTGAAGCCATACTTGATGGAGTAGTAGCAGCACTTTCGATACTTGAAAATAAGAAGAAAGGGAATATCAAAGGAAAAGAAGTAAAATTGAAAGGAAACGAGGTGCCATCAAATGCTTGAGAACGAGGTAGAAATAAAAAGCAGTGCAGAGTTGCTAAAAACTGTTGAGGGTTTAAAAAGTGATGGCTATCGATATGCTACTATGATATGCCTGAAAGCTAACGAAGGTCACGATTTTATATATATCTTTGAGAAAGATTACAAATTAAAAAATCTAAGGTACTTTGTGAAACCAGGTGAGAAACCCAAGAGTGTGTCAGGCATTTATCTATGTGCACTTTTGATCGAGAATGAGTACCAGGATCTCTTCGGATTGACTTTCGAAGGTTTAGCAATAGACTACAAAGGCCACCTTTACTTAACGCCAAACAGTCCGAAAGCTCCTTTAGCTTAAAGCAATTTGAGAGGAGAATCACATGACAACCGTAATACCTTTTGGTCCTCAACATCCCGTTTTACCCGAACCAGTATCGTTAAAACTTGAAATTGACAACGATGTTGTTGTTGGAGCACTTCCCTCACTGGGCTACGTACACAGAGGGCTTGAGAAATTCATAGACACAAAGGACTATAATCAAACAATGTATATTTGCGAAAGAATATGTGGAATATGCAGTGCCCTTCATGGTATAACTTATTGCATGTCAGTCGAAAAACTATTCAATGTCGAAGTCCCTGAAAGAGCGCAGTATTTAAGAGTGATAAATGGTGAACTCAACAGACTTCATAGTCACCTCCTCTGGCTTGGCCTGTTTGCAGATGGTTTTGGATTTGAAAGCCTCTTTTACGAATGCTGGAAGTACAGAGAGGGAGTATTGGATGTATTGGAGAGAACCACTGGAAACAGAGTTATACATTCAATGTCCAAAGTCGGAGGGGCTGCCAAAGATTTGACTAAAGAGCATATTGATTTAATTCTGAAAATGCTCGATACATTGGAACCTCAAGTTAAAAATATTGACAAAGTGTTCGTAAATAATTACACCGTAAAGAAAAGACTTGTGGGATTAGGTGTAATGTCAAAACAACTTGCATATGAGGCTGGAACTGCTGGTCCTACACTTAGAGGAAGTGGGAACGCCATTGACGTAAGAGAAACAGCAGACTGGGATATTTATAAGGATCTCGGTTTTAAGCCAGCCGTCGAAAAAGATGGAGATTGTTACGCCAGAACTAAAGTAAGAATCAATGAGATATATGAGTCTATTAAGTTGATAAGAAATGCGATCTCCAAGCTGCCTAATGGTGATATTGCAATACCCATAAAGGGCTTCCCTACCGGTGAAGCGATTATGAGAACAGAGCAGCCCAGAGGTGAAGTTGTATATTATGTGAAAGGTAATGGTACTAAAAACCTGGAAAGGCTTAAAATAAGGACCCCTACCTTTGCAAATATACCTTCGCTGTTACTGATGCTCCCGGGCGTAAAACTCGCTGATGTCCCTATAGTTGTACTTACTATAGATCCCTGCATTAGCTGCACTGAAAGATAAAAAAGAAGGGTGATATAATGGGTATGTTAAACCTTGTTCTAGCAAATGTTTCTCGTAAACCTGCTACCAGACTTTACCCCTTCGAGATAAGGGCACCTTTTGAAGAGTTTAAAGGAAGGATTGTTTTCAATCCTGAAAACTGTATTCTCTGCGGGATATGTCAAAAGAAATGTCCCCCTGATGCAATAACAGTTACTAAGGCCGAAAAAACGTGGGAACTTAATGTATTCAGATGCATCATGTGCACTGAATGCATTAACGGTTGCCCGAAAGATTGTATAACAATATCTAATGAAAGAGCAAAAACTGGTGCAAAAGAATATATTAAAATAGTGGTTCCAAAAGTAGACACTCCAAAAGCAACGTCTTCAAAATAAGAATTTTATTTAATCTATTCTTTTTTTTGACGCACCATATTAATTTTTTTCAAGTATTATATCCCAAAAACGAGGTTGACTGTTCTCCGGTCTAAATATGGCAGCTAAGGGAATCCTCGAGAGGGATTCCCTCAAAAGCCATTCAGGCAGAAAAAGCATTTTCTACTGATTCCTGTTTTTCTATTGATTCCTGTTTTTCTATTGATTCCTGTTTTTCTATTGATTCCTGTTTTTCGACTGATTCCTGTTTTTCTATTGATTCCTGTTTTTCGACTGATTCCTGTTTTTCTATTGATTCCTGTACTTCGTTTAAATTACGAGATATTTATCTCTACCGCAGTTTCCACGTCATTCCCCACAGCACCCTTTCTTTTCTTCGGGTTTCTCAGGCTCTTTTTCTTCAAAGATCGAATCATAAATATTTTTGCCGTAAACGTTTGTCCAGCTGATCTGAGAACCGGCTGCTATGAACATAGCAACGGCAATGGCTTCGGCAATTTCCTGTTTACTAGCCCCGTGGGCAATGGCCTTCTGCGAATGAACATCAACACAAAACTGGCAGCGCATGAGCGCTGAGGAAGCAATAGCAATTAAATTCTTTTGATTTAACGTCAAGGAAAGCATCTTTCATCTGTCCAAAGGTTTCGGCAGTTTCGGGCAGCATTTCATTTAAAAATGACATTTAAATCTGCTTCTCCTTAGATAACTAGTATCACGGCAATTTAATTCTTGCACATAGTTTTTGGCAGCACTCCATCAGTGCATAACGATTCAGAGCTTAATAGATTATCAATAACTAAACGTTCTTGACACTAGTGTCGCGTCAATCCTGGAATGTCGGATAAAAACGTGAGAATTTTACCCAACATATTACCAATTCACTTCGACAATTTTTAGTTGACGCGACACTAGTGCATCGATTCCAAAATATGTCAAAAA